>Ga0335078_10003443_pt1 | contig 23560 bp, 26 predicted proteins | sample Lox_Sample_32_FD_206711 | JGI IMG/M metagenome (GOLD analysis project Ga0335078, IMG submission 206711) | Soil microbial communities from Loxahatchee National Wildlife Refuge, Florida, United States - Lox_Sample_3.2 | ecosystem: Environmental > Terrestrial > Soil > Wetlands | place: USA... | reverse complement strand
CATCGGCTCCGGTTTGGAGATTAGGGAGCGGAGAGGTTCCCGAGTGGCCAAAGGGAGCAGACTGTAAATCTGCCGGCTTATGCCTTCGGAGGTTCGAATCCTCCCCTCTCCACCAGTAATCGGAGCGCGGGGATTTTTTGGCGCCCGTGTGGGCGGGAATAGCTCAGTTGGTAGAGCGCGAGCCTTCCAAGCTCGGGGTCGCGGGTTCGAATCCCGTTTCCCGCTCCATTAGCCGTAACGATGCCGCGCCGCCCGAGGCTGCGGTGCCCGGGCCGCGAGATGAAATTGAGCCCATGTAGCTCAGTCGGTAGAGCACTTCCTTGGTAAGGAAGAGGTCGCGGGTTCGATTCCCGCCGTGGGCTTGCAGAGCGCTCGGTAGCGCCGCGGTTGCGAGGAACGGTGCCCGGACCATAGACGCGCGCCCCGAAAGACGGCCCCGAATTCCGTGCAAGTTGAGGAGTCAAGCGATGCGAGATTTGATAAGTTTGGCGTGCGACAGTTGCAAGCGGCGCAACTACACGACCAGCAAAAACAAGAAGAAGCAGACCGAGAAGTTCGTGATAAAAAAGTTCTGCCCCTCCTGCCGCTCGCACACGGCGCACAAGGAAGCCAAGGTTTAGAACGGCGCGTCCACCCGACTGCGGGTGTCCCGGGCCTCGGTGGGGCGGGGGTCGCCATTTCAATCGGGCTGAGCGCGGGTATTTCGGCTTATAAACGCTGGATGTATTATATTAGGATGGCTTCACGGAGGGTCAGTAGCTCTAACTGGCTAGAGCATCGGACTCCAAATCCGAGGGTTGCAGGTTCGAATCCTGCCTGGCCCGCCATTACACCTCCCTTGGGTGGCGGGCCGCCTGCCAAAGGGGCTTAAGACCTTCGCGAGAGTACTTGAATTGGCTCGCTAATATGGATAGTCTGAAAAGTTACCTCGATCGGTCGGTTAGTTTTGTCCAGGAGGCATGGACGGAACTCGGGAAAGTCCACTTTCCGACGCCTCGGGAGACGGCACAGGCGACCTTCGTAGTGGTGATATTGGCGCTGGTGATGGCGATGTGGCTGGGGTTGGCCGATTTCGGCACGACCCGGATAGTCCGCTGGCTGTTACATTCGTGACGCGCATCGCATCCGGCGCCGACGGGCGCTGCGGCGATGCGGGTCTCGCGATTCGGCCCCGCGGCGCAAGCGCCCGGGGCTCGGCACTTTGACTATGGCAGACGCAGCATCCGGCACCAACGACGCGAGCAAGTCGCCCGGCCATCCGAGCTGGAAGTGGTACGTGGTACACACGTACTCGGGCTACGAGCAGAAGGCCAAGGCCGCGCTCGAGGAACGGGTGCGCGCGCTCGGGATGGAAGACAAGATCGGCGAAGTGCTGGTCCCGGTCGAGCGGGTGCAGGAACTGGGCAAGGGCGGCCAGCGCAAGATCTCGAGCCGCAAGTTTTTCCCCGGTTACATCTTCGTCAACATGGAGCTGAACGACGAGACCTGGCACGTTATCAAGGACACGCCCAAGATAACCGGCTTCGTCGGCCATGCCACCGCGCCGCCCGAGGTGCCGGAATCCGAAGTGCGCCAGATTACGGAACAGATGCAGGAGGGTGCGCTCCGGCCCAAGCCGAAGGTGCTCTTCGAGGTCGGCGAGGCGGTCAAGGTGATCGACGGACCGTTCCAGGATTTCAACGGGACGGTAGAGGAAGTCCGGCCCGAGAAGGGCAAGGTGCGGGTGCTGATCTCGATTTTCGGCCGCGCAACGCCGGTCGAGCTCGATTTCGTGCAGGTGGAGAAATCATAGAAGTGCCGGCCCGAGCGGACGCCGGTTCGGGGCGTCCGGCGGGCTTTGTCGCGATCGTCATACGGTTGTCTTTTCACGATGACCGATGTGCTGAGCGGGAATTGATTAGATGGCGAAGAAAGTTGTCGGCCAGATAAAGCTGCAGATTCCGGCGGGAGCGGCCAATCCTTCTCCTCCGGTGGGGCCCGCGCTCGGCCAGCGCGGCGTCAATATCATGGAGTTCTGCAAGGCCTTCAACGCGCAGACCCAGGCGATGCAGGGACTGGTTATCCCGGTGATCGTCACGGTCTATGCCGACCGCTCGTTCACGTTTGTCACCAAGAGCCCGCCGGCCTCGATCCTGCTGCTGCGCGCGGCCGGTATCGAGAAAGGATCGGCGCTGCCGAACAAGAACAAGGTCGGCAAGGTGACGCGCAAGCAGATCGAGGAGATCGCCAAAACGAAGGTCAAAGACCTAACCGCCGCCAGCGTCGAGGCGGCGGCGCGGACGGTGGCCGGCACGGCGCGTTCGATGGGTATCGACGTCGTCGAGTAGAGCTTGGAATAAAGACCGAGGCAGGATTTTAGAGAGAACGCGATGGCAGGCAAGAAATACCGCGAGGCGGCCAAACAGATCGATTTGGAAAAGCGCTACTCGCTCGAAGAAGCGCTCAAGATCGTCGCCGCCAACAAGGTCGCGAAGTTCGATGAGACGGTCGAGCTCGCCGTGCGGCTCAATGTCGATCCGCGCCAGGCCGACCAGAACGTGCGCGGCACCGTGGTGCTGCCCAACGGCACCGGCAAGGTGTCGCGCGTGCTCGTGCTGGCCAAGGGCGACAAGGAGCGCGAGGCGCGCGAGGCGGGCGCCGACTTCGTCGGCGGCGAAGACCTGATCAAGCGGATCCAGGAAGAGAACTGGCTCGACTTCGATCGCGTTATCGCGACGCCCGATATCATGGGCGCGGTCGGCCGCATCGGCAAAATTCTCGGACCGCGCGGCCTGATGCCCAATCCGCGCGTCGGCACCGTGACCTTCGACGTCGCCAAGGCGGTGGGCGAAGTCAAGGCGGGCAAGGTGGACTACCGGGTCGACAAGGCCGGAGTGATCCACGCGCGCATCGGCAAGGTCAGTTTCGGTGAGGGCAAGCTCGCGGAGAACGCGCACGCGCTCCTGAGCGCCATCGCGCGCGCCAAGCCGGCCAGCGCCAAAGGCAATTACGTAAGGAGCGTGTCGGTGTCCTCGACCATGGGGCCCGGCGTGAAAGTCGATCCCGGCGCGGCGCGGACCGTGGCGGCCGCGGCGTAAGGGGAAGCTTAAAAGCATGCGCAAGGAACAGAAGACCGCGCTGGTGGCGGAAATCGCCGAGGGGCTCGGCCGCGCGAGCATCGCCATTGTCTCCGAGTCGCGCGGGATGACCGCGGGCGAGGCGACCGAAGTGCGGCGCAAGCTGCGGGCGGTGCGCGGCGAGCTGCGGGTGGCCAAGAATACGCTCATCCGCCGCGCGATCAAGGATACCGCCTACTCGGAACTCGACCGCCAGCTCGGCGGCCCGGTTGGGCTCATCTTGAGCTTTGCCGACCCGATCGAACTCGCCAAGACCGTGACCGGGATGCGCGAGCTGGGCGAAAAACTCAAAATCCGCGGCGGCGTGCTCGAGGGCAAGCCGCTGAGCGCCGAGGAGATCGAGGCGCTCGCATCGCTGCCGCCACGCGAAATTATCTTAGCGCAGTTGCTCGGGTTGCTGATGGCGCCGGCGACGCGGTTGGTGCGGCTGCTTAACGAGCCCGGATCGGCGCTCGCGCGCGTGGTCGACGCGGTCGGCAAAAAGAACGGCGACCGCGCGCCTGAGGCCGACAGCGTCGCGGCTGCCGCGGCGGCTCCGGCCGATAAACCGGCGCCCGAAGCGCCGGCGGCGGGCGGCGAGAGCTGAGCGAGCGGGCGGGAAAATCGGGGCGGGAAAATCGGATCGAGGCGACAGTAGAAGAGAGTCAACAGTTGAGAAAGAGGCTCCGGGTGAGGCGCTCCCACAAACACCCCTTCCGGCGGCCGCTGACGACGAAATAAAGTAGAGAGGGATCCTCAGATGTCAGAAGCAGCACAAGTAAGCCGCGATCAGGTCAAGGACTTTCTGAAGAACATGAGCCTGATGGAAGCGGCGGCCCTGGTTAAGGAGCTCGAGCAGGAGCTTGGCGTGTCGGCGGCGGCGCCGGTCACGGTTGCGGCGGCGGGTCCGGCGGCGGCAGGTGCAGCGGCGCCGGCGGTCGAGAAGGACGAATTCACCGTGATGCTGACCGGGGCGGGCGAGAAGAAGATCCAGGTGATCAAAGTCGTGCGCGAACTCACCGGACTCGGTCTCAAGGAGGCCAAGGATCTGGTCGACGGCGCTCCCAAGCCGGTCAAAGAAGGCATCGCCAAGGCCGAGGCCGAAGAGGTGCAGAAGAAGCTGGTGGAGGCGGGCGCAACGGTGGAGCTGAAGTAGGTTCACCCATTCTGTGCAAATTGAATTCTGCGCAATCGGGCTGGCGGCGGCGGCGAAAAGCCGCGCCGTGCGGTCCGGTTGCGCTGCAATAGAAGGCGCGAAGCGCGGCATCCGGCAAGCCGCGCTTCGGGCCTGTTCGACTTTGTGCGTGGCGCGCGCGGTCCCGCGCCGAGCGAGGTAGCGATGGCCCAGTTGTCACAGGTGACGAGTAATCTTCGTCTGCGCCGCAGTTTCGGCAAGATCAAGAAGATTATCGACATCCCCAATCTGATCGAGATTCAAAAACGCTCGTACGACGAATTTCTGCAGGCCGGAGTTCCCGCCGACCAACGCACCGACACCGGCTTGCAGGCGGTGTTCAAGTCGGTCTTCCCGATCAAGGACTTCAACGAGACCGCCTCGCTCGAGTTCGTGACCTACGAGCTCGGCGAGCCCAAGTACGACGTCGAGGAATGCCATCAGCGCGGGATGACCTACGCGGCGCCGCTGAAGGTGAAGATCCAGCTGGTGATCTGGGACGTCGAGAACGGGCGGCGCTCGATCAAGAACGTCAAGGAGCAGGAGGTCTATTTCGGCGAGATTCCGCTGATGACCGGCAACGGGACGTTCATGGTCAACGGCACCGAGCGGGTAATCGTCTCGCAGCTCCATCGCTCGCCGGGCGTGTTCTTCGAGCACGACAAGGGGCGCACGCATTCGACCGGCAAGCTGCTTTACTCGGCGCGGATCATCCCGTACCGGGGAAGCTGGATCGATTTCGAGTTCGATCCGCGCGACGTGCTGTACGTGCGCATCGACCGCCGGCGCAAGTTTCCCGCGACCGTGCTCTTGCGCGCGCTCGGGATGACCACCGAGGATCTGCTCAACTATTATTACCGCAAGGACGTCCTGATCCTCGATTCCAAGCAGCTCGCCAAGCAGTTCAAGCCCGATCAGCTGCTCCAATCCAAGATCGGCCGCGACGTGAAGGATCCGCGCACGGGCGACGTGCTCGCGCGCGAGGGGCGCAAGTTCAACAAGGCGATCGTGCGCGCGCTCGAAGCGGCCAAGGTCACCGAGATTCCGATCGCGCTCGACGAAGTGGTCGGGCGAATCTCCGCGCATGACGTGGCTGACCCGCAGACCGGCGAAGTGCTGGTGCAGACCAACGAGGAGCTGAGCGAAGAGTCGCTGGAGAAGCTGCGCACGCACGGGATCAAGAAGGTCGAGGTGCTGTACACCGAGGATCAGCCGGGCGGCGGGCCGCTGCGCCTCACGCTCGCGCTCGACAAGCTCGAGACGCCCGAAGAGGCGGTCATCGACATCTACAAGAAGCTGCGCCCGGGCGATCCGCCGACCAAGGAGACCGCGACCAGCTTCTTCAACAACCTGTTCTTCAACCCCGAGCGCTACGATCTCTCGAAAGTCGGGCGGCTCAAGCTCAACCACAAGCTCAAGCTCGACGTCCCGCTCGAGCAGGGAACGCTGCGTCGCGAGGACATCCTCGAGGTCGTCCGCTATCTCATCGATCTCAAGAACGGCAACGGCCAGATCGACGACATCGACCATCTGGGCAATCGCCGCGTGCGCGCGGTCGGCGAGCTGGTCGAGAACCAGTTCCGGATCGGGCTGGTGCGGATGGAACGCGCGATCAAGGAGCGGATGAGCCTGCAGGACATCGAGACCCTGATGCCGCAGGAGCTGGTGAACTACAAACCCGCTTCCGCGGTGATCAAGGAGTTCTTCGGTTCCTCGCAGCTTTCGCAGTTCATGGATCAGACCAACCCGCTCTCCGAGATCGCGCACAAGCGCCGGCTCTCGGCGCTCGGCCCGGGCGGATTGACGCGCGAGCGCGCGGGCTTCGAGGTCCGCGACGTTCATCCCACGCACTACGGTCGGGTATGCCCGATCGAGACGCCCGAAGGCCCCAATATCGGACTTATCGCGGCGCTCTCGACCTACGCGCGGGTCAACGATTTCGGCTTTATCGAGACGCCCTACCGGGTGGTCGAGAACAGCCGGGTGAGCGACCGGATCGTTTACCTCTCGGCGCTCGACGAGGAGGACAAGGTAATCGCGCAGGCCAACGCGCCGCTCGACGCGCACGGCCGGTTCACCAACGAATCGGTCTCGGCCCGCATCGGGGGCGAGTTCACGGTGGTTGGGGCCGACAGCGTGCACTACATGGACGTCTCGCCGAACCAGCTCGTGTCGGTCGCGGCCTCGCTGATCCCGTTTCTCGAGAACGACGACGCCAACCGTGCGCTGATGGGCTCGAACATGCAGCGCCAGGCGGTGCCGCTGCTCAAGACCGACGCACCGTTGGTCGGCACCGGGCTAGAACGCACGGTCGGCCGCGACTCGGGCGTGACCGTGATCGCGAGGCGCGACGGCGTGGTCGAAAGCGTCGATGCCGAGCGCGTGGTGGTCCGCGCCGACAAGCCGAGCAAGGATCCGCGCGACGCGGGCGTGGATATCTACAACCTGATCAAGTACCAGCGCTCCAACCAGAACACCTGCATCAACCAGAAGCCGGTGGTCGTGCGCGGAGAGCGCGTGGGCGCGGGCGACGTGCTGGCCGACGGCCCCTCGACCGACGTCGGCGAGCTCGCGCTTGGGCGCAACGTGCTGGTCGCCTTCATGCCGTGGGGCGGTTACAACTTCGAGGACTCGATCCTCATCTCCGAGCGCGTGGTCAAGGACGACCTCTTCACCTCGGTCCATATCGAGGAGTTCGAGTGCGTCGCGCGCGACACCAAGCTCGGGCCGGAGGAGATAACCCGCGACATTCCCAACGTGGGCGAGGAGGCGCTGCGCGACCTCGACGCCTCGGGCATCATCCGCATCGGCGCCGAAGTCCGCCCGGGCGACATCCTGGTCGGCAAGATCACGCCCAAGGGCGAGACCCAGCTGAGCCCGGAAGAAAAACTGCTGCGCGCGATTTTCGGCGAAAAGGCCGGCGAGGTGCGCGACACTTCGCTGCGGGTGCCGCCGGGCGTCGAAGGCGCGGTTATCGGCGCGCGCGTGTTCGCCCGCCGCGGCGTGACCCGCGACGATCGCAGCCAGGAGATTCACGGCCTCGAGATCGAGCGGCTCAAGCAGGACGAGAGCGAGGAAATCCGCATCATCCGCCAGGAGACGCTGCGCAAGCTCAAGCGGACGCTGGTCGGCAAGAAGCTCGCCGCGCGAGTCATCGCCGATGACCGCAGCGTGCTGCTGGCCAAGGGCGACGCGCTCACCAGCGAAGCGCTCGACGAGCTGCCACCGCCCGCCTGGGAGCAGCTAAGAGTCGAGAGCGAGAACGCGACCGCGGAGGCCGCCGCGGCGGTTGCCGCGATGCGCTCGAGCGTCGAGGCGGTGGCCGCGTTCTATGGCGCCAAGCAGGAGCGCCTGCGCGGCGGCGACGAACTCGCGCCGGGCGTAATCAAGATGATCAAGGTGTTCGTCGCGATCAAGCGCCGCCTGCAAGTGGGCGACAAGATGGCGGGGCGCCACGGCAACAAGGGCGTACTCTCGCGCATCCTGCCCGAGGAGGACATGCCGCGGACCGAGGACGGCACGCCCGTCGACATGGTGCTGAATCCGCTGGGGGTGCCTTCACGGATGAACGTCGGGCAAATCCTGGAGACGCATCTGGGATGGGCCGCGCGCGAGATCGGCCACAAGCTCGGCGCCGAGCTAAAGGCGGGGGCGACACCGGCGCAACTGCGCAAGCGGCTGCGCGAGTTCTACCACGACCCCGAGAGCCAGGAATTCATCGAGCAGCTGCCCGACGCCGAGGTGGCGAAGCTCGTGGCCAAGTGCCGGGCCGGCGTGCACGTGGCCTCGCCGGTCTTCGACGGCGCGCGCGAGGAGGAAATCTTCGCGCTGCTCAAACGCGCCGACCTTTCCGAGACCGGCCAGTGCACGCTCTACGACGGCCGCACCGGGCTCAAGTTCGAGCAGCCGGTGACGGTGGGCGTGATGTATATGCTCAAGCTGCATCACCTGGTCGAAGACAAGATCCACGCACGCTCGACCGGACCCTACAGCCTGGTTACGCAGCAGCCGCTCGGCGGCAAGGCGCAGTTCGGCGGCCAGCGCCTGGGCGAAATGGAAGTATGGGCGCTCGAGGCGTACGGCGCGGCCTACACGCTGCAGGAAATGCTGACGGTGAAGTCCGACGACGTGGCCGGCCGCACGCGCATGTACGAGGCCATCGTCAAGGGCGAGAACACGCTGGAACCGGGTTTGCCGGAGTCGTTCAACGTGATGGTCAAGGAGCTGCAGTCGCTCTGCCTCAACGTCGAACTGCTCGAGCAGCAGCCCCGCCAGTAGCGCGGGAGCAAGGAGTTAATCGGGTATGGAAGACCTTTTCGGAATTTTTGAAAAGCCCAAGAACCCGCTGGCGTTCAACGCTATCCGCATCGCGATCGCATCGCCCGAGATGATCCGGTCGTGGTCGCACGGCGAGGTCAAGAAGCCGGAGACGATCAACTACCGCACCTTCAAGCCGGAGCGGGACGGGCTCTTTTGCGCCAAGATTTTCGGTCCGACCAAGGACTACGAGTGCAACTGCGGCAAGTACAAGCGCATGCGGCATCGCGGCGTGGTCTGCGAGAAGTGCGGCGTCGAGGTTATCCAGTCCAAGGTGCGGCGCGAGCGGATGGGTCATATCGATCTGGCCGCGCCGGTCGCGCATATCTGGTTTCTGCGCTCGCTCCCCTCGCGCATCGGCACCCTGGTGGACATGACGCTCAAGGAGCTCGAGAAGGTGCTCTACTTCGAGAGCTACGTGGTGCTCGATCCGGGCGAGACGCCGCTGCAGCACAAGGAACTGCTGACCGAGCGCAAGTACCGCGAGGCGCGCGAGCAGTACGCCGACGGCTTCAAGGCCGAGATGGGGGCCGAGGCGATTCGCACGCTGCTCGCCGGGCTCGACCTGGACAAGCTTGCCGAGGATCTGCGCGTCGAGATGAAGGCGACGGCGAGCGAGGCGCGGCGCAAGAAGGTGGCCAAACGGCTCAAGGTCGTCAACGCCTTTCGCGACTCGGGCAACCGCCCCGAATGGATGATCCTGACCATCCTGCCGGTCATTCCGCCCGATCTGCGCCCGCTGGTGCCGCTCGACGGCGGCCGCTTCGCGACTTCCGACCTGAACGATCTCTACCGGCGCGTGATCAATCGCAACAATCGGCTGAAGCGGCTTATCGAGCTGAGCGCACCCGACATCATCGTGCGCAACGAAAAGCGCATGCTGCAGGAGGCGGTCGACGCGCTGTTCGACAACGGCCGGCGCGGGCGCGCGATCACGGGACCGGCCAAGCGGCCGCTGAAATCGCTGAGCGACATGCTCAAGGGCAAGTCCGGACGCTTTCGGCAGAACCTGCTCGGCAAGCGGGTGGACTATTCGGGCCGCTCGGTCATCGTGGTCGGCCCCGAGCTCAGGCTCCATCAGTGCGGATTGCCCAAGAAGATGGCGCTCGAGCTGTTCAAGCCGTTTATCTATTCCAAGCTCGAGGAGAAGGGCTACGTCACGACCATCAAGAGCGCCAAGAAGATGGTCGAGAAAGAAGGCAAGGACGTCTGGGATATCCTCGATGACGTAATCCGCGAGCATCCGGTGCTGCTCAACCGCGCCCCGACGCTCCATCGGCTCGGCATCCAGGCCTTCGAGCCGGTGCTGATCGAGGGCAAGGCGATCCAGCTTCATCCGCTGGTCTGCGTCGCCTACAACGCGGACTTCGATGGCGACCAGATGGCGGTGCACGTGCCGCTCTCGATCGAGGCGCAGGTCGAGTCGCGCGCGCTGATGATGTCGACCAACAATATCCTCTCGCCCGCCAGCGGCAAGCCGATCATCGTGCCCACCCAGGACATGGTGCTCGGGCTCTACTACATGACGCGCGAGCGGCCGCTCGCCCGCGGCGAGGGCAAGCGCTTCGCGAGCCCGGCCGAGGTCCGTATCGCCTACGACCACGGCGAAGTCGACCTCCACGCGCGCATCACGGTGCGGATGCCGGTGGTGCGGATGATGGCGGCGCAGCCGATGGACGAAGAGGACGAACACCGGCGCGGCGCGGGGCCGTCGATAGCGCACTCCTCGGACGCGGCCAACTATGAACGGGTCGAGACCACGGTGGGCCGCGTGCTGCTCTACGAGATCGTGCCGCCGGTGGTGCCGTTCTCCGAAGTCAACAAGACGATGAAGAAGAGGGAGCTCGGCAACCTGATCGATCTGACTTACCGCCGGGCCGGCAATAAGGCGACCGTCATCTTCGCCGACCGCCTGAAGGACGTCGGCTTCGATTTCGCAACCCGCGCCGGGATTTCGATTTCGATTAAGGACATGACGATCCCGGCTAAGAAGGCCGAGCTGCTGGATAAGGCGCAGAAGGACGTAAGCGAGATCCAGAAGCAATACAACAACGGCGTCATCACCGACGGCGAGCGCTACAACAAGGTTGTCGACATTTGGGCCGAGGTGCAGGACGAGATTGGCTCGGCCGTGCTCAAGGGGTTGGCGACCGAGGTGTTCCGCGGCAAGGATCGCGAGGGCAAGGAGAAGGAGGAGCGCGGACCGTCGTTCAACCCGATCTTCATCATGGCCGATTCGGGCGCGCGCGGTTCCGAGCAGCAGATTCGCCAGCTCGCCGGGCTGCGCGGCCTGATGGCCAAGCCGTCGGGCGAGATCATCGAAACTCCGATCACGGCCAACTTCCGCGAAGGCCTGACCGTGCTGCAATACTTCATCTCGACCCACGGCGCGCGAAAAGGCCTCGCCGACACGGCGCTCAAGACCGCCAACTCGGGCTATCTCACGCGCCGCCTGGTCGACGTCGCCCAGGATTCGATCATCACCGAGGACGACTGCGGCACGCTCGACGGAATCGAGATGACGCCGCTCGTCGAAGGGGGCGAGGTTATCGAGGGGCTTGGCGACCGGGTGCTCGGACGGGTGGCGCTGGAGGAAATCCACGACCCGTTCACCAACACCGTGCTGGTGCGGGCCAACGAGATGATCGACGAGGACAAGGTGGCCGCGATCGAGGAGGCCGGTCTTGAGCGGGTCAAGATCCGCTCGGTGCTGACCTGTCAGTCGCGCCAGGGCGTCTGCGTCAAATGCTACGGGCGCGACCTCGGCCGCGGGCATCAGGTCAACATGGGCGAGGCGATCGGAATCATGGCTGCGCAGTCGATCGGCGAGCCGGGCACGCAGCTGACGATGCGCACGTTCCATATCGGCGGCACCGCCAGCCGGCGCGCCGAACAGACCACTCTGGAGGCGCGCAACGAAGGTATCGTGCGCCTGCACAACGTCAAGACCGTGCCGAGCCGCGACGGCAGCCTGATCGTGATGTCGCGCCACGGCGAGGTCGCGATCGTCACCCAGGTCACGGCGGGCGAGTCGAACGCCGTGCGCGAGCGCGAACGCGAGCGCTACCCGCTGGTTTACGGGGCCAAGCTGCGCAAGGCCGACGGCGAACGGGTCAAGGGCGGCGAGCTCATCGCGGAGTGGGATCCGTACACTACGCCGATCATCACCGAGGTCGACGGCACGATTAAGTACGGCGATATCATCGAGGGCAAGACGATGGAGGAGCGGGTGGACGAGCGCACCGGCGCGCGCTCCAACGTCATCGTCGAAGCCGCCAAGGACCTCGACGTGCGGCCGCGCATCTCGATCAAGGACGAGAGCGGCAAGACCTCGCGGCTTCCGGCGAGCGAGCAGTTCGCGCGCTACTATCTGCCGGTCGGCTCCTACATCAACACGGCCGAAGGCACGACGGTGCACGCGGGCGACGTGATCGCCAAGATCCCGCGGGAGACGACCAAGACCAAGGACATCACGGGCGGATTGCCGCGCGTCGCTGAACTGTTCGAGGCGCGCAAGCCCAAGGAGTTCGCGGTCATCTCGGAAATCGACGGCCAGGTCTCCTTCGGCAAGGACACCAAGGGCAAGCGCAAGGTCGTGGTCACGCCCGAAGTCGGCGAGCCGCGCGAATATCTGATCGCCAAGGGCAAGCATATCGGCGTGCACGAGGGCGACATGGTCCGCGCCGGCGAGCCGCTGATGGAAGGGTCGTCCAATCCGCACGACATCCTGACCATCCTCGGCGAGAAGGCGCTCGCCAAGTACCTGGTCGACGAAATCCAGGAGATCTACCGGCTCCAGGGCGTGCGCATCAACGACAAACATATCGAGGTCATCGTGCGCCAGATGCTCCGCCGGGTGCGGATCAAGGAGGTCGGCGACACCGACTTTCTGGTCGGCGATCAGACCGAGAAGTGGCGCTTCGACGAGGAGAACGCGCGTGTCCTGACCAAGGGCGGCGAGCCGGCGATCGCCGAGCCGCTCCTTTTAGGCATCACCAAGGCGTCGCTCTCGACCGAAAGCTTCATCTCGGCGGCCTCGTTCCAGGAGACCACGCGGGTGCTGACCGAGGCGGCGATTAACGGCAAGGTGGATCGGCTCGTCGGGCTCAAAGAGAACGTCATTATGGGCCGGCTTATCCCGGCCGGGACGGGCTTGCCGACCTATAACCGGGTCGAAGTCGTGGCCGAGGCGCTGCCGCCCGGAGAGGAGGCGGAAAAGGCCGATCTGGTGGAGGCTACCGCGGCGGCCGGAGATTGACAGCAGGGCCTGTATGATTTAAATAAATGTGTTCACCCCAAGGGCGAGTCCGCCCTTGGGGGGTTTGTTTGAAGAGCGACCTCCCGTCTGTTTGGACGGGCTGGGCCGGCGCGGAGGACGCTTCGGGCCGGGTTTTTTCCGTAGAAGAGTTCATGCGAGCCGGGGGTGAGGGACGCCGCCCGGCGGGAACGCAGTCCCGAGAGACGACGTGCCGACCATCAACCAGCTTATTCGCCAGGCGCGGATCAAGAAGCGCTACAAGATGAGCGCGCCGGCCCTGCAGGGCTCGCCGCAAAAGCGCGGCGTGTGCACGCAGGTCAAGACCACGACGCCCAAGAAGCCCAACTCGGCGCTGCGCAAGGTCGCGCGCGTGCGGCTCTCCAACGGCTACGAGGTCAACACCTACATTCCGGGAGTCGGGCACAATCTGCAGGAGCACTCGGTGGTGCTGATCCGCGGCGGCCGCGTCAAGGATCTGCCCGGGGTGCGATATCACGTAATCCGCGGCACGCTGGATTCGATCGGCGTGCAAGAACGGCGCAAGGGCCGCTCCAAATACGGCTCGAAAAAGCCGAAATAGTACAAAGCCATGTCACGCAAGGGTCAGGCCCGCGTCCGGGAAGTAACCCCGGACCCAAAGTTCCACGATCGCACGCTCGCCAAGTTCGTGAACGTGGTGATGGTGCAGGGAAAGAAGTCGCTCGCCGAGCAGATTCTCTATCGCGCGCTCGATACGATTGCCGAGCGCTCCAAGGAGGACGGGCTCACGGTGTTCAAGCGCGCGCTCGACAATATCCGGCCGGCGGTCGAAGTGCGGTCGCGGCGGGTGGGCGGCGCCAACTACCAGGTGCCGGTCGAAGTGCGCCCGGTGAGGCGCAATTCGCTCGCGATGCGCTGGCTGGTGACGGCGGCGCGCGCACGCGGCGAGAAGTCGATGGAAGAGCGGCTGGCGGTCGAGATTCTGGAAGCGGCGGCCAATCGCGGCGGCGCGGTCAAGAAGCGCGAGGATACGCATCGGATGGCCGAGGCCAACAAGGCCTTCGCCCATTATCGCTGGTAGGCGTCGGGAAGCGGAGCGCAGGCGGAAGCGGCCGCGTCGGTAACGGCGGAAGCAGCAAGAAGTAGCAGCAGTAAAATGGCGCGTGAAACTCCCATAGAAGACGTGCGCAATATCGGCATCATGGCGCACATCGACGCCGGCAAGACCACCACGACCGAGCGGGTGCTGTACTACACCGGGATCAACTACAAGATCGGTGAAGTGCACGAAGGCACGGCCACGATGGACTGGATGGTGCAGGAGCAGGAGCGCGGCATCACCATCACTTCGGCGGCGACCACCTGTTTCTGGCGCGACCATAGGATCAACATCATCGACACGCCCGGCCACGTCGATTTCACGATCGAGGTCGAGCGCAGCCTGCGCGTGCTCGACGGCGCGGTCGCCGTGTTCTGCGCGGTCGGCGGAGTCGAGCCGCAATCCGAGACCGTCTGGCGTCAGGCCGACAAGTATCGCGTTCCGCGCATCGCGTTCATCAACAAGATGGACCGCATCGGCGCCGACTTCGAGCGCGTGGTCGGAGAGATTCGCGACAAACTCAAGGCCAAGCCGCTGGTGCTCCAGCTGCCGATCGGCGCCGAGGACAAGTTCACGGGCGTCGTCGATCTGATCGAGCAGCGCGCGCTCGTGTGGGACGAGGATCGCCTCGGCGCCAACTATAGGGTCGAGGAGATCCCGGCCGATCTCAAGGAGAGCGCGCGCGGTTGGCGTGAGAAGATGATCGAAACGCTCGCCGATCACGACGAGCGGATCATGGAAATGTTCCTCGAGGGCAAGGAAGAGCCGTCGGCCGAGCAGTTGCGCAAGGCGATCCGCGTGGCCACGCTCAATATCGAAGCGATCCCGGTGCTGATGGGTTCGGCCTTCCGCAACAAGGGCGTGCAGCTGATGCTCGACGCGGTGGTCGACTATCTGCCCTCCCCGCTCGACGTTCCGCCGGTGATGGGCAAGGTCGGCGACAAGATGGAAGAGCGCTGGCCGCGCGACGACGCGCCGTTCAGCGCGCTCGCATTCAAGATCATGACCGATCCCTACATCGGCACGCTGACCTTTTTGCGCGTGTACTCGGGACGGCTGGAGAGCGGATCGTCGGTGCTCAACTCGACCAAGCTCAAGCGCGAGCGAATCGGGCGGCTGGTCAAGATGCACGCCAATAAGCGCGAAGAGATTTCCGAGGTTTTCGCCGGCGACATCTGCGCCGTGGGCCTGCGCGATACCACCACCGGCGACACGCTTTGCGACCCGGCGCATCCGATCGTGCTCGAGTCGATCGAATTTCCCGATCCGGTCATCCAGATCGCGATCGAGCCCAAGACCAAGGCCGACCAGGATCGCCTGGGCGAGTCGCTCTCCAAGCTCGCGCGCGAGGACCCGTCCTTCCGCGTGAGCGTCAACCGCGAGACCAGCCAAACGCTGATCGCCGGGATGGGCGAGCTGCACCTCGAGATCATCGTCGACCGCCTGCTGCGCGAATTCAAGGTCGACGCCAACGTGGGCAAGCCGCAGGTCGCCTACCGCGAAACCATCCGCAAGCCCGCGGAGGCCGAGGGCCGCTTCGTGCGTCAGAGCGGGGGCCACGGTCAGTTCGGCGTGGTCGATCTGCGGATCGAGCCGCTCGAGAAGGGTGGCGGATTCGAGTTCGTCGATTCAACCAAGGGCGGCGCGATTCCGCGCAACTTCATCCCGTCGATCGAAGACGGCGTGAAGGAGGCGATGGAGACCGGGGTGCTGGCTGGTTACCCGATGGTGGACGTGCGGGTATCGCTGCTCGACGGCAAGTACCACGAGGTCGACTCCTCGGAACTTGCGTTCAAGATTGCGGCTTCGATGGGCTTTCGCGAGGCCGCCGGCAGGGCCGATGCGGTGCTGCTCGAGCCGGTGATGGAAGTCGAAGTGGTGATGCCGCAGGAGTTCATGGGCGAGGTCATCGGCGATCTCAACGGGCGCCGCGGCAAGATTCTCAACATGGAGAACCGCGCCGGCGCCCAGGTGGTCGAAGCCCGCGTGCCGCTCGCCACGATGTTCGGTTACGCGACCCGCCTGCGCTCGATGACGCAGGGGCGGGCTACCTACACGATGCAGTTCGGCGCCTACGAACCGGTGCCGCAGAACATATACCTGGAGTTGATGGAGCGCAGCGGCGAGAACGCCGAACGCGCTCGGGCCTGAGCGAATCCGCAGCAAGGGAGGGTCCAAACCGGAGGACGAATCATGGGCAAGGCTAAATTCGAACGAACCAAGCCGCACGCGAACGTGGGCACGATCGGCCATATCGACCACGGCAAAACCACGCTGACCGCGGCGATCACCAAGGTGCTCGCTGCGAAGAAACTTGCCCAGTTCATCGCCTTCGATCAGATCGACAAGGCGCCCGAGGAGCGCGAACGCGGCATCACGATCGCGATCGCGCACGTCGAGTACGAGACTCCCAATCGCCACTACGCGCACGTCGATTGCCCGGGCCACGCCGACTACATCAAGAACATGATCACCGGCGCGGCGCAGATGGACGGCGCGATCCTGGTGGTTGGCGCCAACGACGGTCCGATGCCGCAGACGCGCGAACATATCCTGCTCGCCCGCCAGGTCGGCGTGCCTTCGATCGTGGTCTTCATGAACAAGGTCGACATGGTCGACGACCCCGAGCTGCTCGACCTGGTCGAGCTCGAAGTGCGCGACCTGCTGAAAAAGTACGAATTTCCAGGCGATGATATCCCGGTCATCCGCGGCAGCGCCCTTAAGGCGCTCAACTGCGGCTGTGGCAAGGACGACTGCGCCAATTGCAAGCCGATCCTCGACCTGATGGCGGCGGTCGACAGCTACATCCCGCAGCCCAAGCGCGAGATCGACAAGCCCTTCCTGATGCCGGTCGAGGACGTGTTCTCGATCTCCGGCCGCGGCACCGTGGTCACCGGACGCGTCGAGCGCGGCAAGATCAAGGTCGGCGAGGAAGTGGAAATCGTCGGCTTCCGCGACACCACCAAGACCGTGGTCACCGGGGTCGAGATGTTCCGCAAGATCCTCGACGAGGGCCAGGCCGGCGACAATATCGGCGTGCTCCTGCGCGGCACCAAGCGCGAGGAGATCGAGCGCGGGCAGGTCTTGGCCAAGCCGGCGAGCATCACGCCGCACACCAATTTCGAGGCCGAGGCCTACATCCTGACCAAGGAAGAGGGCGGACGGCATACGCCGTTCTTCACCGGCTACCGGCCACAGTTCTATTTCCGAACCACCGACGTCACGGGCGTGCTCAACCTGCCCGAGGGGACGGAGATGGTGATGCCCGGCGATAACATCAAGATTACGGGCGAACTGATTACGCCGGTTGCAATGGACGAGGGGCTGCGCTTCGCCATCCGTGAGGGCGGTCGCACCGTCGGTGCGGGCGTGGTTTCCAAGGTTCTGAAGTAGAAGAGGGTTCTGAAGTAAGAGAAGGTTCTGAAGTAAGGGCTCTTGAAGCGGAGAGCGTAAAGGGCGATGAGACGGGAATTGGAGAGCGTGCGAGTACCGGTAAGGGCGGCTCTTGGGAATCTGGCTTAGAGGATGAACGAAAAGATCCGCATACGCCTTAAGGCGTACGACTACCGGCTACTCGACCAGTCGGTGCGCGAGATCGTGGACACGATCCGGCGCACCGGCGGGCGCGTGGCGGGACCGATCCCGCTGCCCACGCGGATCGAGCGCTTTACCGTCAACCGCTCGCCGCACGTGGACAAGAAGTCGCGCGAGCACTTCGAGATTCGCACGCACAAGCGGCTGCTCGACGTGCTTGAACCGACCCAGCAAACCATCGACGCGCTCGGCAAGCTCGACCTCGCCGCGGGCGTCGACGTGGAAATCAAACTCGAGTAGCGCGCCATGCTGAGCGGACTCATCGGAAGAAAGCTGGGCATGACCCAGGTGACCGAATCGACCGGCATAGTGCGGGCGGCGACGGTTATCCAGCTCGGCCCCTGCGCGGTGACGCAGATCAAGACCGCGGCGACCGACGGCTATGACGCGGTGCAGGTAAGCTTCGGACGCCGGCGCATTTCGCGCGTGAGCGGGCCGTTGCGCGGCCACTACGCCAAGGCCGAGGTCGCCCCCGGAGTGAAGCTCGGGGAGTTCGCGCGCCGCGGCGAAGGCGAAATCAAGCCCGGGCAGAACATCGCGGCGGCCGACGTTTTCAAGGCCGGCGACCGGGTCGACGTTTCGGGAAGTTCCAAGGGACGCGGCTACGCCGGCGTTATCCGGCGCCACCATTTCGCCGGCTTTCCCGGCTCGCGCGGCACGCACGAGTACTTTCGCCATGGCGGCTCGATCGGCAACCGTTCTTATCCCGGACGTGTGCGCAAGGGGATGAGGATGGCGGGCCAGCTGGGCAACGAAGGCGCGACAGTGCTGAATCTGCGGGTGCTCGAAATTTTGCCCGACGACAACGCGATCCTGGTGTCAGGCGCGGTGCCTGGCGCCGACGGCGCGATGGTCGTGGTGTGTCACTCGGCCAAGGAACGCGTGCGGCAGGCGGAGGCGGCCAATGGCTGAGCGCAAGTATCGCGAGGCCGCGGCCAAGTCGCCCGAGGCGGTGAAGGTGCCGCTCTTTTCGGCGGCGCGCGAGCGCGTCGGCGAAATCGAAGTCGCGGGCGCGGTCTTCGGCCGCGTCGGCGACAAGTCGCTCCTGTACGAGGCCGTCAAAATGCAGATGGCCAACCGGCGCGCGGGAACGGCTTCGACCAAGACGCGCGGATTCATCTCGGGCGGCGGCAAGAAGCCGTGGCGGCAGAAAGGCACCGGACGCGCGCGCGCGGGCTCGATTCGCTCGCCGCTCTGGCGTCACGGCGGTACGATCTTCGGGCCGCAGCCGCGCGACTATTCGTACAAAATGCCGCGGCGGGCGTGGCGGCGCGCGCTCTGTCTGGCGCTTTCGGAACGCGCGGCCAAGGGCAAGCTGGTGGTCGCGCAGTCGCTCGAATTGGCCGAGCCCAAGACCAAGGCGGCCAAGGCGATGCTCGACGCGCTCGGGCTCAAGCATGCGCTTATCCTGATCGGCGAAGGCGAGGAGACTTTTCTCCGCGCCGCGCGCAACCTTGCCGCGCACAAGGTGCTGCAGCTTGCGGGGCTCAATGTTTACGACCTGCTCAATTACGACGAAGTGCTGATGAGCGAGCCGGTCGCGCGCGCGGTCGAGGCGCGGCTTGGGGGAGAGGCGCGATGAGCACGGAGAGCCTGATTCTCGCGCCGCTCATCACCGAGAAGGGCACGGCGGTCAACGAGCAGGGCAACCAGGTCGTGTTCCGCGTGCGCCCGGAGGCGAGCAAGGACGCGATTCGCGAGGTGGTCGAGCGCATGTTCAAGGTGACCGTGCTCAAGGTGCGGACGCTCAAGATGCTCGGCAAGAAGAGCCGGCGCGGCCGGATCGTGGGCGCGCGCGCGGACTGGAAGAAGGCTTACGTGACGCTCAAGGAAGGCGACAAGATCGAGTTCTTCGAGGGCGTCTAGGATTTTGCGCGGTGACTTTTGACGAACGGTTTTGATCGGGCAGTCCGGCTGATTTGGTAATCGGGTGATTTTGCGATGGCGGTAATACAGCTCAATCCGAGGACGCCGGGGCAGCGCTTCATGCAGCTGGCGGACTTTTCCGACCTTACCGCCAAGGCGCCCGAGAAGCGTCTGCTCGCGCCGCTCAAACACTCGGGCGGCCGCAACAATCGCGGGCGGATGACTTCGCGCCATCGCGGCGGTGGCCACAAGCGCCGTCTGCGGATTATCGATTTCAAGCGCGACCGCGATGGCGTAGCGGCGATCGTTGCGGCGCTGGAATACGATCCCAACCGCTCGGCCAATATCGCCCTGCTGCACTACGCCGACGGCGACAAACGCTACATCCTGGCACCCGAAGGGCTCAAGCCGGGCGACAAGGTCGAGTCCGGGCCGCAGGCCGACATCAAGCCGGGCAATGCGCTCGCGCTCAAGAACATCCCGCTCGGCACGCTGGTGCACGGGGTCGAGCTCAAGCCCGGCGCAGGCGCGCAAATGGTGCGCGGTGCGGGAGCCTCAGCGCAGTTGATGGCCAAGGAAGGCAAGTTCGCGCTGCTCAAGCTGCCCTCGGGCGAGCAGCGGATGGTGCTGGCCGAGTGCCGCGCGACCATCGGCCAGGTCGGCAACCTGGACTATGAAAATATTTCGATCGGCAAGGCCGGCCGCAGCCGTCATCTGGGCAAACGCCCGCATGTGCGCGGGATGGCGATGAATCCGGTCGATCATCCGCACGGCGGCGGCGAGGGGCGGTCAAAGGGGAATCACCCGCAATCGCCGTGGGGACAGCCGGCCAAGGGTTACAAGACGCGCGGCAAGAAGCCGTCGGATCATTACATCGTGAGCCGCCGGCCCAAGGGCAAGCGTTAGGCGGAAGCTGGAAAATGAGATCGCTTAAAAAAGGTCCGTTCATCGACGGCCATCTCGAACGCAAGGTCACGGCCGCGCTCGCCGCGGGCGACAAGCGGATCATCCGCACCTGGTCGCGCCGCTCGATGATCGTGCCGGACATGGTGGGGCTGACCTTCGCGGTGCATAACGGCCACAAGTTCATCCCGGTCTACTGCACCGAGAACATGGTCGGCCATAAGCTCGGCGAATTTTCTCCCACCCGCACTTTCCATGGCCATGCCGGTGACCGCAAGGGCGAGGTCAAGAGCGCGGGCGCCCCGGCTGCTCCGCCGTCGGCGGCGAAACCGGCGGCGACGGGAGGCTGAGAGGCTTCGCGATGGAATCGGTGGCCAGAACCCGTCATGTACGTATCTCGCCGCAGAAGCTTAGGCTGGTGTGCGAGCTTATCGTGGGCAAGAAAATCGATCTCGCGCTGTCCGTGCTCGAGTTCACGCCCAAGCGCGGCGCCAAGGTCGTGTCCAAGACCCTGCTGGCGGCGGTGGCCAACGCCCGCGACCAGCAGAACGTCGACGAAGACCGGCTGTACGTCAAACGCGCGACGGCCGACACGGGCCCGACCTGGAAACGTTCGATCGCGCGTGCACATATGCATTCAACGCCGATCCTAAAGCGCAGCAGCCATCTGACGGTGGTGGTTGACGAGAACGCCTCGTAGGTAGTCATGGGACAGAAATCGCATCCGCGCGGGCTTCGGCTCGGAATTATCGAAGGCTGGGATTCCAAGTGGTACGCCTCGCACAACTACGCCGCGCTGCTGCACGAAGATCTGAAGCTGCGCGATTTCATCAAGCGCCGCCTCTACCACGCCGGCATCTCGCGGATCGAAATCGAGCGCATGGCCAACAAGGCCAAGATCAACATTCATACGGCGCGCCCCGGAATCGTGATCGGCAAAAAGGGTGCGGAGATCGACAAGCTCAAGGGCGACATCCAGAAGCTGATCAAGGGCAAGGAGGCGTTCATCAATATCCATGAAGTGCGCCGTCCCGACCTCGATCCGCAGCTGGTCGCGGAAAATATTGCGCTGCAGCTCGAGCGGCGCGTGGCGTTTCGCCGCGCGATGAAAGAAGCGGTGCTGCGCGCGATGCGGATGGGCGCGCAGGGCGTCAAGGTGCACGTCGCGGGACGCCTGGGCGGCGCGGAGATCGCGCGCGTGGAGTGGTATCGCGAAGGACGCGTGCCGCTGCAAACGCTGCGCGCGGACGTGGCCTACGGCTTCGCCGAGGCGCGCACCACTTACGGCCAGATCGGCGTCAAGGTATGGATTTTCCGCGGCGAGGTCCTGACCCGCAAGGAAGAGGACCTCAGGCGTTCGGGCATGAGCGCAGCCCATCAGCAGTGACGGATCGGTTGACGCAAAGAGCGTGTTAGTGGGACTGCATAATGCTTCAGCCCAAGAAAGTTAAGTATCGCAAGATCCAGAAGGGCCGGGTGCGCGGCGCGGAGTCGCGCGGCCTCGAGCTCGCCTTCGGCGACTACGGGCTCAAGAGCGTCGAGACCGCCCGCGTCGATACCCGCGCGCTCGAGGCCGCGCGGATCGCGCTCACCCGTCATATCAAGCGCGGCGGGCGCGTGTGGATTCGGGTTTTTCCCGACAAGCCGTTCACCAAGAAGCCGGCCGAGACCCGGATGGGCAAGGGCAAGGGTGGTCCCGAGGGCTGGACCGCGGTGGTGCGGCCGGGGCGCATCCTGTTCGAGATGGAAGGGGTCGACCGGGCAACCGCGCACGAGGCGATGCGGCTCGCGTCGCACAAGCTGCCGATCAAGACGATCGTGATCGAGCGGGAGAGCGAAAGCCTTGGAGCTTGACGAACTCAAACAGATGAACGCGGGCGACCTGCGAGTCAAGGAGCGCGAGGCGCGCGAAGAGATCTTCCGCCTCAAGCTCAAGCTGCGCACCAATCAGCTCGACAATCCGTCGAACTACCGGCGCGCGCGCAAGGAACTCGCGCGGATCATGACTCTGCTGCGGCAAAAGAGCGGACCGGTGGCGGGTGCGGCCGGCGCCGCGGGGTCTGCGGCGGCAAAGGCGAACGATGCGAGAGCGAGTTAAACAGCGCGTGGGCGTCGTGGTCTCGGCCAAGGCGGCCAAGACCGTGGTGGTGCGGGTGGACCGGCTGGTTCAGCATCCGCTGTACGGCAAACGGATCCGCCAGCGCACGCGCCTGATGGCGCATGACGAACGGGGCGAGTGCCACGAGGGCGATCGCGTGCTGGTGATCGAATCGCCGCCGCTTTCGCGACGCAAGCGCTGGCGCGTCAGCAAGGTGCTGGCGCGGGCCGCCGGTTAGGGGAGCGCAGGCGTCAGATGGTGCAGATGCGAACGGTGCTGGACGTGGCCGATAATTCGGGCGCGCGCAAGGTGATGTGCATCAAGGTGCTGGGCGGCTCGCGCCGGCGCTACGCGACCGTGGGCGACGTTATCGTGGTTGCGATACGCGAGGCGATCCCCAACGCCAAGGTCAAGAAGGGCGATGTCGCGCACGCCGTAATCGTGCGCACCAACAAGGAGATCAGCCGCAACGACGGTAGTTACATCCGCTTCGACGACAACTCGGCGGTGCTGGTCGACGCGCAGCACGAGCCGATCGGCACGCGTATTTTCGGCCCCGTGGCCCGCGAGCTGCGCGCCAAGCGCTTTCTCAAGATCATTTCGCTGGCGCCGGAGGTGCTGTGATGGAACGCGGCGCGGCCAAGTATCCGATCAAGAAAAACGACATGGTGATGGTCATCACCGGGCGCGAGCGGGGCAAGACCGGCAAGGTGCTCAAGGTGATCCCGGCCTCCGGCCGAGTGATTATCGAACGGCTTAATGTTGTCAAGCGCCATTCGAAGCCGCGCGGCGCGGCGAGCCCCGGCGGAATCGTCGAGAAGGAAGCGCCGATCGACATCTCCAACGTGATGGTGTTCTGCGAGCGCTGCAACGCGCCGGTGCGCGTGGGAATCAAGGCCGCGACCGACGGGACACGCTCGCGCATGTGCCGCCGCTGCGGCGAAGCGCTGGGTAACGAGTGATGGCGGACGAAAAGGACAAGGCGCAGAAGCCGAAGAAAGAGCCCAAGGGTGAGCGCCAGGGCAAAAAGGGCGGCGACGGAGCAGGCGGCGGCGCGGCGGGTGGCCCGCGGGTCGAGGCCAAGCCGCGCGAGCCCGAGGTCAAGGTGCCGGCGCGCCTTAGGGTGCGCTACGAGCAGGAGATCCGGCCGGCGCTGATGCGCGAGCTCAAGATCGAG
>Ga0335078_10003442_pt1 | contig 23569 bp, 18 predicted proteins | sample Lox_Sample_32_FD_206711 | JGI IMG/M metagenome (GOLD analysis project Ga0335078, IMG submission 206711) | Soil microbial communities from Loxahatchee National Wildlife Refuge, Florida, United States - Lox_Sample_3.2 | ecosystem: Environmental > Terrestrial > Soil > Wetlands | place: USA... | reverse complement strand
AAGCCTGCCCGCAGCCTGTATCCGGTGACGTTGCCATCGGTGGATGCGGAGATCACTGCCAAAGTTGAACTGGTGATGCGGGCCGATCAGGCGGCGCGAGCCTACGATCCTCGCATCAAGGAAGTCCGCGCCAGCTATGCCGATGAACTGCGCAATATTCTGGTAGCGGGATCGGACGGAACCTTCGCCGAGGATTCGCAGCCCCTGGCGCGGTTGAACGTTTCCTGCATTGCCAAGACCGACGGCAATTCCGCGCGGGGAGGCGCCGGCGGCGGCGGCCGTGTGGCGCTCGATTTTTTCTTCGGCGAAAAGACTCCGGAATTCTACGCCAAGGAAGCTGCGCGGCAGGCGATCTTGCAACTGGACGCGCGCGAAGCTCCGGCCGGTGAAATGGAAGTTGTGCTCGGTCCGGGCTGGCCCGGCGTGCTTTTACACGAAGCCGTGGGACACGGCCTGGAAGCGGATTTCAATCGCAAGCAGACTTCGGCCTTCGCCGGACTTGTGGGCAAACGGGTAGCCAGCGAAAAATGCACGGTCGTGGACAACGGCACCATGCCGTGGCGCCGCGGCTCGTTAAACGTTGACGACGAAGGCCAGCCCACCCAGAATACTGTGCTCATCGAGAAGGGAATTCTCAAGGGCTATTTAAGCGACAAGCTTTCCGCCCGCCTGATGGGCGTCGCCGATACCGGCAACGGACGCCGCGAAAGTTACGAGCACATCCCGATGCCGCGCATGACCAACACTTATATGCTGGCCGGCGAAGACGAACCAGCCGACATTATTCGTTCGGTCAAACGCGGCGTTTACGCGGTGAATTTCGGCGGCGGCCAAGTGGACATCACCAACGGCAAATTTGTTTTCTCGGCGTCGGAGGCTTATCTGATTGAGGATGGTAAAATCACCGCGCCGATCAAGGGCGCGACCCTCATCGGCAACGGCCCGGATGTGCTAACCCGCGTCTCTATGGTGGGAAATGACCTGAAGCTCGACGAAGGCGTCGGGACTTGCGGCAAAGATGGCCAGGCGGTGCCCGTGGGTGTAGGCATTCCGACCATTAAGGTGGATCGACTCACCGTCGGCGGCACCGCCAAAAAAGAAACCGGCAGCTTTATGCAGTAGAAAACACCCAGGAGGTTCGCTGGGATTCTGCTGCGAGGGCGCCAGAGCCCTGCATCCTGACGTGATCGAATGATTTTTCTCCGCGCGTCCGCGGGCAAAACGATCTGGCCTCACAGCAACCCCGCCGCTTCTCCTTGCGCCGTGAGCATCTCCACTGCCTTCGCATCGAACGATACGAACGTTTCCCCGCCGAGCCATCGCCCCTCGTACGCAATCGCGCCATCGGCAAAATCGCCACCGGCATCGAGCATGTCCAATCCCGCCTCCACTGCCGGACGGTTCACTTCAACATTGACTGCTGCCATCAGCGCCCGAATGGCCCCAGCGACTTCCGCCGGGCGAAACCCATACACCCGGCGCAAGACCCAGACAAACTCGCACAGGCATGGAACTGCAACCGCGATCAACTTGGCATGGCTCAGCACGCGTGCCGCAATCTCGGCCTGTTGCAGATCGTCGCGCACCGCCGCGCGAACCAGGACGTTGGTGTCAACGGCGACTTTCATTTCTTGCGCGCCCAGTTCTTGCCTGCCCAGCCCCGCGCCGCTGCCTCATTCAACTCTTCGATGGTGGCGATCTTTTTCGTCTTGCCGGCGAGCACACCGACAAATCCCTTGATGGTTCCTTCAGGGCGTGCCGCTCGAATCATCCCCCGTCCATCGGGCAGTAAATCCAGTTCAATCTTCTCGCCTGGCTTTACGCCCAGGTGCTGCATAACCTTCCTGCGAAATGTAACCTGGCCTCGACTGGTCACGGTCAACCTTGTCATAGGAGATTCTCCCAGCGTTCTAATCATGGTAATGCAACATTGCATTACCAGTCAACATTCTCGTTTCAAGTCGCTCACGCCACTCGGCTCGCCCTGAGGCAGATGCCATCCGGCTTTCTCTGGGATAATAAAGCAATATGCCTTCCGTTCAATTCGAATCCGGCAGCCCGAAAACCGAAACCGATTTGAAGAACCTCGCACAGGACATCGTCCGCCGCGCGATAAAAGGCGGTGCGACGGCCGCCGAGTGCGTGGTTCGCGAGGGCGACGAATTCTCCACCGTAGTTCGACTCGGTCAGGTCGAAACCCTGAAAGAGTCGGGATCGAAGTCCATCGGCGTGCGCGTGTTTTATGGCCAGCGCGCGGCCAGCACATATTCCAGCGACTTCTCGCCGGAGGGCCTAGACCGCATGGTGAATTCGGCGCTGGAGCTGGCAAAGATCACATCGGAAGATCCGTTCGGCGGCATTCCGGAAGCTTCGCAGCTCGGTTCGCTTTCCGGCGATCTCGATCTTTACTCCGCCGATGTTTACTCGCTGCCCGGCGAGGAGCGCATCAGCTATGCGCGGCGCGCCGAGAAGGCCGCGCTCGATTACGATCCGCGCATCAGGAATTCTGAAGGCGGATCGTTCGACGCCGCCACCGGCCACAAGATTCTCGCCAACTCGCACGGATTCGTCGGCGAGTATCAGCGTTCGTATTGCTCGATTGCCGCCGTGCCCATCGCACAGGACGAAAACGGCGCCATGCAGCGCGATTACTGGTATGCGGTGGCGCGCAGTCTGGGCCGGCTGGAGTCGCCCGAGCGTGTGGGCAAGGTCGCCGCCCAGCGCACGGTTCGGCGGCTCGGCGCGCGCAAGGCGAAGACCGCGCAGGTTCCTATCGTCCTCGATCCGCAGGTCGCCACGTCCATGCTGGAGCATATCTTCGAGGGCATTAACGGCGACTCGGTGTATCGCGGCGCTTCATTTTTGGCGGGTAAGCTGGGACAGAAGATCGCCGGCGACCGCATCACCGTCATCGACGACGGCACCATCCCCGGCGGCTTTGGCACCAGCCCGTTCGATGGCGAAGGCGTTCCCTCGCGCCGTACCGTGGTGATTGAAAACGGCGTGCTCAAGTCGTATCTGCTGAACACATACACCGCGAAAAAGCTGGGGCTGCAAACCACCGGCAACGCCTCGCGCGGACTGGCCGGAACGCCGGGGATTGGCCCTGGAAATTACTTTCTGCAGCCCGGCCAGAAAACGCCGCAGCAGGTTATCTCGGAAATCAAAGAAGGTCTCTACGTAACGGAATTTCTCGGTCACGGCGCGAACCTGGTGACGGGCGATTATTCCCGGGGCGCGTCCGGCCTATGGATTTCCGGCGGCGAACTCGCGTATCCGGTGGAGGAGATTACGGTCGCAGGAAATCTCAAAGAGATTTTCTTCAACATCTCTGAGATCGCGAACGACCTTGAATTCCGCGGCGCCGTGGCTAGCCCGACCATCCGGATTGATGGATTGACGGTTGGCGGGGAATAAAAAAAGCCATTCACCACAGAGGCACAGAGTCGCAGAGGTTTCCTAAAAAAAGGAAATGTCGGTTTATTGCCGAAACGCAAAAATGAAATTTACCAAGATCGTTTTCTGGATTGCCGGGATTTGGGGCGTATTAGTTCTGACGCCGCTGTATTTCATAATTGACCTGATCGGGCGGCAGGATCCTCCGCCGATTACCCACCCTGGCTTTTACTACGGTTCTGTGGGCACGGCGCTGGTGTGGCAGGTCGCGTTTTTCGTTATCGCGATCAACCCGGTGCGCTTCCGCCCGATAATCATTCCGTCCATCCTGGAGAAATTCACTTATGCAGCGACGCTGATCGTGCTGCACCTGCAGGGCCGCCTGCACGCCTCGGACCTGACATTCGCCGCGGCGGATGCGCTTCTGGGCGTGCTGTTCGTGGTGGCCTATCTCAAAACGCCAAGCTCCGCGTAGCTCAGAATATAATCCCCCCATGGCCGGGATTATCGAACCATCGCCACTCGCCGAGCAGGAGCGCGAGTCCAACCTGCGGCCGATTCTGATCGGCGTGGTGATCGTGATTGGTGTGGTGGGCGTGATTGTCCTGCTATCGGGCGGAGGAGCGAAGGGGCCGGCTGCGGTTCATCCTTATGCCGCCAATCTGAAAATTTCCGACGTGAAGATGAGCGCGGCAGAAAACTTCGTCGGCGCCAGCGTGACATATATTGATGGGACGGTCACGAACTCAGGCGACAAGACGGTTACTCACGCCGTGGTACACGCCGTGTTCAGGAATTCTCTCGGAGAAATCGCACAAGCCGAAGATGTCGCTTTGCGGGTGCTGCAGACGAGCGGTCCCTATCCTGACGCAGTGGATCTTAGTACTTCGCCTTTAGTGCCCGGCCAGGGCAAACCGTTTCGCCTGACGTTCGAGCATGTCAGCGCCGACTGGAACCAGGCTTATCCCGAGCTGCAGGTGACCGATGTGACGGTGAAGTAACGGCTTCACCATAGAGACGCGGACACACGGAGGAGTGCGGAAGGAATCGCTCCTTTCCGTGGTTCCATGCATCCGCGGTGAACTGTAACGGGTAGAATGCTGCCATGCCTGAGATCAAGCCATTCCGGCTGACGGAGTCGGTCAAAGCGGCGGGTTGAGCTTCCAAGCTGAGTCCGGCGGCGCTGGACGCGGTGCTTGGGAAATTAGCCCGGCAACATGACCCGAATGTGCTGGTCGGCTTCGATCACGCCGACGACGCCGGAGTGTATCAACTCGCGTCCGGCACTGCTTTGGTGCAGACGGTGGATTTCTTCACGCCCATCGTGGACGATCCGTACACATTCGGCCAAATCGCGGCGACCAATGCGCTCAGCGATGTCTATGCCATGGGTGGGCGGCCGATTACCTCGCTGGCCCTGGTGTGTTTTCCACCGAAAGAAGATCTGGCAATCCTGGAACGCATCCTTTCCGGCGGCCTTTCGAAAATGGTCGAGGCGGAATGCACCGTGATCGGCGGCCACAGCATCCGCGATGAGGAGTTGAAGTTCGGCTACTCCGTGACGGGATTGGTCGATCCGGCGCGGGTGTTCACCAACAGCGGCGCTAAGCCGGGCGATCGCCTGCTCTTTACCAAGGCGTTGGGAACGGGAGTGATTTCGACGGCGATCAAAAAGCAGGCGGCGAAACAGTCGTGGATTGACGCCGCTACCGCGGCGATGACGACGTTGAACAAGAAAGCCGCGGAGCTGATCACGGGCAATGGCGAACGACCAACGGCCCACGGCCGGTTTGCCGTTCATGCCATGACTGACATTACCGGCTTCGGCCTGATTGGCCACGCCCGCGAAGTCGCGCTGGCCTCCGGGGTGTCGTTGCGTTTTTACTCCAGCCGTATCCCGTTGCTCGAGGGTGCGCTCGACTGCGTCCGGGCCGGCTACGTTCCTGCTGGGCTCAAAGCCAACCGCGAATTTGCCGAATGCGTTGTGGGATACGAAGATGGAATCAGCGAAGAGATGAAGACGATTCTGTTCGATCCGCAGACCGCGGGAGGATTGCTGATTTCCGTCGCAGCCGAAGATTGCGCCGATCTGACGCAGGCTCTGGTTGAGGCAGGGGTTCCCAGCGTGGAGATTGGGAACGTCCTGCCGCAATCCAAACCTGTCATCCGAGTCTCGCGCTGACTTGTCTAGTACACGAGGAATGTATATGCCGTAATGTTGCCTACCAGCGGACTGCTCTGCTGGCCGGTATTGGTGGATGTCGCGTCCTGGCCGTCGGTCGCGTAGGCGTACAGCGTGTGCATACCCTTTTGTAGCGCACGCGTAACCTTCCCCTCGAAGTGGCCGGAGCCCTCGTTCTTAGCGGCAAGCCAGTTTCCTTGCCAGGTGTCGACTTTGAACAGCAACTGATCAATTGTCGTTGCTTGGGGGCTGAACGTGTCTTTGGCTGTGAAACTGAAGGAAGGTTTGGAACTATGTGTGCGATTGTGCATCAGGTGATGAATAGCCACCTGGATCGGAATTTTCCGCACTTGCTGTTCAGCGATGATTATGAAGCGGTCATCTCTGCCGGCATAAATCTTGTTTGTGGCTGGGTTCACCGCGATCGTACTCTCTCCGCCACGGATGTTGAGGGACGTTGCGCCGTTTGTAGCTCCATCGATAATGGTGACGTTATCGCTCATGGAGTTGGGCACGTAGATCTTATTCGTCACCGGGTTAACATGGGCCTCAAAGGACACCAGTTCCTGCGGACCCTGTACTGTGGTCGTTTTATTCGTAGCTCCATCAATGACCGTGACATTGTCGCTCCCACCAAGGTCGGACCATCCGCCGTTGGCCACGTAGATTTTGTTGGTGAATGGATTTACGTCAATCCAACTCGGCGCCAGCGCGTTCGGATCGGATACGGCGGTGACGGAGTTAGTGGCGCCATCGATTACATAAACGTTGTTGCTGCCAGGACACGCAACGTAGATTTTGTTTGTGACCGAGTTCACGGCGGCAAACATCGCATAGATCGCACCCGGCAAGCTGACGTGAGTTACCTTGTTGGTGGCGCCGTCGATTACCGTCACTGACGCACCGTTCACATCGGGGACATATATCTTATTGGTAGCGGGATTCACCGCCACGAAATACGGAGACTCTCCTTTGGGGTCTTTAACGGTCGTCGTCTTGTTCGTGGCCCCATCAATGATCGTAATATCGTGGCTGTTGACGTTCGCCACATAGATCTTGTTGGTTACTGGGTTCGCGGCCACGGCAAGAGGAATACTGCCCACGTCAACCAGAGTGGTCTTGTGCGTGGTCCCGTCGATCACGGTGACTGTTCCGGTATCGTTATTCGTGTTCACCACGTAGATTTTGTTGCTGGCGGGATTTGCACTTATAGCGAGAGGTTCAAAGCCAACGGCGATATCCGCGGTACGGTTCGTAGCACCATCAATCTCGGTCACATTGTTTGTGGAGAAATTTGCCATGTAGATCTTGTTGGTCGCGGGGTTCACCGCGGCACTCAGCGGATATAGAGCGCTCTTATCGACAACCGTTATCTGGGTATTTGTCGCACCATCCAGCACCGTCACATTGTTGGTTGTTTCATTGGCCACATAGCTCCTATCCGTTACCGGATCTACCGCGAGAGCGATCGGCCCAACTGCGTTGGGGTCGGTCAAAGTTGCGAAAGCGTTGGTGGTCCCGTCAATCAGGGTGATGTTGTTGCTACCGGAATTAGCGACAAATATTTCATTATCCACTGGGTCGACTGCCACAGCCGCAGCTTCGTAGGCTTTGGGATCGCTCACCGTGGTAGTGGCGTTGGTTGAGCCCTCAATTATCGTGACGTTGCTGCTGTGGTAGTTGGCAACGTAAATCCGGTTCGTCACAGGATTTACCGCCACGCTAAATGGCAGCCTCGCGTTCTTGTCGGTCACCGTAGTGGTCGAGTTGGTGGCTCCGTCTATGACGGTAACATTGCCGCTGGGCCCATTGCTTACATAAATCTTGTTCGTGACAGGGTTGACCGCAACCGCATTCGGGGAGGTTGCGTTCGGATCAGAAACTGTTACAGTGCCATTTGTGGCGCCATCGATCACGGTGATGTTGTTGCTGCTGTGGTTTGCGACATAGATCATGTTTGTCAGCGTATTTACGGCCACCGCGTAAGGGGCTACGGCGCTAGAATCGGTGAGAGAGGTGGTCGCGTTGGTTACGCCATCGATTACCGTAATGTTGTTGCTGTTCTCATTGGCGACGTAAATCTTGTTCGTCACCGGATTCACAGCTAGGGCGTACGGCCCATTCGCATTTGGGTCGCTCACTGTCGTTGTGTTGTTGGTGTAGCCATCAATCACTGTAATGTTGTTGCCATACTTGTTCGCGACATATATCTTGTTCGTCACCGTGTTGATTGCAAGCGCGATGGGAACGTATCCGATCACGATGCTGGTGGTAGTGTTTGTGACGCCGTCAATGACTGTGATTCCCCCGGCGCGATCAACGACGTAAACTGTATCGGTTATGGGGTTTACCGCTATTGCCACCGGTTCCTCGGCCACGCCCACGGTGGTGGTAACCGTCTGGCCACGCAGGCTGGCGGAGCCGGCGAAAACAAACACAAGCAGCATCACTATCGCAGGCTGGATTGCCCGAAGGTTATTCGGTTTGTCGCTGGTTGCTTTCATCGCTTTCCTCCCGAAAGAGCCTAGAGTTCGTGAACGAGAGACAAAGACACATCCTTGCCAGTGAGGAGGTTAAATCGAGGACCCGAAGCGGCGCAGTATACAGCCGCAAACCAAACTGGAGGAGTTTATGTCAGGGAACTGGCCTGTGTCAATCGCCTAAGTGACTAAGCGTCATCGGTGCGTTGCGCGCCGCTAATCAGGGCAAGTTGCCGCGCGTGAAGCGCGGGCACGAGCGGGACACTCGCGCCTACAAGCAGCAGCGCTACGTTACGACTCCGGGCGATGCCATCTCTTTCAGTTCCCGCCCCAGCATGGCGCGCGGGAAGAGCATGGCATTGAACTCAGCGCCGACAAGGATGACAAGGGAGATCATGTACATCCAGACCAGCAGCGCGATCGCCACGCCGAGCGAGCCGTAGATCAGGCTGTAATCCGCGTAGCGCTGCAGGTACCAGCCGAACAGCATCGTGGCCAAGGACCACATGACGGTGGCTAGGGTGGCACCGGGCAGCACGCTATGCCAGGGCTGGGTGCGTGGGACGGCGTTGTGATAGATCAGGGCAATCACGGCGATGCTGGTCAGGGTCGCGATCAGCCAGCGAATCGCGCTCCACATGAGCAGAATGAACACTCCATACTCATGGCCGAGTTGGAACAGAATCCGCGTTTCGATGCGGCTGCCGAAGGCCACCAGCACGGTGGAAAACGTGAGCGGGGTTCCGGCAAGAATGACGAGGGAAAACGCGACCATGCGTTCCTTTACCAAGCCCCAGATTTTCGGAAGCTGGTAGGCGTTGCGAAAGCCTTCCATCCAGGAGATCATCACGCCCGACCCGGTCCATAGCGTGATCAGCGAAGCGCTGATCAGCACTCCCACCGGCCGCTGCATTGAAGTTCCTTTCAGGTAAGCCAGCGCCGTGTTGCTGCCCGCGGGAAGAATCTTGCCCAGCGCATAAGAGATTTCGCGCAGATAGGCTTCTGTCCGGTGCGATGTAGCCAGCACCGAGCCGATGACGAGCAAGCTGGGGAAAAAAGTGAGAATGGAAGAATAGGCCGCGGCCTTGGCCACCGCGAACGCGTCGTGCTGAAATGCGCGCCAGATGGCGAGCCGAAGCAGCCGCAGGAAGCGGTGGATCACAGGCCAAAGGGTAGCGCCCTCGGGAGCCTCGCACAACAGGGAAATCTCGTAGCGTTCCTGTTCCTGCCAGCGTTGTGGATTTGCGTGCATAGGGCCTGGAATAGAAAAGGGGCGGTTGCGCGCCGCCCCTCATGCGATTCCGGATTACTCTGCCGTCAGCTCCTCAGTCTCGCCTTCATGGCGCATCAGTTCGAGGGCGCGCTCGGCTTCTTCGTATGCCTGCGAGACCTCTTCCTGCACCTTGGCGGCGGCCTCTTCCATTTCCGGCGAGAGGCGCACGTTGCGGTAATATTCCATGCCCGTGCCGGCAGGAATGAGGCGTCCGACGATGACGTTTTCCTTCAGGCCGCGCAGGTGATCCACCTTGCCCTGGATGGAGGCTTCGGTGAGCACGCGCGTGGTCTCCTGGAACGACGCCGCGGAGATGAACGAATCGGTCGAGAGCGAAGCCTTGGTGATGCCCAGCAGCAGCGGCCGGCCGGTCGCCGGACGGCCGCCTTGGGCGATCACGCGCTCGTTCTCGTCGGCGAACCTGAACTTGTCCACCTGCTCCTCGAGCAGGAACGAAGTGTCGCCGACATCTTCCACCCGGCGCCAGCGCATCATCTGGCGGACGATCACCTCGATGTGCTTGTCGCTGATGTTGACGCCCTGCAGGCGATAGACTTCCTGGATTTCGTTCACCAGGTAAGCCTGCAGTTCCTTTTCGCCGAGCACGGCCAGAATGTCGTGCGGGTTGAGCGGGCCGTCCATCAGCGGTTCGCCCGCCTTCACGCGCTCGCCTTCCTGCACGTTGATGTGGACGCCGCGCGGCACGGAGTATTCCTTCTCGGTGCCGTTGTCGGCGACGACATACATTTTGCGCTGGCCCTTGGAGACTTCGCCGAACTTGACCGTGCCATCAATTTCGCTGATGACGGCGGTCTCATGCGGCTTGCGAGCTTCGAACAATTCGACCACGCGCGGCAAACCGCCGGTGATGTCTTTGGTCTTGGTAGTTTCGCGCGGGATCTTGGCCAGCACGTCGCCCGGATGCGCGGTGTCGCCATCCTGCACCATAAGGTGAGCGCGCGAGGGCATCAGGTAACGCTTGCTGGTCTTGCCCTTGATCACAATCGCCGGCTGGCGCTTCTCGTCGGGCGAATCCGCCACCACGTGACGCGACAATCCGGTCACTTCGTCCACTTCCTCGTGCAGCGTCACACCCTCCTGCAGGTCTTTGAACTGCACCGTGCCGCCGATTTCGGTCAGAATGGAGAAAGTGTACGGATCCCACTCGACCATGACCTGGCCGAGTTGGACCTGATCGCCTTCGTTGACTTTGACCTTGGCGCCGTAAACCACGGCGTAACGCTCGCGCTCGCGGCCCTTGTCGTCCACCACGGCGAGCGAACCCTGGCGGTTCATGACCACCAGATCGCCGGACTTGGCGCGTACGGTCTGCAGACCAATGAAGCGTACGGCGCCGTTGCTCTTGGCGTCGAGGCGCGACTGCTCGGAGACTCGGGATGCCGTGCCCCCGATGTGGAAGGTACGCATCGTGAGCTGAGTTCCCGGTTCGCCGATGGACTGCGCCGCGATGACGCCCGTGGCTTCGCCCAGTTCGACCAGGCGCCCGGATGCCAGGTTGCGGCCGTAGCACATGACGCAGACGCCGCGCTTGGATTCGCAAGTCAGCACCGAGCGGATTTTTACCCGCTCGATACCTGCGGCCTGCACCAAGCCGGCCAGTTCTTCGGTGATTTCCTGGTTGATGTCAACCACCACATTGCCGTCGTAGTCTTTGAGTTTTTCGAGCGATACGCGGCCCACAATGCGGTCGCGCAGCGGCTCGATGACTTCGCCGGCTTCCACGATTCCCGCGACGTAAATTCCATCCACCGTGCCGCAATCGTATTCGCTGATGATGACGTCCTGGGCCACGTCCACCAGACGGCGCGTCAGGTAGCCGGAATCGGCGGTCTTCAGAGCCGTATCCGCCAAGCCTTTACGCGCGCCGTGCGTCGAGATGAAATATTCGAGCACAGTCAGGCCTTCGCGGAAGTTAGCCGTGATCGGGGTTTCGATGATTTCGCCCGAAGGCTTGGCCATCAGGCCGCGCATGCCGGAGAGCTGGCGGATCTGCTGTTTCGATCCGCGGGCGCCGGAATCGGCCATGACGTAGATCGGGTTGATGTCGCCCTCTTTGTCGCGCTGCTGCATCTGCCCGAACATTTCGTCGGCAACTTTTTCCGTGATCGCCGACCAGATTTCGATAACCTTGTTGTAGCGCTCGCCGTTGGTGATAGCGCCATCTAGATACTGCTGCTGCACGCTGACGCCCTGCTTCTCGGCGTCGCGCACCAGCGTCTTCTTGTTGTCAGGAATCACCATGTCGTCAATGCCGATGGAGAGCCCGGCGCGGGTAGCAAAACGGAAGCCGAGTTCCTTGACTTCATCGAGCATCTTGACCGTGGTTTCCAGGCCAAACCGCAGGTAGCAGTAGCTGACCAGTTGCCCGATGCCCTTCTTCTTCAGCAGGCCGTTGATATACGGCATGCCGGGCGGAAGGTGATCGTTCAGAATGGCGCGGCCGACGGTCGTGCTCAAAAAGCTGCGATCGTACTGAACCGGGTCGGTGTGCGTGATGTCCTGATCGTCGTAAGCCGTGGTCAGGTCAATCACGTCGCCGGTGTAGCGCAGGCGGATGGGAGACAGGGTTTCCACTTCGCCCGCTTCAAGTGCAAGCAGCACTTCGTCAATATTGGCAAAGGCGCGGCCCTCCCCCTTGGCGCCAGGCTTGCCTTTGGTCAGGTAATACAGGCCGAGAACCATATCCTGGGTCGGAACGGTGATGGGATGACCGGATGCCGGCGAAAGAATATTGTGCGAGGAAAGCATCAGCACACTGGCCTCAACCTGCGCTTCGGGCGAAAGCGGAATATGGACCGCCATCTGGTCGCCGTCGAAGTCGGCGTTGAACGCGGTGCAGACCAGGGGATGGATCTTGATGGCCTTGCCTTCCACCAGCACCGGTTCAAAAGCCTGGATGCCCAGGCGGTGCAGCGTGGGCGCTCGGTTCAAGAGCACTGGATGATCTTTGATGACCTCCTCCAGAATGTCCCAGACGATCGGTTCCTGCTGCTCGACCATTTCTTTGGCTTGTTTGATGGTCGTGCAATGCCCGGTCTGTTCCAGGCGGTGATAAATAAACGGCTTGAACAGTTCCAGCGCCATTTTCTTAGGCAGGCCGCACTGATGCAGCTTGAGTTCAGGGCCGACCACGATTACCGAACGGCCGGAATAATCCACGCGCTTGCCCAGCAGGTTCTGACGGAAGCGTCCCTGCTTGCCTTTCAGCGTATCGGAGAGCGACTTCAGTGGGCGGTTGTTGGCGCCACGCAATATACGACCGCGGCGGCCGTTGTCAAACAACGCGTCCACGGCTTCCTGCAGCATGCGCTTTTCGTTGCGCACGATGACTTCCGGCGCGTGCAGGTCCATTAGCTTCTTCAACCGGTTGTTACGGTTAATGACGCGGCGATAGAGATCGTTCAAATCGGAGGTGGCGAAGCGCCCCCCATCCAGAGGAACCAGCGGACGCAGCTCGGGTGGAATGACCGGAATTACGTCCAGGATCATCCAGAACGGCTTGTTGCCGCTGCGGCGGAACGCCTCGACCACCTTGAGGCGCTTCGCATACTTGAGCCGCTTCTGCAGCGAGCTCTCATTCTTCATCTTCTCGCGCAGCTCGGTGGAAAGACCCTCAATATCCACGCGCTTGAGCAGTTCCTTGATCGCTTCCGCGCCCATCATGGCCTTGAAACCGGCGGGCCGGAACTGCTGGTCAAGTTCCCGGAACTTGGCTTCGTCCTTGATGACCTCGCGCTCGCGCACTGGCGCGTCGCCCGGCTCGATCACAACGTAGGCCTCGAAGTAAAGCACCGACTCCAGATCGCGCAGAGAAATATCGAGCAGGTGGCCGATGCGGCTGGGCAGTCCTTTGAAGAACCACACATGCGAGCACGGCGACGCCAGCTCGATGTGGCCGAGGCGCTCGCGGCGAACCTTGGAGAGCGTGACCTCGACCCCGCACTTGTCGCAGATGACCCCGCGGTGCTTCATGCGCTTGTATTTGCCGCACAAGCACTCCCAATCTGTTACCGGGCCGAAGATGCGGGCGCAGAACAGGCCATCGCGCTCCGGCTTGAAGGTGCGGTAGTTGATGGTCTCGGGTTTGGTGACTTCGCCATGCGACCAGCTGCGGATTTTCTCCGGAGAGGCCAGACTGATGCGAATGGCGTCGAAATCGGCAATCGGATTTGCCAGGTCAAAGGGGCTCGAACGAAACAAGGTGTTCCTCCACTTCCTGCGGCTGTTCGCCGCCGCGGGCGGCTCCAGTTCGTCGCTAGTCGTTGCCGTTGGTCCTTGGCCTAACCAGCACGTTCTCTTGGTCCGCAGCCTAAGAGCTCGGCTGGGGATCCAGTTTCTTCCAAATCTCTTCCCGCCGTCCGTTTCACCGCCGGTCGCGAACGGCCAACGACGAACGACGGGCGGTCTTAATCTGCCGCCGCTGCGACCGGCTTGCGTTCGCCGGCTTTTATCAATTCCACGTCCAGGCACAACGACTGCAACTCGCGAATCAGCACGTTAAACGATTCCGGCACGCCCGGCTCCATGGCGGCTTCGCCTTTCACGATGGCCTCATAAATCTTGGTGCGGCCATACACGTCATCCGACTTCGCCGTCAACAGCTCCTGCAGGATGAAGGCCGCGCCGTAGGCTTCGAGCGCCCAGACCTCCATTTCTCCAAATCGCTGGCCTCCAAACTGGGCCTTGCCACCCAGAGGCTGCTGCGTGATCAGTGAATACGGCCCGATGGAGCGCGCGTGAATCTTGTCGTCCACCAGGTGCGAGAGCTTGAGCATGTAGATATATCCGACCGTCACCGGCTGCTCGAACTTCTGCCCGGTCATGCCGTCGAACAGATAGGTCTTGCCAGATTCCGGCAATCCCGACTGCCGCAACAGCGCCTTGATCTCGCTTTCGCGCGAGCCGTCGAATACTGGCGATCCGGTATAGACGCCACGCGTCAAGGTCGGAACCACGGCCATCAGTTCTTCGTCGCTGAGATCGGCTATGGTGTCCGCCAGCGTCGTGTCCTTGAACAGCGCCTTGAGTTCGCGGCGGATCGCATCCTCACGCGTGTTCTCGGCCAGCACCTGGCTGATCTTCTGGCCCATCTCGTGCCCCGCCCATCCCAGGTGGGTTTCCAGAATCTGGCCCACATTCATACGGGAGGGAACGCCGAGCGGGTTCAGCACGATCTCGACCGGCGTGCCATTTTCGAGGTACGGCATATCCTCTTCCGGCAGGATGCGCGCGATCACGCCCTTATTGCCGTGCCGGCCCGCCATCTTGTCGCCCACGCTCAGTTTGCGCTTCATGGCGATATAAACTTTCACCAGCTTGATCACGCCCGGAGGAAGCTCGTCGCCCTTGGTCAGCTTCTCTTTTTTCTCGTTGACGATCTTCTTGAGCACATCAATCTGGCGCGAGGTCATCTCCTCGATTTCGTCAATCTGCTCGTTCACCCGCGGATCTTTGTCGGCATACTTGATGCGCTTCAGATTGCGGGTAGAAATGCGCTCGATGGTATCGCGGTCGAGGACCACGCCCTTGGTGAGCAACCGCTTGTTGGTGCGCTCGTCGTGCAGGTCGGCCTGCACTTCCTTGCCGCCCAGGATGTTTTCCAGGCGCTTGAGGCGCTCGTCGGTCAAAATGCGGATTTCGTCCGACAGGTTCTTTTCTAGCTTGGCGATCAGCGATCCTTCAATCGCCTTCGCCCGCTCGTCTTTTTCCTGGCCTTTGCGGGAGAAGATTTTCACATCCACGATGACGCCTTCGATTCCCGGCGGACAGTAAAGCGAGGCGTCGCGCACGTCGCCGGCCTTTTCGCCGAAGATGGCGCGGAGCAGCTTTTCTTCCGGCGTAAGCTGGGTTTCGCCTTTGGGCGTAACCTTGCCTACCAGAATGTCGCCCTGCTTCACGCTCGCGCCGATGCGGATCACGCCCGCTTCATCGAGGTTGCGCAGCATGGTTTCGCTGACGTTCGGTATATCGCGCGTCACTTCTTCCGGCCCCAGCTTGGTGTCGCGCGATTCCAGTTCGAATTCCTCGATGTGAACCGAGGTGTAGTAATCCTCTTTTACCAGCTTCTCGGAAACCAGAATTGCGTCCTCGAAGTTGTAGCCGCGCCACGGCATGAAGGCAACCAGCACGTTACGGCCGAGCGCCAGCTCGCCATGATCGGTGCAGGGACCATCCGCGATGACCTGCCCTTTCACCACCCGCGCACCCTTCAGCACCACGGGCTTCTGGTTGATGCAGGTGTTCTGGTTCGATCGCTTGAACTTCGTAAGCTGATAAATGTCGCTGCCCACCTCGCGGGAAAGCTGTCCGGGATGGTGCTCGCCTTCGACGCGCACGATAATGCGCTCCGAATCCACCGAATCCACAACACCATTGCGGCGCGCCAGAATCACGGCGCCGGAATCGCGGGCGGTTACGCCCTCCATTCCCGTGCCCACAATCGGCGCTTCCGCCCGCAGCAAGGGAACCGACTGGCGTTGCATGTTCGCGCCCATCAGGGCGCGGTTGGCGTCGTCGTGCTCAAGGAAGGGAACCAGCGACGCAGCTACCGAGACCAGTTGCTTGGGGCTGACGTCGATGTAATCCACCTCATCACGGTTCACCAGCACAAAGTTGCCTGCCTTGCGAGCGTTCACCAGATCGCCCACAATGCGCAGCTTGTCATCCAACTCGACGTTCGCCTGCGCGATGACGTGCCGGTCTTCTTCCCAGGCGGAGAGATAGAACGAATAAGGTTCGATCTCAACCGGCTTTTTGCGGCGCTCTTTCAGCTCCGCATTGATTTTCTCGGCCTCATGTTTTTCCAGATGGTCGCCGACTTTGTGATCGCTGTCGCCGGCATTGACCACGCTCACGTAGTCAATGACGCGCCCGCCTTTTACGCGGCGATACGGCGATTCGATGAAGCCGTAGTCATTGATGCGCGCATAGCAGCTCAACGACGAGATCAATCCGATGTTCGGACCTTCCGGCGTCTCGATCGGGCAGATACGCCCGTAGTGCGTGGGATGCACGTCGCGAACCTCGAATCCTGCGCGCTCCCGCGACAGGCCGCCCGGCCCAAGAGCCGAAAGCCGCCGCTTGTGCGTGATCTCGGACAGGGGATTGGTCTGGTCCATGAACTGCGAGAGCTGCGACGAGCCGAAAAATTCACGGATCGCCGCCATCACCGGCTTCGCGTTCACCAGATCGTGCGGCATGGCCGTGGACATTTCCTGGTACACGGACATTTTTTCTTTGATCGCCCGTTCCATGCGGACCAGGCCGATGCGGAACTGGTTCTCGAGCAACTCACCCACCGCGCGAACGCGGCGGTTGCCCAGGTGATCGATGTCATCCACCGCGCCGATATTTTTGCGCAGCTTCAGCAGGTAGCGGATCGTGGCATAGAAATCGTCCGGCTCGAGCGTGCGGTTTTCCAGGCTGGTGGCGTCGTTCTTCTCAAACAGCTTGATGTTGAACTTCAGCCGGCCCACCCGCGAGAAATCGTACTTGCGTGGATCGAAGAACATGCCGTGAAACAGCGCCGTGGCGGTATCCAGCGTCGGCGGATCGCCGGGACGCAGCTTGCGGTAGATTTCGATCAGCGCCTCTTGCGGAGTGGTGACCGAATCGCGCTTCAGCGTCTGGCTGATCACCGTTCCTACGTCGTCGCGCTCGGGGAAGAAAATGCTGAGTTCGACCACGCCGGGGGCATCGAAAATCTTCGACAGCTTGTCCGCTGTCAGTTCGGAATTGGCTTCGAGCAGCACTTCGCCGGTCGTCGTATCCACTACATCGCCGGCCACCCACGCGCCCTCCAGATCGCTGATGTCCACCTCAATCTCGCCGATCTTCGCTTTCTGGATTTCCTTCAGAACGGCGGCGTTGAGCTTGCGGCCCGAGTGTGCAATCTCCTCCCCGGACTTCGACTTGATGCTGTGCGCGAGCTTCATGCCCAGCAGATTGGTGGGCTTTTCGCTGGCGGGATCGAGCGTCCAGAAAAGCTTCTTGTCGCGGATCGCCAGCCGGTCCACGGTATAGAAGGTGCGCAGAATGTCCTCGCCGGAACGCAGCCCGAGCGCGCGCAGGAAAATCGTGCCCAGAAACTTGCGCTTGCGGTCAATGCGCACGTAGAGGACGTTTTTCTGATCGTATTCGAATTCCACCCACGATCCCCGGTAGGGAATGATCTTGCCCAGGAAATAGGTGCGGTTGTTGGCGGTTTCGAAGAACACCCCGGGCGAACGGTGCAACTGGCTGACGATGACGCGCTCGGTGCCGTTGATGATGAACGTGCCGTTCTGCGTCATCAGCGGAACGTCGCCGAAGAAAACTTCCTGTTCTTTGATGTCGCGGATGGACTTGTTGCCGGTCTCGGCGTCTTTGTCGAAGATGGTCAGGCGCATCGTGACCTTGAGCGGCGCCGAATAGGTCATCCCTCGTTCTTCGCATTCGCTCACGTCATACTTCAACTGCAATCCCACCGGGTCGCCGCACTTGTTGCAGAAGTCGGGCGTGTTGGCGTTGTAAGTTCCGCACTTCTGGCAAAGCACCTCGCCGGGATGGAACGGATCCGTGATCACCGTCGAGCCGCAGTTCTTGCACGTGGTGCGCAGATGATGCAGGCCTTTCAGGTGGCCGCACTTGCACTCCCAATTGCCGATGGCATAGTCCACGAACTCCAGTTGCGAGACGTTGCGGAAGTCGGTGATCGGAAATACCGACTGAAACACCGCCTGCAATCCCGCGTCATCGCGTTCGCTGGGCAAGCGGTCCATCTGCAGAAAGCGGTCATAGGAACGCTTCTGCACCTCAATCAGATTCGGAATCTGGATAGTCGCCGGAATCTTGGAAAAATCGAATCGTGTACGGAAGGTATTATTCGTCGTCATTCAGAAAACTCCCATGTTCGCGCCGCCGCGGAGCGCGATTCATTGCGGAATGTAAAGGGCGCCCGGACGCCCGCGGGTTAAGAACCCGCTCTCAGCAGGAAAAATACAAGGCGCGCCCGCAGGGACATAACTCCCCGCAGGCGCCAGTTGCAGCGCTTAGCCTCTGTTAAGATGTGTCGTTTCCGCGCCAGTCTTATGGCCTGTTCCCGTTCTGCCCTGCCCGCAGAACAGTCTGCCAACCCGTACCCGCGGCCATTGCACGCTTGGATACCCTACCCGAGCATGGCCGTAATCGTCTTGAATTATGAAGCGGTCTTGTTACTTAGATGATACCACCGCCTCGAACGCTTCACCAACTAGATACTTCCTCGATGGAGGCCGGGCATCCTAGCCAGGACCAGATGCCTCGACTCCGGCCTCGCTCGGAATGACCGCAATCGGCCCTCAACACTGCCCGCGAGATCCTTCGACTCCGCCCGCCTTGCGTGGGCTTCGCTCAGGATAGCGGCGCGAGGCTCATACACCTCGCAAACGCCGCTACTTTACTTCAACGGTTGCGCCGGCCTCAGTGAACTTCTTCTTGATTGTCTCCGCCTCTTCCTTGGAGACGCCTTCCTTCACCGGCTTGGGAGCGCCATCTACCAGGTCCTTGGCTTCCTTCAAGCCCAGGCTGGTGACTTCGCGTACGGCCTTGATCACATTGATCTTATTGGCGCCCACTTCCTTCAGGATGACGGTGAACTCAGTCTTCTCTTCCGCCGGAGCCGCGCCTGCCGCCGCTCCCGCGCCGCCGCCCGCCATCATCACCGGCGCTGCCGCTGCCGCCGAGACGCCAAGACGCTCTTCGAGCTTCTTCACCAGGGCCGCCGCATCGAGCAGCGACAACCCGACGATCTGTTCTTCCAATTGCTGCAAGTCCGCCATTTTAGATTTCTCCCGTCTTGAATTTTTCGTAGAGACGTAGCTTGCTACGTCTCCCTTTTCGTTATCGTTGGTTCAGGTTTCCAGTGCGACGATCTTCCCAGCTCAGCGCCAGACAACGCTTGGAACCAGAAACCGCGCAACCCCTGACCCGCGATAACAGAACCTTCGTCGGCAATTCGCATTTCAAATTGCCAATCGCCAATTGCAAATCTCGCTTACGCTTCCTTGAACTTGTTCTTCTCCACGCCCTGATTTAGAACCACCGCAAGGTCGCGGCCCACCGCATTCATCACCGTAACCAGGCGCTGTGCCGGAGCACTGATCAGGAACAGCAGCTTAGAGTAAATCTCTTCCTTCGACGGCATCGTGGCCAGCGCCTTGATGTCGTCAATCGAAATCACCCGGCCTTCGACCACGCCGGCTTTGAAAGTGAACTCGGGGTTGTCCTTAGCGTATTTCGACAGCGCCTTCGCCAGGGCTACCGGATCGCCGGTGGTATAGGCGATCGAGGTCACGCCCGACAGATTCTGCAACGCCTGTTCCGCGCTCGTGCCCTTGGCCGCAAGCTCGGCCAGCGTGTTCTTCACGACCACATACTTCGCACCTGAGGTGCGCAGCGTCTTGCGCAGCTCATAATCCTGCGCTACCGTCAGCTTGCTGTATGTGGCCACGATCATGCTGGAGACACTTTTCAGCTCTTTGCCCAGCTTCTCCACCTGCTCGACTTTTCTCGCTCTGCTGACCGCCATATGCAATCCCCTGTAACTCCAAAATTGTCACCCTGAAGCGCCTCCTGTTGGCGCCGAAGGATCTGGGCGCGCCGCGCGAAGAGTCCGCGCGGGACGCATAAATCGCGCGTTTTGGCGCGCTACCTCAGCTACGCTTTCGCCGCTGCTTCGACTCCGCTCGTGTCAATCGAGATGCCCGGGCCCATGCTCGAGCTCAGGTAGCATCCTTTCACATACTTGCCCTTGGCCACCGTCGGCTTCGCCTTGACCACGCTGGTAATGACGGTCGTGGCGTTGTCAATCAGCTTCTCGGGCGGAAATGAAATCTTGCCCACGGGCACGTGAACCAGCGCCGTCTTGTCGGTGCGGAATTCGACTTTGCCGGCCTTCACTTCCTGCACCGCGCGCGCCACATCGAATGTCACCGTACCCGTCTTCGGATTCGGCATCAGGCCCTTCGGGCCAAGCACTTTGCCCAGCCGCCCGACGGATTTCATCACGTCCGGCGTGGCGATCAGCGCGTCGAAATCGGTCCAGTTTTCTTTATTGATCTTCTCGACCATCTCTTCGCCGCCGACGAAGTCCGCGCCCGCCTGCTCGGCTTCCTTCACCTTTTCGCCGCTGGCGATGACCAGCACGCGCTTCGATTTCCCCAGCCCGTGCGGCAGCACCACCGTTCCCCGCACCATCTGGTCAGCATGTTTCGGATCCACGCCGAGACGCATGGTGATCTCCACTGTCTCGTCGAACTTGGCATATTTGACTTTCTGCAGCAGCGGCACAGCGTCTTTGAGCGCATAGGGCCGCTTCTCGACCGCTTGCCGCGCTTTGGTGATGTTCTTTCCCGCTTTTCTCATTGGCTTCCTCGTCTCCCACCGCGCATCGCTGATCTGATGCGCCGTGGTATGAATGACTTGTCATCCTGAGGCGACGTGCTTCCGGTCGCCGAAGGACCTGGCGCGCATGGCGCGCTTCCGAATTACCCTACCACTTCAATTCCCATCGATCTTGCCGTCCCGCGAATGCTCTTGATCGCCGTTTCCACCGAGGCCGCATTCAGATCCGGCATCTTCTGCTTGGCAATGTCTTCGACCTGCCTGGCCGTCACTTTGCCGACCTTGTCCTTGTTCGGCGCACCCGACCCCTTGGCAATGCCCGCCGCGCGCTTCAACAGAATCGAGGCCGGAGGCGTCTTGGTAATAAACGTGAAAGATCGGTCGTTGTAAACCGATACCACCACCGGAATGATCAGGCCTTCGAGTTCCTTGGCGCTCGTTCTGGCATTGAACTGCTTGCAGAACTCCATGATGTTGATCTGAGCCTGACCGAGTGCCGGACCCACCGGAGGCGCCGGCGTCGCCTTGCCCGCCGCAATCTGAAGCTTCACCGAACCTGTAACTTTTTTTGCCATAAGTGCTCAATCCTGATGAATTCGCTTGAACTTGTTTGGCCCAAGCAGCTCGAAGAGTTCCGTCGTATGCCCATTTTCCCTACGGTGCTTCCCGAGGAAGGCTTGATAAGTGCCTCCTCCGAAGCCCGGGCAAGCACAGCGAAAATCTCTGTTCGAAAATGGCTCAACCAACTTTCCACTAGCCAATGCGATATCAAGCCGACTTGCCCCAAGCGCGGGCATCACCGTCGGAATCAACTTCTTCTGTACCGGGTCGGCAGCCAATCCCAGTCCCTCGATCGTGTGCACGCCGATCACTTCCATGTCGCTGCGCTCGGCCATCACAACAATGTCTGGAGCCGTAAACCCATCGCTTCCGACCCAAACGGCAGCGGTATCCCGTTCGATGATTGAACCATCGATCGCACGGAATCCGATCCGCCGCAAAAATTGTGCTCCCAACACCTCCAGGCGTTCTCGATGAATCCAGGAAAATGCTGCGCCCGTGTCCACCATCGCCTGAATTTCCACCACCTTCTCAGGATCGCTCGGATTCCAAACTCGCAACTTAGCGCTGAAGCTGCCCACCTTACGCCACCTTCTCCACCTGGTTGAATTCCAGTTCCACGGGCGTGGACCGTCCGAAGATCGTCACCATCACCTTCAGCGTTTCGCGATCTTCATTCACGTCGTCCACAACCCCCTGGAAGGTGGCAAACGGCCCTTCCGTTACGCGCACGCTCTCGCCCTTCTCGAACTTGACTTTGAGCTTGGGCTTGTCCTTGGACTCACCCACGCGATACACGATGTGCTGGACTTCTTCCTCGGAAAGCGGCGTCGGCTGCTGGCCTGTGCCTACAAATCCCGTCACCCGCGGTGTGGACTTCACCACATGCCAGACGTGATCGTCCATGTCCATTTCCACCAGCACATAGCCGGGATAGAACATGCGCTCGCTGGTGTATTTCTTGCCGCCGCGAACCTCGGTCACCGACTCTGTCGGGATCAGCACCTTGCCGATTTTTTCCTGCAGGCCGAAGGCCTGAATGCGCGATTCCAGCGACTCCTTGACCTTGCGCTCGAATCCAGAATACGAGTGGATGATGTACCACTTCATATTGGGATTGCGCGGAGGCTCCGCTACCGCAGCGCCCGCATCAGCAGACGTCGGCGCTTCCGCGCCGGCTTCCAAAGTCCCGTTTTTTTCTTCGTCTGGCATAACGTGTTCAGCCATCGCTCAGCGATGCGTCAGATACTTGAACAAAGAATTAATGGCGCTGCCGATCGTGTTATCCACGACCCAGAAATACACTCCGAAGAGAAAGACCGTAATGATAACCACGGTTGTTGTAGCGCGCACGTCTTTAAATGACGGTGTGGTGACCTTGCGCATTTCTGTGCGCACGTCGTTGTAAAAGGTCTTGACCCGTTCGGGCCAGGATTTCAGCCTTCCGAACCCTTCGTCTCCCGCCGCTGCTGCGATTGACTTTGCCATTCTCTTCGTCTCGACTCCCATCACTCCCCCAAACTTCCGTCCTCACGCAAACTCTGGCAGGGGCGGAGGGATTCGAACCCCCAAGTCCGGTTTTGGAGACCGGCAGTTTAACCGTTGAGCTTACGCCCCTTTTACCTTGTCATCCTGAGGCGACATGCTCTTCGTCGCCGAAGGATCTGGGTGCGCCGCGCGAAGTGCCGAGTTTTTGCGGCACATGAAACGCGCGTTTGGCGCGCCTCCTATTTCACTTCTTTATGCGGCGTATGCTTGCGGCACCGGCGGCAGAATTTCCTCAGTTCCAACCGGTCCGGCGTCGTCTTGCGGTTCTTGGTCTTCGAGTAATTCCGCTCTTTGCACTCACCGCACTGCATCGTAATAATTTCTCGGGGCATTTGAAAACCGCTCCTGGCTGTCAGCTCTCAGCCTTCAGCTTCTCAGCTAAAACCTTGTCATCCTGAGGCGGCTTCAGCCGTCGAAGGACCTATGCATATTGTATGGCGCGAACACTTTCCTTGGGCCGGCCTTAAATCACACCTTCGCGCGATTTATATTTCTTGCCGCGTGCCCTTCGCACCCAGTCGTAGATCGAAAACCACGGCACAGCGACCAGCAAGAACAATAACGCCGCGCCGACTATTACAAGCACATCTCGCATTGCCAATCGTCACCGCACAACGCTCTTGCGAACGACGGACGACCAACGACGAACAACCAACGACAGCTACGTCACGATCTCGCTAATCGTTCCTGCGCCCACCGTGTGGCCGCCTTCGCGGATCGCGAACCGCAACCCTTTTTCCATCGCCA
>Ga0335078_10003439_pt1 | contig 23590 bp, 29 predicted proteins | sample Lox_Sample_32_FD_206711 | JGI IMG/M metagenome (GOLD analysis project Ga0335078, IMG submission 206711) | Soil microbial communities from Loxahatchee National Wildlife Refuge, Florida, United States - Lox_Sample_3.2 | ecosystem: Environmental > Terrestrial > Soil > Wetlands | place: USA... | reverse complement strand
CGAGCAACCAGCGCCAGCCGCTGATGCGGTCCTTGCGCAGCGGGCGGTCGAAGATCAGCGCGCGCCCGTCGAGGTAGTAGTCGACGTCGGGCTCTTGGAGAACACCGTTGACGTACACCTCGAAGCCTTCGTCCTCGACATCGGACGGAAGCTGGACGATCGAGCGGGTCATCGGGACGACCGCTCGGCCCGATCGCGACCCGTGCGGACCCGTACCGCGCCGGTTGCACGGCTCATGCGGTGTGCACTCGCTGCTCGAGCTGCTCGAGCTGCGCGTGCAGCTCGGCGGGAAGCTTCTCGCCGAACTCGGCATAGTGCTCGTGCATCTGCGGTAGCTGCTGACGCCAGCCCTCGATGTCGACCTCGAGCAGGCGCCGCATCACCTCGTCGCCAATGTTGAGGCCGTCGGTGTTGATCCCGCCCTCCCCGACCGGAGGGAACAGCCCGATCGCGGTCTTGACCGCCTCCGCCCGGCCCTGGCAGCGGCGGAAGATCCACTCCAGCACGCGGGAGTTCTCGCCGTACCCGGGCCACAGGAAACTCCCGTCCTCGCTCTTGCGAAACCAGTTGACGTAGAAGATGCGCGGCAGCCTCGCCCCGTCGCGACGGCCGATCTGAAGCCAGTGGCGGAAGTAATCGGCCATGTGGTAGCCGCAGAACGGCAGCATCGCCATCGGGTCCCATCGCAGCCGCCCGACCCTCCCGCCAGCGGCGGCGGTCGTTTCCGAGGACATCGTCGAGCCCAGGAACACGCCGTGCTCCCAATCGCCCGCCTCGCATACCAGCGGCACCACGCTCGAGTGCCGGCCGCCGAACAGGATCGCGTCGATCGGCACCCCGTTCGGGTCCTCCCACTCGGGCGCGATCGACGGGCACCGCGCGGCCGGCGTTGTGAACCGCGCGTTCGGATGCGCGGCCGGGGTGGTGGAGTCGGGCGTCCAGTCGTGGCCCCGCCAGTCGATCGCGTGCCCGGGCGGCTCGGCGGTCAGCCCCTCCCACCACACATCGCCGTCGTCGGTCAGCGCGCAGTTGGTGTAGATCGAGTCGCGCTCGATCGTCGCGACCGCGTTCGGGTTCGTGATCTCGCCGGTGCCGGGCGCAACGCCGAAGAACCCCGCCTCGGGGTTGACCGCGTACAGCCGGCCGTCCCCTCCGAACTTCATCCACGCGATGTCATCCCCGATCGTCTGCACCCTCCAGCTCGGAAGGCTCGGGATCCGCATCGCCAGGTTCGTCTTCCCGCACGCGCTCGGAAACGCGCCGGTCACGTACTTCACCTCGCCCTCGGGTGAAGTGAGCTTGAGGATCAGCATGTGCTCGGCCAGCCACCCCTCGTCCCGCGCCATCACGGAAGCGATCCGCAACGCGAAGCACTTCTTCCCCAACAGCGCGTTGCCGCCGTAGCCCGACCCGTACGACCAGATCTCGCGCGTCTCGGGGAAGTGCACGATGTACTTGTTCTCGGCACTGCACGGCCACGGCACGTCGCCCCGGCCGTACAGGATCGGGTGGCCGACCGAGTGCAGACACGGCACGAACTCGCCGTGCTCGCCGAGCGCGTCGAGTGCGGGCTGACCGATCCGGGTCATGATGCGCATCGAGCACGCGACGTACGCCGAGTCGGTCAGTTGCACGCCGATGTAGGAGATCGGCGACCCCAGCGGCCCCATCGAGAACGCGACCACGTACATCGTGCGACCAAGCATCGACCCGTCGAACAGCCCGACCAGCGCGCGACGCATCTCCACCGGCTCGCGCCAGTTGTTCGTTGGCCCCGCGTCGGCGACGTGCTCGGAGCAGATGAAGGTCCGGTCCTCGACCCGGGCCACGTCGTCGGGGTCCGATCGCGCGAGATAGGAGTTCGGCCGCCTGGCATCCGATAGGCGCTGGAACGTGCCCGCCTCGACCAGCGCCTGCGCGAGCCGGTCGTACTCCATGGTCGAGCCGTCGCACCAGTGGACCCGGTCGGGCTTGGTCAGCGCCGCGACCTCGCTGACCCAGGCGACCAGGCGCTTGTGGGCGGTCGGGGGCGCGTGTGAACCGGCGGTGGCGGGCTGGGTCATTACCTCGGCGGAGTTCGAGTGATCGAGGGCCGCTACCTTACGAGATCATAAGTGAATAAGAATTGCGTGAAACTACGGAACGACGTGGGTAGTTCTCCGGTACCGAGCGGGCCCGGTCCGGTCTGAGGATGTGGCGATGACCGATCGGCCGCGTTGCGTGCACTGCGGTGAGATCATCGGCGTGTATGAGCCGGCGCGGCTGGTGCTTTCCGACGGCATCACGCTCCACGTTTCACCAACGACGCTCGGCGCCGAACCTTTGGCGCCCGGGGGCGTTCTCGTCCACGAGAGTTGCTATCGGGCACTCGCCCACGAGGGTCCGGACGGCCGCACCGACTCAGCAGGAGCCTGAAAGCTGTGCCTCGAAACCTGCCGGTAGGCCCGCTCCGGCGGCGCTGCCGGGCTACAGGCGGGGGACGGCGGGCGGCTCGTCGCCCAGCCCCACGAGCAGCGTGTGCGAGTCCGACAGCGCCGAGGTCAGGATCTGCTTCGCGACCGCCAACAACTGCGACACCCGTGGATCTCGGATCCGGTAATAGACATTGGTGCCGGCCCTGCGGCTCTCCAGCACGCCCTGCTGGCGCAGTGCGGTCAGATGCTGTGAGGTGCCGCTCGAGTCCAGGCTGAGCGCGGCCTGCAGGTCGCCGACGGTCCGCTCGCCGTCGAGCAACAGCTCGAGCATGCGGATCCGCACCGGATGGCCGAGCACCCGGAACAGCTGCGCCTTGAGCACATAGACCGGGTCCGAGCGCACATGCGCGGCGCCGCCGGCCATCGGCGGCTCGGGTTCTGGTTGCCGGCGGCGTGACGCCATGGTGCCTTGAGGGTAGACGCCCTCGCGGTTTTCCGACAAGATCCTTGATCTCGTCAAGACTTATAAGACGATAAGATCAGCACCGTCCACCACCCGGTTCAACGTGTCTACGAGCAAGCGGTCCCAACGGAGGCCCCTATGTCGGATTACCCATCCAGCGCTCGACGCCGGTCCAACCGCCGGCAACGTCCCGCGGCGGATGCTCGCCGGCGCCGGCATCTGCAGTTGGTGACCGCCGGCTGGATCCGTGAGCTGGCCGAGCTCGTGGTGCTTGAGCCGCCAGGCGGCCGCGAGGCTGACGACGTGCGGTCAACCCGCGCGCACGGGACCGATCGTGACCCGCGGGCACTCCGGCCGGTTGAGCCGTGAGCGAGGTCAGGGACGGTCGACCGGCTCGTTATCAGGCCTAGCGCCACCGCCGTCGCGGTCGGCGACCGCGGCACGAAACAGCACATCGATCGGATCGCCGCGACGTCCCGGCGCTCGGAGCCCGGCCTTCGCGATCCGTGGTGATCAGTGTCTTATGAGCCCGTAAGTGTCTAAGCTCTTGTAGGATGGCGGATGCGGCATCGCTCGCCGAGCTACCGGTCGTGCCGTCGCAGTCCCCGCTGTGGACCGACATCCTCGACCGGGTTGCGTCGCAGATCTCCGGCGCACGGCAAATCCGAGGGTCGGGACCGTCGTCCTTGGCCGGAACCTCGAGCGCGGTGGCTCGCGCGCACTCGCACGTTCTCGTCGCCCTCGAGGGCGGCTCGACCATCGGCCAGGACACGGTCGGGCAGGTAGCCACGGAGGCGGCCGATCTGCTCATCGCGGTCGCGAGGGTGTGGGGCACGTTCGGCGCGCCTGCTGAGAATCGCCGTGCCTGGCTGGCCGATCAGCTGCGTCGCAGGCTCGCAGCCCAGGAAGACGCCGTGCTCGCGGGTGAGGTCACGTACCGCGTCTGGTGTGAGCATGGCGAGCAGCCCTCGGCCGCGATGCGCCGAGCGATTACCCGTCTGTCCCGCGACCCGACCGCACCTCAGGGTGATTTGCTGTCGCTGTCGATCGCGGCCGTGGACTTGGCCTCGGTGTTGGTCAGGCTGGCCGCGAACGCCGCCGCGAGTGGACGCGCAGGCGACGCACCCGAGCAACGCTCCGCTGCGCTCCACGCGAAGCTCCGCATGGCCGCAGCGGAGCTCGAAGCCCGTGCGGGGGACGTCAACCAGCCACGCACGCATGGCGACCCGGTCGCTCACCACCTCGCGGCCGGCCTGCGCGTCTGTCCCTCGCGGGGAGCGCTCAAGCGGCTGAGCGCCGGCTCACCGGGCCACGTCGCGGAGGCGGATCTCAAGGGTTTGCGGCAGGCCTGGCTGGATCTCGCGACGCACGAGCACGTGGCAATCATGGCGCTTGACGGCCAACTCGAGAAGCCGTGCTATGACCGGTCCTCCGTGAGCCTGTCCACGGTCATTGCCGACACCGCCGCCAACGTGATCTGCGGCGCGCGTCTGGTTGGCCGCCCGGCGGCGTTTCGACATCCCCGCGCCTGGCGCCATCAGACGCTGGCGTTGACGTACGCGCTTGAGGGGTACGTCGCCGGGCTCCGCGGCCATGCCCCGAGGCTCGCCCAGGCTCACCGGATCGCCTTGACGCGACTGGTCCGCGCGACGGTCGCGATCGTCCTGATCGATCTGCGCCGCGAGACCCTGCCCGCCCACGCAGCCCCGATCGCCGCCCGCAAACACGGCTGACTCCGCAGGTTGGCTGGGGACGGTTGGCCGGCGCAGGGCTCTCGCGGTCGTGTGCGTCGGGGTGCTCGCGAACATCGATTGATCGGCTCCCCAAACGCGGCCTCTCGAACCATCCATCGAGTGATCCGTCGGCGGTGTCGCTCGATCGGATCTCGGACGCTCCCCCTGGGTCGAGCCATTGTCGGGCGGGCCGCTCCGGAGTAACTCTGTCGGTTCGACCTCGATCCCTCCGATGACCCAGCAGTACCTCATCGGGCAGTTCTCGGTGTTGCTCGAGAACCTGCAGCCTCCCCCGGGAGAGTCGCTGGCGGGCGCTGTCCGTGATCTGCGACGGGAGGTCGAGTCCTCTCCGGTGCGGATGCTCCCCACGCCGGCTCACGAGGCGCTCGAGCTGACCGACGTGATCTGTTGGGCGGCGCTTGAGCGAGGGGACTGCATCGGCTTTGGCCGCTACACGAAATCCGTGGTGGCACTCAGAGACTTCGCCGACAGCGCCGGCTTCGTACAGCTGTAGATAGACAGCGCCCGCCGTCGCGATCCAGTCAGGCGACTGCCGTTCGCCGGACGGCGCTGGACACCCGCCAACGCGTGGGCGCGATCGCCGGCCGAGCGGCCCGTGTTCGGTGCGTGGACGCCTATTCCGTCAGCCGTCCGCCTCGTACAGCTTCACGATGCGCTTGCACATGTCTCAGCACGGCGGCGCGTTCGCCGGCATCGCCGTCGTCGTCGCCGACGCCAAGGCGCTCCTCGGAGCGATTGACCTCGGCCGCGTCGAACGCGGGGAGGTCATCCGTGACGTGACCGTGGCCTGCGTCGACGGCCGACCCGCGCTCCCTCGAGCGCTCGTACCGCGCTGACGACCGCCTCCGAATGGTCGGTGGAACTCATTTATGGATGGCACAGAACCCCGTTGCACTGGAGCACGGAGGTCGTCGTACCGGGCGTGATCGCGGCGCTGCGGCGATGTGGATCTCGAGGTCGTCAGAGCGCGCGGTCGCGGCCCGCGGGTGGCTCGCTAGTCCGAGGCCAAGCTTCCTTCGGCTCAGGCGCAGTCGACCTCTTCGAGCGTATGGGTGTCTACGTCGTAGACGAAGCCGCGAATGTTGTCGACGTGAGGCAAGAAGGGAGATTGGCGCAGCCGAACGACCGATTGCCTCACATCGATCTTGACGTCCGTGAATGATTCGATCGCGAACGACGGCGCTACGCCCGTATCAGCCAACAGCTCTGCTCGGAACCCGTCGTCGGTGAGCTTTTCCATTCCGCAATCGGTGTGATGGACAACCATCACAGCTTCGGTCTGTAGAAGTCTCTGGGAGATCACGAGCGATCTGATGACGTCGTCCGTGATGACGCCACCGGCGTTGCGCAAGATGTGAGCCTGGCCATCCGCCAGCCCCAGGGCTCCGAAGACGTCGATTCGGGCATCCATGCACGTAACGATCGCTATGTGCAGCGACGGGCGAAGATCTACGTGTCGAGTCTTCCACGTGAGCGAGCGGCTACGGTTGTTGTGGACAAGCTGGTCGATGACGTCCATAGGCCGCTGGAGTCTAACCAAGGCCGGCGAGCTGAGCGGCACTTTGGCGTCAGACCTCCACCCTGCCGCCGAGTCTTGCGCTCCACGGCGGGACGGGTTAGCCGCTGCTGCTCGGACGTGATCCTTCCGTTGGCTCGGGCGCGGCCAAGGAGCGCCCGCCGGAGTTTGGGGTCAAGCCCCGGAGGCGGCCGGCGGCGCCACGAGCGTGCTGGGTTCCGCGAGGGAAGTGCGATTAGCGCAGCCCCCATTTTTCGCGGTCCACGATCCGGCGTCCGGAGACAGAGTTCGCCGGATGTTCACCCAGTGTGTCCTTAGGCCGGGCCGGTCCCACGGTTCGAGCTCAAGGTCCTCGAGCCGCTCGATCTCGGTCGGGTCGGTGACGTCCTCGGCTTCGCCGACCATGATCACGCTCCACCCGGCCCGCTCGACCGGATCGGTGCCGTCGATCTCAAACGCGGCCGTCGTCGAAGGCTTGGGCGGGCGGTGGTCAGGCGGTCGCGCCGGTGAGCCCGAACGCGCCGAGTAACCGCTCTTCCTGCTCGGGCGTGAGGTTGGTGGCCAACAGCTCGGCGTCGGTTCCGCGGAAGGCTTCGGCGACCTCATGCATGCGGGGCTCGTCGGTGAGCGCGAACAGGGCCGAGGTGCCGGCAGTGACGCTGGCGCTCAGGGTGCGGAAGTACTCAGCGCCGAGCGCCAGCCCGAGCTCTGAGCCTTCCTCGTCGTCGAGGCTTCCCTCGGGGCGCAGGCGATGTGTCTCGGGTGTGGTCTGGGGCTTGGGGCTGTCCTGGGGCCAGCTGATGACGACCGCGTCGAGTACCTCGATCAGTTCGCGGCGGGCGAGATCCTGGAGCGTCTCGAACGCGGTGTCGGCGCCGTCTGCGGACGGAAACTTCCAAGCGGTCAAAGTGGCCATAATCCCACCTCTCCTCGTTAGGCACGACGCGCAAAAGGCAACGCCTCTCTACCGTCAATCTGTCCGTCTCATAAGCTGATGACGGACTGAGATCCAAAACTTACGCTTGGCAGGGGTCGATGTCAAAGCCCCCGAGCTCAGGACTGATGGAGAGATGGGACATCCGGTCGCTCGACCTTCGACCCATTCGCCCGAGATCCTGCGGCCTCGGCGTGGTTAGTCTCGACCGCTCGCGCTCGGGATGCTCCAGGCGGGCATGCAGCGCAGCCGCTGACCGACGCGTGCGCGCCGCCCGCACATGCGCACGCAGGGCTCTCAGCCAGGCGTCTCGTGCGGCGATCGTGGGCCGCTGGAGGCGACGAGCCCAGCACGACCGGGACGCGAGCGGTGTGGGTCGGCATGGATCGGGGCTCGCCGAGCAACTCTTCGGCTGCGATGGCAGCATGATCGCCTGGTCGATGCCGGTGAAGGCTCAGCAGCCGCTGCGACTGCGCGGATGTGAACCAGCGCGAATCGCCAGCCACGTCGCTGCGCTCGCCGGTACGCGTGGACGACGAGTTTGAGGTCAGTGGGGTTCATGAACCCAGCTGCCTGAGGTCGAAGGATCACCAACTCGGGGCCACTGGACTCGGCGCGATCGAGCTCGGCCTCGAGCAGCGCGCTGGACCCGGGATCCAGCTCGCCGGCCGCAGCGATCACCGCTGCGCTCCCGCGGCGGCTGACATCGAGGCGAAGGCCCGCTGGCGTGCTGCCTACGGGTCGGCGATGAGCGTGATCGCGGCGACGCTGATCCGTGCCAGTCAGCCGGCGCAGTCGGGCTCCGTGCGGTCGTCTCGCCAGTCAGCTCGGCGCAGATCACCGCCGTGCTGGAGGGGCGACGCGGGCGCCCGGCAAGGAACCCGGTCCTGGCGCGACGGGCAGTATCGCGAGAAGCTGAACAGCGGGACCCGCCGCGACCGGCCCCTGAGCAGGCGACGAACACGGTGTCGAGCTGGCGACGGGTTCCCGGGGGGCAGGACGGGCCTGAAAGCGTCGGGGCCGCTCGCTGCGGGCAGCCGGCCCACTCGCCTGCGCCGCAACATCGGTGTGGTCGACCGGAGGGTGAGCTTGAGCTTGCCGGTGGACCGCGACCGATACCCACACCCAGGTGCGGGCGAAGTCGCTGGTCCCGGTGGTTTGGGCGAGCCTTCCCACGATGAAGCTGCAGGCGGCGTACATGCCGACGGGGAACACCGTGGACCAGCGACGGAAGTTCTGGACAGCCGCGCCCGGGATGAGATCTGCCGGCTGCACGGGTCGTCTTGCTGGGTCATCACGGACCTGTCCGGTGCTCGGCGGCGCGCTGTCTCACCGTCGGTTTGTCCTCGAGCGGCATCGTGCCTGGATGGCCCCGGCCCGGCCATGGCGTGAGCAGCAGCAACAGCCGTGCCGTGGTCCTCGCCAGGACCGCGTGGCGTTCTCCGGGAGAGAAGCCGACGAGTAGGCCAGGGCCGCCCTCGAGGATCTCACCGGTGGCGGTGGCAATCTCCACCTCGCCATCGACGACGATAACCCAGGCTCGCTCGTGCACCTGGTGGTCCTGCAGGCTCTCCCCCTCGGGAATCTCCAACGCGATCGCGCGGGCATCGTCGCCGCTGGCCAGGATCTCGGGCGAATGGGGTCGAAGGCCGAGGGACCGGATGTCCCATCTCTCCATCAGTCCTGCCTCGCGCTTGCGGTCCGGGTCATCGGCGAAACCTTTTCATAGATGAGATCGCAAAAGTAGGGAGACCCGCCCACGCGTCCGGTTCGCTCGCGCTGCGGAGGCTCGCCGGGTGATCCGGCCTGGCAAGCGAGGCACCAGAAGGTAGGTCGTCATGCTGGGTCGAGCCCTTCCACCTCAATCAGGCACCCGGCCCGGTCGGGATCCTTCGGAATGAAGTCTTTCAGGCCGGCGTCGGGATCGAGTTGGTCGAGCAGCCCGAGCGTCAGCCCGCGGTGCAGCGCGCACACAACCGGCTGGTTCTCCCGCACCGCCTCGCGGTAGGGGCAGTTGCCGAGCGTGAACAGGACCGTCGCTGCTCTCGTCCGCCGGCGCTGGGGGGCGAAGCCGAACGCGGTGAGCGTGCGTCCCATCGTCGCTTCGGCTCGGGAGGCATCGCCTGCCGGGGCCAGCTCCCGTCCCAGCTGTCGCCCCGTGCGCTCCACCTCCCGCAGCCGATGCGGATTGGTCGGAATGATCCGGGCCAGCCAGCGCGCCAGCTGTCGGTAGGCGTCGGGTGGCTCGCCTCCCGGGCGGGCATCGGGCGCGATCGACCAGCTGTCGCGGGGGCGCCCGAGCGTCTGTGGCTGGCGCTCGCGGGAGATCAGACCCGCGGCCCGCAGTCGCTCGAGATGGACGCGCACCCCGCTCGGATGCAGCCCCAACTCCACCGCCAGCTCATCCGTGCTCGCGGGGCGACCCAGGCTGGCGAGCCGCGCGAACAGCCGCGCCCGCGTCGGCTGGGCCAGCACATCACCCGGACCGTCGCTCTCGCCTGAGGCCACGAGCGAAGTTTCTCACAGGCAGCCTCGCCAAAGTCGCCGGCGGTGGTATTTTCCTAGTCTGAATCACAAAACCCGTTTTTCGGAGGAAGGTCACAAGGCACAACTCGGAGTGCTTTCGCGAGCCGTAGGCGCACGACGGACCTTTCCTTCCGATGGCCGAGAACCACCCCGCGCGCAGTGGACCGAGACGCGCGGGGGGCTCGACCAGCAGGACAAGCCCCGTCGCAGGCCGCCACCGGCCGCCGACCCGCTGCGACACGACGTTGTACGCAGCCAACGGCAACCCCTGCCACCGGACTCGGTCAAGGCCGCGGATGCGGCCCGGGCGACTAACACAAGGAGAGCTGATGGATCTGTCAACCAGCTACATGGGCCTCAAGCTGAGCAATCCGCTCGTAGCGTCCGCGTCGCCACTGTCCCACACCGTCGAGGGCGTCCGGCGGCTCGCGGATGCAGGCGTCGGCGCGGTCGTCCTGCATTCGCTGTTCGAGGAGCAAATCCAGGAGGAGGCCGTACTGAACGCCCAACTTGTCGACGCCGGCGCTGAGAGCTTTGCCGAATCACTCTCCTACTTCCCCTCGGCGGTCGAAGACGAGCCGGGCCCCGGCCGTCATCTGAGCCTGGTGGAGCGCAGCGCCGCGACCGTCGATGTTCCGGTAATCGCGAGCCTCAACTGCGTCACGCCCGGACGCTGGACCGAGTATGCGCACGCGATGCAAGAGGCCGGCGCCGCCGCGATCGAGCTGAACATCTACTACGTGTCCGGGGACCCGACCATCCCCGGGCGCGACGTCGAGCAGCGCTACGTCGACGTTCTTGAGCATGTCAAGGCCGCGGTCACGGTGCCGGTAGCGGTCAAGCTCGGCCCGTACTTCAGCTCGACCGGGGAGATCGCGCTGCGGCTGGAACAGGCTGGCGCCGACGCCCTCGTCCTGTTCAACCGCTTCATGCAGCCCACCATTGACCCCGAAACTCTCACCGTCGCGCCAGCTGTCGCACTCTCAAGCAGAGCCGACGCACTGCTGCCCGAAACGTGGATTGCGCTGCTGCGCAGCAACGTGCGCTGTGCGCTCGCGGCCACTTCAGGCGTGGAAGACCCCGCCGACATAGCCAGGTACCTACTCGCGGGCGCCGACGTGGTGATGACCGCCTCGGCGCTGCTGCGCCACGGACCGGAGCACGCGACCGTGCTCCTGAACGGGCTGTCCGCGTGGATGGCGCGGAAGGGATTTCAGTCGCTCGACGACCTACGCGGCATGCTGTCGCTGGCGCCCGGCACCGACGCGGAAGCATACGAGCGCGCCGGATATGTCACCGGGCTGCGGGCGGCCAACATCCGCGCGTACCGTCCGTGGTGAAGCTCGAAACCCCTCGCCCGACGCCGTGCGCCCACGCGCCCAGCACCTCCGCCATATAACCCTGTCCGCGCCGCCGCTGGGCGATCGGGCACACGGTGCTCCGTGACGGCTGCACCTGCGCCCTGCCCGGCCGGGCGAGCGCCCGCCAGCGTCCGCTCCCAAGCCCGAACATCGCGCGGCAGGAGCCCACTCGATTCGAACCGTGCGCCTAGTTAGGATCGCTCAAACGAGCGAAAAGGGGGTCGGAATGCCTGAATCCTCAGTTGAGATCGAGCAGGTCCTGCGCGATGTTGTGAAGGCGATTGCGAACTCGGACCTCGACGAAATCGGGCGGCGGACCTCCCGCGACCCGTGCGCAGTCGCCATCGGATCCGATCCCGGCGAATGGACCGAGGGCTACGACGAGATCATGCGACTTATGCGTGACTCGACTCCCGACGCCGAGGTCGGCATAACCGCCGGTCTCGATGACGTCAAGGCATTCGCAGAGGGCACCGTTGGCTGGGCCGCCGGGCACGGGTATTTCGAAATAGGAGGGAAGCGCGTCCCGGTGCGAATAACCGCCGTCGTGCATCAAGAGAACGGCGAGTGGAAGATGGTGCAGACCCACGCGTCGATCGGCGTGCCGAACGAGCGGATGCTGGACCCCCTGTTCTCAGGCTGACACGTGGCGCGCCAGACACTCGGGACCGACGAGGCCGAGAGCGGTGATTTGATCGAGATCCGGCAGTTGGGCTGACCGAAGCCTGACCTAGTCGTGCCAGATCCCGAACGCGGCATTCACGGCTTGCTGGTCCATCCCACCGACGCCCAGCAGCTTCTCGCGGGATCGCACCCCGCGGATGATCGCCACGTTCCAAGGCGCAATCCGGAGCTGCTTCGCCACCAGGCGACACAAAACGTCGTTCGCCCATGCCGGAGAGCTCCGCACGGCGAGTCGCGTTCGCTCCCGCGGACCTCCGAGAACATCGAAATCAAGGCGGACGAAAACCTCCACGTTCGCCTCGCGCAGAAGCCTCTTTGCCGTTCTTGGGTGGTCGGCGACAACCCAGCCAGCGTCTAGCATCTCCTGTGCTCGGCGCTCGTCGATAGGCGGATTTCGCAGAGGATGCTCGACGCCATGTTCGGTCGGCGGCGTTCTCGGAGTGCTACCGCGTTGGCCACCTGCTGCAATGACAATGCTGGTCGTGGCTCGTCCGCGGCGGCGATGATGGATGCGGCCGGGTCGACCGCCTCCGGCGCCGGGGGCACACCTTCCACGAGCTTCTCGTAGACCGCGCGCTGCTCCTGAATTGCGAGCTCGCCGCCGAGCCTGACCCAATCTATGACCATGGGTTAGCTCAGAGCGCTGATGAACAGCGATTTGTCGTCGAGCTGGCCGAAGTCCAGATTGTTGAACGCCTCCGGCGATGCCTCAATAGCAAGTGCATCCGCCCGCATGAGAAGCTCCCGAATCGGGGGCGGGTATCTTGGGAGCGTGAGTCCAGAGACTTTCCTGCCCATGGTCGAGGTCACGCCCATCGTGCCGGGGCCGCCGTCCCCTGAGCGCGAGCAACTGGTGTCGCGGGCGCGGCTCCTGGCCTGGATCGGCCTGGGCTGGCACATCGTCGAAGGCGCCGTCGCCATCGGGGCTGGTGTGGTCGCAGGGTCCGTAGCGCTCGTCGGCTTCGGCGCGGATAGCGCCATCGAAGCGGCTGCCTCCGTGGTCGTCATCTGGTTGATGGCATCGGGACGGGCGAGTTCCGAGCGCGCTGAGCGGCGTGCGCAGCAGCTCATCGCCGCGTCGTTCGGTCTCCTTGCTGCCTATATCGGAGTCGAGGCCCTGCGCGACCTCGTCGGCGGCCATCATCCGGCGGTGAGCTGGGTCGGCGTCGGCCTCTCCGTTGTGACTCTCCTGACGATGCCGCCGCTGGCCATCGCCAAGCGACGCGTCGGCGAGGCGCTCGGCTCCTCGGCGACCGCCAGCGAGAGCCGACAGTCAATGCTCTGCGCCTACCTCTCCGCCGGGCTGCTCATCGGCCTGCTGGCCAACGCTATCGCTGGATGGTGGTGGGCTGACCCCGTCGTCGCGCTTGGCATCGGCGCCGTCGCGGCGCGCGAAGCCCGAGAGGCCTGGCACGGCGAGACATGCGACTGCTGCTAGATCCGCAGAAGCCGAACTCGCACTCGACTGGTCCAATATCGGGACTGGACCAGTCCCGAGTTGGGTACAGGCGACGGTTTGCCGTCGGCCGAAACCCAGCCGCCGCCGTGCGAGAGACCGGGCGGCCTGGCGCGGCAAAGCCTGCGACTGCTGCTGGTCGGGCCTGTACGGGCCTATACGGGCCTATACGGTCCTGGACACGCCGATAGCACCGGCTCATCCTCCACGGGCGCCGGTAGCGTTCTTGGTCCCTGGTTCCGTTGCCCTTCGGGTCACGGACACCTGCTGAGAGAGCGCCCTCCGGCCCATTCCAGCGCGCGGCGGCCTCCCGGAGGGGTCGGACCGAGTCTCGTGGGGTCCGGAGCGCCGTTATCGGTCCCCGTCTGCCTCATGCTTGATGGGCGCCAGCCCGGACGGAACGCCCACCGTGATGCGCCTGTAGCGGTTGAAGTCACCAGTTCCCGGCATTTGCAGGCCGTTTCGCAGGTGTCGAACTAGTATCGCCCATCAGGTCGTTTGCGCCTCGTTCTCCTTCTCGGGTCCTGGGTTCCGCTTCTCCGGCTCGCGGCGTCGGTCGCTCTGGTCGCCGTTGACCACGAGTCCGGCTCGCGCCTCGTTGTAGATGGCCAGCGCCTGAGTGACCAGTCCGGCCGCAACCTGGGCAAGGCCGTCCGACCCGTTGAGAACGGTGACGTTGGCTCTCGCCAGCGAGGTTCCGGCGTTGCTGACCAGAGACGGCAGTTGCTCGATGATCATTCGCTCGAGCGCCACGCGATCGTTCGACGCCGCCGCCTCGGCCTGGAGCCGGGTGGCCTCGGCCTCCGCTTGGGCTTTGATCCTGATCGACTCGGCGTCTGCCTGTGCCGGCTTGACCCGAGCGGGCCGTCTACGAAGCGCGGACCGCGGCAGCGGCGAAGCAGGCCGAGCTGCGCGAACAACAACTCGTGTCCGAGTCATCTGGACGCGATCAAACAAGGCCGTTCGGCGACTGCCACCGTGGAAGACATCGTGCGCAACCGGCAAGCCTTGGCCACCGAGGTGCAGCGGGAGGCCGCGATCGCGCAGGCCAAGGCAGACCAAGCCGCCGCCGAAGCCCGGCAGGAGTCACTGCGTCAACAGGCCCAGTACGAACGGGACACGTCGATCGCACGGACCAGAAACGAGGCCGAGGTCAACAAGGCCCAGGCGGACGCCGATCGCGCGAGCGCCATCGCCCAAGCGGAGGCGAAGCGACAGGTCGCCCAGGCTCAGGCGGAGGCCGATCAGGCGGGCCCGCTCGCGCAGGCTCAAGCCGACGGTCATCGAGCCGATGATCGACCGCAGGTGGCCGGCGAATATCTGTCCTACCAGGTTCGGCATCTGCTCCTGGTCGGACAGGAACCGCTGGCCGGCGTTGATGATCGACTGCTCGTCGGTCGCCACCTTGAACGCGCACACCGCCTTGGCGATGATCTCGATGCCCTGGGCGGTGACGCACTTCTCGGCCACCTGGGCTTCCTGCATCGCAAGCGTGAGATACGAGACCCGGTTGATGAACGGCATCACGAACTTGCGGTTGCCGACCACGACCCGAAACGGCGCTCCGTCGTGCCCGCCCTTCCCGCCCGAAATGAGCATCGCCTCATCGGGATCTGGTACGCGAATTCCGAGCATCGTCTTTCCTTTCGACTCCAGCTAGAGCGTGCTCATGCAAGCCGCGCAACGTCAACCTTACGGTTTGGACGAACGTCGACCACAACGACGCTGACGCCACGCTGAAGGGGTTCGTCAGAGTAGGCGATGAACGTCGCCGACCCGCCGTCTACCGGCAGCTCGACCTCTCCAGGCCCCCGTTCACCTCGGGTGGCGACGGTAATCGTCCCGCGCAACCCGATCTGTGGTCCAGCCAACCTTGCTCTCCTATCGCCGACTCCGTTGCTTACTGACTCCCGAGTCCCGACCCGGCCATTCCGCTGCGGCGCGGCAACCGGGCCCGGCCAACCATACCTTCGCGCGGGCGATCGACCAACACGGTGCCCGCTTGGGAGACCGGCGGGCGTGGACGGGGTCCGCGTGCTGATGTCGGAGGGTTCCAGCCTGACCGCTCGGGAGGTCTTGACCTGTGTGGGGCTGGGCGGCCATCACGCCGAGGCACTCGATCCCGATGCGCTCTGCACCGCTCGGTTCAGCCGCTGGACACGCAAGGTCCGTTCCTGCCCTCGGTCGGGCACGGACCCGCTTGGCTATCTGCACAACCTCAAGCAGGTCGTCGCCGAACGTGGGATCGACGTCGTGCTGCCGACGCACGAACAAGCGCGGCTGTACGCCGCCGCCGCGCCAGTGCTGTCCGGGGTGCCGGTGGCAGTCGCCGACACGGCCTTGTTTGATCGCGTCCAGAGCAAGATCGAGTTCGCCAGACTGCTGGACGAGCTCGGACTGCCGCAACCCCGGTGGCGGCTCACGACCGACACGATTGACACTGTCAGAGCCGCGGTCGAATCAGATCCCTGAGCGGCCCGCGGCGGTCACGGATGTAGAGACGACCGGCCGCCGGAATTCATCGGTGGCAGTGCGTCGAGTGTCGGGGCGCGATCTCTTCCGGGAGTAAAGCCCCGATGCCTACTTCGAGGCGGCCTGGTGTGCCGCCCGCGCGCGGGAGGCGGCCACCTCGGGAGACGGGACGACGACCACGGCGCGATCGGCATGCTGCACCACCTCGTGGGAGACGCTGCCCAGCAGCAGCGACTTGACGCCGGTGAGGCCGCGCGATCCCATCACGATCGCGGTCGCGCCGATTGCGTCCGCCTCGGCAAGGATCGCGCCGGCGGTGGTCGTCACCTGAGAGGACGACCGGTGCTCGACGGTCATGCCGAGCCGGCTCGCCAGCGCGGCGCCGTCGGCCGCGGTCTGCTCGGCCGCCTTGCGGCTGGCTTCGTCGATCTCGTCGGGGTCGGGGATGAAGGGCACGAGCCCAAGGCCCAGGGACGAGCGGGCAGCCATCTCGACGAACGGCTCCCATACGGTCAGAACCGTCGCCGGCTGATCGGCGAACAGCGCCGCCGCCTGCTCCACCGCCGCGCGGGAATCGGGAGAGCCGTCGTAGCAGATCAGGATCATCGCGTTGCTCCAGTTACGCGTCGATTTGGTGTCACGGCCTGACGGTCAGGCTAGCGGCGGCGGCCGCGGGTCATGCATCCAGTGGGCCGCACGACCCGACAGGAAGGACACGACATGAGCACTCCGCTTCCCGAGCCGCACCTCACCCTGGTTCACCGTCCGGACGCCACCGTCGACGAGCCACTCGAACTGGGAGCGAGCGCGGACTGGCAGACGATGCTCCCGAACGGCACCGCCCTGGGTGACATCCGCTACACCCTCCAAACGGACGCCGGCGCCGTGCTCTACGTCCAGTCTCGCGGTGTGCGGTGTGTTCATCGGCGTCCGCGCGCGCGAGGCCTCGGGCGTGATCTTCGAGATCTACCTCGTCGCGTGAGATCCGAGGCAACCTGCACCTCAGCCCCATTCAACGCTTCACCGTCGGCTCCCACGGTCCCTCGACAACCGTCGCTTCGCCGGCTCCGGGCCAGCGTGGGATCGTCGCGCCAACCGCGGCGAGCGGCTCGCGGCCCACCGACCGGAACTGAAACCGCGTCCCGAGCGGAATCGTGATGCACACGTCGGCCGACACCGCGACGACCTCCTCCTGGTCGGCGGACCTCCGCCACACCTCGCCCGTTCCGCGCAGGAAGTACCAAATCTCCTCGACGGTCCGATGCTCGACGGCGATCGACGTCTCCCCTGCTCCGAGCTCGAAGTGCGCGAGACCGCCGCCGGCGACCGCCAGCAGCACGCGGACCTCGGAGCCGTCCGGCGCCACGGCGTCCGCCCGGCCCGGCAGCCTGACCGTCTGGAAGCCGACCTCGTTAGCGCACACCCGTGCTTGCTTACCAGTTCGTCGCCGTGGTGGCGCCGTCGGGCACTTCGCACGGCACCGCCGACGGGTCATAGCGGGCGCAGACGGCCACCGGGTTCAGGAACAGCCCCACCGACGGGAGCGCCTGCCCGGTGAACGAGAACAGCGTCAGGTTGTCGTTCGGCGACCCGGCGCCGGGCTCCCAGCCGACGCCGGGATCCACTCGGGCTCCCAGGAGAACAATCCCTGGCCGAGCCCGTTCGGCACCTGGGCGAGGATCGAGAGCATGTCGTTGTAGAACGACAGCTGGCCGCCGGGGGTGGTCGGATATCCGTCGGAGACCTGGCTCGACTGCCATACGAAGTCGCCCGTGCCGTCGCCGCCTGCCAGCGTCCACGGTACTGCTAGTAGGACAGGCCGATCACGTCGAACGGAACGCCGCCGGTGACCATGTGGTCGAAGAACCGTTCGCTGTCGCCGTTGTTGGCGCCCTCGTCGAAATGCAGCATCACCAGCAGCTTGTGTCCGCGCGGGTTGGCGGCCCGCGCGCCGGCGACCCCCGCCTTCAGGAGCGTGGTCAGGTTGTCCCAACCGGAGTCGGGGTCCAGTTGACCTCGCCGACCGGGCACAGGATGCCGTTGCCGATCGACACCATGTCGACCGGAGTCCCCTGCGCGGCGAACGCGCCGATCACCTGGGCGGTGTAGTGCTGCACGGTGGTCGTCAGGGCGGCGGGTTCACCCACAGCCGCAGCCGCACGTAGTTCAGGCCGTGGGCGTCGAGGATCGAAAGCGCCGAGGCGGGCCCCGCACTGTCGCTGAAGTGAGCGCCGGCCGCCTCCTCCTGGAGCTCGAACGACAGATCGACGCCCCGGTCCGGGATCGTTTCCATCGGTGCGGGCGCGAACAGGCGGAACTCGCCGATGCACGGCGGCGTCCCGTCGTTGTCGGTCACCTCGATCTTCACGTACCTCGCCCTGACCGGGCCGTGAGCCGACGGCCAGTAGACCGGCCCTCCCGCCGGAACCGACTGCTGCTGTGCACCCGGGGCCGGCGTCAGCGAACCGGCCGTGGTGCCGTAGCTGATGTTGACCAGCGCCGTCGTCGCTCCGTCGCCGAGCGTCACGCCGAAGCCGTCGAGCGAGCGGACCCGGCCGAGGTCGACCGTGAGGCTGCCGGTCCATTCCGTCGAGCACCAGTCCGTCGACGCAGTCCCGTCGATCGCGTTCGACGCCGGGGACCCCGAGGCCTCGGTGGACGCGCTCGCCGTGCCGGTGAGCGCGATGTTCAACCCGGTCCGACCATGCGGCGAGGTCTCGGCGACGGCCTTGCCGAGCCGGACCGAGCGGTTTCGCACGGCCGCGCGCCCGCCACGAACGCGGCAGCTCCACAGAGCAGCACGACGCCGAGCACCCGGACGGCACTCCGCACGGCGCCCGACCGGTGACGGGTTCGGGTCGGGAATCCTGGCCGCGTGATCCAGCCGCTCGACTCCGCCGCCTGGATGTGAGCGCAGTAACACTTACTGCGCCTGCTCGCGTTGCAATCCACCGGGGCTCGCGAAGCGGGCGTAGACTCGCCGCCCAAACGCCGAGCCAGGAGGGTCTTGGAATGATCCGCAGCCCGTTTCCAGACGTCGAGATTCCGGACATGCCGTTCACCGACTTCGTTCTCGCGCGCGCCGGCGGGCGCGGCGACAAGGCGGCGTTCATCGACGCACCGAGCGGCCGCGTGATCACGTACCCGGAGCTGACCGCTTCCGTGCGCGGGGTGGCCGCAGGGCTGGCCGAGCGCGGCTTTGGCAAGGGCGACGTGTTCGCCCACCTCGCCCCGAACCTGCCCGAGTATGCCGTCGCGTTTCACGGCGTCGCGACCGCGGGGGGCGTGAACACGACCGCGAACCCGTTGCTCACCGTCGAGGAGCTCTCTTCTCAGCTGGTGGACTCGGGCGCGCGCCTGCTCGTGACCGTGCCCGAGCTGGTCGGCAAGGCGACCGCGGCCGCCGAGCGGTCAGGCGTCGAGGAGATCTTCGTCTACGGCGAGGCCGCCGGCGCGGTGCCGTTCGAATCGCTGGTGCGGGCTGGGGCCGAGCCGCCTCCCGTCGAGATAGATCCCGCCAACGATCTGATCGCGCTGCCGTACTCGAGCGGCACCACCGGGCTTCCCAAGGGCGTGATGCTGACGCACCGGAACCTCGTCGCGAACATCTGCCAGTCGACCTACCCGGAGTCAAGAGTCAAGAGCGACGAGGAGTACGCGCGCGAGCGCGCGGTCGCCGTGCTCCCGTTCTTCCACATCTACGGCCTCGTCGTGATCATGGGTATCCCGCTGTACCGCGGCGCGACGGTCGTGACGATTCCGCGCTTCGACCTGGCCGAGTTCCTGCGGGTGATTCAGGACTACCGCATCACCCGCGCGTGGGTCGTGCCGCCGATCGTGCTCGCGATGGCCAAACATCCGCTGGTCGACGAGTACGACCTGTCGAGCCTCGAGTACGTGAACTCGGGCGCGGCGCCGCTGTCGGCCGAGCTCGAGGTGGCCTGCGGCGAGCGGCTCGGCTGTCACATGCAGCAGGGCTACGGGCTGACCGAGACCAGTCCCGTCACCCACTGGGTGAGCGACAAGTTAGCGGGAACGATGCCGGGCTCGATCGGTCCCGCCATCCCGAACACCGAGTGCCGGATCGTCGACGTCGCGGCCGAGCAGGACGTCCCGGCGGGTGAGCCGGGCGAGCTGTGCATCCGCGGGCCGCAGGTGATGAAGGGCTACCTCAACAATGCTTCCGCGACCGCGCACGTGATCGACGCCGACGGCTGGTTCCACACCGGCGACGTGGCCCGGCTCGACGAGGATGGCGCACTGTGGATCGTCGACCGGATCAAGGAGCTGATCAAGTACAAGGGCTACCAGATCGCACCGGCGGAACTCGAGGCGCTGCTCCTGACACATCCCGAGATCTCCGACGTCGCGGTGATCGGGGTCACCGACGAGGACGCCGGCGAGATTCCGAAGGCGTTCGTGGTGGCGAGCGCGCCGATCACGGCCGACGAGGTGATGCGGTTCGTGGCGGAGCACGTGGCCCCGTACAAGAAGGTTCGCGTGGTCGAGCTCGTCGATGAGATCCCGAAGTCGCCCTCGGGCAAGATCCTGCGTCGCGTGCTGATCGACCGCGAGCGCCAGCGAGCCGCGGCGCTGTCCGGTCAGCGCTCGTGAGCTCAATCCGAGTCGCAGCGGTCGATCGCGCGCTCGGGCAATGCCGGGCCGAGAGCGGCCCACGCGTCGCCATAGTACGTGGGGCTGCTCAGCGCGAGCGCGGAGGCCCGGGCCCGCAGCGCGTCGGCCGCGCCGGCGTCGCCGGCGGCGGTGGCCGCGGCGTCGCCCGCGAGCAGCGCCACCGGAGTGCCGTCGGGCTCGATCGTCGCACCGGTCAGGGTGAGTGCGCGCGGACCGGCGCGGTTCGCCGACCCGAGTAGGTTGCGCCACCAGATTGCGGCGAGCGAGCGGGCGCTCGCGTCGCACGCCGTCGCGAACCACAGCGGCAGCCGGGCCGCGTCGAAGCTGTACTGCACGCCGTCGAGACCGCCCGGCCCGGCGATCGGAACGAGCCGGCCGTCGGTCAGCCGAGCCCAGCCCGGAGGGAGACGCCGGCCACCGTCCGTCACATCCGCGACCGCTCCGACGGCCGCGGCGCTTGCGCGGTCCCAGCGGGCGTCACCGGTGAGGTGCGCGAGCGCGTCGAACACGCCCGGCATCAGGTACGAGGGGTCGACGATCGGCGGCGAACTCGACCTCGCCCACGGCCCCGCTACCAGCAACGGCGCGCCGTCGGGCAGTGTCACCGCCTCGTTCGCGAGCACGGCCGCGGCGACGCGCCGGCCCGCGGTGTGCAGCGCCGCCTGATCGGCGCCGCGGTAACGCAGCAAGGCGTACGCGATGAGGACATCGGCGTCGGTCGCGGACTGCGGGTTCAGAATCTGCCCGCTGCCGGTGGCGTGCCACGCGAACAGGCCGTCCGGACGACCGAGACGTTCGTTCGTCCACGACCAGATCGTGCGCACCAGGGCCGGGCGCTGGGCGACCTCGGCGATCAGCATCGCGTAGGCCTGGCCCTCGCTCACGATGTCGCCCCCCTGATCGTGCCGGATCACACGTCCGTCGCTCGTGACGTACCGGTTCAGGAATCGCGTGGCGGCGGCGGTCGTCGAAGCGGACGCGCCCGGCGTCGGTGGCGCGGACTCGCCGGTGCCCCGTCGACGCCGGTTGCCGGTCACTCTCGCCACACCCGGCCGCGGTCATCGACAGCGCCAGCACGGCGAGTGCGACTCGGGCGACCCGCACGCCATTAGGGCGCGGTCGGCGTCGTGGACGTGGTGGTGGTCGCGCTGGCCGGCGCCGTGGCCCTCGACGGCGCCGGCGTCGTCGAGGTGGTCGTGGTCGGACTCGTGGTGGTCGGACTCGTGGTCGTCGGACTCGTGGACGTGGTGGTCGTCGGGCTCGTGGACGTGGTGGTCGTCGGGCTCGTGGACGTGGTGGTCGTCGGGCTCGTGGACGTGGTGGTCGAGCTCGTCGAGGTGGTCGTCGGCGTGGACGAGTTCGTGGTTCCAGTCTTGGACGTCGTCGTCGTTCCGCTCGAGCCCTTTGACTCCTTCGCACCCGACCGCTTGCTCGAGCCCGGAGCGGTCGTCGAGTTCGGTGCGTTCGCCGAGTTCGCCGGCCGGCCGGCCCCGTAGTGCACCGGCCGGCCCTTCGCCGGGCCGAGCAGCTGCGGAGCGACGATGTTGGCCGTGCCCGGCACGAACAGCCCCAGCGCGAGCGCCGCGGTCCCGCCCGCGAGCCCGAGCCCGCCGACGGCGTAGGTGAGCCGGCGCCTCCCGTAGCGCAGGTATTCGGTGCGCAGCCGCTCTCTTAGCTCGGGCGGCAGCACGGCGTGCTGCGCGCTCAGGCTGTCGTAGGAAGCGGCAAGGAAGCTCACGGTCGGCCACAGCAGCAGCACCGCGAGCAGAACTCCGCGCGGCGAGGTCCGCGCCGACGAAGCGGCGATCGCGGCGAGGCCGAGCACCCCGAACAGGTATTCGAGCCAGTTCGCCTTCAGCGCGTCGGTCCACCTCGGATCGCCGTGGGTCTTCGGGGTGCGCAGGAACGCCGCCTCCTTGGCGAACAACCCCTGCAGCGACGCGCTGGTGACGGTCAGGGTCGTCGACTGCCAGATCAGGAAGGCCCCGACCGCATCGCGCCACGACGCTCCCGTACCCTGGCGCAGTAGCGCCACCGCTCGCAACAGACCGAGCACCACCAGCAACGGGATCGCCGCGAGTAGAAAGCCCGTGAGCTTGCGGAACACGAGCCCTCCGCTGAACGCGATGTTCGCGGCGCCGACGAGCAGGCAGAGGAAGAACAGCAGCGCGAGCAGATCCCCGTACCACTGGATCCCGCCGCACAGATAGGCCCAGCGCTGACCGAGGCTCAGCCGGTTCTCGTCGGTCTGCGGGCCGGGAAGCATCGAGCGCCAGTGGCGCCGGAGGATCTGGATGCCCCCGAAGCACCAGCGAAACCGCTGGCCCTTCAGAGCTTCGAAGGTGAGGGGCATGATGCCCTTGCCGAACGAACTGTCCACGTGCAGACCGGACCACCCGTTGCGCAGGATCCGCAGTGACAACTCGGCGTCCTCGGTGATGCACCACTCGTCCCAGCCGCCGGCCTGCTCGAGTGCGCGGCGCCGGATCAGCCCCATCGTGCCCGCGAAGATCGCGCCGTCGCGCTCGTTGCGGGAGGGTTGCGAGACGGCGAAGAAGTAGTGGTAGGAGTAGTAGAGGCGCCGGTAGAACGGAGCGTCCTGCCAGTCGCGGTAGTCCTGCGGCGCCTGGATGAAGCCGACGTTCTCGTCAGCGAACAGCGGTGCGCATCGCCGCAGGAAGTGCGGCTCGATCTGGTAGTCGGAGTCGATCACGCCGATCAGCTCGCACGAATCGCCGACCATGTCTTCCAGCGCGTAGTTGAGCGCGCCCGACTTGTAACCGGGCCAATCGCTCAGGTGAACGAACTTCACGCCGTGGTCCCGACACCATGCCGCGACCGGCCGCCACAGCTGCTCGTCGTCGGTGTCGTCGTCCAGCACCTGGATCTCGTAGTTGGGGTAGTCGAGCGATTGCAGTGACTTGAGCGTCTCGATCACCATGTCCGGCGGCTCGTTGTAACACGGCACCTGGAGGCACACGAACGGGTATGGACCTTCGGGCGCCTCGGCTAGCTCCTGGGTGCCGACCCGTCGCACCCAGCTCGCGCGGCCGAGGGTGTCGCACAACTCCCACAGGTACGCGCAGCCGAGAACCGCCGCGACGAGCTCGAGCAGCCACAACAACATTCCTCCGACGTCGCCGACGATGCCGAGGTGGCTCGCGAATGTCCACCAAATCATGAACGCGGGGTACACGACGAACACATACGTGGTCGTCGCCCAGCACACATAGGCGCGTGCATTCCACCGTCGCGTGACGGGAAGCCAGAGCAAGGTGGCGAGCGTCAATCCCGCCGCGGCCGTGACGATGTTGCCCGCGGTCACGCCGATCAACGCGAGGATCCCGACGACGGCCGCGATCAGGACCGCCGCCC
>Ga0335078_10003438_pt1 | contig 23591 bp, 14 predicted proteins | sample Lox_Sample_32_FD_206711 | JGI IMG/M metagenome (GOLD analysis project Ga0335078, IMG submission 206711) | Soil microbial communities from Loxahatchee National Wildlife Refuge, Florida, United States - Lox_Sample_3.2 | ecosystem: Environmental > Terrestrial > Soil > Wetlands | place: USA... | reverse complement strand
GCGCGCTGCCGGGTCCATCAGCCGGTTCATCAGGCTCAGCCCGGTCATTGCGTCCTTCGCATAGCAGACGCCGTTGCCATAAGCCGGCTGAATCCGCGTGCGCGTGAATTTGTCGGAAAGCGCCGCGCCGCCCACCAGCAGAGGCACGGCGATTCCCGCCGATTGCAGGTCGCCGGCGGTGATCACCATCTGCTGCGTGCTTTTCACCAGCAAGCCGGACAGGCCGATGGCGTCCGGCCGGTGCTCGTAGTACGCTTCGACCAGCTGATCCGGGGGCACCTTGATGCCCAGGTTGATCACCTGGTAGCCGTTGTTGGCGAGGATAATCTCTACCAGGTTCTTGCCGATGTCGTGGACGTCGCCTTTCACCGTCGCCAGGATCACTTTCCCGCGCGATTGCGACTCCGCGCCTTCCATGAACTGCTCCAGGTGGCCCACCGCGGCCTTCATCGCTTCGGCCGATTGCAGCACCTCCGCCACAATCAGCTCATTGTTGTTGAACAGCCGGCCCACCTCGGTCATGCCCGCCATCAGCGGACCGTTGATGATATCGAGTGGATCGGCGCCCTCCGCGCGCTTGCGGTCCAGGTCCTCAAGCAGGCCATCCTTGCTGCCTTCGATGATGTAGCTGGCCAGGCGCTGATCGAGCGGCAAGTCCGCGGCGCGGCGCTTTTCGGGCTTTCCGGCCTGGCGGAAGTGCTCGGCGATGGCCGCGATATGGAACTGGTTGAGCGCCGCTTTTTGCTCCGGCGTCTGCAGCCGCCAGTCCTGGGGCGCGCTCCGCAGCGATTCGTCCGCCCCATCCGCGCGCGGCGCGTTGAAAAGCAGGTTCTCCGCCAGCCGCCGCTCCTTCTCCGATATCGAGGCGAAGCGCTCCAGCTTCTCCGCGTTGACGATCGCCAGATCCAAGCCCGCCTTGGTGCAGTAATAGAGGAACACCGAATTGACGACTTCGCGCGCCGCCGGCGGAAGGCCGAACGAAACGTTGGAAATGCCGAGAATCGTCTTGGCATACGGCAGCTTCTCTTTGGCCAGCCGTATCCCCTGAATGGTCTCCACCGCGCCGCCGATATAGTTCACGTCGCCGGTGGCGCAGGGAAACACCAGCGGGTCGAAGATGACGTCCTCCGGCGGCACACCGTATTTTCCGGTCAGCAGTTCGTAAGACCGTTCGGCAACCGCCAGCTTCCGCTCCCGCGTGAAGGCTTGCGCCTGTTCCTTGTCTTCGTCGATCGCTCCCACCACCAGCGCTGCGCCATACTTGCGCGCCAGCGGGCATACCCGCTTGAACTTCTCTTCGCCATCTTCGAGGTTGATGGAATTGATGATGCTCTTGCCCTGGCAAAAAGTCAGCGCCAGCTCCACCGCCTCCGGGTCGGTGGTGTCGATCATGATCGGCGCTTTGATTTTCTGCAGCAGCTTCCCGTAGAACGGCGGGATATCCTGGAACTCGTCGCGGTCCGTGCTTTGCAGGCAGACATCGATCACTTGCGCCGCGTTCTTCACCTGCCGGCGCGCAATCTCGCTCGCTTCTTCCCACTTCTCTTCCGCCACCAGGGACTTGAAGAGGCGCGATCCGATCACGTTGGTCCGCTCGCCCACGATCAGCGGCCGGTTGCTTTCCTCGGCTTCCACCAGCTCGATGCCGGAATAATAGGCGCGGTGCTCTGCCGCCGGGATCCGCCGCGGCCGCTTGCCCGCGGTCATTTGCACGATGGCGCGCGTGTGATCCGGCGTCGTGCCGCAGCAGCCTCCCAGGATGTTTACCCATCCCAGGTCGACAAACTTCTCGAGTTGCGCCGCCAGCGATTGCGGCGTCTCGGGGAACTTCCCTTCGGAGTCCGGCAGACCGGCATTCGGATAGCAGGACACCGGAAACCGGCTCATCCCCGCCAGGGTGCGTATGTGGTCGGTCATCAGGTCGGGCCCGGTGGCGCAGTTCATCCCCACCGCCAGAAGGTTCTGGTTTTCGATCGAGGCATACAGCGCGTCGATCGCCTGGCCGCCCAGCATCGTCCCGCTGCGTTCAATGGTGACGGATGCGATCACCGGAATCTCCGCGCCCAGGTCGCGGCGCAGCTGCTCAATAGCGAGCAGCGCGGCCTTCAGGCTTCCGGTATCGAACGCCGTTTCCACCAGCAGAAAGTCCGCGCCGCCTTCCACCAGCGCCCGGGCTTGCTTATAGTAAGCGGCCTGCAAGACGGCGAATGTCACCGTGCCGGTGATGTTGATGTCCTTGTTGGTCGGCCCCATGGAGCCGGCGACGAAGCGCGGCTTGTCCGGCGTGGAGAATTCGTCGGCCACCGCGCGCGCAATCCGGGCTGCCTGAAAATTCAGCTCGTGCACCCGATGGTGCAGGTGGTTATCCGCCAGGGCAATGCTGGTGCCGCCGAAGCTGTTGGTTTCGACCGCATCGGCGCCCGCGTCGAAATACAGGCGGTGAATGTTCTCGATGACGTCCGGCCGCGTGATGACGAGGATCTCCGGGCAGTTTTCGTGCCCCTCGTAATCGGCGTCGAGCGACAGCGGGACCTGATGAATCATCGTCCCCATGGCCCCGTCGAGTACCAGGACACGCTGATCCAGGATCTGCCGGAGCGCACGCTGGCGTTCTTCCGGTGAGGTCATCGCTTTCAGTTTAGCAAGGGCGATGACGGAGGCCTTACAGAGCTCCGGAGATGAAGGCCCTGCCGTTAGTTAGCAACTAAGGCACGATAGCAGACTGGATCAGCGGCGCCACGCTCGTCTCGAAGCCGGCCAGCTCGGAAGCAGGGATTCTGCCCACGAAGACCACGCGGCTCTTGTCGCCATCCACCCAGGTCAGGCACTCGACCATGGGCCGCTCCCCGGTCTTGTAGTCGGCAATCGCGCTCAGCGCCGGCCGCCCGCCGATGGTCGTGTACTGCACGCTCTCTTCACGGTATTTGTAGTTTTGGAAATTGTTGCGCTGGATCAGCTTGTCGTCAAGGCGGGCCTTCATCAGGGCTTCGGTTTCGGTCGGGTCCGCATCGCGCCGCTTCATCCAGATGGTCGCGATCTGGCTCGTACTGGTGTTGCGCAGCTTGACCACCTGGGCGCCTGGTGTGGAAGTGCTCGATTGGCTCACCATGACCCAATCGCCAGGCACGGAAAACTCAATGCCTGTCAGATTGTGATGATAGACACCGTTCTCGATCGTCCCCAGTGATTTTTCGCCTGGCCCCGCCTCGTGGAGCGTCTGGGCTGCAAGCTGCGCCGCTACCGCGATCAGCGCAACCGTGAGAACGATCGGAACCGGTTTCATCGGCTGGCACTCTCCTCAGCCCGTAAGGACGCCGGATTTCGTCCCGGGGTTACCCGGAAGAAGCCTCAGACCACTTCCACTTTGTGCCGAATCGCCCAGCCTTTGCGGAAGGCCGGTCGCAGGAACCGGTTGGCCTCCTCGTTGTTGGTGATGCGCATTTTCACCGGGTCGTATTCGATCTTGCCTTCCACCCGGAGCGCAATCACCCCCAGCAGCATCCACTCGACAAAGGGCGCCGCCACACTGAAGTTGGAGCACGCCGGTTCACCGCCCTTGCAGGCGCGAATCCAATCGCGGTAGTGGCCCGGAGAGCGCGTCAGCAACTCCGGCGGGAATTTGTAATCGCGCATCTTTTCAACCGGAATCAGGCGCGTCTGTTCTCCGTAGGTCCCGGTGGTGATGATGCCCTTGTCGCCCAGGAAGACGCTGCCGTTGGGCGTCTCGGCCTCCGCCTCCGGGTCCTTCATCACGGCTTGAAAGCGATCCCAATCGAAGACAGGTCCGACGAAACCCGTGGGTTCGACGCGCGGCGGCGGCGCGCTTTGAGCTGACGCCGGCCGGCGCCGATAGGGCAGGTGAGGCAGATCGCCCAGCAGCTCACCCTTGGGTACGCCCGGTATCTCCGGCGTCTCGGTGCAGCCATCGTGCCAGAAGAGTTTCACCGGCGGCATGTTGCCGCGCGCCGGAAAATCGTAGCGGATGAGCGACTTCTTCGGGAACATAAAGTCACTGACGCCTTCTTTTTGAATGCACTCAACCGACGAGGGAACGCCCAGTTTGAGCGACATGTTGGCCGCGCCCAGAATGTGGCATGCCATGTCGCCCAGCGCGCCGCAGCCAAAGTCGTAGAAGCCCCGCCAGTTGAACGGCTGATAAAAGTAGCCGCCAAAGTCGTTGGGATATCCCTTGCCGCCCGTGGTGAACGGGCGCGCGTTGGCGATGCCCAGCCACAGATCCCAATCGAGCGTGGCGGGCACCGGATCGGCCGGCGGAATCACGGTGAGGCCTTGCGGCCAGATCGGCCGGTTGGTCCAGGCATGAACTTCGGTCACGTTGCCGATTTCGCCCGCCCAGATCATCTCCGCGCATTGCCGTGTGCCCTCATTCGAATAACCCTGGTTGCCCATTTGCGTGGCGACCTTGTATTTGTTGGCGGTCTCGAGCATCAGCCGCGCTTCCCAAACCGTGCGCACCAGCGGCTTCTGCACGTAGACGTGCTTGCCGCGCTCCATCGCCCAGGTAGCGGCGGTGGCGTGCATGAAATCGGGGATGGTGACGATGACCGCTTCGATCCCCTTTTCCTCGTCCAGCATCTTGCGGAAGTCTTTGTACTTGGGAACCTTGTCGTACTGCTTGAACTTCGCCGCGGCCTGCCGGTCATCCACGTCGCACAGGGCGACGATGTTTTCCTGGCTGCAGCCGTCGATATCGCTGTTGGCCTTGCCGCCGGCCCCTATGGAAGCGATGTTCAGCTTCTCATTGGGCGACTTATACCCCATCGCGCGCAGCGTAGGCGTGCTGCCGAAACCTCCCCGCGGAATCGCTCCCGCTAGAAGCGAGCCGAAAAAGAAATAGCGGCGGTTGAATTTGTCTGACATGGAAGCCCTCTTATACCCCGCCATGCTATCGCGAAGCGCGCCTGCCGACAAGCGGGAGTGCCTGAATCTCGGGCGCTACCGGACAAGCCGCTTGCACGGCTGGAGAGGGGCTCGGCCGCGGTTCTCCTGTGGCGCTACCACAGGCGCTCGCGAACGCCGACAGCCTTGCTGGCAACGTCCGTGCAGCATAATGGATAGGATGGAAATTCCAATTACCGTTGTCATTCTGGCTGCGGGCCTGGGGACCCGCATGAAGTCGCACCAGGCCAAGGTGTTGCACCGCGCCGGCGGCAAAACGCTGATCGCGCACGCGGTGGATACGGCGCTCGCGCTCACCTCGGCGGACCGCGTCTTCGTCGTGGTGGGCCATCAGGCCGAACAGGTGCGCGCCGCCGTTGCCACGCCGGGCGTCGGGTTCATCGAGCAGACCGAGCAGCTGGGCACCGGTCACGCCTTGCTGGTGGGGCGTGAAAAGCTATCGCCACTCGATGGCTACCTGGTGATTGTCTACGGCGATGGTCCGCTCTTGCGGCCGTCCACCGTGCGCCGCCTCATCGAGACCCTGGAACACAGTGATGCCGCCGGCGTGCTGCTTTCGGCGGATATGCCGGATCCCACCGGTTACGGCCGCGTGTTGCGCGGTGTCAGCGGCAGCGTCACCGCCATCGTCGAGCAGAAGGCGGCCAGCCCGCAGCAACTGGCGATTCGCGAAGCCAACATGGGAATCTATTGCTATCGCGCCGACCAGTTCTGGCACCACGTCACCGAAATGAGCCCCGACAATCCCGCGCACGAATATTACCTCACTGACATGGTGCACATTCTCAATCGCGGCGGACACTACGTTACCGCGATGAAGATCGACGATCCGCGCGAATGCCTGGGCATCAATAACCGCGTCGAACTGGCGGAGGCCGACCGCCTGCTGCGCGAGCGCAAGCTGCACGAGCTGATGCTGGCCGGCGTGACCATCGAGAAACCCGAAACGGTAACGATTGACGGCCAGGTGCGCATCGGAATCGACACCGTGGTCGAGCCGTTCGTTCGCATCCTCGGTGCCACCGCCATCGGAGAGAACTGCCGCATTGGCGCGTCGAGCGTGATCGAAGACTCCACTCTCGCCGACGACGTGGTGATCGCCCCGCTGACCGTGATTACGGCCTCGCATCTCGCGCGCGGCGCGCAGGCCGGGCCGTTCTCCCGCCTGCGTCCGGGAAACCACGTTGCCGAAGGAGCCCGCATCGGTAATTTCGTCGAGCTGAAGAAAACCCGGCTCGGGCCCGGCGCCAAGGCCAATCACCTGGCCTACCTGGGCGATGCGGAAATCGGCGCCAAAGCCAACATCGGCGCCGGCACCATCACCTGCAACTATGATGGCTCCCACAAGCACCCTACCCGCATCGGCCGGGGGACCTTCGTGGGCAGCAACTCCACGCTGGTGGCGCCGCTCGAAATCGGCGACGGCGCTTACCTCGCCGCCGGCTCGGTGATTACCGACCCGGTTCCCGCCGATTCGCTCGCCGTGGGCCGTGCCCGCCAAGTGAATAAGGAAGGTTGGGCGAAAAAGCGCCGCGCCCGGCCCGGCTCCGCGCCCGCCGGCGGAAGCTAGTCTCCACAGCGGTGCGGGCGGCACCAGGCGCTTTGAATCAACGTCCCGGCTCCAAGAAAAAAGGCGGGGCAGGCCGGCGAAATGTGCGCCCGCCTGCCCCGCAGTTACCAACGAAACTACCCGGTTTCGTGCCCGGCCTAGTGGCCGGCAACGAAATTCAAAGAAATCTGGGTCGTGTTTTCGACCGGCTGGCCGTCGAGCAGCGTCGGCTTGTAACGCCACTGCATGACCGCTTGTTTGGCGGCCTGGACCAGCAGCGGGTGGCCGGAAACGACCCTCACGGATTTAACCCGGCCATCGGTGCCAATCACGGCTTCGAGAACCACCTGGCCTGCGGCGTGCATCTGCCGGGCGGCGGGTGGATACTCAGGCTCCCTGCGGTATACCAGCTGTGCCGGGGCGACCTTGCCGCCGGGTGCCGCAGCCGGCTTCTTGGCAGCCGCAGCCGGAGGAGCAGGCGCGACCGGTGAAGGAGTGGACGCGAACGGCATGCTGAGACTCGAATTCACGTTCACGCCGGCCGGCACGGTCGGAGCGGCGCCCAGATTGGCGTCGGCGATCTCCGTCGGGCTCGCCGGGCGCAGCCGTTGCGTCAATGATGCAGTGTTGAATACTTTGGGAGCGGCCTTAGCTGGCACCGCCGGTACTTCGGCGGGAGCGGCCTCCGGCTGTCCGCTGGCCGGTTGAGACCCGGGCGCAGCGCCGGCCGGCGTCGCACCCTGCGGCGGCGGCTGGGTTGTTTTGGCTTGTGTGGTGCTGGCGGAGGCTGGCGTCTTGCCATCCGGCATCGGCGACGGCCGCGTGCGCAGGGAGCGTACCGACTCCGTCAGGGTCTTCGTTTGATTCTTGTCGGTCACTTCCATGCGGAAGCTCACGTCTCCGCTCACCGGCGTATAAATGATGCTTCCGGTGGTGAGCTGAGTCGGGTCCATGTCATAGTTCTCGTGCTTGTCGCCATCGTTGATGGAAAGCACGCCATGCGTGGCATTGGCAATTGCCGCGGAGTTCTTGTTCCACGTCAGCAGCAGGTCTGTGCCGCTCGGCTCCACTCGCAACGTCAGCTCCGCAGCCGGCGATTCGATGACGGCGGTGTGGTGCGAATGCACCAGGAAACCCGGATAGACGAACAGCAGAACCAGTGCCGCCACGGTGGCTGCCACGCCGCCCAGCACCATCATGATCTTGCGGCTGCTCTGCTCTTCGGCCGCGGGGACGCCGCTCAGAATTCCCGTGGCAGGTTTGGCGGCGCGAACCGGCTCAGCCTCTTTGACGGGCGGGGCTTCTTTCGTCGCTGCGGCGGCTGGTGTGACTTCCTTCGCCGCCGGCTTTGCTTCCGGAGCCGCGGGGCGGCTGGGAGCCGCCGGCTTCATTTCAGGGGCCGCCGCTTTTGCGGGCGGCACAGGTGTTTTGATTTCCGGCTTTCGCTCCGTCCGGTCGGCGGGCGCTGGTGCAGGAGGCTTGACCTCGGCCGCCGGCGTCGCAGGGCCGGCATCGCGGCGCAAGCCTATCGGCACAACCTGCGGGCGGAAACCAGGTTTGGCAGCCGACGGAGCGCTGGCTGCGGCGCTCGGCGGAGCCGCCGGCGGCGGCGCGGCTTCCGGCGGAGTCCATAGCGATGGTGTCAACTGCGACGAGCGGAAAGGAAATTCCAGATAACTCGCTTCACCGTGAAACGCGCCGTCTTCACGAATAAAAATTCCCCCCACGCTGGTCTTGGTGGCGAAGGGACGCACCAGCAGCGCGATGTGATGGGCGTCGCGGAAGCGCGCGTCGAGGAAAGCCAGATCGTCCGCATCCAGGCTCAGACCCTTGCGGCTGTGCGCGCGGAAATAACCAGTGACCACCAGGCCGCCGGCCGAGCTGCGCTGCTCGATCGCCCGCTCAAAACGTCCCAGGTCCGCGTCCGACAGACGATACAAAGGCCCCCGGCTGTAGTCGCAGGGGATCGTCTCGTAGTTTTCCACCAACACATTCAAGGGGCTGCCGGGAATCACCGAGCCGAGCAACACGCCGCCGATCTCCGACCCGCGTGACGTGAGAGAGCGGAAGTTTTCGATCACTTCCTGCTCCATGCGATCGATAAGATCGAAAGACAGTCGCACCGCGACCGGCTTCTCGGGAACCTCCCATAAATACGTCGCCAAGGGCGCAGACTTCGGTTCGCTGCGTTCCCGGCGTGCTGTCGATTCAACCATCGCTCTAGGCCTCCACCCACTGAAAAATCAGTAGGCCGCTTATTTCTACAGGTCAATTTTACCGGAAATTGAACAAATATATATCTCAAAAATCGCTTGATTAACCAAAATCAACGGTACTGATAGAACATGGCTTAGCCGATAACTGCCAACATATATTCGCGTTAATTATCTTTGGTTATCAGATGGATACTGTCACCTTTTACTCTAGCAATTCCTGGTTTGTATGCCTATAATGAGCGTGAAAATGAGCGCCAGGACGTGCCAGCTATGTGGACGGCCCCTCAGCAGAATCTGGGTGGGCGCCGGCGGCGACTTCTGTTCGCGGGAACACCGTAATCAGTACGGCTTGCGCCTGGGAATGGACCGGCTCCAGGAAGCCAACAAAGTGGCAACCCTGATGCGCCGGCGCGAAAACCTCAAAATGGTGGTGCCCGCACAGGCGGAAAGCTTTTCTTCGCTGCTCCGCCGCGGCTTCAATCAGAGCCTGCCCTGGGCCGAGCCCGCGTCGCCTGCCGACCATATGCCGAATCTGCGGCCCGCGCTCGAAGCGCGCGTGCGCGTGGGCGGCGATTTCTTTTCGCCCGAGGCGCGGGGGTCGCAAGGAAGACCTGCGCCGCGCGGCGTGGAGTACTTGCGGGGCGCGGGAGAAACTGCCGCCGCCCTGTTGCCCCCTCTGCGCGAATACGCCATGGCGGTAACCCTGCCGGGCGCCCGTCCCGCGCTTGTTTTGGAGAGCGCACGCACGCTCAAGGCACGCCGCCGCGGGTTCCCCTTGCCGCGCCGCCGCTCGGCTCGTCCATTGCTCTCAGCCGCGTCCGGCCGCGAAGTGCTCGGCGGCGCCACCTACCAGCGCGAAGCCGCGCCGCCCATGTGGCTCGAACTGCCCGCGCACCAGGGGCGGCCCGTGCGCGCTGCCGGAAGCCAGCCGATACGGCCGGCGAAGCGGCAGCTGCCGGAATTCACTGCGCCGCAGGAAACACCGGAATTGTTGTGGCCGGGTGCGATTCAGCCTCCACTCTATGTGCAGGAAGGTCCCGTTCCCGTATCCCGGACTCCGCTGATCAGCCCGCTGCCGCGTGCCGCGGCTCTGCCCCACGGTCCCGGACCTGGGAAACTGGCGGGTTTGTCGCGCAGGCCCGCGCGGCGGGTCGGCCGGAGTTCACGCGACACCCGCATGAAGCAGCGCGCCGCCCCGATCGATTGGACGGGAGTGAATCTGCCCGGAGTCGTCCTCGCCGATGGCCATGCCGTGAACGCACTCCTGCGCCACGCCGCATGGAACCGCAGCGGCACGCGCAAGGTCGCGATGGAGCCCAAACCGGCTCAGCTGATTCCGCGGTTTTCGACGGTATCCTTTGAACCGCAGGAAGCGCCCTTCGGCTACTCGATTTTCGAGATCCAGAGCGGAATGCCGGCGCTTCCCGTGTCGCAAGCGGCAGCGCCCAAAGCGGCGCCGCGGACGGCCCAGACGCGCTCCGAGGCGCGCACCGAGGTCATTCGCCTGGAAGACCGCTTCGATGCCGGTCTGGGCAACTGGACCGCCGGCGTGACCGACTGGAAAGTGGATGTCGCCGGCGTCCGTCCCGGCGCTCTGGCGTTGTTCGCCCCTTCGCTCGCCATGATCGACTACGACTTCGAGTTTCTCGCGCGCATCGATCAGAAGAGCTTGAGCTGGGTGTTCCGCGCCGCCGATGAACAGAACTTTCACCTGGCGACCATCGCGTACTCGCCGCAGGGCCGCACTTTCACGCGGTCTTCGGTGATCGAGGGCGCGCCCGGGCTGAGCGTCACCACGCCGGTCCGCCAGGCAGGCAACCCCAAAGCCGCGATCACCATCCAGACTCGCGTCAGGGGCAATGATTTCGTGGTTTCCATAGATGGCGAGACCATCGAGCGATGGAGCGATAACCGCCTCGCAATTGGCGGAGTGGGATTCCTAGGGGCGCCGGACAACCGCGCGCGCTTGTACTGGATTCGTCTGGTGACGGGCGTATCCGACCGGTAAGGAGGTCTGAAGAGAAATGAGCAGCAATCCAATTCGAACCAGCGCTAAGGTTCAGCCCTTGCGCGGCCCGGCGCCAGATGTGCAGGACAAAGAGGGGGCCGGCGTGGGCGGCCCCGGCTACCTGGCGCGCGCCGTGGCGCTTCACCTGGCCGGCAAGCGGGATGAAGCCCTCAAACAGCTGCAGCGCGCAATCGCCGCCAACGAAGCCTCGCCCGAGATTTACCGCGCGATGGGCCACATCCAGTTCGAGTTGGCCGACCACAAGGAAGCCGCCAAGAGCTACCGCGCGCTGACCCAGATCAAGCCGCAGTACGCCATGGGCTGGTTCAATCTGGCCGTCTGCCTCGAGCGCCTTGGCTCGTGGGACGAAGCGGCCGAGGCCTTCGGAAAGGCCGCTGCGCTGGAGCCGGGTCATCTCGACGCGCACCTCGGACTCGGCGTCTGCCACCTCCGCCTCGAAGACCCCAAGAGCGCCCTCTTCTCCTTCGAGCACTGCCTCACCACCGCCCCGCAGCACGAAGACGCCCTGTTCGGCAAGGCGGCGGCCCTGCAATCGCTCGATCACGCCGACGAAGCCGCGGCGATCTATCAGAAGATTCTCGAACGCAACCCCGATTCGGAAGAGTCGCTGGCGAACCTCGTGCTCATCGGCATGTCAAAGGAAGACTTCGACATGGTGCGTGAGTTCTCCGAGCGCCTGCTGGAGCTCAAACCCGAATCCACGGTCGCTCTCGAAGGCCTGGCCGCCTGGGCTTCGGCCTCCGACGAGCACGCTCTCACCGCGAAATTCTGCAACCTGCTGGTGAATGCCGTGCCCGGCCACTTCGAGGCCTGGTTCAACCTGGCCCTGGCCCACCAGAAATCGGGCCGCTGGCAGCAGGCCGCCGAAGCCTACCAGGAAGCGATCAAGCTGCGTCCGCAGTCTTCCGAGGCGCACACCAATCTCGGCGTCGTGCACGAACAATTGGGCGACATGGCAGCCGCCCGCGCCGATTACGACCGCGCCATGGCTGCCCAGCCCGAAGCGCTCGCCCCCATGTGGAACGTCGCCCTGCTGCTTGAACACGCCGGCCAGCACGACGAGGCCGAACGCTGGTACCGCCAGGTTCTGGAGCGCGCCCCGAAGGAAGAAGAGGCCCGTTTCCGGATGGGCTACCTGCGGCTCAAGCGGGAAGACTTCCGCGGCGCCGTCGAGGCTTTCGAAGGCTGCCTGAAGTACCGTCCCTATTGGCCCGAGGCACAAGCCAATCTGGCACTGGCCTATTCCGGCCAAGGCGACCGGGAACACGCCGAACGCCTGTACGACAAGATGCTCGAGGCCGATCCCAAGAGCGTCGATGCCCTCCGCGGCATGGCGTCGCTGGCCGTTCAGTCCGGCGACTTCAACACCGCCCTCGAACATCACGTGCGCCTCATCGACCTCGGCGAGCGTTCGCCCGAAGTCCTGTACAACGCCGGGCTGATGTACGAGAAAGCCGACCAGCCGGAGAAAGCCGTCCGCTTGTATCGCGATGCGCTCGCGCTCCAGCCGGATATGCCGGAAGCGCTGCTCAACCTGGGCCGGATTCTGGAATCGTCCGGCAAGAGCGAAGAAGCCCGGGCCTGCTGGAGCAAGGCGCTCGAAGCCGAGCCCGCCCTGGCGCAGGGTTACTTCGGACCTACCATCGAGTAATCCCGCACCGGCGCGGCGAGCCGTCCCGCCGTGCCCGCGCACCATCCCGGCCCCAAGACCGGCGCGTGTCGCGCTCGCGCCCGTTGCCCGCCCGATCGTCCGCGCCGCTCGCGCTGCCTGCTGACTTTCGCCCGGATTGCCCTCTGGCCGCCACAACCCACCTCCACGCCGCGCGCATTCCGCGCGTCGTAATATTAAAGGTGCACGCGTATGCGGAAACTGTCTTCCACCGGCCATGCCAGGCCCAATAGCCGCAGAGGCTTCTCTCTGATTGAGTTGCTCATCGTGGTGTCGATCATTCTCATCCTCATCACGATCGCCGTCCCCAAGTTCACTCACGCCCAAATGTACACACGGGAAACCGCGGCCATCCAGGCGATCAAGGCGATTCACACCGCCGAAGTGGAGTATCAATCGCAGTTCGGACGCTATGCGGCCTCGCTGGTCGAACTCGGGCCGCCGGCCAGCGGCGCGCCCAACGGTGCGGCGGCCGACCTCATCGGCAACGACTTGGCCAGCGGCGAAAAACAGGGATACAAGTTCACTGTCACCGGCATTCCCGGCGGCTACGTGGTTAACGCGGTCCCGGTCTCCTATGGCAGCAGCGGCAGCCGCAGCTTCTACTCCGATCAATCGATGACGATCCACGAAAACGACGGCCCCGAGCCGGCCACCGCGCAGAGCAAGGAATTGCGCTAGCGTGGCGTGGCCTGGGTGGGACACACAATCGGTTTTTGCCGCAGCTCATGACGCCGCGCCGGGGCGAGGCGTGACCGACCGCGAAATCCTCCCGCCGCCGCTGCCGTGAGCGTTTCGCCTGCCAAGGTGCCGATGTTCTCCTACTCCGCTAACGACCTCTATTGTGAGCAGGTACCGCTGGCCGATTTAGCCGCGCGCGTGGGCACGCCCGCCTACGTTTATTCGAGCCAGACGATTCTCGCCAATTACCGCGCTTATGACGACGCCTTCGGCGCTCTGCCGCACACCGTCTGCTACGCCGTCAAAGCCAATTCCTCGCTCGCCATCCTCGCGCTGCTCGCCAAAGCCGGAGCCGGTTTCGACATCGTTTCGGGCGGCGAGCTGGCGCGCGTGCTCCGCGCCGGCGGCGATCCGGCGCGCGTCGTGTTCTCCGGCGTGGGCAAGACCGCCGTCGAAGTCGAGTACGCGCTCGACCAGGGCATTCACAGCTTCAATTGCGAATCCGAACCGGAAATGGCCCTGATCGACGCTCTGGCGGCGCGCCGCGGCGTCACCGCCGGCTTTTCGATTCGCGTCAACCCCGATGTCGACGCCGTCACCCATCCTTACATCGCCACCGGCCTGGGCCAGCACAAGTTCGGGATCGCCATCGAGGCCGCGCACGCGGTTTACCAGCGGGCACGAAGCTTCGCCCACCTCGCCGCCGAAGGCGTCAGCTGCCACATCGGTTCGCAAATCCTCGACGCCAGCCCGATTCTGGAAGCGGTGGACAAAGTGATCGGGCTCGCCCGGCAGCTCCAGGCAGAGGGTTGCCCGATTCGTCATCTGGACCTGGGCGGCGGACTGGGCATCGCCTACCGCCCCGGCGATCAGGCGCCCGCAATTGCCGGCTTCATCGAAGGTTTGCACGCCAAGCTGCGTGCGAGCGGGCTTTCGGTGATGGTCGAGCCAGGCCGCTCCATCGCCGGGCCGGCGGGCGTCCTGCTCACCCGCGTGCTCTACCGCAAACAGAACGGCGCCAAGGAATTCATCGTGGTGGACGCGGCCATGAACGACCTGATCCGGCCCGCCCTCTACCACGCTCACCATGAGATTGTGCCCCTGCGCAAGAACCACCTGGCGCAGGTGAAGGCCGACGTCGTCGGCCCCGTGTGCGAGAGCGGCGATTTTCTCGCTCGCGATCGCCTGATCGCCAACGCCATGCCCGGCGATTACCTCGCTGTCTGCGCGGCGGGCGCTTATGGCTTCGTCCTGTCCTCGAACTACAACTCGCGCCCGCGCGCTCCCGAGGTGCTGGTGGAGGGAGCTTCCTATCGCGTGATCCGCGAGCGCGAGACTTACCTCGATCTGATGCGCGGCGAGACAATCTGAAGTCTGCTCCGGCCGCCCCGCCGCCAAGTCACTACAATAAACTCATGTCGAAGCTCACGGTTTCCTTCCTTGCCCTGGCGGTGTTGATGCGCGCCGAGGTTCATTCCCTCACCTTGCGCCAGGCCCTCGAACTCGCTGTCCGGCTGAATCCCGAGGTCGCCCTGGTGCGCCTGGACGAGCAGAAGGCGCGGGCCGCCATTCGGATCGCGCGCGACCCCTTTCTTCCTCACCTCACGGCGGGCAGCGGCCTGGCATATAGCAATGGGTTCCCGATGAGCATCGAGGGGTCGGCGCCCAGCGTAGTGCAGGCCGTCGCGCAGGAGTTTGTCTTCAACCGGCAGCAGAGCCTTGAGGTCGCCCGGGCGAAGGAGAACGCCCGCGGCGCCGCCATCGCGGTCGCCGGCAAACGCGACGACGTGGTTTACCGGGTCGCCGCTCTCTATCTGGACGCCGAGCGCGCCTCGCGGATTGCGGAGCTGGTCCGCACCGCCGTCGAACGCCAGCAGGCCGTGCTCGATTCCATCCATGCCCAGGTTGCCGAGGGCCGCGCGTTGCCCGTCCTTGAAAAAGAGGCCGAGCTGGCCCTTGCCCGCGATCGCCAGGCGGCCGAGAGCGTGGACGATGACCGCGCCGCCGCTGAGACCGGCCTCGCTCTGGCCCTGGGCTATCCCGCCGAAGACCGCGTCCGCGCCGTCACCCAGGATCGCCCCGAGCCCGCTCTGCCGGCCTCCGAACAGCAAGCTGCCGATGCCGCCCTCGCCGCCAATCCTGAGCTGCGCCGCCTGGAATCGCAGATCGCCGCCAAACAGCTTGAACTACGCGGCGCTTCCGCCGCCCGGCTGCCGCGCATCGACCTGGTGGCACAGTACGCCATGCTGGCCAAGTTCAACAATTACACCGAATACTTCAGCCACTTCCAGCGCAACAACGGCGAAATCGGCGTGTCGTTCCAGCTCCCCATCGTGGTTCCCGGGGTGGGGTCGGCCACCGCCCAGGGCCAGGCCGAGTTGAGCCGCCTCAAAATCGAGCTGGCTGCCGCGCGCAACCGCATCGTCTCCGATCTTGCCGAATCGCTGCGCGCCGCCCGGCGCGCCCAGACCGCCGCCGATGTCGCCCGCCTCGATCTCGAGGTCGCTCGCGAGCTGCTCTCCGTTGACCTGGCGCAATTCCAGGAGGGCCGTCAGACCATGCGCCAGGTCGATGACGCCCGCCTCACGGAGAACGCCCGCTGGATCGCCTTCTACGATGCCCAATACGCGCTCGAAAAGTCCCGCTGGAACGTCCTCCGCCTGAGCGGCGGCCTTCTCGATTCCGTTGCCAAGTTGCCCTGAGCTCGGTGAGCCGCTGGCGTCGCATCTCTCGTCCATGAACACCTTGAAGAGCCGGGCCGTGAGCGCCCCCCTTCCCCTTGGCGTGAACCCTCACCCGCGCTAGTCTGGTGATGGACTATGGAGAATACGCTCTTCATCTCCCTTCTGGAACTGGCGCTCATCGGAGCTGTTATGCTCCTGTTGCCTCATTTCTCGCCGCGCCGCTACTGGTTCGCGATCACGGTTCCACCGGAATTCCGCTCCACCGATGCCGCCCGCGCCGCCATTCACCGCTATCACTGGCGCGTCGGTCTATCGATTGGTGTAGCCGCGTTGGCCACCTTTTACCTCGCGCCGCGGTCTCCGGACCTTTCGGCCGCGGTTCTGCCGCTGTTGCCGTTCGTCGCCGGGATCGTCGCATTTCTACGCGAACGCAGCCTGGCGCGCGCCACCGCCGGCGCCGCGGCGGCCGCCGCGCCCGCGCCGTCCGGCAGCGCACACCACCTTCCGCCATGGCTGGTTTGGGCGCTTCCGCCCTTCGCTTTTCCTCTGGTTGCCGCCTTCTACCTTCAATCTCAATGGAACAGCATCCCCGAACGCTTTCCCATTCATTGGGGCGCCAACGGCCAGCCCAACGGATGGGCGAACCGCACCGCGGGCGGAGTTTACGGGCCCCTCCTGTTCGCTGCGGGTCTCATGATGGTCATGCTCCTGCTCGGTCTGGCGATGTATTATGGCTCCCGGCACAGCCGGCAGATGCTGTCGGTTCTCAAGATCCTGATCGCGGTGATGTACTTCCTCGGGCTGGTCTTCACCGGCGTCGGCCTGATGCCGGTTCTCACCATCTCGCCGCTCTGTTTCGTTGTCGCAGCGCCCGTTTTCGTGATCGCGCTGCTGGTTTACTCCTACAAGCGCGCCACCGACCCGACTATCCCTGCGGAGGCAACCCCCGATGAGTGCTGGTCCCTCGGCAGCTTCTATTACAATCCTCGCGACCCGGCTTTGTTCGTCCAGAAGCGCATTGGGTTCGGCTACACGTTCAACTTCGGCCATCGCATATCCTGGGTTATCCTGGGAGGACTCTTCGCGGCCATCGCAGGCCTGATACTGTTCTTGCAGGAAGCCTTGAAACAGTGAAGCCGCGCTTGGGCCGTTTTACGAGATCGTCATGCAGCTGACCGGGCAATCGATGATCGGCGCCAGCCGTGCCGCGGATTCGGGCGAAGTGTTTTTCGCCAGCGACGCTCGCACCGGCGAGCGCCTCCAACCGCCCTTTTACTCCGCTAGCGGCCGCGATCTCGATCGGGCTGCCGCGCTCGCGTCGGCCGCATTTCCAGCTTATCGCGGCCTTCCGCGCGGCCGCCGCGCCGCGTTCCTGCGCGAGATTGCAGCCCGGTTGGAAGCCCTGGGAGACGCGCTGGTGGAGCGCGTGATGTTGGAAAGTGCGCTGCCGCAGGCCCGCGTGCGCGGTGAGCGCGACCGCACCGCCAACCAGCTCCGCTTTTTCGCCGCCATGGTCGAAGAGGGTTCCTGGGTGGACGCGCGCATCGATGCCGCCGACCCCGATCGTAAGCCGGCGCCTAAGCCCGACCTGCGTTCCATGTTACGCCCGCTGGGCCCCGTGGCCGTCTTCTGCGCCAGCAATTTTCCGCTCGCGTTTTCCGTCCCCGGCGGTGACACCGCAGCGGCCCTCGCGGCCGGCAATCCGGTGGTGGTGAACGCTCACTTCGCCCATCCCGGCACCGCCGAGATGTGCGGGGCCGCCATTGCCGCCGCCGCACATACCACGCGGATGCCCGAAGGAGTTTTCTCCCTCCTCTTCAGCCACGGGCATTCTATCGGTCAGGCCCTGGCGGCGCACCCGCTGATCAAAGCCGCCGCTTTCACCGGGTCCCGCAAGGGCGGCATGGCGCTGGCGGAAATCGCGCGTTCGCGGCCCGAGCCCATCCCTTTCTACGCCGAAATGAGCAGCGTGAACCCCGTCTTTGTGCTGCCCCATGCGCTCGCCCGGCGCGGCGCGGCGATCGCCGCCGGGTTGCACGCCTCGCTCACGCTCGGCGTCGGGCAGTTCTGCACCAACCCAGGCGTCGCGATGTTGGAAGAAGGCCCCGCCGGCGATGATCTGGTGGCCGCGCTGAGCGCCAAAATCTCGGCCACTGCGGCCGCGCCCATGGTGAACGCCGGGATTCTGGAGAATTACTCCCGCCTGGTGGGCGAGCGCGCCCGCGACTCGCGTCTGCGCCCGGTCGCGCAGGCGGCCGGCTCCGGCGGAGCTGCCGCCGCGCTCTTCGAAACCCGCGCCCAAACCTTCCTCGACAACCCCGAGTTGGCCGCGGAAGTGTTCGGCCCGGCCTCGCTCCTGGTGCGCTACCGGACTCTCGATCAGTTGTTCGCAATCGCCGCTCGCCTGGAGGGCAACCTCACCGCCAGCATTCACCTGGCTGCGGGGGACGAGGAAGCCGCGGCGCGCCTCGCCGCCGCGCTCGAAACCCGCGTCGGCCGCATCGTCTTCAATGGCTACCCCACCAACGTCGAGGTGTGTCACGCCATGGTTCATGGCGGTGCCTGGCCGGCCACCGCGGATGGCCGCACCACCTCGGTCGGCGGCCGCGCCATCGAGCGCTTCGTGCGGCCCGTCTGCTTTCAAGACGCACCCCCATCCCTGCTGCCCGAAGAGCTGCTCGCCGGCAACCCCGCCGGCATCTGGCGCATCGTGAACGGCGTCCGGACCCGGGATTAGGTGGCCTCGCGCGGTAGTCCCACCCGCCGGGTCGAGACTTGTCGCGACAGTTCCCCGGACCTTTTCGCCACTCTTTTTTCGCCGCCTCCGCGCCCGCCGCCATCCCCTCCGCACCCTCGCGCTTCCCCTCGCGCCCGGTTTCGGTTGAGAATAGGTGTATAGGGAGGGGCAACCGGTTGTAACTGAATTGTGCGACTTCGCGCACCCCGCTTCCGTGCGCGAACCGGCAGTGAAGATATCTGCTACACTGAATGATGTCTTTGATCGTCCCGCTACAGCCTGGCCGAAATCCAATCTGCCTCGTCTCTTGCCCGAACCGTCAAATACAAAGGAAACTACGATGAAGAATATTTTTGTAGGCAATTTGGATTTTGCCGCAACCGAGTCTTCCATCCGCGCCCTCTTTGAGCCGCACGGGAACGTGGAGAGAGTCAATCTGGTAACCGATCGCGATACCGGCCGGTCGCGCGGCTTCGCCTTTGTCGAGATGACGGATGCAGCGGAGGCCGACCGCGCCATCGCCGCCTTGAACGGCTACGAGATGAATGGCCGCGCCCTCAATGTCAATGAAGCCAGGCCTAAGTCCGATAGCGGCCGATCCTTCCGCGGCGGACCGCGCGGTGGCGGCGGTGGGGGTGGTCCCCGCCAGCGCCGCGAGCCGCGTTGGTAGTTTTCCGGACCGGGGCCGGCACGCCTCTCGTGCCGGCAACCATCGGTCCGTGGGGAAATCGCAGAACGAAACGCGGCGCGTCCAGCCTGGCTGGCGCGCCGGAAATAGCCTTCCGCCGGCGCCGAAACCGGCCGGCGAACGGAACCATTGGTGAGGTCGAGTGATACCGGAACCGAAGCGCAGCACGATACGGACGGGGGAACGAGCGGTGGAACTGCGATACATGGGGTTTCAGCAAAAGCTGAATCGGCGTTTGTACCGGTTCGACATGAGCGACGCCGGGAACAAGTCCTCCGTGCAGCACGTCGTCGCCGTCGATATGGAACTGTTCCTCAAGCACCACGTCGGCATCCAGGAAGGCCCGGCGCTTTGCGCGCAGAAAATCACCGCCGATCTGCGAGCCGATCATCAAGGCGATCACGAATTGACCAACGAAGACCTGCTCGCCTACGCAACGGATCGCGCCATCGCCGCCGAGCGCAAGGCGGAAGCGCGCCGCAGCGGTCCCTCGCGTCGCAAACCTGAGCCTGGCCAGCCCGTCAGCCCCTGGTGGCGCTAAGCCGTCACCGAACTAATCGGAGTGTCTGAGCGCGCGCGCCGGCGTCGCCGGATCCGTGCGCCTATTGCCCCAGCGTCACCTTCAGCAGTTTGGTTTCGCCATTGCGGATTTCCAGCGCGGCGCTGTTCCGCGCGCCGTCTTTTTCCACCACCACCCGGTACGATCCCGGAGCCAGCGGAATCTGCGCCGGAGTGATCTGCTGCATTCTTTTGCCGTTGATCGTGATCGCCGCGCCAGCCGGCGAACTGGTCACCCACAGGGTGCCCTGGGTAGCGCGCAGGATCACCATCGGCAGTTCGATCGGACCCGAGCCTACCGCAACTTCCCGATGCTCCACCTGGTAGCCCGGCATCGTAACCGAGATCGCGTGGCGGCCCGGCAACGCCTCCAGGGAACACGGCGTGGAGCAGGCGGCTTCCGGCCTGCCATCGAGCGTGGCCGTCGCGCCGGCGGGACTGGTAATTATGGCGACCTCTTGCGGTTCTGGCGCCGCCGCCGGCGCACTGCGGCGAGCCGGCGGGCTCACCGGTGGCGGCACGGATGCCGTCAGCGGCGCCTCCGCTTGCGTATCCGCCGGCTTGGCGGGGGCTTCATTCGCTTTGGTTTCCGCTGCGGCCGCGGCCGGCGCAACCGCGGCGGGCACGGGCGGCATCGGGCTGGGCTTCTGCTCGGTGGTCGCCGAGGTTGCCGGCGCCGCGGCCGGGGGCTGCTCTGTTGCCGCCGGCTTCGTGCTGGCAGCGCCGCTTCCCTGGGAGGCGGCGGGCGCCGCCGCCTGCGTTCCGGCGCTCGAAGCGTTCCGGCCCGGCGTCAGCCACGGCGGCGCCTGCACCGCGATCAAGGCGATCAGCGCCGCCGCCATCAACACCGCTGCCAGGAAGGGTAGAAAGCCGAACCGCGATCGATCGCGGCGCAGCTCCGCTGTGGTGGCGTCCGTCCGGTGCGGACGGCGCGCCGGCGGCAACGCAATCGCGGCGCGCGGCGCGCCCGCCATGGTGGGCTCATTCAGGGCAGCGCCGCGCGCCAGCGGCTTCCAGCCGCGCGTCGCCGCACACGCCTTCTCCAGGCTGCCGATGAATTCCTGGCACGTCGCCCAGCGCGCCTCGGGTTTCTTCGCCAGACCCTTGCGCAGCACCTCTTCGATCGCCCCCGCCAGGGTGGCGTTCAACCGGTGCGGCGGCACCGGTTCCTCAGCCACAATCTTGTAAACCACCGTGGTCAGGTGCTCGCCCGTGTACGGCTTTTCGCCGGTCAGCATCTCGAAAGCAATCACCGCCAGCGAGAATTGGTCGGAACGGCCATCCACTGCCTGCCCCTGCACCTGTTCGGGCGACATGTAATGCGGCGTGCCCACAATCGAGCCAGTCATGGTGAGCTGTTCCGAGGTCGTAACCTTAGCTATGCCGAAATCGGTGATTTTGGCCGTTCCGTCGGCCGCAATCATGATGTTGGCGGGCTTGACGTCGCGATGCACAATTCCGTGTTGATGCGCGTAATCCAGGCCCGCCGCCGTCTGCGACAGGATGCGGAACATCCGTTCCGGCTCCATCGGCCGGGGCGCGGAAAGCAGCTGGTCGAGAGTCGGCCCATCCACGTATTCCATCGCAATATAGGCCAGGTTATCCTGTTGTTCGACGTCGTAAATCGTGACGATACTAGGGTGAGAGAGCATGCCGGCCGATCGCGCCTCGCGGAAAAGCCGCTCCCGTAAACGTTCCTGTTCCCCGGGATTGCGCACATTGGCGAGTTGAATGGTCTTGATCGCCACGGGCCGGCCGATGTTCGGGTCGATGGCGTGATATACCACGCCCATGGCTCCCCGGCCCAGTTCCCTAACGATCTTGTACCGTCCTATGCGATCCATCGTTAACTAGCTGCAACTGCCTGCTAGTGATAGCATACGGCTTTGACGCTCATTCCGTCATCCAGCCGCGACCACGGCGAATCGAAGCAGCCCAGCCTGAACCGCCCTCCCGATCTGTCTGCGCGCCGGCCCCGCCTTTCCCTGCGCGCCCAGGGCGCCGGGGGACTGGTATTCCCCATGGGAATCCTGTTCCTCGCGCTGTTCTCGGTCTATTGGGCAGAGCAGCGCTTGCGCAGCGGGGAAAGGATGGTGGCGCAGGCCCAGGAGATCCGGGTTGAAATCGTCCGGCTGCGGAGCGCGCTCAACGATGCCAGAGCGTTGGCCAGCCAGTACGCCGCCATGCCGCAGCCATCCGCGCGCGATGCCTACCACGCTTCGCGGCAAACCGCCCTCCGTGCCCTGCGCGGCATTTCGGCCATCGCGGAGAGACAGCCGGCCGGCCCGGCTCAGGTGGAGGAGCTCGAACGGCTGGTTGGCGAGGAGTTTCGCCGCCTCGATCAGGGGCTGCTCTCGGGCGCGGCGCCGGGAGCGAGCCCGGGCGGCGCGCTCGCCAGCGTCTTGACCCGCCTCGACGATGAGGAGCAGCGGCAGCTCGCCGAGGCCGCCTTCGGCCTCGATGAATCGCGCCGCCGCCTGTTCAATGTGCTCATGATGTGCGGCGTCGCCGGCCCCATCGGAGCGCTCTTCATTCAAATGATCCTGGCGCGCAGAATGACCCGGCGCATCCAGCGGGTGGAAGAGAATGCGCGCCGCCTCGCCGGCGGGCAGCCGCTTCGGCCGCTCCCCAATGGGACCGACGAGATCGCTTCACTCGGGCGCCAGCTCGAGCACACCGCGGCCCTCCTGCGCATGCATGAGCGCAGCCTGCGGGAAGGCGAGCGGCGCTATCGCGAGTTGTTCGACCAGGCCCCTGTTCCCTACGTGGAAACCGATACCTCCGGCGTCATTTGCCGGTTCAACCAGGCGCTCTGCAACCTGCTGCGCGTGGCGCCGGAGCGCGTGCTGGGAGCCCGCGCCTGGGATTTTGTGGACCCCGATCAGACCGAGGGCCTGCGCACCGCCTTTCTCGATCGCCTTCGCGAGGGCGCCGAAACCGGGCCCTATGAGTGCGACTATCTGCTCGATGACGGCTCGCGCATTCGCGTCGAGATCCGCGAGAACTTTATCCGCGACGATGCCGGACAGGTAATCGGGGTGTGCCGCTCCGTGCTGGACGTAACCGAGCGTAAACTGGCTGCCGTGGCGGCGCGCAAAGTGGAACAGTACGCGCTCGAGTTGCGCAACCGCAATGAGCAGCTGGCGCGCGCCTTTGAAGCCGCCACTTCCGCCACTCTCGCCAAGAGCCGGTTCTTGGCTTCCATGTCGCATGAGCTGCGCACGCCGCTCAACAGCATCATCGGTTTTTCCGAGCTGATTGTCGACGGCCGGCTGGGTCCGATCTCGGACGAGCACCGCGACTGTCTCGGCGACATCCTCACCAGCGCGCGCCATCTGTTGGGGCTGATCAACGACATTCTCGATCTCTCCAAGGTCGAAGCCGGCAAAACCGAATTCCGCCCTGAGGCTTGCCGGATCGACAAACTCGTGGCTGAGGTGCGCGACGTGGTTCGCCCGCTGGCCGAAAAGAAGAATCTGCAACTGCACAGCGAGGTCGCCGGCGGCCTGGAGGCCGTGATCGACCCATCCCGCTTCAAGCAGGTGCTCTACAACTTCCTGTCCAATGCGGTGAAATTCACTCCCGAGAGCGGACGTGTCACGGTGCGCGTCACCAGCGCCTCCGACAAAACCTTCCGCCTCGAAGTGGAGGATACCGGGATCGGCATACCGCCCCACGAAATTAAGCGGTTATGGGAGGATTTTCAACAACTTAAGGGCGGAGGGAAGAATGGCCAGGGCACTGGTTTGGGGCTCGCTTTGACGCGCCGCATCGTCGAGGCCCAGGGTGGTACTGTCGATGTTCGCAGCGTGCCCGGCAAGGGCAGTGTCTTCATTGCAGTACTGCCATTACGCAGCATT
>Ga0335078_10003437_pt1 | contig 23592 bp, 21 predicted proteins | sample Lox_Sample_32_FD_206711 | JGI IMG/M metagenome (GOLD analysis project Ga0335078, IMG submission 206711) | Soil microbial communities from Loxahatchee National Wildlife Refuge, Florida, United States - Lox_Sample_3.2 | ecosystem: Environmental > Terrestrial > Soil > Wetlands | place: USA... | reverse complement strand
CGCCACCGGCGCTGCCAGCAATTTCGCCAGGACTACTCCGGGAATCTGGGTTTCGATACGCCGAAACTGGTCGCGGAGGCAGGCGTCGGCGCGGCGTTCCAGGCCGCGCTGACCACCGCGCTCGATGCCATGCACCGCCTGCCCGCCCCTGGCGCGCATTACTTGCTGCCCTTCGGCGCGCGATCCCGCTTCCTCTTCAAAATGGATTTCGCCGAGGCGGAATACATTGCGCGGCTCCGCAGCGGCGTGAAAGGCCACTTCAGCTACCGCGAGATCGCATGGGAGATGAAGTGCCAGATGGAACAGCTCGAACCCGAGCTCGGCCGGCTGATGGAAGCCACGCCGCCATGGGTCGAAGACCCACTTAAACGATAGGAAGATCCGCGTAGCGCCGGCGGTCGTTTTTGCCGCCGGTCGATTTGCCGTCATCGAAAAGCACCGGCGACAAGATCGCCAGCGCTACGGCTCGCGCCGGGCGCTACCATATTCCGTCGTGTCCATACCCGCCGCCAGCTTGATGAGCGCGCATGCGAAATTGAATTTTCGTCCGGCGCTTTTGGCTGCCCAGCCGGCCGAGGTGAACAACTTCTTCGACAACATCAGCAGCGCCATCCATCACGTCTGGACCCGGTGGGCAGCGCATGCCTCGCTGGGCGACGTGCGGATCGAAGCGGGAATGGGAACGGGAGGTCGCGTGAGCGGACCGGATTGGGGTCCTCTGCTCGAAGCGCAGATGCCGCCGAGTCCGTTTGAGGCGCATTGGAAAGTAGTGGCCAGCGTCCTGGGCGCGCAGTGGAATCGTTACCAGAATTCCATCGCCGTCCCCGGATTGCCCCTGTGGCCGGCGTTTCGGATGGTGCCCGCGCCACAGGCGCCTCCCACGCCCAATACTCCCGTAGCCTTGACGATGTTGGCGCAGAACCGCGAAACGGTCAGCCGCGCGGTTCTCCGCGAGCATTTTCTCGATCAGTTTCCCAATCCGGCCCCCGAAGACCACGCGCTGTTCGACGCGCTGGCCGGCGCCATCGAGTGGGCGTTCGACGGGTGGCAGACCAGTACTTCCGTGAAAAACGTAATCGGCACGGGGCCGGTGCCATCCTTCTCGCCCCCGAAGGTTCCGGCCGGCTCGGTGGTTGGCGGCGTCTCTCTACGTATGCCGGGCACGTTCGCGTAAAATAGACGCGCTAACGCTTTGCGGCCGGGTCCGTCCAAGTCATATGCATTTCCTCGAAGACCTGCGCTACGCCGTACGGCAGATCCGCAAAGCACCGGGCTTCGCTTTTGCGATCGTCGCCACACTGGCGCTTACGGCCGGATTGAGCGCGACCGTGTTCAGCGTGATCGATGCAGCGTTCCTTCGCCCTCTGCCCTATCGCGACGCGGACCGGATCTTCTCTTTGCGCACCTACTCGCCGCAGGGCTACACGCAGCCCTCGTCTTACCCGGAATACCTGGATTGGCGCCGCGACACGCATGCTTTTTCGGCTCTCGCCGGCTATAACACGTTCAAAAGCGTCAATGCCGAATTGCCCACCGGCCCGGTCTCGCTGCGCGCGGTGTCGACCACCGCCAATTTCTTCGAGGTTTTCGGGGTGCGCCCGATCATGGGCCGGACGTTCGAGACCGGCGAAGACGACCCGGGGCGCAACAACGTGGTGGTGCTGAGCAACGAAATCTGGCGCGGCGTGTTTGCCGGCCGCCACGACGTGGTCGGATCCAAGATTCGCCTGGACGGGCGTATCTGCACGGTTATTGGCGTCATGCCCGCGGGATTCCGCTTCCCCATCAACCGAACGGACGCGATTTATTTTCCGCTGAACATAACCACGAATACGCGCAATGACCGCGGCACTCACTGGCTGCCCACGGTAGCGCGCCTCGCGGCCGGCGTTGCGCCCGAAGCCGCGGAGCTGGAGTTCAACCGCGTGCTCACACGCTTGGGCGAGGCGTACCCCGATACCAAAGGCCGCCGCGCCAAGCTCGTCGAACTCGCTCAATTCACAGTGGGAGGCGCGAGCGCCGCGCTGCGCTTGCTGCTCTACGCCGTGCTCGCCCTGGCGGCGATCGGGTGTGTGAATCTGGCCGGCTTGCTGTTCGCGCGCGGTGTGCGGTTGGAACGCGAGGTCGCAGTGCGTGCCGCTCTGGGCGCCGGGCGCGGGCGGATCGTCAGCCAGCTTCTTTCGGTCAATGTGCTCTACTCGGCCGCGGGCGGCATTCTGGGAGTGGCGCTGGCTTACGGCCTGCTGCGCGCAACTCGGGTTTTGCTTGCCGATGCCCTGCAGCGCGGCGCGGAAGTCGAGCTCAATCTCACCGTGCTGCTGCTCACGTTGTTTATCGCCGTGTTGACCAGTTTGCTCGCGGGCCTGTGGCCGGCGCTCCGTCTCGCGGGAGCGTCCGCCCTTCTGGCCCTGCGCTCGGGCGGCCGCAGCGGAATGGATCGCCGCCAGAACCGTTTGCGCGGAGGATTCATTTCCGTGCAGGTGGCGCTGGCACTCGTCCTGCTCGTGACGGCGGGACTGGTCTTCCGCGCGCTGGCCCGCTTGCAGCACGCGGAGTTGGGTTTCGATCCGTCGCACATCCTCGCCGCGGACGTCGATCTATCGCCCGCGTCTTATGAGGGCCGCGACATCCTGGCGACCTTCTACAGTCCTCTGCTGGAGCGTGTGCGCGCCATTCCGGGAGTGCGCGACGCCGGGCTCATTCAGATCATTCCCATTCAGAACTGGGGGTGGAACAGCGATGTGCACCTCGTCGGCCAGCCGCCCAATCCACCCAATGAGGAGCGTCTGGCCGAGTATCGCATCGTGACGCCCGGCTATTTCGGCGCCTTCGGAGACCGGTTGGTGCGCGGCCGCCTCCTGGACGACAAGCTCGATACGCCTATGTCGCAGCGCGTCGCCGTGGTGAACGAGCGCTTTGTCGAGCGGTTCATCCCCACGGGATTGGACCCCATCGGACAGGTGATCGATCGGGATGAGAAGCTAACGATCGTCGGCGTAGTGCGCAACATCCGGCAGAACATTTTCGATCAACCGCTCGCCGAGACCGATCTCCCTGCCTCACAATTGCCGGCGACCTACGGCGCCGAGATCCTTACCAACATGGATTTGGTGGTGCGGACGGCTGGCCCTCCGGAAGCGATTACCCAAGACCTGCGCCGCGTCTTCGCGGGCATCGACAAAACGCTGCCGTTCCGCACGCCGCGGCCGATGCAGGACGTGATCGCCGGCGTCCTGACGCTGGAGCGCCTGGAGAACTGGCTCTTCGGAAGCTTCGCGGCGTTAGCCCTGGTGCTGGCGCTCGTCGGGCTGTACGGTTTGATTAGCCACGAAGTGGAACTGGGGCGCCGCGATATCGGGATCCGTATGGCCGTGGGTGCGACCCGCGCGCGCATTCTGGGCATGGTCTACCGCCGCGTAGGCGCCATGCTGGCAGCCGGAATTCTGGCAGGCGCGTTGGCAGCGCTGGCCGCCCGCCGGTTGCTGGAAACCGTGGTGACGCTCCAACCGGCACACGATGCCCTGGCGCTGCTGGCGCTCGCCGCCGCGTTCATCGCCGTGGCCTCACTCGCGGCCTTCGTGCCGGCGCGGCGCGCGGCCACGGTGGATCCCATGGCCAGCCTGCGAGCGGAGTAGCGCCCCTTTTTTTTCGCCGAGCCTCTGCTCGATCTCGCGCAGGAAATCGGCTTCCCGCTCGATCACCAGAGTCACCTCCAACCAATAGAGCCGCAGCGGCGACACCAGGTCCTGGCAGCCTTCGCATAGGTTCACGGCATCCTTGGTGGTGGTGATCAAGGCGTCGGCTCCCATCGACTGGGCCTGCCAACGGATGCGCTCGAGCTCGCGCGGCGTGTAGCGATGATGATCGCCGAATTCCAGCCAATCGGCGAGTCGAACTCCCAGTTGCTCGAGCGTCCGGCGAAAGGACTCGGGATTTCCCAAACCACAGAAAGCCGCGGGATGGCGGAAAGGCGGTGACTCCACTGGATGCCGGGTGCCGCTCGCCTGTTCGGTCCACGCTTGCGCATGAATCGAGGTGCGAAACACCGGAGCGTGTCGATTCCATCGCCGGACCTGGTGCTCGATGGCCGCCGCCAGGTCGGTGAACTCGCTGCGCGTCATGAGAATCACATCCGCGCGCGCGAGGCTTCCGAGCGGCTCGCGCAAGCGGCCTACCGGAAAAGCCCATCCTCCGCCAAACGGATTGAGAGCATCGATGAGGACCACATCCACGGTGCGGGCCAATTGCACGTGCTGGAACCCGTCATCGAGCAGCAGCACGTCCACGCCGAATTGGCGTTCGAGCGCTTCGCCCGCCTCGAAACGCGCGGCGCCGATTCCGACCGGAGCCAGACCCGAGCGAATGAACAGTTGCGGCTCGTCGCCGGTTAATTCGGTGCGGATGGCGGCCCCTGGTGGCGCAATGATGTGTTTTTCCGGCGAAAGACGCCCGTGGCCCCGCGTGAGAACTCCGGGCTGGTGGCTCTCCCGTTTGAGCTCCGCCGCCAATTCCAATACGCACGGAGTCTTTCCCGTGCCGCCCATGGTGAGATTGCCGACGCTGATCACGGGGACATCGAGTTCCCGGCGGTGCGCCAGGCCGCGAGCCTGCCTTCGCCGCCCGCCCCAGATCCAAATCCGCGAAAGCGCCCAGGCCAGCCAGAACCAGGGCAGCGCCGGACGGTACGCGGGCAAATGGCGGGAATACAGATCGCGCGCAAGTCCCAATGCGCGGCTGGATGCGCCACGGCGGGCCTCCGCGCAGGCTCGCGCATGCCGGCCGATCTCCTGCGCGGTTTCGGGCGAAGCCAGTAGACGGTCCACGGCAGGGGCAAGCTCGCGCGACGAGGCGATCTCCACCGACGCGCCGGCATCGCGAAACTCATCCGCGATCGACTGGAAATTTTCCATGTGCGGGCCGACGATCACCGGAACACCGAACAACGCGGGTTCGAGGATGTTGTGGCCGCCGCGCTCGGCCAGCGTGCCGCCCACGAACACAACGTCGGCCGCGCCGAACAGGCCGCTCAGTTCGCCGATCGAATCCAGCAGCAGAACTCCCGGCAGCGTGAACGCCGAAGCCGCGGTGAGCTCCGAGCGCCGGAGGTAGGGAACACCGGCCGCCGTGAGCTTCTTCGCGGCCGCATCGAAACGCTCGGGCTTGCGCGGCACGAGGATGAGCAGCAGCCCAGGGTGGCGCGTGGCGAGGTCGTGGAAGGCAGACAGCACGGCATCGTCTTCCTCCACATCATCCGGCGTGGCGGGCGGCATGGTGCTGGCCGCGATCCAGACTTTTTCGGGCCGCAAGCGCGCAACCAGCGCCAGAACCGGCGAATCGGGCGTGGCCGGCCGCGCTTCAAAATCGTATTTGAAGTTACCGGCGGTTCGCGTGCGCTCCGCCGCCGCGCCCAAGGCGAGATAGCGAGCGCGCATCGAGTCGTCCTGTGTCAAAATGCAATCGGCTGCGGGCAGAACTTCCCGGAAAAACCAGGCGAAGGAGCGGTAGCGGGGAAACGCGCGATCAGAGATGCGCCCGTTGACGATGGCGAGCCCGGCGCCAATCCGCTTCGTTTCTCGAAACAGGTTCGGCCAGATTTCCGTTTCCGCGATCAAAACCAGCGACGGCTGCAGGGTTCGCAGCACACGCCGCACCGCGCACACGTAGTCGGCGGGCGCGTAGAAGGTGCCGTCGGTGAGCCCGGCGAGCTTCTCAGCGGCCATGGCGCGCCCGGCCAGAGTGGATGACGAGACGAACAACCGCGTTCGCGGGAACTGGTGGCGCAGGCGCTTCAGGAATTCGATGGAAGAAAGAATCTCGCCCACCGAAACTGCGTGCAACCAGATCGCGCCGGGACCGGTCTGTCTAAAAGAGCGCGGGAGAAATCCCAAGCGTTGGGCCAGCGAACTCCAGTAGGCGCGGCTCCCGAAACCGCGGTACAGGAAATACAATAACAGCACGGGCCATCCAAACGCCTGAAGGATCCGGTAGAGGAAGTAAATGCATTTTGTTTTCAAACGCTTGGTTCTTTCCTTGAGTATAGCCGCGGCGTTCGCGGCGGACAAGGATTCCACCGCTTTCCGGCCCCCCGCGGCGGATGCCCTCGAACACCATCAGACCAATTCGAAAGTAACCATCGGCGTGGATCCGTACACCTCGCCGGAGAAAGAGAAAACGGCTTTCGGCAAGTTGGACCTGTACAGCTACGGCGTGCTGCCGGTGCTGGTGGTGATCCAGAACAATAGCGACAAGGCCATTCGCGTCGATCGGATCAAGGCGGAATACGTGGGCCCCAATCGCAACCGCGTGGTTGCTACGCCTGCCAAGGATGTCCGCTATTTGAACGGTGTCGGCCATCCGAATATTCCGACCAGCCCCCTGCCCCGACGGCACAAAAAGAATCCGCTGGATGCCTGGGAAGTAGAAGGGCGCGCGTTCGCGGCCTCGAGTTTGCCGCCGGGCGAATCGGCCAGCGGCTTCTTTTACTTTCAGGCGGGGATGCAGGCCGGCGCGACGATTTACTTGAGCGGCCTCACCGAACCCGCTACCGGTCAGGAGTTGTTCTACTTCGAGATTCCACTGAACTAGCTGCCCTGACCGCGTCGGAACGGTCACGGCCCCCCGCAAAATTTCTAAGTGCGCGTTTCCTCTGCGGGTTAGACGGGCCGTGGCGTTGCGAATCGATCGGCCCGCCAAGACCTCGCCTCTACACTGTAGTCGGCGGAGGGTTCCCTTCTTCGATGACGCTTTCCCGTATGCTCGCGGTAGCGCTGTTGATGGCTGCGGTCATCCGTGCGCAACCACCGCTCACCACCATTCAGGACATGTTGTACAAGGCCGATGGCACACCGTTCAACGGCATTGTGACCATAAGCTGGACCAGCTTCGAGGCTCCGGATTTATCGGAAATCGCCGGCCAAACCATCACCGTGCGGGTCGAAAACGGCATCTTCCGCGTGCAGCTTGTGCCCAATGCCGCCACCAATCCGCTGGTGTTTTACACCGCGGTCTACAATAGCGACGGCCGCGTACAGTTCAGTGAATCCTGGGCCGTGCCGTCCAGCCTGTTCCCGTTGCGCATACGCGACGTGCGAACCACGCTGCCGGTGGTTTCGGCCAACGATACCAACGCCCAGGGACCGGTGAACGAATCCGATGTGATCGGTTTGCTGGCGGATTTGGGCGCGCGTCCTACCAAGGGGCCGGCCTACTCCGCGGGTCGCGTGGCCCTGGTTGATACCCTGGGGCTCCTCGATTCGGTGGCCGGCAATCCCAGCGATTGCGTGCACGTGGATGGTTCGACCGGAGCCTGCGGCGGCGGCTCTTCCGGGCCGGGATTCTCCGATGAAGAAGTGCCGGCGGGAACGATCAACGGGGTGAACACGACGTTCACGCTTGCGAACACTCCCAATCCTTCCACGAGCCTTGCGGTCTATCGCAATGGCCTGTTAATGGCGGCCGGGACCGACTACACGCTCAGCGGCCAATCCATCCAATTCCTGACCGGCAGCACGCCGGTGACCGGCGATTCGCTGCTCGCCAGCTATCGCTTGTCCAACTCCGCCACGGCGTCCTCGCTCTCGTTGGCTGGACCGCAAGTGCTCTGCACCAGCACCGGCACCTCCGTGACGGGAACCAGTCTGGCGAGCATGGGCAGTTGCGCCATACCATCCGGCGCGCTGCAGAGCGGCAATCGCGTGGAGATCCAGTTCGATTACGCGCACCAGGGAACAGCCTCGGGCTACACGTTCCAGCTGATCTGGGGCGGCACGACCATCCTGCAGCGCGCGGGGACGGCCAACGACGCCCAGGTGACGGGCCGCGTGAGCGCCGGCCTGGACCAGGCAGGCGCGCAAGTGAGCACGCAATCCTGGGGCACCACGCTGCCCATCAGCGCTACCATCGCGAATGCGACCGATGTCTACGCGAATGGGCTCACGGTCAATTTGGAGGGCGCCTTGAACTTGACCGGGGACACCTTGACCCTGCGAAACTTTTCCGTAGTGCTTTTGCCGTAACGCGAATTGGCGGTAACGTTCGCAGCGAGGCGCGCGTCTGTGCTGAACGAGGTGCGGCATGGCACGGGGCCTTCCCGGAATGGCGATCCTGACGGTAACGGGCTTGTACGCCCAAACTCTCACCGTTACTCCGTCACGCGTACTGGTGGATGAACCTGCCGCGATCCGGGCGGCCGGTCTCCAGCCCGCTGAACATGTGGCGGTCGCGGCCGCATTGATCGACGGCGCGGGGCAACACTGGCGTTCGGAAGCCGAATTCGTCGCGGACGCTCACGGCAATCTGGATCTTTCTGCACAAGCGCCGGCGAAAGGTTCGTATCACAACGTTTCCGGGATGGGCTTGATCTGGTCCATGATGCCCGCCGGCAAGGGAGTCGTGATCTACCGTGCGCCGCCTGAACCACAGGCACAGAAGATCGATTTCCAATTGATTCGCGATGGCGCCACGGTTGCCACCGCGCAACTGGAGCAGGATCCAGTCGGCATGGGCGTGCGGCAGGTCAAAGTTACCGGGCAACTGCATGGCGTGATGTTCTGGCCCGCCGGCGATGGGCCGCACGCCGGAGTTCTGGTGCTCGGCGGATCGGAAGGCGGTGTGCCGCGCCGTCGCGCGGCCTGGCTCGCCTCGCACGGCTATGCCGCTCTGGCATTGGCGTATTTCCACTATGAAAACCTGCCGCCGCAACTGGAAGCCATCCCGCTCGAATACTTCGGCGCGGCGCTCACGTGGATGCGCGAGCGGCCGGAAATCTCGCAGGACCAGATCGCGGTTATGGGCACCTCCCGTGGGGCCGAGTTGGCATTGCAACTGGGGTCGATGTATCCGCAGATCAAAGCCGTGGTGGCCTATGCGCCTGCCAACGTCCGCCACCGTTCCTGCTGCGGGCTGAATCAGTATCCTTTCGCGTGGACGTGGAAAGGCCTGCCGCTCGGTTTCGTCAGCCGCCTCGGAAGCGGGGCTGACGCCGGAGGCGCGACGATCCAGGTGGAGCATACCGGCGGGCCCATTCTGTTGATCGCCGGAGACCAGGACCACGTGTGGGACTCGGCCGGCATGGCCAAATCCATCGAGGGAAGATTGAAGCACGCGCATTTTGCGCCCGAGGCGGAGATGCTGATCTATCCGCACGCGGGCCACATCGCCGGCCGTCCCGAGATTGTCCCCGAGTGGCACGGCGCGCTCACGCATCCCATTTCCGGCAGACCCACGGACTACGGCGGTACGCCCGAAGGCAATGCCCTCTCTTCGATCGACGCGAGCCCAAAAGTGCTCGAGTTTCTGCGGCGGAGTTTGCACCCGGAACCCCCGCTCCCTGATGGTCGCGGCTCGGTAACGACCAGCACGCCACACTGAGCCGCGACCGTAAGGAAGCGGAGGTTCCGGGCGCCTCTTCAACGGAGCGTTCTTACTTCGGCAATTCCGCCGGCGCACCCGCATGCTGCCAGCCTTCGCCGCTGAGCGCTTTCAGAAATGCTACCAGGTCTTTCTTCTCCAGGTCCGTCAGATTCAACTTGCGGACATTCGGGTCGAGGTTCTTGTTCGGCGTGCCGCCCTTATCATAGAAGTCCACCACTTCTTCCAACGTCTTCAAGCTGCCGTCGTGCATGTAGGGCGCGGTGTGCTCGATTTCGCGCAGCGTGGGGATCTTGAACACCGCCCAATCGCGCGGATCTTTGGTGATCGCGAAGCGGCCCACATCCGGGTCGGGCTTATCGGTGCCGATTCCCAAATTGGCGTAGGCGTTGAGGGTGAAATTGGAGTTCTCGTGGCAGCGGTCGCACTTGGCCTTGTCAAAGAAAACGGACATGCCGCGCACCTGTTCCGGCGACATGGCCTTCTTGTCGCCCTTCTTATAGCGGTCGTAAGGGGCGTTGCCGGAAAGAATCGTGCGCTCGAAGGTGGCGATGGCCATGGCCGCGCGATCAATGGTGATCTCGGGCGAGCCGAAAGCCGCTGCGAAAAGCGGGAGGTACCCCGCGATCCCCTTCAGCGAGGAGACCACCATCTCGTGGCTGTTACCCATCTCGATGGGGTTGGCCATCGGACCCTTCACCTGATCTTCCAACGTGGCGGCCCGTCCGTCCCAGAACTGCGCTAGCGAGAAGGCGCGATTGATGACCGTGGGCGCGCTGCGCGTGCCCTTCTGCCCGTTGATGCCCGTGGAAACCGCCGCACCGTCGGTGAAGGCGTACTTGGGGTCATGGCAGGTGGCGCAGGAGATCGTCTCATCGGCCGAGATCCGCTTATCGTAAAACAAGTACCGGCCCAACTCGACTTTGGCCGTGGAGAATCGATTGTCTTTCGGCCACTCGATCGACGGCAGCCCCAGCGGCTCCCGGGGTCTGCTATCCCCGGCCCAGGCGGCCAGCCAGGCGGTGGGCACCAGCAGCGCCGCCGCCTTCCAAAACCTCCGCGACGGCATCTGCTATTTTTTGAGTCCTTGAATGAAGATCGCGTTATACCCGTTCACGGAAGCTTCCGTGCCGTTGACTTCGACGATGTGTCCCATGTGATCGGAGGCCACCGATCGAATGTCGACTCCACCGTCGCGCCGCGGATCGTGCTCTTCGGCCATCAGCATATAGAGCGCGCCATCCTTGGTAAGAAGGCCCGCCGCGTTGCCGTTCTGCACGCACTTCTGGCCGCAGGAGCGATGTTTTTCGCCATGCTTTCCCTCCTGGATGTAACACGAAAAATCGATGATCTCGCCCACCGCGGTGATCGGCTTTCCGGGTTCCGGCTTGTTGTCCACACCGGCCGCGATCGAAGTGGCCGACCAGGGCTGATCGGGTTTCGTCCCGATCGTGGCCATGGGTTTGTCGTAGCTCCCGTTTTCCACTTTCATTTCCGGATGCAGAATGACGTTCTTGGCCGCCCACGCCGCCGTCCACAGACCGGCTACCGCAAGCACTGCGATCACGCTCTTACGTCCCATGCTGTTCCCTCCTTTGCACTTGAAAAGGGTATCACAACAATGTAGGAGCGCCGCCCCCAAGCTTCCGCCGCCCCAAAAATCGGGATGGCCAAATGCGGCGCTGAGGGGCTCACGGCCTGCAGTTGGCGGGCGTATGCGACAAGATATCGTCCGCCACCAGGTCTCTCGGCTGCAGAAAGATCCTAAGTACCCGCAGCAACTCCTCAGCCCGCAGATAATCGCTGGGGCGCGGCCTGGCTTACGGAAAAGCCAGAACTTTGTTCATTCCGTGCAGCGGACGTTCCGGCGTCACAACGATTCCCTGCTGGATATACTTCAGCGTGCCGGGCCCCAACCGAGATCTCATAGGTGCCGGACGGCAACGAGAGCGCATAGACTCCTTGTTCATTACTCGCCCCGCGACTTTGTCGCCGATGCGGTCGCGAACCGTTCCTTCGATAGTTCCGCTGTCCTGTCCGGGACCGGTCACTTCGGGTAGCTGCTGGTGATGTAGGTCTCCAACTGGTCGATGGTGTGAGCCTGAAATGCGAGAATCGACCGTACCAGGTCGCCGATGGAGATGATGCCCGCAAGTTTCGTCCCCTCCATTATGGGAAGGTACCGAATGCGTTGCCGTGCCATGATCCATAAGCACTGTTCAACGCTGTGCGCCGGGGTCGCCATCGTCACAGGCGTGCTCATAATCTCGCGCACGAGCGTGGTCCGCGATGCCCGGCCTTTGAGAATGACGCGCCGCGCGTAATCGCGCTCGGAGAGTATGCCGACAGGAATGGTTTCCGCCACCACCACTAGCGCGCCCACACCCTTCGTCGACATCGCTTCGAGCGCTTCGTATACCGTGGCATCCGGCGCGATGCCATACACCTCGCACCCTTTTCGCTTCAACAGCGCCGATACGGTTTCCGCCATGGCGTGCTTTTTCGCATCGCTGAGTTCAGTGAGAGTCGGTTGTGCTTCCACGTCGTTGCGAAGTGCACGCAGGATTCCAGGCGCCCGTGAACGGTCCAGTTATGTTCGATAAGGGACGCTACCTCCGTAAGGGCGTTCGCACTTCACTAATTGACCTTGGCAGAAGCACGAACCGATTCTTCATTCTGAGATTATGGGAAACCTAAAACCGCTGGCACGGCGTCATGAGCAACCTGCAATTATTCCTCGCGATTCGGCGTCCCGATCATCTTTAACGGCGCCATCTTGATCCTCGCCGTTACGCTTCTCCGGGATTTATGGCGAGCCGAGCTGCGACGGGTTGAAAGGGTGCTGGACGCTCGGCTCAAACACGTCGAGGAGCGGCTAAATTAATTGCTTCTTTGTTTTCCCCCTCTTGAGCGGGTCGGCCGGCTGATAATCGAGCTCCCGCGACAGAATCTCCACCAGCTTCGAGAGCACTCGAGTGCGCGCCCAATATTTGTCGTTGCCTTCCACCAGGCACCAGGGCGCGGTGCGTGTGCTGGTTTTTACCAGCATCTCCTCGACGGCTTCCTCATACGCGCCCCACTTCTTGCGATTGCGCCAGTCCTCGTCGGTGAGCTTCCACGCTTTATAGCCGATCGCCTTGCGCTCCTTGAACCGGCGCAGCTGCTCGTCGCGCGAGATCTGAATCCAGAACTTCGCGACGATCGTGCCGAAGTCCTTGAGCTGGCGCTCAAAGGAGTTGATCTCCTTGTACGCGCGCTGCCAGGCTGCTTCCTCGGCGAACCCTTCCACACGCTCCACCATGACGCGGCCATACCAGGAGCGGTCGAAAATGGCGATCTGGCCGCGCTCGGGAAGGCGGCGCCAGAAGCGGTAGAGGTAATGCCGCGTTTTGTCCTCGCCCTGCGGCGCGGCGATGGGATACACCACGTAACCGCGCGGATCGAGCTTCTCGGTAATGCGTTTGATCGCGCCGCCTTTGCCGGACGCGTCCCAGCCTTCAAACAACATGATCACCGGGCGCTTGCGCAGGTACACCTGGTAGCCCAGCTCGCGCAATTCAATCTGCCGCGCGGTGATCTCGCGAACGTAGGTCTCGCGGTCGAGCTTGTGCGTCAGGTCCAGAGTTTCGAGCATCAGACTCCTTCCGCTCCCAGCGACTCCATGGCCGAACGCAACTCCGCGTCCTTAGCCGTTGCCTTTTTGCTCTCGGTGCGCGGCGGCGCTTTGGAGCCGAGCTGCTTCTCCATCGCCGCGATGATGGTTTCGAAGATCTTGCGCCGCGCGTACCATTTCGACGTCGCTTCCACGATGGTCCACGGCGCGAATTCTGATTCGGTGAGCTCGAGCATCTCTTCCGCAGCAGCGAGGTATTGGCCATACTTCTTGTGGCGGTCCCAATCGGCGGCGGTGACGCGCCAGGCTTCGAGCGGGTTGTCTTCGATGGCCCGGAAACGTTTCTTCTGCTCCTTTTTCGAAATGTGCAGGAAGAATTTCAGGATGAGGGCGCCATCGTCGGCCAGCATGCGTTCGAACTCGACGATATCGCGGTACGCCTCGCGCCACTGTTTTTCCGGCACCGTCCGCTCGACGCGTTCGTCCAAAACGCGCAGATACCAACTGCGATCGAAGATCACCATCTCACCGCGGTTGGGGACCTTGAGCCAGAAGCGCCACAGCCAGGGATACTGCTGCTCGTGGGTGCGCGGAGCCGTGATGGGATAGAGGCGGAATCCGCGCGGATCGAGCCGCTCGGTCAGAGCGGCGGTGGTGGTGCCCTTGCCCGAGGCGTCCCAGCCCTCGAGCACAATCATCGTGGGAACGCCATTATCCCAGGCGGCCTTTTCTAAATCGTACAAGCGATGCTGCAACTCAGGCAGCACGCGATTGTATTCCTCATGCGAGAGTTTCTTTTTGAGATTGATATTCTCCAGCATGGCCGTCCGCCATTCTAGCTGGCTTGCTGGATGGGGAGGAAGCGGGCGGCCACGCCGCTACCGCTTGGACGAGCCGCTGTGCGTAGGGGTGCTCCGGCCGGCGAAATATTTCCTGGGACAAGCCTTGTTCCACCACGCGGCCGCGCTCTAGAATGGCGACCCGGGCGCACAGCGTAGCTACCGAAGGTAGATCGTGCGAGATATACAACAGAGCGGAGCCGCGGGCATTAATCTCCGCGAACAGCTTGAGGATCTCGGCTTGGGTTACGGGATCGAGAGCGCTGGTCGGTTCGTCGGCGATCACCATCGACGGCCGGTGCAGCAGCGCCAGCGCGATGACCAGGCGCTGCGCCATGCCCACGCTCAATTCTCGCGGATACCTTTTCAGGAATTCGTCGGTCGAGGGCAGCTGCACACTCGCCAGCAATTCCCGGACGCGCCCGCACGCGCTGGGCCACGGATCGCGGCAGTGGACCGTCCACGCTTCGCGGAAATGGGCTTCTAAACGCAGCGCGGGGTTCAGCGATGCCAGCGGGCTTTGCGGCACCAGTGCGATCTCTTTTCCACGGAAGCGGCGTACTTCGCGCTCGCGCATGGCAAGCAGATTCTCGCCGCGGTAGCGAACTTCGCCCTTCACCCAACCGCCGGTCCACCGGAGCAAGTTGAGTAAGGCCAAGCTGACGGTGCTCTTGCCGGCGCCGCTTTCCCCGACGAGGCCGAACGCCTCGCCTTCGCCGACCGAGAATTCCAGATTTTCCAAGACAGGCGCCGCGCTGTAACCCGCGCTACAGCACACCTGGAGCAGTGGCTTCATGGGTGATCCGCGCGGATGTAGAGTTGATCGATATTCCAGAAGGTCTGCGGAAAGAAAGGAGACGGCGAGGCGTTGCCCACGCGTGGCCCGTACGCGCACAAGGAATGCTTGCCGACCAGGAAAATCACCGGCGCTTGCTGAGCTACGATCTCCTGCACGCGGTCGAACGCTTTCTTCCGCAGCGCCGTTTTGGTTTCGTGGCTCTGCTGGAGCATGAGCCGATCGATCTCGGCTTCCCAGGGGGTCGCGGGAGCTTTTTCGACGGGATACCAGGGATGGTTGGGACCGGAGCTCAGCCAGACATTCATCTGCGAGTTGGGATCGAGGTCGTCGTTCACCATGCCCAGCAGGCAGGCCTCGTAATCGAACGTGCGTGTGAGGCGTTCGATCAACGAAGGGAAGTCCAGGGTGATCAGGCGAACGCGGACTCCGATGCGAGCCAGGTCCTGCTGAAGCATTACCGCGAGCCGTTCCCGCGTGGCACTACCCGAGTTGGTGATGATCGAAAATTCCACCGGGTGGTGATTCGGGTCCTTCAACTCTCCGCCTTCCTGGCGATAACCGGCGGAGGCCAGCAGTTTCTGCGCTGCAGCCAGATCGAAGGGCGGCGGTTTGAGCGCGGGGTTGGTCCAGGCGTGATTCGAATCAGGCACGATGCCCGCCGCCGGTTGGGCGTGCGAGTCGTACACCAGCCGTGCCATGTCGTCGCGATGAATCGCGAGGGAGACTGCCTGGCGGAATGCCTGCGAGTGGAACCAGGCCTTGCGGTAGTCGGCCAATGGCGCGGCTGGGTTCTGGTTGAACCAGAGCTGCTCGGAATCGAGCGAAGGTCCGGCATCGATGGCTCTTACGCCGCCCGCTTTCGCCAATCGTGCGAAAGCCTTCGGATCGACGCTGTCGATCAGGTCGAGCTCGCCGTTTAACAAGCTGTTCACTTCGAGCGAGCGATCCTGGCGGATCTTCAGCCGCACGCCATCCAGATATGGCAGGCGGCGGCCTTCGGCGGTCTTCCAGTAATACGGATTGCGTGCCAGGACAATTTCGGCGCCCGGCTGGTATTGCGCGACGTGAAACGGCCCCGCCGTGGGCATGCGCGCCGGGTCTGGCGCGGTGTCGAGGGCCCGCTGGCTCACAATCGCGATCGAGCCGAACAAGCGCTCCACGCCGGCGATCGGTTGCGGGAATTTGAGTAGCAGCACGCGATCGCCCAGGGCTTCCACATTCACCTGCTGGCCTCCAGCGCGGAAGGCGTCAGCGTCTGGCGACGGCGTTTTGGGGTCCAGGAGTGTGCGGAAGGTGAACGCGGCGTCTTGCGCGGTTACGGGCGAGCCGTCGGAAAAGCGCGCCTCGGGGCGCAATTCGAACCGGATCTCGCGCCCGTCCGGGGACACGCGCCAGCTCTGGGCCAGTTCGGGATCCATGGCTTGGGTCGCGTGATTCCAGCGAATCAGCATGCCGCCCGTCAAGTAGCGGACGATGCCGCTCGATTGCTCGGTCACCAGCAAAGGGTTGAAAGTTTTGGGATCGGAATCGATCGCGAAGCGAAGCTCGCCGCCCCAGCGGCCCGCGGCCGACAAGTGGAGCGCGGCTGACAAGAGGTAGGGCACGGCCCTACGCCACATGTGCTTCATACTTTCCTCCGGGCATTCTCCGAAGCCAGGCTTTGGAGACAAGCGACAGTCAAGAACATCAGAACCAGCGGCGCGACTCGCCAGGGCTGCTCGGCTACGGCGGAGTAGTCTTCAAGGTCGCGCAAAAGGCCGCCCCAGGAAGGCAGCGGCTCACCGACGCCGAGTCCCAGGAAACTTAAGGTGGCTTCACTCAAGATGAATCCGGGCAGCAGGATCAGGAACTGCGAGACAATCAGCGGCCGCAGATTGGGCCACAGTTGATGCCGGATCAGGCGCCAGCTTCCCGCGCCCTCGGCCCGCGCCCGCAGTGTGAATCCGGAATGGCGAAGCGAACGCGCCGCCGCTCCGGTCACGCGCGCCGCCGGAGCCCAGCCGAGCAGAGCGAGCAAGAGAAACGTCACCACGACCGATGCTTCCGCCGGCATTTCCAGAGGCATCAATGCCCGCACCAGCAGCAGCAGAAACAGCCAGGGAAGTGACATCAGCAGGTTGGAACCGATCTCGAGAACCTGCTCGAAGGTTGTGCCGAAGACGCCCGTGGCGACGCCGGCCAGGCCGGCAATGGCGCTGGAAACCAGGGCGGCTGAACCCGCCAGCACGAACGATAGGCGCATGCCGTAGAGCGTGCGCGCCAAGAGATCGCGGCCCAGTTCGTCGGTGCCGAGCGGAAACCGCGCGCACGGCGCGAGAGTGGGCGCCTCACGAAACTGCGCCGCGTATCCGGCTGGTCGAATCCATGCGGCGCCGAAGCTGGCGGCTGCCAGAGCCGAAATTCCGATCGCCGCTGCGACCTTCGCCGGCTGCCTCAAGCCGCCCGCCTTTCGGCCAGTTCGGGACCCGACCACGACCACGCCCGCGCGATACCAGTCGAAACCAGCGTGATGGCCATCAACGCGAACGTCAGGGCGGTGAGCACCGGCAGGTCGCGCTTTTGCGCAGCCAGCCACGCTAATTGCCCGGCGCCGGGCAGATTGCACACCGTTTCCACCGGAACGGCAATCCCGAAGGCCACGGGAACGGACGCCGCCAGCAACGACAAAAGCGCCGGGGCCGCGCATCGAAATACATGCCAGATCACCAGCCGTGCCGCCGGAACGCCGCGCGCCCGCGCTTGTAGCACGTGCGGTTCGGCCTCAACCGCCGATAGCACGGTCGACGAAGGCAGCAAAACTCGGGCGAAGATGGCCAGCCCGGTCACCGCGCCGGCCACCAGTTGGGGCACGCTTGCGCGAAACGCGAGACACAGGACCAGGGCCAGCGCCGGAGACGGCAAGCAGAGCAGGGCGGCCGCGGCGCCTCTGGATGTCGCATCGACAAAAGGTGCCGCGCGGAAACGGCACGCCAGTGCCACGAGCACCGCGCCGGCCCAGCCCAGAAGCACCGCCAAGCCCGAAGAACGGAGCGTTACCAGGCCGCGCTCGCCCAGTAGCGGGGCCACCGGCCGGTTCCACGCCAGGGAAGCCCCCAAATCGCCGTGCGCCATTCCTTTGAGGTAGGCCGCATAGAGCTGCCAGGCATTCTGATGGGCTTGTCTTTCGGCACGCAGACGGGCGATGCTCTCCGCGCTCCAGCGGCCATCCAGTTCCGAGGGATCCGTTCCATAGCCGGGTGCTTGCCGCACCAGCCAAACCGTGAGCAGCCCGCCCAAAAGCAGAGTCACCGCCGGCCCGATGATGGCCTGCCAGAACTTCATGAGTGACACGTCGCGGTGAACGTGACGGTTTGCGCTTCGAGCCCTTCGATCAAGGTGCGGAGCTGCGTCAGCTTGACCGGCTTGCTCATGTACTCGTCCATGCCCGCGGCCAGGCATTTCTCGCGGTCGCCCGCGAGCGCATTGGCCGTCATGGCGATGATGGGCGTATGCCGCTCGGCGCCCTCCAGCCGCCGGATTTCGGCCGTGGCCTCGAAGCCATCCATCACCGGCATTTGGCAGTCCATGAACACCGCGGTTACCGGCTGCTGGGCCCACACTTCCACGGCTTCGCGCCCATTGCGCGCGATGAGACACCCGCAGCCCAGCTTGCGGATGAAGCCTTCCATCAATTTCAAATTCATAGGGTGGTCGTCGACCACCAGGATGATGACCTCGCCGCCAGTGACGCGAACCGGTTTCGCCGCAGCCTGCGACGGGGCTGCGGGCTCCGGCGCCTCCGGCACGGCGCACGCCACGTACGGAATGCGAAACCAGAATGTGGAACCCTCACCCGGACGGCTGCTCATCCCAATCGTGCCGGCCATCAAAGAGACCAGTTGTGCGCTGATGCTCAAGCCGAGGCCGTTACCGCCGTACTTGCGTGTGGTCGAGCCATCGCCTTGCACGAACGGACGGAAGAGACGCTTGTGAAGATGCTCGGGAATCCCAATGCCCGTATCCTCGACGCGGAACTCAATCGCGGGCGACCCTTCCTCGTCCGTCAAGTCAACATGAATCGTTACGCGCCCGCGCTCGGTGAATTTCACCGCGTTGCCCACCAGGTTTAAGAGGATCTGGCGGACACGGCCCGCGTCGCAGAGGAAATGGGAGGGCGTGCCACCAGCGGCGGCGTAGCGCAACTCGATGCCTTTCTCCACGGCCTTGGGCGACAGCAGGTTGATCACGGCCCAGACAATCGCATCCCGATCGGCCGGTTCGGCGTGCAGTTCGAGCCTGCCGGCTTCGATGCGGGACAGGTCCAGGATGTCGTTGATGATGGCCAGCAGCGCCGATGCCGATCCGTGAATCACATCCACGTATTCGCGCTGCTCAGGAGCCAGCGCTGTGGTGAGTAGCAGCTCGGCCATCCCCAGAACGCCGTTCATCGGCGTGCGAATCTCGTGGCTCATATTGGCCAGGAATTCCGATTTGAGCTGATTCGACTCCTCCGCCGCCTCTTTGGCCCGCGCCAGCTCGGCGGCTTCTTCCAAGCTGTGCAGATACATCTTGTACGAGCGGTAAATCAGGTACAGCACGGGCAGGATGAGCAGCCAGGAAGACCAGCCGAGAGCCGATACCGACACGTGAAGCAACGCGGCGATGGCCGCACCCACCAGATAATGCACCAGGACCCAGCCGAAACTGGCGCGCCACACCTGCGCGAACGATTTTCTCTCGGCGAGAGAGATGATCCCCGCCACGAGGGTCGTGTTCACCAGATAGAAGGCAGCCGTGCCGGTGAGCAACTGCAGCGGCAGGCGCGCGAGCGGGCCCGCCAGGAGCGGTGAGTGAAAGGCCGCGTAGCCGGTCGCGACCGAGACCGTCATGTTGCCGAGATTGAAGGCCACTTGAACCGGCGACGTCCGTCCGCTCGACCGAATCCAAGATTGCGCCAAGGCGGCCGAGCAGCCGAGGAGCAGGACCTGGCTGAGCGGTAGGTCGGCCATCGCCGTGATGACGAAGATGAAGTTGACGGAGAGCGTTCCGGTCACTCCGGGTAGCCGAACCTTGAGCCCGGATGACGCGACTGCGCCTAAGAGACAGGGGAGAACCGCCCACGCGAGAGGAGAGGTGTGCCGCCACGAGAAAAATATGACGGCTAAGGCCGCTGCCCAGATCGCCAGCAGGTAGGCTTTCGCAAGTATCGACAGCCCCTTCACGCGGTTGGCATAGCCCCCTTTCGCATTTCAAACACTCTCTGGCCACGTCCCATGTGGGGCTGGGGAACTCCGACAGCACGGACGGCCGTTACCTCAGGCGATGTCCTTGAATGTAAGGAGTTGACGGGAGGGAGACAATGTCAACCTTAGTGAACGTGGCCGTCAGTGAACGTGCGGGTGCCTTAGATAGTTCACTAGCACCGCTCACTTTGGTCGCGGTTAACGGCTACATTGTTTTTCCGCGACTACGAGGAGCGGTTTTTAGACGTGTATATCACCGGAGGAGAAGGGCCCAACCTTACTGGTACACTTGCTTCACACTGCGGACGAAGGCCTGCACGATTTCCGCGCAACGCTCGATTCCGTCGGCACGGCGGTCATCCGGATCGCGCAGAGTCGCGTCCAGGGTCGGGCTGCATTGACGGCATTGGCGGGCGTCGGAGGTGATGCCGACCACGCGCAGATTCGACAGGCGGCGCCGCAACGTCCGCACGAACGCGCAAACGCCGGGGCAACTGCAATTGATCAAGAGCACGCTGAGATCGGGCTGCAGGTTGGCCAGCAACGCCTCGGCCTCGGCCACCGAGCAGCACGGAATGGCTGCGATATTGCGCCTGCGCAGCGCTTGCGACAGCGCGAACATAAAACCCAGTTCGCGATCAAGCACAAGCACGCTGGATGTAACAGTAGGGGCTTCCGTAAGCAGAGTGTTCACGGCCACGTAGGATCATTTCATGACGCTCCTTCGCTGTCAAGAAATTTTGCAGATTCCTGCGGCTCCGATGCCTCGATAAGGTACTCCTCAAGTGCGAGTCCTACGATGCGAATCACGTCAGATCGAACTTCTAGAGCATTGACCGGTGGAACTTGGCGGTGCGGAAGAGAAAAATGCTGGAGGACGGCCATGACTGGAATCGTGCCTACGACGCGCGCGACTTTCTTGCCGCTCTGGTCGGTCCAGTCGTACTGGATCTTTAGACCCTGGGCCAGCAGGAACTGTAGCACCAGGCGCGCGGCTTCGAAACCAGCATCTTCGGGAGCCGGCCGGTCCGCATGCAAACGGAGCCAATCGGTGATCACACGATAGGTGAAGCCCCAAAGAGGGACGCCATTCAGTTCGATTGCCGGAAAGGCCATTTCCGGCGGCAAGCGGGGAACCGCGCTCAGGCGATGGCGCGCCGGATCGCGCAGCAGCGACAGCGGCACCCAGACGGCCTCGGCGACTTCTTCGGGATCCACAACCGTGGGCAGTTCGGAATCGGCGCGGAACAGAAACGGCGCCACGGTGAGCGGGTTGCGCATGCGGCGCCCCGCGCTGAGAGGCGGGAGGGCCGCTTCCAGGCGTTCTCGATCCAAGTGAATGCCGCACTCTTCTTCCAGTTCCCGGAGGGCCGTATGGGCCAAATCCTGGTCGGTCGGCTCGCATCGTCCACCGGGAAATGACCAATGGCCCGACCACGGATCGTCTTCCCGCTCGGTGCGGCGGATGAGTAACACCGATTCCTCCGCCCCGTGCGCGTGCACAATGGCCACCGCCGCCTCCGCCCGCTCCATTTCTTTATGATCTACCCACTCGCGAAAAAACAAAAAAGCCGGGGAAAGACCGGTCACCCGCTTGTAAGCCTGGCGACTTCGTGTCTTTTCCCCGGCCAAGAGCCCAGCCGTCTAGGCCGGGTTAATTGTAGTGCGCTGCGTTGATTTCCGCGAAGCGCGCCAGTTCAGGAGGAACATCTTCCAAAGCGAAGACGGAATTCGTCGGGCACACGGGTACGCATGCTCCACAATCGATGCACGCCACCGGATCGACAAACAGGTGAGGCGCTTCCTCGAAGCCGGGCTCATCCTTCTTGGGGTGAATGCAGTCTACCGGGCAAGCCTCGACGCACAACTCGTCCTTCGTGCAGGTATCGGTAATCACGTATGCCATGCCGGAGCCTGCTGCAATTTCCCGGCCAAGCTGTTAAGTAACAGAAAAGAAGAGGTGAATATCTACAAGCGGGCCAGTTCGGTGGGGAATTCTGCGTCATTTTGGGGCAAGCTACACTGGGCACTGATGAAGATTGAAACGCGGGCGGTACACGCCGGCCGCCAGATCGACCCCAGCACCGGCGCGGTGACTCCGCCCATCCACCTCTCCACCACATTTGAGCGCAGCCCCGACGGCGAGTATCCGCGCGGCTTCAGCTACTCCCGCGATGGCAATCCCAACCGGCTGATGCTCGAGCGGTGCCTGGTCGATCTGGAAGGCGGCAAAGAGGCGTTGGTCTTTTCCTCCGGACTGGCCGTGTCGACTGCCGTCATCCAGAGTCTCGAGCCGGGCGACCATATTTTGGCGCCCGACGATGTCTACTGGGCTCTGCGCCAGGTGATCGGTGGCGTATTCGGTAAGTGGGGATTGGAAACCACCTACGTCGACACCACTTCGATCGACGCGGTGCGCGCTGCGATGCGCCCCAACACCCGGCTCATCTGGCTGGAGACTCCCTCCAACCCGCTGATGAAGATCACCGATCTGGCGGCCATCGGCGAGCTGGCGCGTCAAACCAAAGCCGTCACGATTTGCGACGGCACCTTCGCCACACCGGTGTTGCAGCGGCCGCTCGATCACAATATCGACATGGTGGCGCACTCCACCACGAAGTACCTCAGCGGCCACAGCGACGTCGTGGGCGGCGTGCTCATCACGCGCCACGACAACTACCTGTTCGAACGCTGCCGGCGCGCGCAAACCTTCGGCGGTTCCGTGCCGTCGCCGTTCGATTGCTGGCTAACCCTGCGCGGCATCGAGACACTGCCCTACCGCATGCGCGCGCATTCGGAAAACGCGCTCGCGGTGGCGCAATTCCTCAAGAGCCACGCCCAGGTCGAAGCCGTGCACTACCCCGGATTACCGGAACACCCGGGCCACGCGATCGCCTTGCGCCAAATGTCTCCATTCGGCGGCATGCTGTCCGTCCAGGTGCGCGGCCAGCGCGAAGCCGCCATGACGGTGGCGGCACGTTGCCGTCTCTTCATCCGCGCCACCAGCCTGGGAGGACCGCACAGCTTCATCGAGCACCGCGCCTCCATCGAAGGCCCGCGCACGCGCACGCCGCAGAATCTGCTGCGGTTGTCGGTAGGCCTGGAGCACCCCGACGACCTGATCGCCGACCTGGAGCAAGCGCTGGCCGTGCCTTGACGCTTCGACATGCGCCTCCTAGACAATATCCGCATCCGCGATGCCGTCCGCGGGTTTCTCGCGACAAGCGCAAATATGGGAACCCTCGACGAAATCCTCCAGGAGGCGGGCTATCGGCCTGATGGAGAAAACTGGCGGACGCCGGAATTTGGGTCGATGGATCGGCTCACCATGAGCCTTAAGTAACTGTGGCCGCAATGCGGCCGGTCCACTTTCAGCGTCTGGTCCGCGTTTTCGAACTGGATGGCTTTCGTTTTCACCGGCAGGAAGGAGATCATCGAATCTATGTCAAAGCCGGCGTGCTACGCCCACTGGTGATTCCGACGTACCACGCTGTTCCGGTGTTCATGATCAAGAACCTCCTTCGAACCTCTGGCTTGAGCCGCGAACGGTTCCATTTGCTCAATAGCTAAACCAACCCCTCCTTTGACACCGGTTTGCCCGGCTCGGTACACTGTTCACCGACTGGGTTTTCGGGGAATTCACTGCCAGGAGGGACCCCATGATGGGTGCCACATCGTACGCCCGCCGCAATCTGGGAAAAGGACTGCTCGCTTTCAGTACGGTCCTCGTCTTGTCAACTGCTTCGGCCG
>Ga0335078_10003436_pt1 | contig 23595 bp, 20 predicted proteins | sample Lox_Sample_32_FD_206711 | JGI IMG/M metagenome (GOLD analysis project Ga0335078, IMG submission 206711) | Soil microbial communities from Loxahatchee National Wildlife Refuge, Florida, United States - Lox_Sample_3.2 | ecosystem: Environmental > Terrestrial > Soil > Wetlands | place: USA... | reverse complement strand
GGTGAAGACGGTCAGCGGGTTGCCGTACAGGTCCCGTCCCGCCTCGATGACCTTGGGATCATCCACCCGCTCGAGCGCGACGTAGATCGGCAGGATCATGAACGGCAGGTAGTTGTAGACGATGCCGATGACGACCGCCCAGCCGGTGGCCAGGATGTGGAAGTTCTGCGACACCAGGTGCAGGTGCTTGAGCGGATCGAGCAGCAGGCCCTGGTCGCCGAGTATGTAGTTCCACGCGATCGTGCGCAGCACGAACGAGACGAAGAACGGCAGCAGCAGCAGGAACAGGTACGTCGACTTTCGCGGCCCGCCGTAGAAGGCGATCCAGTACGCGATCGGGTACGACAGCGCGATGGAAATCAGGCAGCCGACGCCGGCGTACTCCGCCGAGCGGATCCACTGCGCCTTGTACTGGCTGAAGCTGCCGGCGTAGTTGCCGAAGTGATGCCAGGTGTCGCCGAACCCGGAGATGATGTTCCCGTTCATCGTGGACAGGCCGATCATCGCGATGATCGGTACCGCGAAGAACACCGCGAGCCACAGGCCGCCTGGCAGCATGAGGTAGTACGGGGTGAGCTTGGAGCGAATAGCGCGCATGATCATGCCTCGGTGATCGCGTTGAAGATGTCCTTGAACGTCTGCGCGGTCTTCGGGTCCTGCGGCGTGACGTAGTTGCGCACGCGGCTCAGCTCGGACGCCGGCGGGAACACAAGCGGGCTGCCGGCAAGCGCCTGCAGCGTCCCCTGGTCCTGGCCGTTGGCGCCCTTCTTGAGCTTGGCGTCCTGCCTGATGCGCCCGGGGACCGCGGAGTTCGCGCTGATGTACTGGATGTTCTCGGTGAGCATCGTCGCGATGTCCGGCCGGTAGAACCAGTCGATCATCTTCATCGCGGAGACCGGGTTCTGCGCGAGCTTGGGGATCATCATGTTGTCTGTCCAGATGTTGCCGCCCTCGGCGGGCACCACGAACTGCAGGTCGTTGTTGCCCGTCGACTGGTTCTGCTGGAAGATGTCACCGGACCAGGCCATGGTGATCCAGACGTCGCCCTGGCTGAGCGCGTTCAGGTAGGACTGGTCGTAGTACGAGCGGACGAGCCCGGCGTCGCGCTGCCGCGTGAGCACCGCGGCGGCCTTGTTCCAGTCGGCCAGGGTGGACTTGTCCGGGTCGATGCCCGCCTTGAACAGCCCGAAGTTCGCCAGCTCCTGCGGGTCCTGCATCATCCCGATCTTGCCCGCGTACTTCGCGTCCCACAGGGCGTCGATGCTGGTGACCGGCTCCTTGACGTACTTGGTGTGCCACGCGATGCCGGTCATGCCCGACGCCCAAGGCACGCTGTACAGGTTGGCAGGGTCGAACGTCTCCTGCTTGAACTTGCGGAGCGCGTACTTGGTGAAGTTCGGCAGCATGCTGTGGTCGAGCGGGATCACTTCCTGCAGCTCGACCAGGTCGGTGAACTCGAACCCGTCGGTGATCACCATCAGGTCGTAGCCGCTGTACTGGCCGGACCGCAGGATCGGGTCGATCTTGGCGAAGAACGAGTTGTCGTCCTCGATGACCTCCTGGTAGTTCACCGCGATGCCGGTGGCCTTGGTGAACAGCTTCAGCGACTCGTGGTTCTGGTCGATGTAGCTGGCCCAGTTGGCGAAGTTAAGCCTGCCGGTCGGCTTCTGCCTGGGCCAGAACGCGTCGGCCTGGGCCTGGGCCTCGGCCGGGGTGACGATCTTGGCAAGGCCGGGGATGGCGCAGCCGGAAAGCGCGAGGCCGGCCGCCGCCGCGCCGCCCAGCTTGAACAGGCCGCGGCGGCTCATGCCGCGGCGCTCTGTCAGGCCGCGCAGCCGGACCGGGTCCTGGGCGGTCACCTGGCCTCGATCACGTAGGAGTGCTGCGGCTCCCAGGACAGCCAGACGTGCTGGCCGCGGGCGGCCGCGTCGTCGGCGTTGTTGGAGTTCTGCACGAAGACGGTGACCTCGGCGCCTGTCGAGGTGAGCACGTTGTAGTTCGTGGAGGTGCCGAGGTAGACGACCTCGGTGACGGTGCCGCGCAGCCGGCAGCCGCCGCAGCCGGCGGCGTCCAGCTTGATGTCGATCTTCTCCGGGCGCACGGTGAGGTCCACGTGCTCGCCGACGAAGGCGGACAGCCCCTGCCGCAGCGGCACCTCGACGTGCTGCCCGTCACCGCTGAGGATGACCGCCCTGTCGCCGGACACGGACCTGACGTCACCGGACAGCAGGTTGGACGTGCCGATGAACCCGGCCACGAAGCGCGTCGCCGGGTGCTCGTAGATGGCGCGCGGCGACCCGAGTTGCTCGACCCTGCCCTCGTTCATGACCGCGATGCGGTCGGACATGGTCAGCGCCTCGCTCTGATCGTGCGTCACGTAGATGAACGTGATGCCGACCTCGCGCTGTATCCGCTTGAGCTCGACCTGCATGGCCTGGCGGAGCTTGAGGTCAAGCGCGCCGAGCGGCTCGTCGAGCAGCAGCGCGCGCGGCCGGTTCACCAGGGCCCTGGCCAGCGCGACCCGCTGCTGCTGGCCGCCGGAGAGCTCGCGCGGTCGGCGCTTCTCCCGGCCGGCCAGGCCGACGGTCTCGATGATCTCGCCGGCCCGGCGGGTCACCTCGTCCTTGACGACGCCCTTGCGCCGCAGCCCGAACGCGACGTTCTCGAACACGCTCATGTGCGGGAACAGCGCGTAGGACTGGAACACCATGTTCACGTCCCGCTTGTTCGGCGGGACGCCGAGCACGCTCTTGCCGTAGAGCTTGACCTCGCCGCGAGTGGGCTCCTCGAACCCCGCGATCATCCGCATCGTGGTGGTCTTGCCGCAGCCGGACGGGCCAAGGAGCGAGAAGAACTCGCCGGCCCCGATCGCCAGGTCGACCCCGGCCACGGCCTGCACCACGTCACCGTGGGAGCTGAACTCCTTCACGATCCCGACCAGTTCGATGGCAGGAAGCGTCCCGGTGGACTGCTCTGGACTGGCCCACTCGCGTGTCTGTGTCATGTATCGCCCTCCCAGACCCGCTCGACGGGCCGAGGTTCCGCCTACTGAATCCACATCGCTTGGCCGCGACTAAGCGGGGATATTACATGAACTACGACTTATGACAACGGAATCCGTCGTTCAGGTACCAAAAATCACACCAAGTTGCCACTCAGGCCATTCCAGTGCACGTGCCGCCGGCGGCTGGCCTTGCCGCTGGCCTTGCGGCGTGGCCGACGCCGACCCGGCTTGCCGCCATGACTTGTGCCTGACCACGGCCACCGTCTTGGCCCCGGGGTCCGCCCGACGGCGGGGCCGGACGCTTCAGCGCCTCGGCCGCCACGTCGGGCTCCGCCGCGGGCCATGGTCCGCCCGGCCGGCCGCCGACAAATTCCAACTGATATCTGCGAGTTTCGCCGCGTAGTACGACGGCGGCCCGCCATTCGGTTCAACGCTTTCAAAGAAAACTTAAGAAAATTTGTCGTGAACCGCTTCGCCATGCCATGTCGTATGAATCACCGAAGCCTCCCAAAGGCACACGGAGGTAGGGACAGGCTTCTGCGAACGGCAAGTTCGGCACGCCAAATGATCGGCGTCCGGGTATTTAAGGAGAGGCAAACGATGAAGCGAAATGCCGGTATTCCCACGCACGCCGAGCGGCTCACGGGCCGGGAGGGAAGGTCGTAATGTCGGTGCATTTCAACCCGCCTCCCGGCTGGCCTCCGGTACCGACGGGATGGATACCGCCCGCGGGATGGCAGCCGGATCCCTCCTGGCCGGCTCCCCCGGCCGGCTGGAACCTGTGGACCGAGGACGCCGCCTCGAAAGAATTGCAGGCCCGCGCGGCCAGATGGGTGCTCGCGGGCGGTGCCGCCGTCTTCCTCGGCTCGCTGCTCCCCTTCCTGACCTCGTCGCAGCCAGACCTGTACCAAGTCAACTCGGCTCCCAAGGAGACAGCGGAATTCTTCGGGGTCGTGCTCGCCGTGCTCGGCGCGTTCATGCTCGCCAAGTCAGCTCGCGTGAGGCTGGTCTCGGGAATCCTGACGCTTATCGCCGCCGGGCTGACAGCAAGCGAGCTGATGCTCCTTAGCGCCGTGGGGATCGCGGGTTTCGAGCAGACAGATCCTTTCGGCGACACTGTCCGGATCAATTTCTCGCCCCACGTCGGGATATTCATGTCAATCCTCGGCTGTGCCGCCGCCGGTATCGGCGCGATAATGTCGTTCCGCGCGCGCCGCAGAGTGGGCTTCCGGCCGCAGCAAGCGGAAGACAGCTGACCAAGCGTACCCGTTCAGCGCCTTCCCGGGAGGAAATGCCATGCTCTCCAGATTCCAGCCGCTTTGCCCTGATGACCCCACTGAGATCGCCGGGTACCTGCTGCGCGCCCGGCTCGGTTCCGGTGGGATGGGCACCGTTTACCTCTCGTTCAGCCGTGGCGGCCGCCCGGTGGCGATCAAGGTGGTGAAACCGGATTTCGCCGACGACCCCGAGTTCCGCCGCCGGTTCGGGCGTGAGATCGCCGCGGCTCAGCGGGTGCAGGGGCACTTCACGGCGCCGGTCGTCGACGCGGACCCGGGCGCACCCGTCCCGTGGCTCGCCACCGCTTACATCGCCGGCCCGTCACTGCAAGGCGCCGTCGGCGAGCACGGCCCGTTCCCGCTGTTCACCGTCTTCCGCCTGCTCGCCGGGGCGGCCGAGGGCATCGACAATGTGCATACCGCGGGCCTTGTGCACCGCGACCTCAAGCCCGCCAATGTGCTGCTCGCCGAGGACGGTCCCCGGGTCATCGACTTCGGCATCGCGCACGCCGCCAACTCCTCCACCCTGACCGGCAAGGGCAACGCCGTCGGCACTCCCGGCTATATGGCACCCGAGCAGATCCGCGGCAAGGTCACCGAGGCCACCGACGTGTTCGGCCTGGGGCAGCTGGCGGTTTACGCCGCGACCGGCCACCCGGCCTTCGGCGAGGGGACCGCGGAGACGCTGTTCTACCGCATACTCAACGAGCCGCCCGACCTCGACGACTGTCCCGCCGAACTGCGTCCCGCCGCGGAGCGGTGCCTGGCCAAGGACCCGGCGGATCGCCCGGGCGCCGGCGAGGTCATGGACTATGCCCGCGCCGCCATGCGCGGCGGCACGATGGGGGTGCTCAACCAGCCGTGGCTGCCGCAGCTGGTGGCCGCCACGCTGCGGGATTACGCCCCGAGCGCGGCACAGGAACTGCCGACCATGCCGGTATCCCGGCCGGTGCCGCACCAGCCTACCGAGTTCGTGCCGCCGCAGCAGCGGCGCCGCCTTGGCCGGCTCCTCATGATTCCCGCGGTCCTCGTCCTCGTGGTGGGCGGCTACCTCGGCTACCAGGTGGGCCACTCGGGCGGTCCCGCCGTCCCAGGGCCGAGCGACTCAGGCAGCCCGCCCCGGGTATCCCCTGGTCCGACAGGAACGGCCCCGGTTACCCCGTCTGCCACCGCGACGGCATCCCCGCCCGGGCCGGCGGCCAGCTCACCAGCCTCGGCAGGGACCGCGAGCGACCCTGATGCCGGGTACCTAGTCGACTACACGAACCAGGCGTTCGTCATGCGCGGCGGCGGATGCTCTGAAGGCGGCGCCTACACAGCCGCGACCGCCTGGCTGGGATCGACGGCGAGGCCCCAGGTCAGCACCAGCAACAGCGTGTCACTGGGCGGCGATGACCTCGACATCGTTTGCAACGCCATCTCAGACGACGAGGCGGCGCTCCAGCACGGCAGTGACCAGATGTCGGTGGTTACCGGCAGCCCGGGTCCTGCGGCCTGCGCCGCGGCCGTCACCACGGATCCGCTCACCGGGAACCAGATCCCGTACTCGCAGCTGAAGGCCGGCGAGCAGTTCTGCGCCTTCACCGCGACCGGCCAGCAGGTGGCGCTACTGACCCTGGTGAGCATGTCGAACGTGTCCGACGACCTGACGTGGAACGCCACCGTCTGGAGCGAGCCGACCACCTGACGACGACATGACGAATCGTGCTCAGCTGTCGCCTTCGCCCACGCCGTCGTCGTCGTTGAAGGCGTTGGCGCCGCCGCAGCCGCTCTCCACGTTGTCGCTGTCACCGCAGTCGGCTGAATCCCAGACGTTGTGCATGTTCTCCGACGCCTGCGTTGCCTCAACAAGCGCCTGGCTTCCGCTTGTACCGCTCTGCGTCGCGTCCTTGTAGCTCTGCCCGTACTCACTGGCCTGCTGGTCCGCAGCGGAGATACCGTCCTGTGCCTGCGAGTACTCGGTTGACGCGCTGCCGGGAAGCCGCGGGTTCCGCTGCAGGGGACCGCCGACCAGCTCCTGTGCGATGAACTGCGCGTCAAGGCCTTCCTTCACGCGCTGCAGGAATGGCAAGCCACTCGGATCCGCCTGCAGGTAGGCGCTCTCGTCTTCGAACTTGATCTCCCCGTCGGTGTACTGCACGAGCAGTTGCGCGGCCCCGTCGGATTCCTGCTGTCGGTACAACTGCCCGTCGGTGTATTCCCAGTAGGTATTGCCGTCATCGCCTTGCCCGACGACCGCCTGCCAGTTCTCCAGGCTCGCGCCCCTGGCGAAGTACGCGTAGTACGTGCCGGGCCCCGCGTACGCGGAACCGTTGAAGGACGAGACCGCCGTCCTGCACAGGTTGGTCGCGCTGACCGCGACCGTGTCATCGGCGCTGTCGAGTACGAGGTATTCCAGGCAACCGTCAGTGGCCCAGACGTGGAGCGTCTGCTCACTGACGGTTCCCGCTTCCCCGCTTCCGCCAGCGCCGCCTGCTGCCGTACCGCCTGCTGCCGTACCGCCTGCTGCCGCGCCGTCGTCCGCGGTGGCAGGCGGCGCACCGTAGCCACCGCCGGCCGAGTCACCCTGGGCTGAGCCGCCACCCGACGCACCGCAGCTGGCGAACAGCGCCACACCGAGAATGACCGCCGCGGCCACGAGCAGGGCACGCCATCCGCGCCTCGATATCGGAACCTGCACCGTTCGCATCTGCTTTCCCTTACTCGTGAGGAATTCCCGCGGCTTTGGCCGCGTCTTGCCCGTGTCCAGGCTCCGCCAGCGAGAGGCGCTCAAGGCAGGGGCCGAGTTACCCCATTCGTTGCCGGCGTCCAGGCCGGCATCCCGCGTGCCGTGTAGTCATTTCCACCCCACGGGCCGTCAGGGGCACGATCGCCTCCGCGGACGGGCGCGGCTTCGAGATGGACGAGGGTGGCGCGGCGGGTCGCACGGCATAGCTGATGGCGCGGGCCCCAGGTGGTACCGCGGGTCAGGGTGAGCGGCCGACCGGTCGCGCTGGCGGCCGTGACGGCCCCGGAGCGGACGATGCCGTAGCTGCCCGCCAGGCCGTCGGGCAGCCGGCCGCGGTGCCGGGTCCGGGACAGCTGCCCGGCCAGGATGCCGAGCTGAGCGCTGGTGAGGCGGCCGAGCTCCGGGTGCGCGAATGCCAGCCGTTCGGTCGCGGGAATGCGCCACCGCCACTGCAGGCGGAAGGCGATCGCGTCGCGCAGCTCGCGGCATCCAGCCACGACCGCGGGCGCCTGGGCGGCGGCCGCGAGGACGGCCGGGCGGCCAAGGACGACGGCGACGACGGCAAGCGCGGCCAGGCCGGCCGGGCCGTGGCTGGCCAGCGTGCCGGCCAGGCCACCGAATAGCTGGTACCAGAAGAACCCGGCGGTGAGCAGCAGCGCGACGGCGACCAGGCCGTTGACGGCGGCGTAGGCGGCGAGCGCGTTGTCCGCGGTCGTGCGCGGCTGCCTGGTCAGCACCGCGCTGGCGAACCGGGTGACGGCACCGCGGGCGCGGCGGCTCAGGTCGGGGACGCCGACCGCGTCGGCGAGCAGCCACGACCCGTCGAGGCCGGTGAACGGGAGCAGGTTGGTGGCGATGGTGGCCGCGTTGAGTATCACGAACCGGTGCACCATCGCCGCGTCCGGCGGCGGCGCCAGCCAGAGCCAGATCGCGACGACGGAGGTGAACTGCCATTCGGCCCATACCCCGGCGGCGGCCTGGATGAGCCGCAGGCGCCTGGTGAGCAGTGCCGCGCTCGCCGACTCCACGTAGAACGCCGGCGTGCCCAGGTGCAGCCGGATCCCCGCGGCGTCGACGGTGCGGCCATGCCTGACGACGACCAGGGCGTGCGCGAGTTCATGCACGCCGACGGCGGCCAGGCTGAGCCCGATCACCACCGGGACCTGCGCCGGGGAGACCCGCAGCGCGAAGCGCTGGCCGGAGGTGACGGCGGCGAGCAGTGCCGCCAGGCCGGCCAGGGCAAGCAGGACCTGGACGGCGACAGCGGCGGGGCGGAACAGGTGCCGGGCGCCGGCCTGGTAGGCGGCGGTCACCAGCCGGCCGGCCCCGGTCCACCGCAGGTCCAGCCGTGCGCCGCTGAACCGCAGCGTGCGCCGCGGCAGCGGCGGCGGGTCGCTGGCGAGGAAGCCCTGCTCGCGCAGTTCTGCGAGGAAGCTCGCGACGGCGTCGGTGTCAGCGGCCGCCGGCCCCGTGCCGAGCTGCTCGCAGATCGCCGCCTCCGCGGCGGAGAGCTCGATGAGCTGGCCGGTGCGGTGATTGACGAGCACCCGGTAGGCACTGCCGCCGCGGCACGTTTCTGTGTGCGCCTCCACCCACGGGCCAAGCGGCCCGCGCGCGGCGGCCTGCGTGATCATCGTCACAGGAACGCCTTCCTCTGCACAGCGACGACGACGGGACCGGGCCACCTGCCACCCGGTCCCGTCGCGCCGAACCGACTACGGATGAGTGATTTAGAAGGCGCGCCGGGAAGGCAGGTACCGGCCGAAAGTCCGCCGGGAGGGCACCCACCGGCCACCGAACGTGCGGCGGGAAGGCAGGTACCTGCCGAAGGTACGGCGGGAGTAGTTGCCCCTGCCGAGCGTGCGGCGCAGCAGGCCGCGGCCGGCTGCCTCGGCGGCGGGCGCCGCGTCCGCGGCGGGACGGACCGGGATGATCGTCACTGTGCTTGCGTGCGACTTGCGGAACATCGGGCTCTCCTAATGCCTGACCCCTGACGGCAGCTGCTGCCGTCGGGCAACAGACTGCCCAACGGGACGCCCCCGTCGGCAGGGGCCGAATTGACCCTCTTGGCAGTCCTTTACCAGTTGGGCAGAATTACCCAGACCGGGTCCGGCGGTGGCCGGCACCGGGATGGCCGGATCGTCAGCGGGATGGACCGGTGGTGAGTGGGGTGGGCGGGGTGGGCGGGGCGGGCGAAGCGGGCGGGGCGGGCGGGGAAACCACTGAGTTGGCCGCTGGTGCCATGCACGGGTTCGCGCCCGCGCTGACCAGCTTCGTCGGCCGCGTCAAGGACATCGACGCGCTCGCCGGGCTGCTCGGCAGGCACCGGCTGGTGACGGTCGCCGGGCCGGGAGGTGCCGGGAAGAGCCGGCTGGCCGCGGCGGTCGCCGCGCGGGTGACGGGCCAGTTCGCGGACGGGGCCTGGCTGGCCGAGCTTGCGGCGGTGCGGGATCCCGCGCTGGTGCCTGCGGCGGTGGCGGCGGCGCTCGGCATACCTGAGCAGGCCGGCCTGCCGGCCGCCGATGCGCTGGCCCGGGTACTGGCCACGCAGCAGCTGCTGATCGTGCTCGACAACTGCGAGCAGGTGATCGGCGCGGCCGCTGAGCTGTGCGCCTGGCTGCTTGCCGCCTGTGACGACGTGCGGCTGCTCGCGACGAGCCGGGAGCCGCTGCGGGTAGCAGGCGAGGCGCGGTACCGGCTCGGGCCGCTTTCCCTGTCCGGGCCCGACGGCGCGGCGGGCGCCGACTGCGAGGCGGCGGTGCTGTTCGCGGACCGGGCCAGGCACGCCGACGCCCGCTTCGAGCTCGACGGGGCAACCAGGCCCGTGGTGGCGCGCCTGGTGCGGCGGCTTGACGGGATTCCGCTGGCGATCGAGCTGGCCGCGGCGCAGGTGGAGAGCCTGGGCGTGACCCAGCTGCTTGACCGCATCGATGACCGGTTCAGCCTGCTGGCCGGCGCCGACCGGCTCGCGCCGTCCAGGCAGCAGTCGCTGGCGGCCACCGTGGAGTGGAGCTACCGGCTGCTTGACGAGCAGGAGCAACGGGTGTTCCGGCTGGTGTCGGTGTTCCCAGGGCCGTTCACGCTCAAGGCGGCGGAGGCCGTGGCCGCCGACGGCGCGGGCAAGGCACTGCTGCGGCTGGTGGACTGCTCACTGGTCTGCCCGCCGCGGGGCGGCCCGGACGGCGAATCCCGGTACTCGATGCTTGAGACGCTGCGCGCCTACGGCGCCGGCCGGCTGGCCGCGGACGGCGAGCAGCCGGCGGCTGCCGCGGCCCTGGCCGGGTACGCGCTGCGGACCGCGGAACGGGCCGCGTCGGGACTGGAGACCGGCAGCGCCGAGGTGGTCGCGGCCCGGCTGCTCGACGCCGAGGACGCCACCATGCAACAGGCGCTGGCCTGGTCCATGGAACACGATCCGGCCACCGGGGCGCGGCTGGCGCTCGCGCTCGCGCCATGGTGGTTCCTGCGCGGACGGCTGGCCAGCGAGAGCCCGCTGCTGCGTCAGGCCGCGCAGCACGCCGCGGCGGACAGTGACGCCTGGTGCACCGCGCAGTTCTGGCTTGGCTACACGGCACTGCTTTCCGCGGACCTTCCCGGTGCGCTCGACCGCTTCACCGCCCTCCGCGACGCACGGGAGGACCGGCCCGCGTCCCCCGCGCTTGCCGCCGCCCTGGCCGGCCGGTCGCTGGCACTCACCTACCTCAGCCGGCCTGCCGAGGCAGCAGAAGACGGCCGCCGCTCGCTGGCGCTGGCCCGGGCAGCCGGCGATCCCACGGGCCAGGCCAGGGCCCTGGTTAACCTCAGCACCGCCGCCTATGCCGCTGGCGATGTCGCAGAGGCCGCCCGGCTGGCCTGGCAGGCCGAGCGGATCCAGGCCGAGGTGCCCGGCTCGATCGCCCGTGCGGGCGGCAACATCCTCGTGCTGGCGCTGACCGAGATCGGCGACGTGGCGGCCGCCGAGCGCAGCTGCGCCGCGGGGCTGGCCCGGTCCCGCGAGGCGGGCGACCTGTGGAGCCTGGCGCGCCTGCTGACCCGGCTGGCCGCGCTTGACGTGCGGGCCGGCCGCACGTCGGACGCCGCGGCGCACCTGCGCGAGGCGCTACAGGCCGCATGGCGGGCCGGCGGCCTGTCCGAGATGCTCGGCGCGCTCGACGGGTGCGGGCACCTGTGCGCCGCGACCGGGCGGCACGTCGAGGCGGTGACCGCCTGGGCGGCGCACGCCGCGCTCGCCGGCCGCGAGGGGCACGCGGACTGGCCGCCGGCCGCGCGCCGGCGCCGCGAGTCGCTCGCCGACGTCACCAGGACGCTCAGCGCCGCCGAGGCCAGCGCGGCGGAGGACCGCGGCGCGGCGATGAGCCTGGCCACGGCGGTCGAGTACGGCCTCATGCTAACCGCCGCCCCCAGTCCACCGCCCGGGCAGGAGCGGTCGGCCACGGGAAATCTCAGTGCCAGGGAACGGGAGCTTGTTTCCCTGGTCGCGCACGGCAACACCGACATGCAGATCGCCGCTCAGCTGTACATCAGCGTCAGCACGGTCCGTTCTCACCTGGACCGGATCAGGGACAAGACCGGGTGCCGCAAGCGCGCGGACCTGACCCGCCTGGCCCTGGGCGCGGGCCTTGTCTAGCCTGGCGCTGCCCGGGCCGACCAGGCTGGCGTCGCGCTGGCTCAGCCTCGGACGGCCGTGGTGGGCGGTGGCGTGCACGGCAGCGGCGATCGCCTTCTGCTCGTATCCACCGCCGGGCAACCCGTTCACCGATGTCGTCACGGCGTCGTGGCTGCTGGCGATCGTGTGCCTGATCGCGGCGGGCTGGGTTTCGCTCGGCCGCTCGTCGCAGCGCAGGAACGGGATCATGATGCTCGTTCTCGTGCTGCTCGTGTCCGCGCAGTCATCGCTGCAGTTCATTACCTGGGGGCCGTGGGCGTTCATCGGTACGGTACTGTCGCCGCTCGCCGTCGTTCTTCTTGGCTGGCTGCTGATGCGCTGGCCGCGCGAGCGACTGCAGACGCGGGTGCAGGTCCACGCGCTACGGGCCGCTCTCGTCCTCGTCCCGCTAACCACCGTCGCGTGGTGCATCGCGTGGGACCCGCGCTGGGTTGGTTTTTCCGCCAGCGCGTGGTGGCCGACGCTGGTGCGCCGCGAAGACCTCGGGAACTGGCTCTACGACGGCAGTGATTGCGTCGAAGGGCTGCTGCTCGTGCTGTTCGTGGTCCTGATCGCGGTCCGGCTCAGGCAGGCGACTCGCCCCGAGCGCCCGGAACTCGTGCCGGTCGCGGTGGCGGGCACGGCGCTCGCCGCCTTCGCGGCCCTCTCCGTCATCGATGACCTGGCCGGCGTGAACGCCTCCGACGCGGTCACCCTGCTGCAGAACCTCTCGGTGATGGCGATACCGCTCTCGTTCCTCATAGCGGTGGCCGTGCGCCGCGTGCAGCGGGCACTGGCCGTCGAGTCGCTGCTTGACCCGCAGCGGCTGGCCACCGTCGACGCGGTCGGGCGGGCGCTTGGCCGGGTTCTCGGCGACCGGCAGCTGACCCTGGCCACCTGGTCGGCGCGGCACGACCGTTACATGCTCGGCGACGGCACGGCGGCTCCGGACGATCCCGGCGGCAGGCACGTCGTGTACGTCGCAAGCCCGGTGGACGGGACGCCGCTGGCCAGGATCGGGGTCGACCCAAGGCTGGCCGGGCAGACCGACTTCGTCGAGGCAGTGCTGCGCGCGGCGGGTACCGCGCTTGACAACGCCCGGCTGCAGGCCGAGTTGCGGGCCGGCCAGCGGCAAGCCGAACGGTCCGCGCAGCAGCTCAGCCAGGCGGAGGCGGCGCAGCGGCGGCTGACCCGGCTGATGCCAGGCGGCCTGGCCGAGCGGCTCAGCCGTGATCCCGATGCGTTCGCGAGCACCGAACTGCTCACCGTCACCGTCTTGATGTCCGACATCCGCGGCTACACCGGGCTCGCCGAGACCACGCCGCCCGCCCAGCTGGCCGCGCAGCTCAACGAGCACAGGCAGGCGATGAACGATGCGGTGCTTGCCCAGGGCGGCACCGTGATGCAGTACGTCGGCGACGCGGTGATGGCCGTCTTCGGCGCGCCTGAGCCGCTCGAGTCGCACCAGCGGCGGGCGCTCGCGGCCGCGGCACTGATGCACGCGGCTCAGCAGGCGCTGAACGCGGCCTGGACCGCGCAGGGACGCCCTCCGTTCGGGCTCGGCATCGGCCTGAGCACCGGGCAGGTCGCCGCCGCGCTGCTCGGCAGCCAGGACCGGGTCGAGTACACCATGGTGGGCGACACCGTCAACCTGGCCTACCGGCTGTGCGACGCGGCCCGCCCGGCCGGCAGCACGGTGGCCAGCGCCGCCACCATCAACGGCACCGGACTGGCCGCCGCGGCTGACGGCTACGAGCTGCTCCCCGCGCTGCCGGTCAAGGGCCGGGCAGCCACCGTCGCCGCCTACCGCCGTCCCGGCGCGGCAAGTTAGCCCGCGCCCACCCATGAACTACTGTTTAATCTCGCAGTTTCGTTACTCTATGAAACTGATAGATAGCATCTAGCTACAAGCGCCGCTAAAATCCTGGCCATGGGCATCGATGCCTCTCGGGTGGCCTCTGCTGGGGCGTGGCGGGTAGGCTTTCGCGGTGCACACGATCGGGCTTGTCCTGCATCCGCAGCGTGATTCTGCCGAGGCGGTTGAGGCAGTGCTTGGGTGGGCTGCAGGTAACGGGGCGCAGGTCCTGGGGATCGGGGACGAGATCAAGCGGCTGAACTGCGCGGCGACCGCGGTCTCCGCGAGCGAGCTTGGCCGCAGGAGTGACCTGGTGGTCAGCCTCGGCGGTGACGGGACGATGCTGCGGGCGATGCGGATTGCCGACGGGCAGCGGGCCCCGGTGCTCGGGGTCAACCTGGGCAAGCTCGGCTTCCTCGCCGAGGTAGACGTGCCCGAGCTGCCCGCGGCGCTGTCGGCCATCGACAGGAAGGACTTCACCGTTGAGCCGCGGCTGGCCATCGACGCGACGATCGGCTCTGTGGTGGTCACCGCGTTCAACGACGTGGCCGCGGTGCGCGTACCCGGGCAGGGCAGCGCCGTCGTGGCGGTCCGGGTCGGCGGGCAGCCGTTCGTCAGCTACGCGGCGGACGCGGTGATCGCGGCCACGCCCGCCGGGTCCACCGCCTACAGCTTCTCCGCGGGCGGGCCGATCATAAGCCCGTCGGTCGAGGCGCTGCTGATCACGCCCGCCGCGCCGCACTCCGCCTACAACCGCGGCGTGGTGCTCTCTGTCACCGACATGGTCACGCTTGAGCTGCTGCCCACGAGCGGGCAGCTGGCCATCGAGGTTGACGGGCGGGTCTCCTGCTATGTCGACGCGGGGCAGCGCGTTGACCTGCGGGCGCGGCCCGGGGGTGCCCGCGTGGTGCGGCTCGGGCAGACCACCTTCTACCAGCGGGCCCGGCGCAAGCTGCGGATCACCGACTCCGCGGAGATTCCTGCCCCCCTGCCGGGCAGCGGCCTGGACGAACTGAACGGTTAGGTTCAAGGGCCAGCGCGGGGGCGAAGAGGCGAGGGATTCCCCGGAAGCGCCATCCAGCGAGCATCCTTAGCACCACCGACCTCAAGGGCACCAGCGCCACGGCCCGCGCCGTTGATCATGGAGGGTTATTAGCGCGATAACGCCTAAAAACGTTCATAACACCAAAAATCTACATGAAACGCGACCCAACAGGGCTGCTGGCCGACCGGGATTGGGATCCATGAGGCTAGAGTGACTCAAACCCCGGATTTCGCGACTCGCCCCGCCTTCAAGACACCGGCCAGCCCTACTCCCGGCACGGGGGTAGCTGCGTAGTCTTCTAACGTGGCCGATTTCTCTGCCGGGCACCAGCCTGCCGCGGGCGCGCGGGACGCGCCCGGGGCCGACGCCGCCGGGCATGCGACGCCGGCCAGCATGCCGCCGGCCAGCATGCCGGCGGGCGGCGGGCGGGCGGGCGGCAGACGGGCGGGCGGCAGACGGGCGGGCGGCGAGCGGACGGTCGGCGGGCGGGTGGTCGCGGCCACCTGGCGGGCGACCGCGAACCTCGTGATCTCCCTCGTGCTCGGCGGGCTGTTCACCATCGCCGTCGCCTTGGCGCTGCTGCTCACGGCCGCCACGGCCTGGGTACTTGGCCTTGGCACCATGGTCCGGGCCGGCGCCCTGTGGCTGGCGGTGCAGCTGGCCAGGGTGGACCGCCGGAGGATCGGGTGGCTCTCCGGGGTCCGGATCGAGCCGCCTGCGCTGCCCCGCGGCGAGCCAGGTGCCGGGCTGCTCGCCCGCTGGCAGGCATGGACGCGGTCCCGGTGGCTGTGGCGGCTGGCGGGCTACCAGCCGCTGCGGCTGCTGATGGCCGGCGCGCTTGCCTTCTGCGCGGTCGCGTGGTGGTGGGCGGCCATCATCTGCTTCGTGCTCGCCGCCCAGCCGCCCCGCCCGGTGTACCTGATCGGCTGGCCGCTTGGCCCGGTCAGCCTGACGCCGGCAGAAACGGCCGCGCTTGTGCTGACCGGGGTAGCCGGGCTGCTCGCCTGGCCGGCGGTGGTCCGCGGGGTCCCGCTTGCCGAGGCCGCGCTCGGCCGGTGGCTGCTCGGCCCCAGCCAGGCGAGCCAGCTGTCCACCGAGGTTGCCCGGCTGAGCCAGGCCCGCTCGCTCGCGGTCGCCTCAGCAGAAGCGGAACGGAGGCGTATCGAACGCGACCTGCACGACGGGCTCCAGCCGCAGCTGGTGAACCTCGCACTCGACCTCGGCCTGGCCAGGGCCCGGCTGCGGTCGTCCGACCCCGGCGCGGCGCAGTCCATCATCGACCGCGCGCACCAGGAGGCCAAGCGGGCCGCCGGGGACCTGCGCAACCTGGTGCGTGGCATCCACCCCTCGGTGCTCGACGAACGGGGACTCGACGCCGCGCTGTCCGCGCTTGTCGCCAGCTGCTCCGTCCCTGTCACGGTGAACGTCAGCCTGCCGCGCCGCCCGCCGCAGGCCGCAGAGACGACGGCCTACTACGTGGTGGCCGAGGCGGTCACTAACATCTCTAAGCACTCCCAGGCCGGCAAGGCCGCGGTCAGCATCGGCTACGTCGGCGACACGCTGCTCGTCACCGTCGAGGACGACGGGCGCGGCAGCGCCCGCCTCGATCCCGGTGGCGGCCTGGCGGGCCTCGCCGCCCGGGTCGCCTCGCTTGACGGCACCTTCGAGCTGAGCAGCCCCGGCGGGGGCCCGACCAGGATTCAGGCGGTGATCCCGTGCGCGCCGTGATCGCGGACGACAGCGTGCTGCTGCGCGAGGGCATTACCCGGCTGCTCGACGAGGGCGGTATCGAGGTCGCCGCGGGCGTGGGTGACGCCGCGGCGCTGCTCGCGGCCGTCGGGGAGCTGCGGCCTGAGCTGGCCATCATCGACGTGCGCATGCCGCCCGAGTACCGGGACGAGGGGCTGCGCGCGGCGATCGAGATCCGCCGCCGCTGGCCGGAGGTGGCCCTGCTCGTCCTGTCCCAGTTCGTCGAGGAGCGGTACGCGACCGAGCTGCTGTCCGGCGACACCCGGGCCGTCGGCTACCTGCTCAAAGACCGCATCGCGGACATCGACGAGTTCATCGAGGCGGCCCGTCGCGTCGCCGCGGGCGGAACGGCCCTTGACCCGGAGGTCATCAGGCAGTTGCTTGCCCGCAGCAGGAATGCCGACCCGCTGGCCAGGCTCACACCTAAGGAGCGCGAGGTACTCGGCCTGATGGCGGAAGGGCGGTCCAACGCCGGCATCGCGGAGGCGCTCGTGGTCACCACCGGCGCGGTCGAGAAGCACGTCGCGAGCATCTTCCAGAAGCTCGACCTGCCGCCCGACGACGAGCAGCGCCACCGCCGGGTCATGGCGGTCGTCAGGTACCTCAACGGCTGACCGGGCCTGCGCGCCGAGGCAGCCGGAACGGCTTGCCGCGGGTGCTGGTCCCTGTCGCCCTTGGCCTGCTGCCACGATATCGCGTCGTGAAACGACACAACCGCCGCAGCTAACCACATAAGCACTGGTAAAGCGATACATGAGTAAATCGGCCCGCGCATGGTACCTCGTATAGCGCTCGCCGCGGCCGACAACCGCGGGAGTTCCCTCCGACCAAGGGAGCGTCCGGGTGACCATGCCCAAGCGGATCGCGGCGGCAGACCACCGCCTGCTCAGCCAGGTGGCGGCCGGCGACCAGCGCGCGCTCGGCCAGGCGATGCGCGGCATCGGCCGCGCCGCTGACCACGGGGCGCTGTGGATCGCGGTGGCGGCAGTACTCGGCGCACGGCGGAACAAGTGGACCCGCAGGGCGGCACTGCGCGGCCTTGCGGGCATGGGCATCGCGAGCGCGTCCGCCAACCTGCTCACCAAGCGGCTTGTCGGCAGGACGCGCCCGGCAGGCCGACGGCTACGGACCACGTCGTTCCCCTCTGGCCATGCCGCGTCCGCCGCCGCGTTCGCGACCGGCGTCGCGCTTGAGGTGCCGGCCCTCGCCCTGCCGGCCGGCGGCCTGGCGGCCGCCGTCGGCGCGTCGCGGGTGATCTCCCGGGTGCACTACCCGTCGGACGTGCTGGCCGGCTTCGCGCTCGGCACCGTCGCGGGGCTGCTGACGCTGCGCTGGTGGCCGCGCCGCCCGGCCGAGCCCGCCGCCGCGGCGCGGCCGCGGCGCGGCGCGCCTGCGGCGCCCGACGGATCCGGCCTTGTCCTGATCGTCAACGCAAGCGCGGGCACCGCGTCCGCCGAACTCGCCGGCTCGCTCGGTACCAGGCTGCCGGAGGCCGAGGTCATCCTGGCCGACGCGGGCAACGACCTGGAGAGCCTGTTCGGCAAGGCGGCGGCGCGAGCGCGCATCCTCGGCGTCGCGGGCGGCGACGGATCCATCAGGCTCGCCGCCGGGATCGCGGCGGACGCCGGGCTGCCGCTGCTTGTGGTGCCGGCGGGCACCTTTAACCATTTCGCCGCCGACCTGGGTGTCGGATCGGTCGATGACGCGCTCGCCGCGCTGCGCGACGGTGACAGCGTGCTGGTGGACGTGGCCACCGCAGACGGCGCGGCGTTCTTGAACACCGCGAGCACCGGCGTCTACGTCGACCTGGTGAAGGCGCGGGAGAAGCTTGAGCCGGCCATCGGCAAGTGGCCCGCCCTGCTGGTGGCGCTCGGCGGCGTGCTGCGCACGGGCAGGCCGGTCGAGCTCCTGGTAAACGGCCGCCGCCGCCGGGTCTGGCTGCTTTTCGCAGGCAACTGCCGCTATGAGCCGTCAGGCGCCGCGCCGGCCTACCGGCCAGACCTGGCCGACGGGGCCCTCGACGTCCGGATGGTGGACGGCTCGCAGCCGCTGGCAAGGACGCGGCTCATCGCCGCGGTGCTGCTCGGCACGCTCGGCCGGTGCCGCGTCTACCGGACCTGGCCGGCCACCTCGCTCCATATCGCGTCGCCCACGACTGACTCGGTGCCGCTGTGCCTCGACGGCGAGGCGACCGAGACGAAGCAGGCGGTCAGCCTCGTCAAGCGGCCGAAGAAGCTACTGGTCTACCGCCCGCTTGCGGGTGACTGACCGGTGCAAGTCCCCGAACACATGATCACCTCGCACAGGAGGTAGCGATGGCCTCGAACACGCTGTTCCACAGATCTGCCCGCGCCCGCAGAGCGGTGCCCCGGCGGGCCGGGGCGGGCGGGCGGGGAAGGGCCGGCCAGGGCGGGCGGTGGATGGCCTGGCTGGCCCGGGCCGGCCTGACGGCGCGCGGCGTCATGTACGTGCTGATCGGCATCATCGCCGTCCAGGTCGCCGTCAACGGGTCACGCCAGCAGGCCGACCGCACGGGCGCCGTGCGCCTGGTCGCGCAAACCGGGTTCGGCTCGGTCATCTTGTGGCTGCTGGTGATCGGGTTCGGCGGCATGACGCTCTGGCGGCTATCGGAGGCCGCCTGGGGCAGCCCAGGCCCGGACGGCCGCAAGGCGAGCAAGCGGCTGGCGAACCTGGCCCGCGCCGTGTTCTACGCCGTGGTCACCTACGGGATACTCAAGTACGCGCTCGGCGTCGGCCAGCCGAGCTCGAGCGACAGCCAGTCGCAGGACCTGACCGCCGCGGCCATGAAGTACCAGGGCGGCCAGGTGATCGTCGCACTCGCGGGCGTCGTCATCGTGATCGCGGGCCTCTACGTGATCTACCGCGCGTACAAGCTCAAGTTCCTCAAGCACCTGCGAATGGGCTCCGCCTCGTTGCGGACGCGGAAGGTCGTCACGCGCCTCGGCCAGGCCGGCGGGATCGCCCGCGGCGCGGTCTTTGCCACCATCGGCGTCTTCCTTGTCATCGCGGCCAAGGACGCCGACCCGCGGCAGGCCAAGGGCATCGACTCCGCGCTGCGGGCGCTGGCGCACACGCCGCTCGGCCCGTGGCTGCTCGTCATCGTGGCGATCGGCCTGATGATGTTCGGCGTCTACTCGTGGTGCGAGGCCAGGTGGCGCGCCGTCTGAGAGAAGACCGGACCCGCCGCACCAAGCCGGGTCCGGCATGAGGTGGGAGTCATGGAGTTTTCCCTGGAGGACGTCAGGCATGCCCTCGTCGGGCTTGGCAGGCTGCGGTTCGGTGAGATGAGCGTGGAAGACGCGATGCGGGAGATCGTGCAGACGACGCACTCGCTGTTCGACGTGGACGGGGCTGGCCTGATGCTGTGCGACGCCGCACAGCACCTGCGCAGCGTGGCGGCGTCGGATGACCGGTTCGCGCACCTCGAGGAGCTGCAGGTGCGCCATCAGGAGGGCCCGTGCATCGCGGCGTTCGATGCCAAGGAGCTGGTCAGCGTGACCGACCTGGAGCAGGACGACCGGTGGCCGCTGTTCACCGGGGACGCGGTCAGGCGAGGGGTCAGGGCCGTCCTTGCCAGCCCGCTGCCCTATAACCAGGAAGCGGTCGGCGTCGTCGCGGTCCTGTCGGAGCGCAGCCGCCCCTGGTCACCCGCGAACGAGCTGGCGCTGCTCGCGTTCACCGACCTGGCCGCACTGCTGATCGCCAGCATCATCCAGGGGGAAGAGCGGTCGGAGCTGGCCGGGCAGCTGCAGGGCGCGCTGAACTCCCGGCAGGTGATCGAGCAGGCCAAGGGCATCTTGATGGGCACGCAGGGCATCTCGGCGCGCGCGGCGTATGAGCAGCTGCGGGCGCGGGCCAGGGGGGAGCGCCGCAAGCTCGCCGTCGTCTGCGCCGATGTCGTGCGGGGGGCAGTGCGGCTGCCTTGAACGAGTTCGGCGGTTGCCGGTACGCTAACGGTTGCAGTGCCGCCGAGAACCACGCGGCCCGTGACATGTCGGCCATGTCCCCCGCGCCTTCGTGAAGGTCCAGAAGGCGCCTCCTGGCAGCAGCCGGCTGGGTACCCCACGGGAAGGTCGCGTGCATACCGAGCCGCCCGCGGAGCCGCCAGGCTTCATTGTGACCGTGACGGGGGAAACGGTCACCGTGGTCCTCAGCGGTGAATTCGACGTCACCAGTGAGGACTTCCTCACCAGCCGCCTGGCTCGCGTTCGCCGGGCGCGGCCGCGCCGGCTGGTCTTCGATACGGCGCGGGTCACGTTCATCGACTGCGCGTCGGCACGGCTCGTCGCCGCCGCCGGCGGCTGGCTTCCGCCAGGCGTCAAGCCGGTCATCGCGGGCGCGGCGCCGGTCGTTCGCAGGGTCTTCCAGGCCAGCGGCCTGGACGCACGCTGTGAGCTTGAGCCCTGATGCCCGCGCTGACGGGGCGGCGTCAGGCCTCGGCCAGCGCCTTGACCCGGTCGAGGGTGAACGTCATGTTGCGCTCGAACTCGCGCATCCGGACGAACACGATCTTCTGCTCCTTGTCAGGCAGCCGCTCGATCGCGAGCGACAGGCCCGACCGGCCCGGCCCGAGCTGTACCCATTCTGACAGCTCGGTCCCGCCGTCCTTCGGCTCGAGCCGGAAGCGCCACAGCGCGGCCGGGTCGGCGGGGTCCCCCACCGCCCAGCCGAACACCTGCTCCGGCTCGAACTCGGTGACCTGCGAGGTGCTGTCCCACTCGCCAAGCGCCTCGTGCCTGTTGTGCCCGGCGAACCGCGCGCCAACGGCAGGCCCTGTCGCGCCGCCGAGCCACTCCACCGACTGCAGCTCCGTGCTGAACTCCGGCATCAGCCCGACGTCGGAGACGAGCTCCCAGACCCGGGCGGGCGTGGCGCCGACCCAGGTCCGCACCTGCACCGTGGGCTTGTCCGCGTAGCGCGCGCCCGTCCACTCCATGGCCGACCCGCCTCCTTATCGTCCCTGGGCGTGAGACCTTGCTATTGAGGGTCTCACGGAGATGGGAGGAGTCTGCGCATGCCGCTTTCTATCGGGCTGTCGGTCAATCCGCAGGACCCGTGGTGGCTGGAACTCGCCCGCGAGGCAGAACGGGCCGGGGCGGACTCGGTCTGGGTGCCCGAGTTCTGGGCCTACGACGCGTTCACGCCGCTCGCGGCGATCGCGGCGCGGACCGCACGTGTCCGGCTCGCCACCGGGATCGCGCAGCTCGGCGCGCGGACGCCGGCGATGCTCGCCATGTCGGCGATGAGCATGCAGCACATCTCCGGCGGCCGGTTCATCCTGGGCATCGGCACCAGCGGCCCGCGGGTGATGGAGGGGTGGCACGGTGTCGGGTTCTCCCGGCCGGTGCGCCGCACCCGCGAGACGATCGAGATCATCCGGGCGGTCACCGCGGGCGAGCGCCTCAGCTACTCCGGCGAGGTGTACACGCTCCCGCTGCCCGGCGGCGAGGGGGCGGCGATCCGGTCGCGGGCGGAGCCTGCCTTCGTTCCGATATACATCGCGGCGCTCGGGCCGGCGAACCTCGCGCTCACCGGCGAGCTCGCCGACGGCTGGATCGGCAACTCCTTCTTCCCCGAGTCGTCGCAGGCGTTCCTCGGCCCGCTCGGCGCGGCGGCGCGGCGGGCCGGGCGGCCGCTGTCCGACCTGGACCTGGTGGTCGCGGTGAGCGCGGAGTTCACCGATGACATCGAGGCGGCCGGGCGGCGGCACGCCGCCGGGTACGCGTTCACGTTCGGCGCGATGGGATCGCGGGCGAGCAACTTCTACAACAACGCCTTCGCCAGGCAGGGCTTCGGCGACGACGTGGCCGAGGTGCAGCGGCTGTGGGCCGCGGGCGACCGGGAGGCCGCCGCCGCCCGGGTGCCTGTCGAGATCGGCCTTGGCACCAACCTGATCGGGCCGCCCGACGTGGTGCGGACGCGGCTGCGGGCTTACCGCGACTGCGGCGTCACCACCTTGCGGGTGACGCCGGTCGCCGGTGACCTGCGGGAAAGCATCGAGATCCTGGGAACGCTCGTCGACCTGGCGTCTCGGCTCGGGTAGCAGCCGCTCGGCGAGGTCCTTCATGTCCAGGATCAGGCCGGCCAGGCCGGGGAGATGAGCTTGAACTCGACCCGGAAGAGCCATTCCCGGCCTCCCGCGAATGTCGGTGGCGTCGCTTACTTTGAAGGTTATTCACGGCCCATGAGGGATGCGCCAGCGGCGTTGCCGGACAATCCGGGCATATCGCCGCGCAGCCTGCGGACGTCCTGTCATAGTGGATGTTCGGGTACACCCGGGTGTACCCGAACATCCACTATCTTCGAGATCCTGGCCGCAGCGAGCGATTGTCCTGCGCGGGTGGCTTCGGGTGCTGAACTCGAATCCTGCTACTTGAGCTGGGCCGTGGCGCCGCCCTGTGGTGGACGGGACATCCTTGCCCCGATCTCACTCAACCAGTCGTCCGCGTGCGGACAGCAGCTCCGGATGAAGTTAAGGCCGGAGTCCGCGATGACCAAGGGTCCGTCGATCGTCTTCGCGTACTGCGGGTAGGCCTTCGCGATCCGCTTCGACGGAGCGGTGTCCACGCCGTCGTTGACCAGTTCCGGGCCGGACTCCAGCCGCACAGTCCGTTCCAGTTCGGCTGCCGGGGCTCGATTCCCCATTAGTTCGCCGAGCCGACGGCAGTCGGCGAGTACCCAGGCCTCGATCTCGTGCAGGACGAGGTTCGGTAGGAACCGTTTATCGTCAATCGCCTTAGCCAGCGCTGACTCGACATGCCGGACGCTCGTAGGGTGACCCGTTCGGTCGGTCCGCCATTCCCGGCGCACCGGACGGGAACGCATTTCGTCGGCGAAGACGGTTTGATGACGTCACGCGCGATGATCTCCTCTGTCTGGCCTTCGCAGAGGATGTGAAGGTGGCGCACTATCAGCCTTGCTCCGGCTGCGGGCGTCCGCCGAGCAGGTTCTTCTCCCACAGCTCGCCGAGCGAGTAGTCGGCAAGCCACTCGCTGAGGCGGTCCGGGTCTGGCCGCTCGAAGACAGAAGCGCCGTCACGGCGCTCCACGACGACGAGGTCGCCGAGTTCGAACTGGTTCATCAGGGTAACCGACTGCGTGGCGAGCAGGACCTGGCTCTCCTGGCTGACGGCGCGCAGCATCCCGCCAGTTGCACAATCGCGAACGGGTGCAGCCCGAGTTCCGGCTCATCCAGGATGATGAGCCCGGGCAGTTCGGGCTGGCCGAGCAGTGTGGCCAGGCAAATGAACCGCAGCGTCCCGTCAGAGAGCG
>Ga0335078_10003435_pt1 | contig 23613 bp, 17 predicted proteins | sample Lox_Sample_32_FD_206711 | JGI IMG/M metagenome (GOLD analysis project Ga0335078, IMG submission 206711) | Soil microbial communities from Loxahatchee National Wildlife Refuge, Florida, United States - Lox_Sample_3.2 | ecosystem: Environmental > Terrestrial > Soil > Wetlands | place: USA... | reverse complement strand
GGGCGGGGACCGGGCAGGATGGAGTGGTGCCTGGATCGACGAGCGGCATCACCCTCGCCAGCCTGAACCTGCACGGCGGGCTGACCAGCCGCGGCGCGCCGTTCGACGTGGCCGAGGCGTGCCGCCGACTCAAGGCGGACGTCATCACCCTGCAGGAGGTGTGGCAGCCGCACGGGCACCCGGACAGCGTGACCCAGGTCGCGGGCGAACTCGGCGCCAGGGTGCGCCACCGCGGGCTGGCCATCAGGACCAGCCGGTCCCGGCTCGGCGTGGGTGCCGACAGTGGGCCAGGCAGCTGGGGCCTGGCCGTGCTGAGCCTGCTGCCCATCACCGGCTACCGGGAAATCGATCTCGGCCGGGCCCCCGGGGATTCGGTCCCCCGGGCGGCTCAGGTGCTCACCGTGACCCTGCCGGACGGCGCGCCGCTGCGCGTGGTGAACACGCACCTGACCCACCGGTTCACCAGCCCGGCCCAGCTGACCGTGCTGGCCTGGCGGCTGGCTGACAGCCGCCTGCCGACGGTGATCGCCGGGGACCTGAACATGCCCCGGCTGGCCACCCGGGCCGCGCTCGGCTACCGGTCGGTGCTGGGCGGCCGGACGTTCCCCGCCGACCTGCCGCTGATCCAGCTCGACCACCTGCTGGTCCGCGGCCGGATCACGGCGTCCGGCGGCGAGGTGCTCGACCCGGTGGGCTCGGATCACCTGCCGATCCGGGCCCAGCTCAGCGTGGGTTAGCCCCCGCGGTTATCCGGGCCAGCCCGGCGAACGTGGAGACCGACAGCACATGCACGGCCCGGGCCGCGGGCGAGACCCGCAGCGCACGGCGGGGCAGCCGGACCTGCAGCGCACCCGGGTGCGACTCGAAGACCAGCGGCGCGTCCATGACCAGCGCCTCCCCGTCCACGCCCAGCTCCACCCCGCCGGACGAGCTGATCTCGAAGCGCGGCGCGGTCCACTCCAGCCAGCCCGCGAACCGGCGGGCCTGGCCGATCGCCTGCAGCGCCAGGAACTGGTTGGCCCCCGCCGCATCGCTGATGGCCACCGCGACCAGGCCGAGCATCCCCCCGTCCATCCGCTCCCGGGTGCCCAGCCCACCGCCGAGCGGCACCAGCTGGTAGGGGTTGTTGGATACCAGGACGAGCTGGGCGCTGTCGTGGGGCGCGCCATCCGGGCCGGTGAAGGCCAGGTCGAGCGGCCGCGCGCCCGGCCCGATGAGGTCGGGCAGCATGCTCGCGGCGGTGCGCAGCTTGGCGTCCCGGTACTCAGGTGACTGGACGACCTTCGCGTACAGCCCGAGCGAGGCGTTGTTGACGAACGTCCGCCCGTTCACCTTGGCCAGGTCGACCCGACGGTCCACTCCGTCGGTGTAGGCGTCCAGCGCGCCCACCACGTCGTCCCGGTCCAGCCCCAGGTCGAGCGCGAAGTGGTTGCGGGTGCCCGCGGGCACGCATACGTAGGGCAGGCCGGCCCGCGCCGCGACGGAGGCGACCAGCGCCTGCGAGCCGTCACCGCCCGCCATGCCGATCATGTCCGCGCCCCGGGCCACCGCGTCCTCGGCCAGCTGCCGCAGGTCGTCACCCGGCCGCAGCAGGACCGGCTCGACCCCCCGCTTCCGGCACTCATCGGCGAGCTGGAACCGCTCCGCCTTCCCGCCCCCGCTCCTGGGATTCATTATCAGAACGGCCTGTTCCGGCCGCTGAGCCCGGCGCGCCGTGACTGACTTGCGGCGCAATTCCCGCGCCGTCCGGCGCAGCGCGTGCCGCGCGAGGGTCACCGACAGCGCGGCCAGGACCACGATGGCCAGCAGCAGCCACCAGTTGATGTGCGCGAAGAACAGGCCGGCGATCGTGCCGCCCAGCGCCGCGGCGGCCACACCCAGCGCGACGATCCGCCGCATCCCGCGCCTGGACACCACGTACCAGCTGCTCGTCACGCACACCAGCAGGCCCGCGGTGACGATGAGGATGGCCAGCAGGTGCAGCGCGACACCGATCAGGGCCAGCCCGGCCGAGGCGACCAGCGACCCGAGGGCCCCCAGCGCGGACAGCCGCTGCCCCACGGTCGGCCGCTGCGCCGCACGCTGCGCCGCACGATCCGCCACCGCTCCCCCGTCTTGCGCGTGCCGCACGTGATCGCCTCACCCGGCTCACTCAGCTGGGTCAGCGCCCACCCTGAGTGACCCGCGGTGCTCTGTTTTCCGGGTGTTAGCATACGCGCGTGACCGGACAGGGCGCAGATCACGAACCCGCCGCCGGCCCGGAGACCGTCGCGGACTGGCTGGTCAGCAGGGTGGGCAGGCGCACCGGGCCGGCCCGCGAGCGGATCACCGACGCCGTCCAGCAGCTGGGCGAGGTGGACCGCGCCGTGTACCAGGCGATCGCGGCCACCCCGACCCCGGCGCTGGACGAGCCGCTGCGCCGGCTGTCCCGGGCCGCGGACAAGTCCAAGCTCTGGTTCGCCATCATCGGCCTGCTCGTGGTCGCGGGCGGCCCCGATGGCCGGCGCGCGGCGGTGCGCGGCTCGCTGGCCATCGGGGCCACGTCGGCCCTGGTCAACCTGGGCGTCAAGCCCATGCTGGAGCGGGCCCGGCCGGACCGCGCCGGGGCGGGCGTGCCCGGGGTCCGGCAGGTGCGGATGCCGGAGTCCACCTCGTTCCCGTCCGGCCATTCGGCGTCGGCGTTCGCGTTCGCCACGGCCATCAGCCGGGACCGGCCGTGGCTGGCGCTGGCCTCCGGGTTCACCGCCGCCGCGGTGGCCTACTCGCGGGTGCACACCGGCGTGCACTACCCCGGCGACACCGTAGTCGGCTCGCTGATCGGCGCGAGCACCGGCCTGGCCGTGGCCGGGCTGCTGGACAGCCTCCAGGGCGGCGGCTGACCGGGCGCTGCCTGACCCGGCTACCTGGCCCGCCCGCACCACGCGGTCAGGGGGTGGGCTGGTCCTCGTTCTCGGCCAGGTCGAATTCGCCGTCCTGGACGCCCAGGGTGAACGCGTGCCACTCGTCGGGCGTGAAGGTCAGCACGGGGCCCGCGGGGTGCTTCGAGTCACGCATGGTGATCACGTAGTCGCTGCCCTCCTTGGTGCCGGGCTCGACCCTGACCTCCACGCAGGCCCCGCCCTTCCCGCCGCTGTAGGAGGACTTGCGCCAGGTGGCGCCGGTCAGGTCCATGTCTCGATCGCCTTCCTCGCCAGGGCTTCGAGGCGCCTGGACGACACCTTGCCTTCAGTATGTCGCAGCGGACCGTCAGCGCGGTCCGTGCGGACCGCTTCCAGAGCGTAGAGCCTGCCGGGATGGTAGGTACCCAATTTGAGTCCGGCGGGCCGGGACGGGTGCCTAGCCTGAGTCCGGCGGCCCGGGAAGACTGCGCCGCAGCTCCTCGGCGAGCGCCTCGATGCGCGTGGCTTCCTCCGCTACCCGGCGGAGGATGCGGTCCCGCTCCCCGGCCGGCAGCCCACCCTGCTGGCGGTAGTGCTCGGCCAGCCCGCGCAGCACGCTGACGGGCCTGCGCAGTTCCTGGCTGATCTCGGCCACGGCCCGGGGCAGCGGCCCGGGCCGGTCTCCCGCCGGGACGGAAGCCGCTGGCCCGGGCGGTGCCGCGCGGGCCAGCACGCTGTTCAGCGGAGACACGAGACGGCCCGGATCGTCAGCGGCGGGACCGGCCGGGATGGGGGCAAGCAGCCCGGCCCCGCCGCTTGCGCTGCTCGCGCCGCCTTCGGCGATGGCCAGTGCCGTGCTCTCCAGCCGGGCCAGCGGGCGGAGCGAGGCCCGGATGGCCATAGCGCCCAGGCCGGCCACGGCCAGCAGCGCCAGGGCGCCGGTGACCAGGCCGGCGGTGATGAGCGCGCTGGCCTGCCGGCCGATGCTGGCCAGGTCGAGCCCGACGATCAGCGTGCCGTCCAGGCCGGGCCCGGACCGGCTGGTGACCACGAGCGAGAAATCCTCCGCGTTGTACGCAAACGGGATGTGCCGGGCCGAATAGCGGATCGGCTCGGCGATCACCAGGTAGCTGCCGCCAGTGGCGCCGGGCAGCGTGGTCAGCCGTCCCAGCGGGAGCGGGCCCCGCAGAGCCGGGCCGGGGTGGCCGGTCGGGCCGGCCCGCAGCGTCGGCTGGCCGTCCCGGCCGCGCACTTCGATGCTGAACGCACCCGCATCCGTGCCCAGCCGGCCCGCATCGACCGAGACCTGGGGCGCAGCCAGGAAGGGATGGCTGGTCAGGTGGTGCGTGTAGGCGATCAGCTGCCGGTCCTGCCGCGCCATCAGGTAGCCCCGGGCGACCCGCCCGGTGACCAGCATGATGACCGCCGCCCCGGCGGCCAGCAGGCACACCGCCAGCGCGAGCAGCCGCACCCGCAGCGAGGCCCGGCCCAGCAACCGGCCCGGCCTGCGGCGGCTCCAGTCCCAGCGCACAGTTCCAGTGTGCCCGCCCGGTGCTACGTTGCCTGGGTGGACATCGGGGTCTACGTAGACGGGTTCAACCTCTACTACGGCGGCCGTGCCCTGTGCGGCCGGGGCACCCCCGGCTGGCGCTGGCTGGACCTGCGCGCGCTGGCCAGCGCGCTCATCAGCCGGCGCACCAACTGGCCGGCTGCCAGGGTCGGCCGGCTCGTCTACTGCACCGCCCGGATCGACGGGCCCAGCAACCCGTCAGGCCAGGCCGATCAGGACGTGTACCTGAAGGCGCTGCACGCGGCCGCCAGCGTGGACCACATCGAGTACGGCAGCTACGTGGCCCGGGTGAAGACGGCGCCGCTGGCCGTGAAGGACCGCGACGGGCGGCCGCAGCTCGTCGCGCCGTCCTGGCCGGTCATGGTCCAGGACGGGCGGGGCGGGGAGGTGGACAGCGCGGTGTTCATGGTGTCCTACGCCAACCGGGAGGAGAAGGGCACCGACGTGAACGTCGCCTCACACCTGCTGATGGACGTGCTGACCGGCGCGGTCGAGGGGGCCATGGTCATCTCCAACGACAGCGATCTGCGCTTCCCGGTCGAGCAGGCCCGCGAGCGGGTCCCGGTCGGGGTCATCAACCCGTCGCCGAACCATCTGGCCGGCGCGCTGCGCAGCGACCCGGGGGTCGGGGCGGGACGGCACTGGTGGGCCCGGCTCACCCCGGCCGACCTGACCGACCACCAGCTGCCCGATCCGGCGGGCCGCTACCGTCGCCCAGCAGGCTGGTGAGCCGGCGGGCCGTCCGGGAAGGCGGGCGGGCGCACTGCTGTTACACTGGGCGTATATACCACCCGGCTCCTCGTGGGCCGGGTTTTCGTTTGCCGCGGCGGCCCGGGACCGCCGACGGCCACCACCTTAGGGTGTGCCCCCCTGCCGCCGGGCCCGGGCCAGGGCGGCCGGAGGGAGCCCGCCGAATTCCACGCTGTCCCTGGTCAGGTGCGCCTGATCGGCGTAGCCGACGTCGGCGGCCGCCGCGGCCAGGTCGGCCGGGCGGCCGCTGTCGATCTGGGACACGAAGCGGCGGAACCGCAGCACCCGGCGCAGCAGCACCGGACCGTAGCCGATCGCCGCGCAGCACCGGCGGTGCAGCTGCCGGCCACTGATCCCGAGATCCTCGGCCACGGCGCCGACCCGCGACCCGGGCCGGGCCAGCGCCCGTACGGCCTCGGCCACCAGCCGGTCGGGCGGCCCGGCCGTCGCCATCTCCCCCGCGGTCTGGGTCAGCCGGCGCAGCGCCACACCGGGCGGCAATGACCCGGGCAGCCGGGCCAGCAGCGCCGTGGCCGGCCCCACGGGCAGCAGCTCACCGCGCAGCTCAGCGGCGTCGGTGCGCTGGTTGAGCAGCGCGCTGGGCGGGAGGCCGAGCGCCGCGCCGGCCGCCCCCGGCCGCAGCCGGACCCCGGCCAGCACGGTGCCGGGGGGCAGCGCGTCGAACACCGGCCCGGTGTCCGGGCCGGCCACGAACACGCCCCGGTTCTGCTGCCAGATCAGATCGACGCAGGCGTCCGGCAATACCCGGGTCGGCGGCACCCCCGCGGCCGGCGTCACCCTTGTCCAGACACACGACACCGCCGCCGCCAGCGCGGCGGGCGGCGGATGCTCCCGGTAGCCGGCCGCGAGGTCCATGCCCTCGAGTCTGGCACGTGTCCGATTCGTTCAAGCCACCCCCGCGCCCACCGGTCCAGGATGGGCGGCATGACCACACCTGACATCGACGCGGCCGCGCGGTTCCTGGCGGCCAGCGGCCGGGTGCTGGAGCGCCGCCGGTTCGACCGGCTCTTCGGCACCGGCGGCCCCGAGCCGGTCCGCGACGCGGTCGCCGCCTACCGCAATCCCGACGGTGGCCTGGGCCACGCACTGGAACCGGACGGCCGGTGCCCCGGCAGCCAGCCGCTGGCTATCGACTTCGGCCTGCAGGCCCTGCACGACTCCGACGCGTGGGATGACGCGCTGGCCGTGGGCGCGTGCGAGTGGCTGGACGCGCACGCCCCCGCCGCGGGCGGCGCCCTGTTCGTCGACCCGGCCATGGCGGGCTGGCCGCACGCCCCGTGGCTGGTGCCCGAGCAGGGCCGGCCCGCGTCGCTGATCACCACCGGCCTGCTGGCTGGCACGCTGCACGCCCGCCGGGTGCGGCACCCGTGGCTGGACCGGGCCACCGAGCTGCTCTGGACCCGGATCGGCGAGCTGACCGCGGCCGGCCCGTACGACATGCGGGCGGTGTGTTATTTCCTGGACCACGTACCCGACCGGGACCGGGCGGCCGAGGCCTTCGCCCAGGCCGGTCCCGTGCTGCTCGGCCAGGGCCTGGTCACGCTGGACCCGGGCGCGCCCGGGGAGGTGCATGGCCCGCTGGACTTCGCACCGCTGCCCGGATCGCTGGCCCGCAGCCTGTTCGAGCCCGAGGTGATCGACGCGCACCTGGATCATCTGGCGGCCGCCCAGCGCACTGACGGCGGCTGGATGTTCAACTGGCTGGCCTGGTCGCCAGCGGCCGAACTGGAGTGGCGCGGCGCGGTCACGGTGAACGCGCTGCACCTGCTCCGCCGCAACGGCCGGCTGTGACGTCGCCGGTTCCAGGCGACTGACTGGCCGGGCCGGGCGCCCGCCGGCGCAGCAGCCGCCGACGCCGGGTCCAGGTATGCCGCAGGACGACCGCGATCAGGACGAGGCTGGACAGGGCGTGCCAGCGGATCCGGGTCCGGCCGTCCAGCCGGTCCCACAGCCCGGACGCGGTCACGATCAGCGTGAGCCCGAGCAGCAGGCCAGCCTGGGTCAGGCTCCAGCGCACCGCGCGGGACAGCGAACGGCGCCGCCACAAGCGGCGCAGCGTGCCGCGGAGCCAGGCCCGGCGGTACCACAGGCTGAGGCGCGGGTCCGCGGTCACCCGTAGAACAGGCGCTCCATCACGGCACGGGCCCGGCGGCCGGTGCGCCGGTAGTCCTCCACCAGGTCCTGGCTGGCGTCCGGCGAGTAGCCCAGGATACGGGCCACCGCTCCCAGCTCGGCCTGCTTGGCGGGCAGCACGTCCGAGGGCCGGCCGCGCAGCAGTACGACCGCGTTGCGGATCCGGGTGGCCAGCCGCCACGACGACGCCAGCGCCGCCGCGTCATCCGGGTCGATCAGCCCGGCCTGCTCAGCCGCGGCCAGCGCGTCCAGCGTGCGCGTGGTGCGCAACCCGGGCATCCGGCAGGCGTGCCTGAGCTGCAGCAGCTGCACCACCCACTCCACGTCGGACAGCCCGCCCGGACCGAGCTTCAGGTGCATGGCCGGGTCGGTGCCACGGGGCATCCGCTCGGCTTCCATCCGCGCCTTCAGCCGCCGGATCTCGCGCACGGACGCTTCGCTGAGGCCACCGGCCGGATAGCGGAACTCGTCGGCCAGCGCCCGGAATCGCTGGCCAAGCTCGCGGTCACCGGCGGCAGGCGCGGCCCGCAGCAGCGCCTGTGCCTCCCAGGCCAGTGACCAGCGCTCGTAGTAACCGCGGTAGGAAGCCAGCGTGCGCACCAGCGGCCCCTGGCGGCCTTCGGGCCGCAGGCCGGGGTCGACCACCAGCGGCGGGTCCGGGGCCGGCTGGGCCAGCAGGCCGCGCAGCTCCTCCGCGACGGCGTGCGCGGCGCGCGCCGCGGCGTGCTCATCCGCGCCGGGCAGCGGATCGTGCACGAACATCACGTCGGCATCGCTGCCGTAGCCGGTCTCCCGGCCGCCGAACCGGCCCATCCCCACCACACACAGCCGCGTGGGCAGCGGGCCCCGCTCGCGGGTGAACCGGCTGACCGCGGCGTCCAGCGCTCCGCCGATGGTGACCGCGGTGATCACCGTGAGCGCCTCGCTGGTCTCCTCCACCGTGGCCTGGCCGAGCAGGTCGGCGGCGGCGGTACGGAGCAGCTCACGGCGGCGCAGCGCGCGGACCGCCGCGGCCGCCCGGTCGGCGGTGGGATGCCGGCGGACCACCGCGGTGGCCTCGGCGTGCAGCGCGGCGGCGGGCCGGGGGGCCAGCTGGCCATCCGAGCCAAGCAGGGCCACCGTCTCCGGCGCCCGCATCAGGAGGTCGGTCGCGTACCGGCTGGACGCGAGCAGCCGGGCCATCCGGCGCGCCACGTTGGTGTCGTCCCGCAGCAGCCGCAGATACCAGGGTGACTCGCCAAGGGCCTCGCTGACCTGGCGGAAGGCCAGCAGCCCGGCGTCGGGCTGGGCGGCGTCCGCAAACCAGCCGAGCAGCACCGGAAGCAGCGTGCGCTGGATGGCCGACCGCCGCGACACCCCGGAGGTCAGCGCCTCGATGTGCCGCAGCGCTCCCTCCGGGTCCGCGTAGCCGAGGGCCTCCAGCCGGGCGCGCGCTTCTTCCCGGGTCAGCCGGACCGCGTCGCTGGGCAGCCGGGCGACCGCGTCCAGCAGCGGGCGGTAGAACAGCTTCTCGTGCAGCCGCCGGGCTTCCCGGGCGTGCTGCCGCCACTGCGCCATCAGGTCGGCGGCCGGGTCCGGCCGGGCGGGTGGAGCGGGCGACACGGAACCGTCGCGGGTCTGGGCCCGGCGCAGCGCCCGGCCGAGCCGGCGCAGCGCATCCGGGTCATCCGGCAGCGTGTGCGTGCGCCGCAGCTGGCGGAGCTGAAGCAGGTGCTCGACCGTGCGCAGGAACTGGTAGGCGGCGGCCATCGTGGCCGCGTCCTCCCGGCCCACGTAGCCGCCGCGGGCCAGCGCGTCCAGCGCGGGCAGCGTGCCGGGCGCGCGTAGCGTCTCGTCGGCGCGTCCGTGCACCAGCTGCAGGAGCTGCACGGCGAACTCGATGTCCCGCAGCCCGCCCGGGCCGAGCTTGAGCTGGCGGGCGGCCTGCGCCGGCGCCAGGTTCCCGATCACCCGGCGGCGCATGGCCTGCACGTCGGCCACGAAGTTGACGCGCTGCGACGCCTGCCATACCAGCGGGCTGAGCACCGCCAGGTACTCGCGGCCCAGCGCGAGGTCCCCGGCGACCGGCCGCGCCTTCAGCAGCGCCTGGAATTCCCAGGTCTTGGCCCACCGGTCGTAGTAGGCGCGGTGACTGGCCAGGGTGCGCACCAGCGGGCCGTCCCGGCCTTCTGGCCGGAGGTTGGGGTCGACCGGGAACAGCGCGCCTTCGGCGGTGGTCTGCGAACACACCCGGATCAGCCCCGCCGCCAGCCGGGCCGCCGTGGCCAGCGCGGCCGTCTCGGCGTCCCCGCCCTGGCGGGCTGGGCCCCCGGGGGAGTCCGGGCGGCCATCCTCCCCAGCCGGCGCGGGCGCGGCGACGAAGATCACGTCGACGTCGCTGGCGTAGTTGAGCTCGCGGCCTCCGCACTTGCCCATCGCGATGACCGCCAGCCGGGCCGGAGCCGCGCCCGGGGGCAGCTGCGACCGGGCGATCGCCAGCGCGGCCTCCAGCGCCGCGGCGGCCAGGTCGGCCAGCTCGGCAGCGGTCTGCCGCAGGGTTATCGCGCCGGTCAGATCGCGCGCCGCCAGGTGCAGCAGGCGGCGGCGGTAGGCGGCGGGCAGCGCGGTGGCGGGATCGCCGCAGCGCGCGGCGGCGGGGTCGGCCACCGGCTCCGGGTCGCCGGGCCGTGCGCCCACCGCCGTGAGCAGTTCGGCCCGCAGTTCCCCGGCGCCCATGCCGTTCAGCGCGCCCTCACCGGACAGCACCTGCCAGTCACCGGGATGCCGGGCCAGGTAGTCGCCGAGCGCGGCGCTGGCCCCCAGGACAGCGGTCAGCCGGGCGCGCAGTCCTGGGTCGGTGCGAAGGGCGGTGGTCAGCCGGGCGTCCCGCGGCATCCGGGCCAGCGCGGCCAGGGCCAGATCGGGGTCGGCCGCGGCGGCCAGCGCGGCCAGCAGGTCGGCATCGGCGCCGTCTGCGTCCAGCGCCAGTTCCTCACTGACCAGCTGCTGTGCGCGGGCGGCGTCGGCGAACCCCAGCCGGGCCAGCATTCCGGCCGGTGTCGTCCTGCGGCGCACGCTCACCCATGAACCGTAACGGCCGGTCCCCTGGACGGGCAGCAGCGGACCGGGCCAGGGGGGAAGGCCCGGTCACTACCCGCTGGCGATTCGCGCGACGAGACGCTCGCACTTACACGGGCGCTTGCTGCCTGGCCTGGGCAGTCGAGCGGGGGAGATTTCCCAGGCCCTCGGATGCTCCGGCTCCCAGACCAGCAGTCGGAGATCCGGCGCCGGGGCCGTCCGTGGACGGCCCCGGCAGGGGGGTGCACCGGGGGGGGTAGGTGCACAAATAGAGTTTGCGCCTGGCCGGTAACGTCCCGGTAGCGCCGAATAGCCTTCGGTTTGTCAAGCCCCGACCGCGTGGTCTTCGTGCAGCGGACCGTCTATCGGGCTGGTCGCGGCGGGCACGCTGCCCGGGGTGGGTGGGGCCACGCCGTCGAGCCGGGCCTGGACCTGCGGGGCATCGGCGTGCTTCAGGTCCTCCAGGATGTCCAGCGCTTCCTGCCAGGCGAGCCGGGCCTGCCCAGGCTCGCCAGCCGCGTGGTAGGCGTCGCCCAGGTGGACCAGCCACGTGGTCTTGTGATAGCCCGGCTGCAGGCCCTCGACCAGCCCCAGCGCGGTGTGCAGGCAGCTGATCGCCTCGTCGTAGCGGCCCAGGTTGAGCAGTACATAGCCGACGCTGTCCCAGGTGGCGGCGGCGTTCAGCGGGTCACCCAGGCTGCGGTACATGTCCAGCGCCTGCTGGCAGTTCTCCAGGGCCTGCTCATAGTCACCCAGCTGGGCGTGCAGGTAGCCCACGGCGTTGAGCATCCTGGCCAGGCCGGGCCGGTGCCCCGCGTCGCGGAACAGGGCCAGCGACAGCTTCGCGTGACCGAGGGCCTCGGCCAGCCGGCCCTGTTGTTCGGCCAGCATCGTGATCTCGAGGTGCGCGCGGGCCTCGCCGAGCCGGTCGCCCACCGCACGGTGCAGCTCCAGAGCCTGGGTGCAGTACTCGCGGGCTTCGGCGGGCAAGCCCAGCCGGCCGTAGGTGGCGCCGAGATCACGGTAGGCGTTGCCCTGGGCGGCGCGGTCGCCGAGGCGCTGCGCGGCCAGGATCGCGGTGTTCTGGATGGAGACCTGGTCGTGCCAGGAACCCTCGCGGTCGAAGAACAGCCACACGGCCCACGGCAGCTGCCAGGCATGCCGGTCGAAGCCCAGGTCGGCGGCCTGGCTGATGGCGGCCAGCAGCACCTGGCGCTCCGCCTCGAACCAGGCGCGCGCGTCACTCGCGCTGCCCAGCGGCTCGGCGGTGACCCCCGGCAGTGGTGGGTCGAGCGTCACGAAGTCCCGCGCCGGGTTGAGCACCAGGCTGCCGGAGTGTGCCGTGTGCAGGTAGTGGTCCAGCACCCGGTACACCGCCCGGCGCCGGTCCGGCTCGCTGTCCATGGTGCCAGCCAGGTCGGCGGCGTACGCGCGGAGCAGATCGTGGAAGGCGAATCGGCCCGGCGGGTGCTCGGCGATCAGGTTCGCGTCGGCCAGCTCGGCCACGGCCGTGGCGGCCTCGGCCGGGCCCAGGCCCGCCAGGCTGGCCGCGGCCGGGATGCTGACATCCGGCCCGGCCTGCAGCCCGAGCAGCCGGAACAGCCGGTCCGCTGGCCCGCTGAGCTGCCTGCATGACCAGGAGAACACGCCACGCACGCTGGCCACCGGGTCCCCGGCGTCCAGCGCGTCCAGCACGCCCGCCACGTCGGTCAGCTCGCGGGCCAGGCCGGCCAGGGGCAGCAACGGCCGGGCCGCGGCGCGCGCAGCCACGATGCTGAGCGCCAGCGGCAGCCGGGAACAGGCCTCGGTGAGCTGGCGTACCGCCTCCGGCTCGGCGCGGGCCCGCTCCCCCAGCCGGCTGGCCAGCAGCTCGCTGGCCTCGGGGGCAGTCAGCACGTCCAGCGGGACCAGCCGGGCGCCCTCGGTGGCGGCCAGCCCGGGCAGCCGGGCCCGGCTGGTCACCAGGGCCAGGCAGGTCGGGCTGCCCGGCAGCAACGGCCGGACCTGGGCGGCGTCGCGGGCGTTGTCCAGGATGACCAGTACCCGTTTCCCGGCCAGCACGCTGCGGTACAGGGCCTCCTGGGCTTCGATGCTGTCCGGGATCTGCTCCTCGGTCACCCCGAACGCACCGAGGAACCAGCGCAGCGCATCCCCGGCCGGCACCGGGGTGCCGGACGGGTCGAACCCGCGCAGGTTGACGTACAGCTGTCCGTCGGGGAACTCGCTCGCCGACTGATGGGCCCAGTGCACGGCCAGCGCGGTCTTGCCCGCGCCCGCGGTACCGCCGATGACCAGTACCTTGACCGACTCCTCGGCCGAGGTGGCCTCGGTGAGCCAGGCCCGCAGCTCGGCCAGCTCGGCGGCCCGGCCGGCGAAGTGCGCCACGCCCGCGGGCAGCTGCCGCGGCACCACCGCGGCCTGGCCGTCCTCCGGGCCACCGGCGGCGGATCGGCTGCCCGGCCCGGTGCCACCCGGCCCGCTGCCACCCCGCCCGCCGCCACTCGGGACGGGGGCGCTGGGTACCCGGGCGGTGCCGCGGGCGGCCACCGGCCGGACCGCGGCCGGCCCGGGGTGACGGGCGGGCCGCTGCCCCGGCCCCGCGCGGCCAGCGCCGGGGGAACCGGCGGCGGGCACCTCCGGTCCCAGGTAACCCGGGGTCCACGAGCCGGGCGTGGTCAGCCGGGGATCGGCGGCCAGGATGCCGGCCTGCAGGTCCCGCAGCTCCCGGCCTGGCTCCACGCCGAGCTCGTCCACCAGCAGGCGCCGGGTCCGCTGGTAGGCCTCCAGCGCCTCGGCCTGCCGGCCGCAGCGGTACAGCGCCAGCATCAGCTGGGCGTGGAACCGCTCCCGCCACGGATGGTCGCGGGCCAGCTGGGTCAGCTCGCCGACCAGCTCCGAGTGACGGCCCTGGGCCAGCCCGGCGTCCATCCGCCATTCCTGGGCCTGCATGCGCAGCGCGTCCAGCCGGGGTACTTCGGCCGTGATCAGCATGTTCGAGGGCACGTCCACCAGCGGGTTGCCGCGCCACAGGCCGAGTGCCTCGGTGAGCAGGTCCCAGGCCTGGGAGGTGCGGTCCGGGTCACCGCCCCGGATGGCCTCGCCGCCAGCCGCGCACAGCGTGGTGAACCGGAGCGCGTCGACCTCAGCGGGCGCGGCTTCGAGGGCGTAGCCCGGGTCGCGGGTGACGATTCGCCGCCCGGCGACCGGCCCCATGATCTGCCGCAGCCGCTTCACGTAGTTGCGGATGGCGACCCGGGCGCCGGATGGCGGCGCCCCGTCCCAGATGATCTCGGCGAGCTCGTCGTAGGAGACGACCTGCCCCGCCCGCAGCGCCAGCGCGGCCAGGATCATCCGCTGTTTCGGTGCCGGGACGACTACCTCTGCCCCGTCGGACCTGATCAGTAATGGCCCGAGCACTCCGACCCAGAACACTGCGCCGTAACCCCGTTCCCTGACCCAGTTCGCTCCCTCAGCCCCGCCCGCTGCGCCTGCCCCCGTTGTCGCCACCGCTTGGACTCACTGTCACAGCACTGGTAGGTAGCGGTCCAGCTCGAACTGGGTCACCTGGTGCCGGTACTCGCGCCACTCGGCCCGCTTGTTGCGGAGGAAGAAATCGAAGACCTGCTCGCCGAGCGCCGCCGCTACCAGCTCGCTGTCCTGCATCGCCGCAATCGCTTCGTCCAGGCTCTGCGGGAGCGGCGATATGCCGAGGGCCCGCCGTTCAGCCGACGTCAGCGCCCACACGTCATCCTCCGCGCCGGGCGGCAGCTCGTAGCCAGCCTCGATCCCCTTCAGCCCCGCTTCCAGAATCACCGCAAACGCAAGATAAGGGTTGCACGCGGAGTCTACCGAGCGGAACTCGACACGGGTGGCATTTCCCTTGTGCGGCTTGTACATGGGCACCCGGACCAGGGCAGACCGGTTGTTGTGTCCCCAGCAGATGTATGCGGGCGCTTCCCCGCCGGCCCCGGCGGTGCGTTCCGCCGCGCCCCACAGCCGCTTGTACGAGTTGACCCACTGATTGCATACCGCGGTGATCTCGGCGGCGTGCCGGAGCAGCCCGGCGATGAAGGCCCGGCCGAGCTTGGACAGCTGGAACTCCGCGCCCGGCTCGTAGAACACGTTCCGGTCGCCCTCGAACAGCGACATGTGCGTGTGCATGCCCGAGCCGGGATACTCGGTGAACGGCTTGGGCATGAACGTCGCGTACACGCCCTGCTGGAGCGCCACCTCCTTCATCACCAGCCGGAACGACATGATGTTGTCGGCCGTGGTCAGGGCGTCCGCGTAGCGCAGGTCGATCTCCTGCTGGCCCGGCGCGCCCTCGTGATGGCTGAACTCCACCGAGATGCCCATGCTTTCCAGCATCTGGATGGAGGCGTGCCGGAAGTCATGCGCGATGCTGTGCGGGGTGTGGTCGAAGTAGCCGCCGGTGTCGATCGGCTGCGGTGCGATGCCCGCGGCCGGCTTCTCCTTGAGCAGGAAGAATTCCACCTCGGGATGGGTGTAGAAGGTGAAGCCGAGATCGGCCGCGTGGCCGAGCGCCCGCTTCAGCACGTACCGCGGGTCCGCGTACGAGGGTGTGCCATCGGGCATCCGGATGTCGCAGAACATCCGGCCGACCCCGGAAGCCTCGCCGCGCCACGGCAGCAGCTGGAAGGTGGACGCGTCCGGCCTGGCCAGCATGTCGGCCTCGTAGACCCGGGCGAAACCCTCGATCGCCGAGCCGTCGAAGCCGATGCCCTCGGCGAACGCGCCCTCCAGCTCGGCCGGAGCGACCGCCACGGACTTCAGGTAGCCGAGCACATCCGTGAACCACAACCGGACAAAACGGATGTCCCGTTCCTCCAGGGTGCGGAGGACGAATTCTTCCTGCCTGTCCATGACGGCCTGTCCTTGCTGGTCAGCGGCGTATACCTGCGTTTATGCGGGCAGCACAGCATATCGGCTGACCGAGCCTGCCCTGGCGACCAGTGTCTCGCGACCGTATTACGAAGGCGTTACACGACGCCCATATTTCCTGGTGACCGGCGGTGGCCCGGGGGCCGGCCAGCTGGCCGGGCCCGTTCCGTACGGCGGGCGCACCGGCGCATACAGTGACGAGGTGACCAGGTTTCGGATCGCTCTTGCCCAGGCAAATTCGACCGTCGGGGACCTGACCGGGAACGCCGCGGCCATCGTGGCCTGGACCCACCGGGCGGCGGCCCGCGGCGCCGACCTGGTGGTGTTCCCCGAGATGATGCTCACCGGCTACCCGGTGGAAGACCTCGCGCTGCGTGCCTCGTTCGTGCACGCCTCGATCGCGACGCTGGAGGCCACCGCGCAGCGGCTGGCCGAGGAAGGCCTGGGCGGCATCGCCGTGGTCACCGGCTACCTGGGCCGCCGTCCCGGGCTGGCCCCACGGGTGGGGCTGCCCACGGGCGCGCCGCTGGACGCCGCGGCGCTGCTGTACGGCGGCCAGGTCGTGGTCCGGACGGCCAAGCATCACCTGCCCAACTACGGGGTGTTCGACGAATACCGCTACTTCGTGCCCGGCAACTGCCTGCCGGTGGTCCGGGTGCCGGCCCGCGGGGCCGGGAGCGAAGCCGGCCGCGAGGCCGTGGACGTGGCCATCGCCATCTGCGAGGACCTGTGGCAGGACGGCGGGCCGGTCGCGGTCACCCGGCAGGCGGGCGCCGGGCTGCTCGTGGTGCCCAACGCCTCCCCGTACGAGCGCGGGAAGAGCGAGGCCCGGCTGCAGCTGTGCATCCGCCGGGCCCGCGAGGCGGGGGCCGCGCTGGCCTACGTGAACATGATGGCCGGCCAGGACGAGCTGGTCTTCGACGGGGACTCGATCATCGTGGACGCCGAGGGTCAGCTGCTCGCCCGCGGCCCCCAGTTCGAGGAGACGCTGCTGGTCACCGAGCTGGACCTGCCGCCAGCGCTGGAGCTGGCCGCCGGGGAGAGCCCGGCCGACGCCAGGGACGGCACGGTGATGACCATGCACCGCGCCGTGCTGCCGGCGGCCGAACCGGCCGCCCGCCAGCCGGTGCTCGGCGCACCGGACTGGGACCAGCCGGCCGAGCCGGCCATCTGGCCACGGCTGTCACCGCTGGCCGAGGTGTACGCCGCGCTCACCACCGGGGTGCGGGACTACGTACGCAAGAACGGTTTCCGTTCGGTAATTTTGGGCCTTTCCGGGGGGATCGATTCCGCGCTGGTGGCTACGATCGCCACCGACGCGCTCGGCCCGCAGGCCGTGCACGTCGTGCTGATGCCCAGCCGGTACTCCTCGGAGCACTCGGTGGGCGACGCCGAGGAACTGGCCAAGCGCCAGGGGCTGCAGGCCGCCGCGGTGCCCATCGCGGGCATGGTGGACAGCTTCGGGGCCGAGCTGGACTTGTCCGGGCTGGCCGCGGAGAACCTGCAGTCCAGGATCCGCGGGGTGATCTTGATGGGGCTGAGCAACGCCGCGGGGCACCTGGTGCTCACCACGGGCAACAAGAGCGAGATCGCCACCGGCTACTCCACCCTGTACGGCGACTCGGCGGGCGGGTTCGGCCCAATCAAGGACGTGCTCAAGACGCTGGTCTGGGACCTGGCCCGGTGGCGCAACGAGGAAGCGGCCCGGCGCGGGGAAACCCCGCCGATCCCGGAGAACTCGATCACCAAACCGCCGAGCGCCGAACTCGCACCGGGCCAGCTGGACACCGATTCGCTGCCCGACTACGCGGTCCTGGACGAGCTGCTCGACGACTACGTGGAGAAGGACATGGGCGCGGCCGAGCTGGTCGCGGCCGGCCACGACCCGGGCCTGGTGGACCGGGTGATCCGGCTGGTGGACCGGGCCGAGTACAAGCGGCGGCAGTACCCGCCCGGGCCCAAGATCACCCAGCGGAACTTCGGCCGGGACCGCAGGCTGCCGATCACGAACGCCTGGCGCGAGCCGCGGCCGGGCTGATGCTCAGCTGAGCATCAGCACCGCGTAGCTGGCCAGCCAGTGCTCGGTCTGGTAGCCACTGCCCAGCACGTAGGGCAGCGCGGCCTTGGCGTGCTGCCGCGCCGCGCCGAGCGCGGGCTCGATGCGCGGGTCGCCGGGCGGCAGGCAGCTGGCGATCCGCCGCCAGCACCAGGCCCGGCTCGCGTTGAGCCCGTCCAGCAGGTCACCTGGCCGGGCCGGGTTCGCCGCCTCGTCGCCGACCTCCTGGCCGCTGGCCTCGGCCTCGCTGCCTGCCACCGGGGTGAACAGGCTGGCCGGCCGGCCCCACTCGATACCGGGCAGGAACATGGTCAGCCACCCGGCGAACTCATCGCGGGGCAGGACGCGGCCCATCAGCTCGGCCTCGGTCAGCGCAGGCGAGAGACAGTCGTCGCCCGACGGCTCCCAGTCCGCCGGGTAGATCATGTCCGCGCTGAACCAGGCGGCCGCCCGGGTGGCGATCGCCTCGCGCAGCGCGGGGTCCCCCGCGCCCGCCCGGGATTCGGCGAACGGCCAGGCCAGGGACAGCGCGAACGCGCTGCCCCGGTCGGTGCCATACCGCACGGGGTAAGCCTGGGTCGGCAGCCAGCGCAGCCAGCGGCGGACCAGCGCCTCGGTCAGCGGCTGCATCGCGGCGGCCCACTTCTGCCTGTCCGGGTGGTCCCAGCTGGCGATCTCATGGCTGAGCGCGAGGGCCCAGCCCCAGCCCTGCGGGCACTGGGTGGCCCCGTCCGGGCCCTTGATGAACTCGGCCTCGGCGGCCAGCGCGACCGGGGTGAACTGAGCGCTGAGGACCATCCGGATCTGGCTGCTGTTGACCGCGCTGGGCACCGCGCGCAGCAGCCGCAGCAGCGTCCAGTGCATCTGCACCGACGAGTGCCAGTCGAAGCTGCCGTAGAACACCGGGCTGCGGGCCCGCGGCCGGTAGGGAAAATCGCCCGGCCCGGTCATCGTGTGCTGCATCGCGGAGGGGAATTCGTGCTTGATGTTGGCCAGGGCGGCCGCCGCATACCCGGCGGCCTCCGTGTGCAACAGCTCAGCCCACTCCTGCGCTAGGTCCACGATCTGAAACCCTCCTGCCGAGAGCAGATCCGGTGTGCACAGATCCGGTGTGCACCGAGAGGAATTCCCGGGACCGGGCCGTCCTACGCCCGGCCGGCGGGCAATAGTCGCCGCCTAAAGTTCAGCGTGGCCCGACAGGCAGGTGTGCGTGGCCCCGCCCACCCAGATCTGGCCGTCGCCGTCGCGGGAAATGTGCACCCGGCCCTGCCGCCCCAGCGCCGTGCCCTGGCTGGCCACATAGGGCGCGGTGGCCCGGCCGGTGTCCAGCAGCCACGCGGCGAGCGACGCGTTCAGGCTGCCGGTGACGGGGTCCTCCACGGTGGGGCCGACCGCGGGGGTGAACGCGCGGACCTCGAAGGCCTCGGCTGACCCGGGTGGGTACGGGCCGGCCACCCCGATGTCCAGGTCGACCACGCCGGGCCGCAGCGCGAGCACCGCATCGGCGGTGGCCAGCAGCACCGCCACCCATCCGGGGCCGTTGTCGGCCCAGGCCAGGTCGACGAGGTCGGCCCGGCGCAGGCCGAGCGCGGCGGCGATGCGCTCGGCCAGCGGCTCGTCCACCGGCCCCGCCCGGATCAGCGGCGGGGCGGCGAAGGCCAGCCCGGGCGGCGTCTGGCGGACCCGGACCAGGCCGGCTCCGCACTCCTGGACGCACACCCCCGGGGCGGCCGGCCGGCCGCCAGCTTCCAGCCAGGCATGGCAGGTGCCCAGGGTCGGGTGGCCGGCAAAGGGCAGCTCACGGGACGGGGTGAAGATCCGGGCCCGGTAGTCCGCCTGCCCGCTGGACGGCGGCAGCACGAACGTGGTTTCGGACAGGTTCGTCCAGCTGGCGAACTGCTGCATGTCCTGGTCGGTGAGGCCGTCGGCGTCGAGCACGACGGCCACCGGGTTCCCCCGGTAGGGATGGGCGGTGAACACGTCGACCTGACGGAAGGAGCGTCGCACAGTCCGAGTCTGCCAGGCTCAGCGCGGGGCCAGGCCGCGGAGCAGCTCGTCCACCACCCGCTCCGCGAACTCCGGGCTGAGCTCCGCCGGGCCACGCCGGCCCCGGGACAGGATGGCCCCGGTCATCATGAACAGCGCCGCCTCGACGTCGGTGTCCGGGCGCAGCTCACCGGTGGCTACGCCGCGGCGCAGCGTTGCCCGGAACACCTCGCGGCGCGGCTCCACCACCGTCTCCAGGTACCGGGCGATCAGCCGGGGGAACTTGGCCCCCTCCCCGAGCAGCAGGGCGTATTCCCGGGCCCGGCGGGGATCGGTCACGTCCTGCACCATGATCTGCAGCAGCATCACCAGGTCGTCGCGGACCGACTCGCCCGCCAGCTCCGGGAACGGCGTCTTCAGCGCGGCCAGCGCGTCCAGCAGCAGGTCTTCCTTGCCGGGCCAGCGCCGGTAGATGGTGGCCTTGCCCACGCCCGCGCGGGCGGCCACCTCCTCGATGCACAGCCCTTCGACGCCGCGCTCGGCGAACAGGCTGAGCGCGGCGTCGATGATCGCGCGGTCGGCCCGCTCGCTGCGCGGCCGTCCCGGGCGGCGAACCACCGGGACAGTGGTGCTGGCGGCGCCCATGGCCCTACCTCTCCTCGTCCGCCCGCGCGGCGGCCGGGCGGCTTGCGCCGCCTGCGCCACTGGCGCTGCTTGCGAACTCCACCGCGGTGTCCTCGTGCCGGGTGGCCGTGGCCGGCGCGGCGTCCTGGCCGCCCGCGGCGGCGCGCGCCACCGCACGGCCAGGCATCCAGGCCAGCACGACCAGCGCTCCGGCCAGCGTGATGACCGCCGAGATGGCCGTGGTCACGTGCATCGAGTGCACGAACGCGGCGTTCGCGAAGCCGTCCAGCCGTGCCCCGGCGCTGCCCAGGTGGGCGGCCACGGTCTGGGTGGCGGTGATCGACCCGGTCGCCGCGCCGCGGGCGGCGGCGGGCAGCGCGGTCAGGTGCGGGCTCAGCTGGTCGCGGTAGAGCTGGGCGATGATGGAGCCGAGCACGGCCACGCCGAGCGCCCCAGCGACCTGACGCGTCGTGTTGGTCAGCGCCGACCCGGAACCGGCCCGCTCACGGGGCACCACCGACATGACCGCTTCGGTGGCGGGCGGCATCACGCTGCCCATGCCCGCGCCCTGCACGAAGAAGATGACGCCGAGCACCCAGATCGGCGTGCTCACGCCGAGCAGCAGGTAACCGCTCAGCGCCACGGCCACCGTGATCAGGCCGGTCGCGGCGACCGCCTTGGTGCCGTACCGCCTGACCAGGCGGGCGCTGCGGGGGGCCAGCAGCATCTGGCCGGCCGCGAACGGCAGCGTGAGCAAGCCCGCGGACAGCGGGCTGTAGCCACGCACGCTCTGCAGGTAGAAGCTGAGGAAGAACAGCGCGCCCATCATGCCGAAGAAGACCAGCCCGAGGGCGCCGACCGCGGACGACAGCCGCGGGTCCCTGAACAGCTTGACATCCAGCGATGGATGGCTGAGCCGGGTCTCCCACCAGGCGAAGACCGCCAGCACCGCCAGCCCGGCCAGGGTGGCGCCGAGCACGTCCCAGTGCACCCAGGAGCCCTTCTCCCCGCCCTGGATGATGCCGTACACCACGAGCACCAGCCCCACGATGGACAGGGCCACGCCCAGGTAGTCGATACGGCCCGGGTTGGGATTACGGGACTCGGGCACCAGCAGCAGGATGGCGACCACGCCTGCCGCGGTGAGCGGCACATTGATCAGGAAGACGGAGCCCCACCAGAAGTGGGCCAGCAGCAGGCCACCCACGATCGGGCCGATGGCGACGCCGATACCCACGGCGGTCGCCCAGATGCCGATGGCGCGGGCCCGCTCGGCGGGGTCGAACACGTTGGAGATGATGGACAGGGTCTGCGGCATGACCGCGGCCGCGCCCAGGCCCATCGCGGCGCGAGCCCAGATCAGCTGCTCGGGACTGCGCGAGTAGGCGGTGAGCAGCGAAAACAGGCCGAATGCGGCCATCCCGATCATCAGCATGCGCTTGCGGCCGATCCGGTCGCCGACCACCCCGAAGGTGAACAGCAGGCCGGCGAACACCAGCGTGTAGGAGTTGATCCCCCATTCCAGCTGGCTCTGGCTGGCGCCCAGGCCGACCCGGGGCTCGGCGATGGTCTTGAGCGCGACGTTCAGCACCGTGTTGTCCAGCACGATGGCGATCAGGCTGATGACCAGCACGCCGAGGATCGCCCATCGGCGGCGGTAGATCTTGTCAGCGGCGGCGGACCGTCCGGTCTGCGGCGCGGTCACCGCGCCGGCCGCGCCCGGACCTGCAGTGTGGTGAGCCATGATGTCCTTCTGGTTGGCGGGAAGGCGGCCGCGGCTGGCGGCGTTATCCCGGGGCAGGGGTCCGGCGGGCCGCGGCCCACCGGGAAGCTACCGATACGGAACAGGGCCGTATCGAAAAACATTCCCGGGCGGCGGCTTTTTCTCGGGGGTACCTCCGTGGCCCGGCCCATGCGATCATCGAAGCGTCCGGGGACGCCACAGCGGCGCCACGAGACATGGAGGATCCCAGATGAACAGCATCTCTGGGGGCCCGGGCACGGCCGCGACCAGAGCGCGGACCGATGCACCAGCCCCGGCCGCCGGCCCTGCCGCGGCCAGCTTCCCGCCCGCCAGCTCCCCCGCCGCCGGCTCTCCCCCCGCTGATCTTGCGCCGGTGGCCGCCGCGCGCCCTGCGCCGCGCGCGCCCGACCCGCTCTACGGCGGCCGGGCCACCCGGCGGGTCACCGTCAGCGACCTCGCCGCGGCCAAGGCCCGCGGCGAGAAGTGGCCCATGCTCACCGCGTACGACGCGCTCACCGCGGGCGTATTCGACCGGGCCGGCATCCCGGTGCTGCTGGTCGGCGACTCGGCCGGGATGGTGGTGTTCGGCCACGGCACGACGATCCCGGTCACCGTGGACGAGCTCATCCCGCTCGCCGCGGCCGTGGTGCGCGGCACCAGCCGGGCGCTGATCGTGGCCGACCTGCCGTTCGGCTCCTATCAGGCCTCCCCAGCGGTGGCGCTGGCCGCCGCGACCAGGTTCCTGAAGGAGGCTGGCGCGCACGCGGTCAAGCTGGAAGGCGGCCAGCGGGTAGTCCGGCAGGTGGAGGACCTGGTCGCGGCCGGCATCCCGGTCATGGCCCACCTGGGCCTGACCCCGCAGTCGGTCAACGCGTTCGGCGGCTACCGGGTGCAGGGCCGGGGCGAGGACGGTGCGCGGCTGCTGCACGACGCGAAGGCGATGGAGGCGGCCGGTGCCTTCTCGATCGTGCTCGAATGCGTGCCCGCCGAGCTGGCCGCCCGGGTCACGGCCGCGGTCTGCATCCCAACGATCGGCATCGGCGCCGGCCCGGACTGCGACGCGCAGGTGCTCGTCTGGCAGGACATGGCCGGACTGTCGCCGCGGACGCCGAAGTTCGTGAAGCGGTACGCGGATCTGGCGGGGCTGCTGGGCCGGGCCGCGCAGTCGTTCGCCGAGGACGTGGTGGGCGGCGCGTTCCCGGACGAACAGCACTCCTACCACTGAGCCCGGTGTGCCCGGCCGCGTTCCAAAACGCCTCATCCGGCGCATAGCCTTTCTGGGCACCTAGTATCTTCTGCAACCGATGCAGGGAGCCCGGAGGGCACGGATGAGGCGGAGGCTGGCGCTGATCGCGCTGCCGGCCCTGGCCGGGGCGCTGGCCGCCGCCATGGCCGGGTGCTCGTCTCGGCCCAGCTCGTCGAGCCAGGCCGAGCAGGCCATGTACGCGGCGGCCAGCCAGCCGGTCCAGGTGACCGGCTCCCGGCCGGGCGGCTCGCTCCGGGCGGGCCAGCGCTGGGCGGGCAGCGCGGCCGCCGGGCTGCGGATGGCCGTCCCGGCGCGCTGGGTGACGATCCGCGGCGCGGCGGCCCAGCGCCGCGCGCTGCACCAGGTCGGGCTCGGCCAGGCGTCCGCGGCGCAGCTCGCCGCGCTGGTGCCCGGCCGGGGCGGCGGGTCCTCGGTGGACCTCGCCGATCCCGGCCCGGGCGGCGGGCCCGGGACTCAGGCGCTTGTGTCGCTGAACTGCTCGCCCGATCATTTCCCGGCCGGCACCAACCCGGCGGCCGGCCTGACCACCCTGGCCGAGTCGGAGTTCACCGCGCTGAACGCCACCAGCGCGCAGATCGGGCCGACGTCCGTGGATGGCCGGACCGCCGTGCTCGTCTACGACCA
>Ga0335078_10003434_pt1 | contig 23614 bp, 17 predicted proteins | sample Lox_Sample_32_FD_206711 | JGI IMG/M metagenome (GOLD analysis project Ga0335078, IMG submission 206711) | Soil microbial communities from Loxahatchee National Wildlife Refuge, Florida, United States - Lox_Sample_3.2 | ecosystem: Environmental > Terrestrial > Soil > Wetlands | place: USA... | reverse complement strand
GGCTACGGACGCGCCATCCTCTACCACAACAACGGCGACGGGTCATTTGCCAACGTCACTGCAAAGTCTGGCGTCGCCGATGAAGGCGGATGGTCCACCAGCGCCGGCTGGTTCGACTACGACAAAGATGGCTGGCTCGATCTGGTTGTGACCAACTACATCGAGTGGAGTCCGAAAAACAACATCTGGTGCGGCGAGCACCGGCCGGTCTATCGATCCTACTGCCATCCGGGAAATTACAAAGGGCAGCGCATCAAGCTCTACCACAACAACCACGATGGCACCTTCACCGACGTCAGCGATGCGTCAGGAGTCGGCAAGCCTGAAGCAAAGGGCATGGGAGTCGTGCTAGCCGATTTCAACAACGATGGCTGGCCTGACATCGCAATCGCAAATGATTCGTGGCCAAATTTCCTCTTCATCAACAAACATGACGGCACGTTTGACGACGTCTCGCTTGTCTCCGGTGTCGCCGCCAGCGAAGACGGACGCTACGAGGCAGGCATGGGCATCGACGCGGCCGACGTTGACGGCGACGGATGGCTTGACCTCTACGTCACTCACCTCGACTTCGAACTGAATCGCCTCTATCACAACAATCACGACGGCACTTTTATCGACGACACGTTTAATTCCGGACTCGGCAATAAGGCGATCCTGCTCAGCGGAGTGTCGATGAAGTTTCTGGACTATGACAACGACGGCTGGACCGACATTCTCCAGTTGAACGGCGCAATGCTCGACAACATCCAGCTTTATCACTCGGAGGTTTCCTACAAAGAGCCGTTGCTGATGTTCCGCAACATAGGCAAGGGGCATTTCGACAAAGTGTCCGAATCTCTCGGTCCGGATTTCATCCGCCCCATCGTCGGACGCGGCGTCGCAACTGCCGACTACGACAACGATGGCGACATCGACATCGTCACCAACAATCGCGGAGACTACCCTTCCCTGCTTCGCAACGACGGTGGAAACTCGAACCATTGGCTGACCGTCCTGCTGATCGGCGGCAAATCGAATCGCGATGGAATTGGCTCCTCGCTGAAGTTGACGTCCCAGGGGGTTGTACAAGTGGAGCAGGCAAAGGGAGGCATGGGCTACATGTCCGCCAGTGACCCGCGAATTCACTTCGGCTTGGGGGAAAGAACGAAGATTGACTCATTGGAAATCACGTGGCCGAGCGGCCTGGTGCAAAAGCTCACCAGCGTTCCCATCGACCAGATCATTGCGATCAAAGAAGGCGCGGGAATGGTGCCCCACAAATTCCCGCGAATTGCGAGCCCCAAGTGAAGACTCCTCGTCGCGATTTTCTCGGCACTTCCCTTTTCGTCTTCGGCAGTACATTGATGGATGCGCTCGCCACTCCGTTGTGGCGATGGAGGAGTCCGCTGCTGCTGGATACCAAGCCTGCAGCAACTAGTGACATGGTGCAGTTCGTCGACGTCGCCAAAGAAGCTGGCTTGATCATTCCCAACGTCTGGGGTTCCGACACCAACAAGCGCTACATCATCGAGGCAAAAGGCAGCGGGATCGCATTCTTCGACTACGACAACGACGGATGGCTCGATATCTATCTGACGAACGGTTCACGCCTCGGCGAGAAGTGGCCTGACGGCAAAGCGCCAACTTCGCAACTCTACAAGAACAATCGCGACGGGACCTTTACCAACGTGACTGAGAAATCAGGCATCGCGCGCACCGGCTGGCAAACCGGAGTCTGCGTCGGCGACTACGACAACGACGGGTGGGACGATCTCTTCTGCTGCTTCTGGGGACACAACATCCTATTTCACAATAATGGCGACGGCACTTTCACAGACGTCACACGTAAAGCAGGCCTCTACAATGAGGCAATTCGCTGGGGCGCCGGATGCACCTTCCTGGACTACGACCGCGATAGCCATCTCGATTTGTTCGTCTGCAATTACATCAAACTTGATCCAGCGCAAACGCCCGGACCTGAGCCACCGGCCCAGTGCCAGTGGAAAGGCATTCCCGTCATGTGCGGCCCGCGCGGCCTGACGGGTGACACGAACGTTCTCTACCACAACAACGGCGACGGAACATTTACAGACGTCTCGGCGAAATCCGGCATTCTGAAGCCTGGACCGCGATACTCCATCACAGCCGTTTCCTACGACTTCGACAACGATGGCTGGCCTGATATCTACGTCGCTGTCGATTCCCAGCCGAGCATTCTGCTTCGCAACAACCACGATGGCACGTTCACCGACATTGCCATGATCGCCGGCTGCGCCTACAGCGAGGACGGGCATGAGCAAGCCGGCATGGGAGTCGCCGTCGGCGACTACGATTGCGATGGATGGCTCGATATCTTCAAGACGAACTTCGCAGATGATACCTGCAATCTTTATCACAACAACGGTGATGGCACTTTCAACGACGTGACCTTTTCCTCAGGAATCGGAATCAACAATCGCTATGTCGCATGGGGCTGCGGCTTCGTCGATTACGACAATGACGGCTGGCAGGACATCATCCAAATCAACGGTCACGTCTATCCGCAGATCGATTCACACGCTACAGGACAGAGCTACAAGAATCCGCGTCTCGTTTACAAAAACCTGCGCAATGGGCAATTCAAAGATGTTTCGTCGGAACTGGGTCCCGGAATCGCGGAGCGCTTTTCCAGTCGTGGCGCGGCTTTCGGAGACTACGACAACGACGGCGATATCGACGTTCTCATCTTGAATCTCGGTGACACGCCGTCCTTGCTCCGCAATGACGGAGGCAACAAACAGAACTGGATCAAGCTCAAGTTGATCGGAACGAAATGCAATCGCACAGCAATTGGGGCGCGGGCCCGGGTTGCCACCGGCAATCACGCACAGACGGACGAAGTTCACAGCGGTTCAAGCGTGATGTCCCAGGGAGATCTTCGGCTGCACTTCGGCCTCGGCAAGGCCGAGGTTGTGGATGCAATCGAAATCAAGTGGCCGACGACGCAGAAGATCGAGCGCTTCACCAACGTGAAAGCCAATCAGATCATCACCATCCGCGAAGGCAGCGGCATCGTACCATCCGGGCGCTGAGAAACTGGCGCGGCCCTGCGCGCAAACCCTTCACACCTTTTCCAAAATCAGCACTCCGTAACCTGGAAGATCGGCAGATCCGGAATATGTTTTTCCAGTGATGGCGTCCTTGTGTCCAGTAGGCAGAGAAATCGATTGTGCCTCCCCTTGGTGGTTGAGCACCAACAGCCATCTTCGACTGCCGCTCATTCGAACGGTGAGTTCGACTCCCGGCGGGACATTCAGCACCGGTTTCACTCCTGCCATTGCAGTAATCTGCCCTAGCACACGCGCCAGATCTCGCGGATGCAGGTCAGCTCCAACGTATACGGCTTTGCCCTTGCCAAACTGGTTCATCGTGATCGCGGCTTTGCCTGCGTGGCTTCCGGAACTGTAGGACGCGAGCACGGATGCGCTTGACGTCTTCAAAATGTCCGCCCAGATGCCGCACTCCGCCTCCGGCCCAGCCAACTCCGAACCGAACTGCACATGCGGAGCCTGCGCATAGATCGGAGCATAGTCCTCTACAGTCACTCCCATCACATCAGCCAGATATCCGGGCAGGGGCTTGCGCACGATCTGGCTCGACTCAGTTTTCACTCCCAGCCGGAAACTTGAAACGAACATGCCACCACCGCGAACGTACTGCCGAATTTTTTCAGCTTGCTCCTCCGATAGCACATACAGCACTGGCGCAAAGACAGTCTTGTAGCGCGAGAGTTCATCCCTCGGACCGATGACGTCGATCCCAGTGTGACCGGGCGACATTGCGCCGTACCAGGCTGTAGCTTGGTCCGCGTATCTCAGCGAGTAATGACCCGGCTGAATCTTGATCGCCCACGCCGAGTCGTAGTCAAAATACAGGGCGGTCTCTGCTTCGTATTCGGAATTCAGGAACTCGGGCCCCAACGCCTTCAACTCCCTGAACGTTTGCACGATCTCATCAAACGCGGGACTCTTCGAGCGATCGTGATTCAACATCCCATGCCAATATTCCTCGGCGCCGAATGTCGCCGTATCCCAGCGGAAGAAATTGATCCCCATGGCCCCGTGCGCGATTGCCTGGTACGTCCACAACCGAACTTGCCCTTTTTCGGGCTGAGGCGAAAACGTACGCTGGCCTGCTTTGCCGCTCTGCTCTTCCATGATCAGAAACGGTTTCCGCAGAATGCTGCGTGCGAAGTCATGCTGCATGGCTACGACCGTTGGTATCTCGGCCCCCAGAAGGGAGCCGGTTTTCCCCTGCTGATGCAGCAGCATCTCGAAGAAGCCCGGGTAGTTGTCGAAGGCAACGAAATCCACCTTCGCATAGAGTTCGCGCTCATCGATCTCGTCGTAGGGCGCGCCCACATTGTTCGTCGTCACGAAATGATGCGGACACAACTTGCGCAGCACAGATAACTGTTCCCCCAGGAATGTCGCATTCGCCACAGACTGATAACGCCCATAGTCCAGAGCTAGCCCTGGGTTCGGATCTGCTCCCGACGGAAGCGGAACAGGAATCTGCGCCCAGTCGCTATAGTGCTGACTCCAGAACACCGTCCCCCAACTCTCATTCAGCTTCTCCAGAGTCCCGTATTTCACCCGCAGCCACGCCTGAAACCCCGCCCGGCAAAAATCGCAGTAGCATCGCGGAGACGAACCCAGCGTGAACTCATTGTCAATCTGCCAGCCGATCACGGCCGGATGCTCCGCGAACCTTCGAGCCATCTCCGTCGCGATATTTACCGACAGCCGCCGGTACGTCGCGTTCGTGGGACAAGTAAATCGCCGCCCTCCGGGACGTAACTTCTCCCCGTGCTCATCCACTTCCACAATGTCTGGATATTTTGCCGACAGCCACGGCGGAGGCGCAGCCGACGGCGTTCCGAGGATCACAGCGATCTTGCTTCGGTGCAGGATATCAATCGAACGCTGCAGCCATGCGAAGTCGTACTTTCCTTCCGACGGTTCCATCAGTGCCCACGCAAATTCTGCAATGCGCACATTCGTAATGCCGGCCTCAGCCATCATGCGCGCATCTTCTTCCCACAAAGATTCAGGAGTTTGATCCGGATAGTAATCAACACCCAGCAAAATGTGTTGTGAAGTTGCAGTGTCCCTGCCTACAAGCCGCGCCCAGAGCGGCATCTTCATGCCCGCCGCCCCCAGCAACGCCACTGACCCGCTCAAGAACTCACGCCGGCTGATCCCAATCACGCGCCCTCTTTTCCCCAACCACGTTGTAAATCGAAAGCGGGCACATTCTCAATCTCTGCGATTGCAGTGTCAAGGAGCGAAGCCGTCACGCTCCATGGTATTGTGTCGCTCAGGTCCAGCTGGAATTGAAAATGAAGGCTCTTCTCCTTTCGGAATACAGAAAGTTGCAGATGGTTGATCTTCCGCTTCCTGAACCCGCGGACGGCGAGATCGTTGTTCGTGTAGCAGCGTGCGGCATTTGCGGCAGCGACGTTCACGGATACGATGGTTCCTCCGGCCGTCGTATTCCTCCGCTTGTCATGGGCCATGAGGCTGCCGGGATTGTTGCGCGAGTGGGCAACGCTGTCGACAACTTCCGCGAGGGCGACCGCGTTACGTTCGATTCGACCATCTACTGTGGCGAGTGCCTGTATTGCCGGCGCGGCACAGTGAATCTCTGTGATCGACGAGAGGTGCTGGGCGTCTCTTGTGGCCAGTATCGCCGCAATGGGGCCTTCGCCGAGTTTGTCGTAGTGCCAGCGCGCATCGCGTATCAACTTCCTGCAAATCTCTCTTTTCCGGAAGCGGCCCTCTTGGAGGCGGTCTCCGTCGCGCTCCATGCCGTCTCTCTGCCGCGAATCGCGCCCGGCAGCGCTGCACTGGTGGTAGGCGCTGGTACGATCGGACTGCTCATCCAGCAAGCCCTGAAAGTCGCCGGATGCTCGCAAATATTCGTCACCGACGTCGATGCCAACCGCCTGGCTCTCAGCCAATCTCTTGGCGCAACTTCGGTTCTGCTCTCCGGTCCAAGTTTGGCTCAGGATGTTCTGAAAGCTACCTACGGAATCGGCGTCGACGTTGCCGTTGAAGCAGTCGGAAATACGCCTGCCGTTCAATCAGCAATAAGCTGCGTGCGCAAAGGCGGCGATGTTGTGCTGGTAGGCAATGTCACTCCAGAAGTCACAATCCCTCTGCAGCGAGTCGTCAGTTGCCAGATCACGTTGTACGGTTCCTGTGCTTCATCGGGAGAGTATCCGCGCGCAATCGAATTGCTCAGCAACGGACAAATCAAGGTGAAACCGCTGATCAGCGCTATAGCTCCCCTCTCGGAAGGACCGCAGTGGTTCGAGCGCCTCTATGGACGCGAACGCGGCTTGTTGAAGGTAGTTCTTGATCCAGGTGCAAACGGATGAACGAACTGTTCGATCTAACCGGTCAGGTTGCGATCGTTACGGGAACCAGTCGCGGCCTCGGACAGTACTTCGGGCGAGCGCTCGCCAAAGCCGGCGCCGATCTCGTCCTTACGAGCCGCAAACGAGACTCGCTCGCAGCGTTCGAACATGAAATCCAGGCTCTTGGCCGCCGTACGGTATCTCTTGAGTTGGATGTTCGCGACCTCCAAAGTATCGAGCGCATGGTCTCCGCTGCCCACGAATCATTTGGCCGGCTGGACATTCTCGTCAACAACGCAGGGTGCAACATACGGAAGCCTGCGACGGACATAACCTGGGACGATTGGAACCTTGTCCTCGACACGAACCTTCGAGGCAGCTTTTTCGTGGCGCAGGCGGTGGCGCGCTACATGATTCCTCGCAACTACGGACGCATCATCAACATCGGTTCGGTAACAAGCGTTGCTGGATACGCTGGCCTCGCTCCCTATGGCGCAAGCCGCGGCGGAATGCGACAGCTCACGATGAGCCTCGCTGCGGATTGGGGAAAGTCCGGAATTACCGTGAACTGCCTCGCCCCAGGGTGGTTCCGCACCGAGCAAAACAAGGTCTTGTACGAAGATCAGGAATGGGTGGACTATCTCACCGAGCGAATCCCGGCGAAACGCCCGGGACAGCCCAACGATCTCGATGGCGCAGTCGTGTTTCTTGCATCGGAATCCAGTCGCTATGTGACCGGACAAACGATTCTCATCGACGGCGGAATCTCGACCGGCGCTCTTCGCGCCTTGCCCATAAAAAAAACGCCCTAAGCCATCTAGCGGTGAATACGAGCTGCGAAGCCCCCTCCCGGCGCAAGGTGAATCTTCATCTTCGTCGCGCGGGTAACTGGCTGCGTCGTCTTTCGATAGTCGCTGGCATTGCGGTCGGCATTGACGCCGTCCTGATATGCCTCGAGGGTGTAGTTGCCGTCCGGCAGAAAAGAAAAATCAACTTCCAGATCCCGCGGCGTCCAGTCCGTCATTGCGCCAACGTACCAATCAGAACCATTGCGCCGCGCAAGCAAAACATACTGCGAAATCTTGGCATCGAGCACTTTCGTCTCGTCCCACACCGTCGGCACAGGCGCGAGAAACTCCATCGTTTCCGGCTCACGCAGATAGTTCGACGGAGTGTCCGACAGCATCTGCAGCGGAGCTTCGTAAACGACATACATTGCGAGTTGCTGACATCGCGTCCCCAGCGCCATCGGCTGCGACATGATCGGCGCAAACGTTTTACGAGTCGCGTTGCGCATGGCTCCCGGGGTAAAGTCCAGCGGCCCGAGGAACATGCGCGTGAAAGGCAAGCTGACGTTGTGCGCAGGTTCCGATTCCGAGCTCCACTTGCTCCACTCCATTCCGCGCACACCTTCGGTGTTGATGAGATTCGGCCAGGTGCGAGTCATGACCGCGGGTTTCTGATCGCCATGGAAATCGACCAACATGTGACGCTTTGCTGCTTCCCGGCTTACCTTTTCGAAATAGTTGATCATGATCTGATCGCTGCGCTGCATGAAGTCGACTTTGATTCCTTTGACTCCCCACTTCTCGAACTGGTCGAGCGCCGGAATCAGCTGATCATCCAATGTTTTCCACGACGCCCAGAGGATCAACCCCACATTCTTCTGCTTCGCGTACGCGACCAACTCCTCCATGTTAAGGTCGGGCGCCACTTCCAGCAGGTTGCCGAGTTTGTACCACCCGTCATCGAGAATGATGTACTGCAGCCCGTATTTGGCTGCGAAGTCGACGTAGTACTCGTACGTCTTCGTGTTGATACCGGCCGGGAAATCCACTCCGTAGATGTTCCAATCGTTCCACCAATCCCACGCCACCTTGCCTGGATGGATCCACGAAGTGTCTTCCAGTTTTGAAGGACTCTCTAACAGGTACACAATCTGATTCGTGATGAGATCGCCATCGTGATCGGCGATGCCAAGCACGCGCCACGGAAATGTGCGAGTCCCTGATGTAACCGCGATGTAGTCCGCCGCCTCGACCACCTTGTAATCGCGATCGCTTGTCTGTTGCTCCTTCAATGGATACGGCGGAAACGTGCCATGCAGCGCGAAATCCGGCGCTCCCCCGGTCAGCCACAGCCCCGGATAGTCGATCAGATCTGATTCCGCAATCGCCACCTTTGCCCCGCGCCCCACATCCACGACAGCCGGCAGCGTCGCCAGGAACTCCGGCGCGACTTCGTTCAAATGTTGGGGAAGATACTTTCGCTCGTTGTGCGAATAAAAGCTGTCTTCCTGCGGATAGTAAACGACATAATTGGCCGCAAATTTGAAATCGGCCTGCTCCCCATACACCTTCACCTGCTTCTCCGGCATCGACGTCTCGAACCGGTAAGCAACGCCTTCGTTGTACGCGCGAAATACCACCGCATAACCACCGTCCATGGAGAGTTTTAGTTCGTTGTAGTGATCACGAATCTTCGCGAACTTCTGCCGTACGACGGGCTCGACTACTTGATCGTAGCTGCGATTTTTTGCGCTTGTGACCTTCGGCTCGACACCGAGTTTCTTATGATCGACATCGAGGGACATCGTGGCGTTCTCCAGTAACGCGGTTCCCCGCAAAACAACGTCATAGCGAACCTGGCCCGCCGTGCGAACCCGGACTTCAATCCGCCCATCCGGAGATTTCAGGTCATAGCTGGATTGCGCGAGTGCCGTTGCCGACCCCATCGCCAGAAAAGCAAGTACGAAAATGCCGATTCCCCTCATCACGATATCCCTCACATGGATCAACGGTGACCGCTCAACGAATGCAAAGTTTATATTTCAAGTTAAGCGCTTTATCAACTTGCATTCATTGGAAAACTTCGACGGAGAATAAATTCGGATCGAGATTACTGCTCTTGCAGGCGGGCCGCTTTCGTCATCAGGTAGTTCCTCTCGGGGACATTCGTCGTTCTTGTGGCTGCGATTCGGTAATGCCGGCTGGCATTTTCGACGTCGCCGAGCATCTCGTGCAGATGGCCGCGCACGGCATCGAGGCGATAGTGCCCCGCAATCCGGCTGTCGGAATCAAGAGTCTTGAGGAGCTCCAGCCCTTTTGAAGCTCCATGGACCATTGCCGCTGCAATTGCATGGTTCAGCGTCACCATCGGCCCAGGGGAGACTCGCATCAGCAATTCGTAGAGCGCGAGAATCTGCGGCCAGTCCGTATCCTCGGCTCGCGATGCCTCGTCATGCACGGCTGCGATCGACGCCTGCAACTGGTATAGCCCCACCGGTCCTCTCGAAAGCGCGGCCGTCAGCAGTCCGATCCCTTCCGCGATTTCACCCCGGTCCCACAACGCGCGATCCTGCTTGTCCAGCGGGATCAAGTCTTCCTCACCACCGGTCCGGGCAGCGCGGCGGGCGTCCGTCAAGAGCATCAGGGCCAGCAGCCCCGCCACTTCCGCATCATCAGGAAGCAGATCCTTCATACCTCTCGTCAAGCGGATCGCTTCTCGCGCCAGATCCAATCTCTGCAACTGCGCACCCACGCTGCTGGTGTACCCCTCACTAAAAATCAGGTAAAGGACATGGAGCACGGCTCGCAACCGTTCTGCACGTTCCGTCACAGACGGCAAGCGAAATGGCACAGAGGACGCCTTGATGCTCTGCTTGGCGCGGCTGATCCTCTGCGCCATGGTAGCTTCGGGCACCAGGAACGCATTCGCAATCTCGGCAGTGGTTAAGCCTCCCACCGCTCGCAGCGTCAGCGCGATCGCCGAGGATGAAGTCAGCGCGGGGTGGCAACACATGAACAGCAGGATCAGCGTGTCATCCGGATCCATATCAGACTCAAGATCGATTGTGGCCGCCTCAGTCTCAGTGTCCCTCGCTACTTCCGTCTCCCGTTCCCGCCGGGCTATCGCGCTGCGCAGTTGGTCGGCCATCCTCCTGGACGCCACCTGGATCAACCATCCACGAGGATTGTCAGGGATACCCTCCCGTGGCCACTGCGTAAACGCCGCAATCATCGCCTCCTGGACTGCATCCTCAGCCGATACGAAATCGCGAAATCGGCGCGCGATGACGCCGAGCACCTGCGGCGCAAGTTCCCGCAGCAGGTGCTCGGAATTGGCATCCCACGACTTGCTCATCGGATCTCCGTTAGAGCATCTCCGGCGGAGGGCCGCTCATGACCTGTCTCACTTCGATCGGCATATTCAGTGGCTGCCCGCCCGGCCCGGGGGCTGCCGATACGGCCGCTGCAATTGCATAAGCGCGCTCCGGGCTATCGACATCAACGATCCAATACCCTGCGAGGAACTCCTTCGATTCGGGAAAAACGCCGTCCGTGATCGGAACGCCATTCTTGCCGGCGCGTACCAGCTTCGCCTGATCGGGAAAAGCGAGCCCTTCCGCAGACACAAGTTCGCCGGATGCGCGGAGGTCTTTGTTCGTCTTGATCATAAAAGCGATATGCGCCTGTAAGTCTTTGGGCGGCCAGTTCGGCACACCGTGGCCGGCCTTCATCGTATTCATCATCAAAATGTATTTCATATCTCGTTCCTTAGTTTCTGATTCGCGCCGTTGCAAGCGCGTTCACCCTCAGGTTGAAACTGGCGCATTGTTCTCGACATTTTGTCATTCAGAGTTCGGCTCAAATTCAGCGAACCGCCGAACCTCGATCGGCATGTTCGTGGGACGTCCCCCAGGTCCGGCCGCCGCCGAGATCCGGCCCGCAATCGCGTACGCCCGCTCTGGCTTCGCGACATCGACGATCCAGTATCCCAGCAGAAATTCCTTTGACTCCGGGAAGACGCCATCCGTGACCGGCAGGCCATCCTTTTCCCCACGTACGACCTTGGCTTCCGCTGGCCCTGAGAGTCCTTGTGTCGCTACGAATTCTCCTGAGGCAGTCAGTTCCTTCGTGATGCCCCTCAGCACGGCCATATGCGCCTCGATCTCTCCCTTCGGCCACGCATGATATCCATCCACACCCGCCTTCGTGCCCGACATCAGCAGAATGTATTTCATACCTTCGCTCCTGTGATTTTCCGAGTCTGAGTCGTCGGACTACGCCGCCGAGTGAAACATCCATCGCACGCCAAACTGATCATTGAGTGCGCCATAAGAGCCGAAGAATTGCTTGCTCAGCGGATCTGTGATCTCCGCGCCCGCCGAAAGTTTGTCGAAGGCGGTTTTCAAGTCGTCATACGTCTCTGCGTTAAGACAAAGACAAACAGTATTGCCGCGAGTGGCCGTCCGGTCCGGACGCAGCCAATCCGATGCGGAGATCTCCAGGCCGGGACTCTTCAATCGAGCGTTCAAAACCTTGTCGTGCTGGGATTCCGCCATCTTCTCTCTCGCTGGCGTGTCCTTCACCTTTGTGACACTCAAATCTCCTCCCAGGCAAGAATGATAGAACTCCATGGCCTGCTGGCATTTACCGTCAAAAAGCAAGTAAGGGCTAAGACTCGTCATGTTCCTCTCCATCTTTCAGAATTCGCGCCTTCTCTGCGCTTTTCATGGGGTAGTCGGAGCCGCTTTCCCGTTCTCTACATGCCTGAGAAAACTTTTTTTTGCCCTTTTTGGATCGTCCTGTCGATTTTACGGCTCCCAAAACGACTTACATGTGGAGGGCGAGAAATGATGACCGCCAACGAAACGGTAGTGGACGTGAGCCAGGATTGGCTCCTTGCCGGCGATGTACAGCAGCGTTTCATGCAGGGTCATGGACGGGTCATCGATTCTCTCGATTACAGCGCCCGCTGCCGCCAGGCCCAAGCCATTGGCGGCGATTGCTATGATTTCCTGCCCCTCGGTGACGGCCGCATGGGTTTCGCAATCGGCGACGCGTCCGGAAAGGGCCTCGCCGCCGCACTCATGATAGCCAACGTGCAGTCCTCTCTTCGCACGGCTGCGATATTTGCAGGAAATGACTTGCCCGCTTTCTTCGCTATCGTCAATCGGCAGGCCTATGCATCATCCCTCGCGGATCGCTTTGCGACATTGTTCTTCGGTGTATTCGATGGAATTACGCGCACTCTCCGCTATGTGAATGCTGGACACAATCCTCCCATCGTCGTCGAGCACGATGGGCCTGTCAGTTCGCTCGAGAAAGGCGGCGCGCCTATCGGGATGTTTCCGGATTCGCGCTATGAAGAAGGGTCCGTAGAGCTGCAACCGGGTAGTTGCGTCATCGCCTATACCGACGGTGTCGTGGAAGCTTCAAACCGAAGGGGCGAATCCTGGGGCATGGAAGGCCTTCTGCAAGCGGCATGTGCCGGAGTTTCGGGAAGGCTCAATGCCGAAGCTATCGTCCACACAATCTTCAACTCCATGGATGATTTCTCTGAAGGGAAACAATCCGACGACGCAACCTTGGCTGTTTTGCAGGTCAGCTGAAAGCGTTGGAGTGGCGCGCATTGGCACGACGCCCGCCACTTTAGGTGTCGTGGTCCTGCTCGTACCAATCGTCCGGAGGCAACGACAATCCCCATATATTTTCAGGATTCTCCAGCCCGATTCCGCAAACCCGGGGCTTTTCCGGATCAACGTAAACAACCTTGGCGGGGGCGCGTTTTCCCGTCATGACCACGTAAATCTCAATCTTCATCCCGACCCGCAGTGGAATCGTCGTGCTGATCAATGCGCCATGACGGTTGACGACAATTGTCTCGCCGTCGCACGTCACGGGCTCGCTGACTCCTTCGGCATGGATTACAACTTTGAGGGGAACACGGGTGCTTCTTCGGGCATCACCTGCGCGCTTCTCTGACATACACCACCAAGTTTGCTGCAGAGATCATAGTTGGTGCAACGCCTGAAGCACTAGTGGTAAAAGGATCACAGGAAATCGGGATCTCCAGCGCAGCACGCTCCGATGCCGCCGAGCCGACAGCCACGATTCGAGACGCGCACGCCGCTACCGTTGAGTAGTTTGCCCAACAATCAGTCCCTTCCCTTCCTGAATTGTGATCAATTGGTTTGGCTTGATGTTTGGAACGGAGTCTCGCTTTCCGCTCGGCCACGTGACTTCCACAGTAACTGTCTTCCCCTGAGCTGGCTTGCCCAGACCGAAGGTGAGCGGCATTTCGCTTTGAGACAAGTAACTGGAACCGCTTTTCACCATTGCCGAAAGCTTGGTGCCACTCGCGGTCACGACCTTCACTTTTGCTCCGATGCCGTCGCGATTCGATCGCGCTCCCACTGTCTTCACGCGGAGAAAATCATTCTGATTTCCATTTTCATTGCGCAGCAGGCGCGCTATCCCGTTGTTGGCAGTGATCACCAGATCGAGGTCACCGTCATTGTCATAGTCAAGGTAAGCAACGCCTCGCCCAACGATCGCCTTCGTTAGAGCTGACCCAACCTTGTTGGTCACTTCGTCAAAGTGGCCTTTGCCCAAATTGTGGAAGAGTTGTGCCGGCTCGGCATACTTCACCGTTGGCTGGACGATGCTGATGTCGTCGGAAACATGCCCGTTGATTGCCAGGATATCGGGCAGCCCGTCAAGGTCGTAGTCAAAGAAGAGAGCGCCGAAGGTGAGGGATTTAGTAGATTTCTGCGCAATTCCCGTAGCCGGCGCCGCGTCCGTAAACAAGCCTGATCCGTCGTTGTGATACAGCGCCATCCCTTCATTCGTGAAGTTGCCAACCACCAGGCTCGGCCACCCGGAGTTGTCATAGTCCGCGGCATCGGTGCCCATCCCGGCCCTGGCTGTGCCCGCTTCCCCGTACGCGACGCCCGCTGCCACTGCAACATCCGTAAACGTGCCGTTGTGGTTGTTGTGATAGAGCTTGTTTGGCTCGGTGTCGTTGGAAACGAAAAGGTCGAGGAACCCATCATTGTCGTAATCGACCATAGCAATCCCCAAGGCCTTGCTCGTGGGATCGTAAAGACCCGCCTTCTTCGTTACGTTCTCGAAAGTGCCGTCACCCCGGTTGTGAAATAGTGTCGAACTCTCACCCTTGAATCGTTGGGGCGTGCAGTAAGACTTGTTCTTGTTGTCGAGAGAGCAGTATTGATCCGTGTCGATCGACCATTCGACATAGTGCGCAACGAAAAGATCGAGCTTGCCGTCATTGTCATAGTCGAACCACACCGCGCTTGAGGAGAATCCAGGATCAGCCACTCCAGCTTTGCCTGTTACATCGGCGAACTTCCCGTTCCTCAGGTTGTGAAAGAGATGATTTGACCCCACCGTTGTGATGTAGATGTCGTCGTATCCGTCATTGTCGAAGTCGCCGACAGCGCAACCGAGACCGTACATTTCAATCGCCAGTCCGGCCTGGCGCGTCACGTCCGTAAAGGTTCCGTCCTTATTGTTGTGGTAGAGCGCAGGAAATGACTTACCCGTCTTGTGACCCGGCCAATCCATCGAGTTGACCAGAAGAATGTCTTGCCATCCATCGTTGTCGTAGTCGAGGATGCAGACGCCCGAACCCATCGTCTCCGGCAAGTACTTCTTACCGAATGCCCCAGTATTGTGTTTGAAATGAATTCCCGCCTGCGCACTCACATCAGCAAACTCAATCGGCCCAGAAGGACGCGACGCGGGCGCCTTCTCTTGCGCAGGAGCAGGTACTGAGGAAGTCGGAGCGCTTTCCGGCGTCGTCGTTTCGGGCTCCAACGGCAAAACCTGTTGCGGCTTGCTCTCCGATGTCTTCTTGCAGGCGGCCAGCCACATCAGGCCGGCAATCATTAGACAAATGGTAAGGCGGCTTCTGATCATTCGATAGTTTTTGCGGGACGTTTCAGAGCTACGGTTGAGCCACCATCTGCGCGGAGCTTGCACGCCGCGAATCCATCCAAATCTCAATCAGCATCGCGGCCGGGCCTACCAGGAACAGCGCATAAAACGGAGCGTAGACCACCTGGTACAACCGCATAATCATCTCCACGACCGCGACCAGGAACACGACGATGCATTGTCCTCGCTTCGACCGCACGGTCGTCTTGGGGTCGGTAATCATGAAAAAGATAAATAACTGGTACATCGGTCCGGTGATGGGAGCGATTTCCGACTGCCAGGGACTTCCCGTCATCCAGCTTCGCAGGAATCCAAATGCGATAAATGACGCAACATAAATGCCGGTAATGTGGAAGCGATGCAGTCTCCCGATGATGACAGACCCAAGCGCCCAAATCACCAGCATCGGCAACAGATAATTTCCCCACTGGATACTCAGTGAAGCGACCGTGTCCGCTGCCAGGAAGAGCATCACCGAAATGCCGAAATTCGACGGATTCCAGATGTGACGATTCTTGATCCGCAGGACATATTTCGACGTGATCGAGATCGCGGCGCAAAGCGCATACGGCCAGAACGCTGGCGACCGCACCAGGATCCCGACGCTGATCCCGGAAATGTACGCGCTTGCCGGATGAATCCACTTATGAAAGAAGATCCGCCCCAGCACAAGTTCAAGCGCAATGCTTGTGGCGATAGCGAGCAGTGTTCGCTGATAACTCTCGAGAATCCCGAACGACAGATGTCCCGCCAGCAGAATGCACGTGATAAACGCGGGCGCAATATAGCGGTTGTCGAGACTGAAAAACTGCTTGCGCGGCACGGGCGGCGAAATCACTGGGGCTGTCATCTGGCTCATGCCGGCTCCTTGACCTTGTTCAGTTGGTGGATCGCTGGTTGATCGATCGTCTGCGTTTTTCCCGATGGCCAGCGAATCACAACCTTTTCCATTTTCGGATTCTTCCCCAGCCCAAAGTGCAGGCGGCGATCATTCTCTGCGGCAAAGCCTGCGCCCCCGGATACTTCCTGCTCTTGCTTCTGGCCGTTCCAGTAGAGTGTAACCTTCGCGCCGATCGCACTGCGATTGCTTGTGGTTCCCTCGAGTTGAAACTCGACCCACTCATTGTCAGGGGCTACGGTGTTCTTGTAGATGAGCAATGGACCCTTCTGGTTCGCCACCAACACGTCCAGCACTCCGCGATTCCACAAATCCACCAGCGCCACGGAGCGGCCATCGTAGGTATCGCTCACGCCCACGGCTTGCGCCACATCGATAAACTTTCCCGCCCCGTCATTCAACCAAACCTTCTTGTTCTGATACCCCGACAGGCTGCGTCCATTGAAGGCGGGCCAGTTTTTTGCGTCGCCGATGATCGTGCTGTTGCCGCCGGCAACCTTCGAAAAGTCGTACCAGTAGCTGCGATTGTGATCGAGCGAGATGTATCCGTTCGAAAGATACAAATCGAGAGTTCCGTCGTTGTTCAGGTCGCCAAATTGTGCGCCGAAACTCCACCCTCCCAACTCGACGCCGAAGTCGCGCGCAAGATTTTCGTACTGCAGTCCGTCACCCGACGTTCCTTCCTTCGGCACCCACAAATTATTTCCCTGGATCAGAATCCCGTCTTCTGAAATGTTGGAGACGTACACGGCATATCGTCCTTGGTTCAGGATGTCGCCAAACGCTGCATTCATGCCGCTTTTCGGCGCAAATCCCACACCCGTCTGTTGTCCCACCTCGCGAAATTTTCCGCCGTCGTTGAAATAGAGCTCCGAAACACCGTAGTCGTTCGCCACAAACAGATCTGGATGTCCGGAGCCTCGCAGATCTGCGGCAGAAGCTGCCAGCGCCCATCTTCGACTGTTGATCCCTACTTTCTCACTGACCTCCTCGAATTTCCCCCCGCCCAGATTGTGGAAGAGATATTTCCTGCCCCCATTCTTCGCGTACTCGAAACTATCGGGCATGATTCGAGTCGTATTCAAGTGCCACAAATCGATGTCTTCCGCGTAGTAGCCCCCGAGGAACAAGTCGAGAAGGCCGTCGCCATCGTAATCAAGCCAGATTGCGGTGTTGGCGTTGACCCACACAGGCAGCCCGGCCTGATCGGTCACACGCGTGAATCCATGGCCTTGATCATTGTGAAACAGCTCGGGACGTCCCCACTTAATGAGGAATAGATCCTCATATCCATCGTTGTCATAGTCGCCCCACACCGCGCCTGTAGAAACACCAGTCCCGGACTGGTTGACGTCGGCAATTCCCATTTCCTGGGCGACATCCTTGAACGTCCCATCGTGCAGGTTGCGATACAGCGCGTTCTTGCTGCCGATTGCGCTGTTCGTCACGTAAAGATCGGGCCAGCCGTCGCCGTCAAAGTCAACCACCGAGACGGACGCTCCCATGGAGGCCACTTCTGGCATGATTGGCTCAAGCTTCGGATCGAGAACCGGCGCCTGATGGACAAAGTTGATCCCTGCCGCATGCGACACTTCCGTCAAGTAAAACCCGTGGTGAGCGATCGCCGTCTTCGCATCGGAAACGGAGCGATCCGAAGTACGACGCGCTGTGAAGCGCTTCATGGCCAGTGGCGTGAGCAGCAACCCGATGAAGAAAATAACAACAAGAGCCCGTACGAATCGGCCTGCATTCATTGGTTCGTTTCGCTCCGCAACGCGCCCTTAAATACTTCCGGCGTAATGTAGCGCGTGTGATACGTGCGCCAATCGTCAGGATGCTGCCGGTAGACCCACTCGTCTTCCAGCGCTCCCGGACGCGTCGTGTATTCATTCTTTGCGTGATATGGCAACGGCAATACCGTCTTGGACCACGTTGAATTGTAATCGCCGTCCTTGATCCAGCCATCGCCCTTGATCACGAAATCCCGCACCCATCCCGCAGGCGGAGGTGGTTGTTCGGCAAAGCGCAGAGACATTTCATCTCCTGAGTTCACGATCACGTAACGGTCATCGATCGTTCGTAGCAAATCGCGCACATCGCCGTATCGCGTGTAATAGCCAATCAGGTCGCGCCACCGCTGCTTTGTGCCTTCGATCTCGTTATAGTCCGGGACTTCCGGAGCGCCGGCTCCAACCGGCATGTGCATCACGGAATATCCACGATAGTGAAGATCCGCGCTGGTGGCATCAAGCGTCGTCTCCTTCAGCGCAGTCTCAGGCGCACCCTTCGCCCAGTGGATCGCGTCCCAGTAAATTTCCAGGTTCGTGCGCAGCCGCACCCGGCGCGGTGTTCCGGGCTTGAAGATGTCCGTCAGATTGAACAGGATCGTCTTCTTGCGTCCAGCCGGAAATCCCAGGTTGTCCTGCGCCGTGAACCAACCGCCATGTCCGTCGGGCACTTCCACACTCAATCCATGAGCACGCCACCGGTTGCCCTGCGTGATGGCTACGTTGACCGAAGATTCCGTGTCATGGATCGAGCCTTGGGCAATGAGGTATAACGGCCCGCTCGTGGGAGCGTCGTCGCCCAGATCGACTTCGAGATAATGATCTCGCGTTACGCCTTGGAACTGTCCTTTGCCAAAGCTGCCAACTGCTTTTCCATCCAGCGTCCGGACGAGTTCGGTGACGTCCTGCCCGGTATCGTCCATCGCGCGCGCGACCTCGTGTGGCGTATACACCGTGGTGAACCCGAGCTTTGCCGGCGGAATTACGAAGCGCTCGTCCACATAGATCTCGGTGTTGGCGGGGTGATCGACAGTCATTAGGCTGATGTAGTCGTAGTAATACACTTCCCACAGTTCGGCGGTGATGCGGATGTCGTAGTAGCCGTCGTGCGGAACAAGTTGGTCGCGTCCGATCTTGTACCACTCGCCGGTTGCCGCGATCTGCGCCGACCCCAGCGTATTGATGCGCAACCCGATGGCAGAGCCCCACGGAACCGCGTCCTTCACGAACTCCATTTCCTTGCCGTTGAAAGCAAATAGAAATGGACACGAAGCCTTCAATCTCTGCTCGGTGACAACATCCTGATCGGCCTTCACTCCAAACTCGGCGCGTACGGTGCCGTTCGGCCACACTACGCGCACGACTTCAGCTTCGGTCTGCTCGCCCAGTCCAAAATGAAGCATGGGACCAGTGATGGGTTGCTTCTGGACCAGCAGTCCCGAACGGACTTCGATCTCGCCTCCCACGCCGAACGGATTGATCCGCTGATCTCCGACTGCCTGCACGGCGTGTGGTCGAACGACTTGCCAGTGATAGTTCTTCGAAGTCTGGTTCACTGCATCGATAGCCTGCCCATCAGCGGTAAGACCGAGCAGATCGAGTCGCCCATTGCCCTTAAGGTCGGCAGCGCCGAAAACCTGCGGTGGGCCGAGAGCGTGATCGAGCAGTGTGAATCCACCTTTGTCATCGCCAAGCCAGATCAAAGCTCCCCTGGCTTCGCTTTTCCCGGTCGGACAGAGCACCAAATCAAGCGCTCCATTATTGTCTAGATCCGCCACGCGCAAGCGAACTTCGCCCGCCAGATTGCGCGCCGCATCAGGAACGCGGGCAATCTCAGCGGTCTCCCAGTTTTGTCCGTCGTTTTTGTCGGAGATCCGTGTGATCGTACCGTCGCTGCGCACGGCGAACAGATCCAGGTTCCCATCGTTGTTCGCATCGGCTACGGCCAGGGCCTTCACCGAGGCAAAGTCGCCTGGCAAAGCACGCTCGCGAAACTGTCCTTGCCGTTCATTCATGAAGACATGGAGTCTTCCGGCACCATCGATGATGGCTGCGTCCGGGTTACCGTCGCCATCGAGATCCGCCCAGGCAAATTCGAGCACACCAGAGATCTCAGCAAACGGATGGATCGGCAGGAATGTTCCGTCGCCATTGTTGCGCAGCACTGTCGGTACGCCGCTCTTCGCGCCGAGAACGATGTCCAGGTCGCCGTCTGCCTCAATGTCGACGGCCCACGCCCCGGTGTACGCGGCGCCAGTCACCGATTTCGGGAGCTTCGTTTGCGCCGTCACGTCGCTGACCTTCGCCGGATCATCTTGCCGCATGAAGCGCACTCCGCCAGCGCCTGCTAGCACGAGATCGGTTTTGAAATCGTAGTTGAAGTCAACCGGCACGATTCCATCCGGCAACGGAGACTCACCCGACGCACCGCCAGGAAAAGGAAATTTCGCTCCCGAGGCAAGACGTACCTCATGCCCGTTCGCCACTGCCACGACCGGAGCACCCGTACTGCCAAGTGAGACTCCTCCGACCCACGACCACCTTTCACCTGCGAACTGGGCCAGTGGCTGCGGATTGAATGTCAGCGCCGTATCAGCCGGCGCAGGCCTGAAGGCTGGAGTCGGCATCAGCAGGAAGTGCGTAAAAGGCTCCGCTTCATCTCCCGGCGCGGCCTTAATCACGCGCAAGCTATGCCGGTAGTCAGGATCTCGCATGAGCACGTTTCGCAGGAACGTGGTCTGAGTCGCGGCTGTTCGCAAATCGTTTCCCGACACTGCAGACTGCACGGCAGCCAATTGCTTCTGGGCTTCCGCCGGCCACGTCGACGAACGACTAGCCAGATGAGAAAGCGCCGACTTCAGAGTCTCTGCATCGCCACGTTTGGCAGCGATGCGGCTGAGCTCCAACGAAGCCGCGAGATTCCCCAGCTGTGCGGCGAGAATTTTCTGCAGAAGTCCCTGATAATCAGAATCGCTGTTCGCGCCTCCTTGCCGCTCGGTTTCCTCCGCCAGCGAATACAAGGCCCGCAAATTTTGCGGATTGAGTTCCGACGCTTTCTGGAAGTCCGTCAAAGCCGCAGCCGAATTGCCGCGCTGGCTCTCCAGGATTCCCAGCAAGTTGTAGATCTGATCGTTCTTCGGATCCAAATCGCGTGACTTTTCCAGGCGCTGCGCTGCCGTATCGTAGTTACGCTGACGCAGCGCCAAAATGCCCCAATTCGCCCATCCCGAAGGCTCGCCGGGCACCATCTGCGTGAGTTCCGAAAGCTTCGCTTCCGCGTGGACGTCATCGCCAACTTGCAGCGCGGACAGTCCGACGTAGAAAGCGGAAACCGCGTCCTTATATTCTTTCGAACCCGTAGCCGGAAACTTCACCCGCGAATTGCAGGAAGAGAACGTGATCAACATCATCCCCAGAGACAAAATCAGAGCAACATGCCTGACACTCTTTCGGCCGGTATACATAGTAGAACGCAAGCGCGATTCCGTTGAAAGCGCGAGGCTCTCAGTCGTCATTCCGCAGCCCTTCGTGCCTCTCTAACCCTATTTTCGATTTGAGCGCGGCACCGCCGCGCCGATACCCGTTCAAAGTTACGCTGCTTGCAGTTTCTCGCGTTTCAACCGGCGGCGGCGCGTCATTCCCCAGAACCACAGGAATGCGATCGCCAGAAACGGCAACATATAAAGGAGAAGGTCCCAACGGCCATAGCCTGGGGGTGTGGCCTCGACCCGCGAAAGCGCTTCCCCACCGCCTTCCGAACTCTCAAGAATGAGCCGGATACGCCAGAACTCATCCCGGTCAAACTCCGCCGAAGCTTTGTATTCTACTAGGCCTCCCGAATTGTCGCGCTCAGTTGGATAGACGACCTCAGCCAGGCGCCCGCTTTCCGGCTGAACACCGATCGAAATCTTCAGATCAGCAGGGATCTTCCCACCCGGCGCCGGGTCGACGAGAACAAAGAACGTTCCCGTTCCCACGTCCGGATGCGTCCATAACGCGACCACGCACGGGCCGATGCGCCGATTCTCGATGATCGGAAATGGAGGCCCGTTGTGCGCGGACAGCGGCCCCGGCGACAAGACGCAGAGCCCTGCCACCGCGATCGCGACAAACCGCGCGCCCAACCCCCTTGTCATTCCGAACCGGCGGTAGCCGGTGAGGAATCTATTGCCAATCGCATTGATTCTTGATCCGCCCATCATCCACTCATCAGTGTGGAGCGCATCTCCATCGGTTGGAAGATGAGCCACATTGCAGAAAGCCACAAAATCGTAGAAACCGTCGCCCACGGCAGGAACGCACGCAGCAAGCGCTTCGGCGAATCCTCTGCCGCAAGCCCGTGCATGACGGTCAGAGATCCCGCGAATCCAAGAAGCAGAAATCCAATCTCGATCACCTGCACCAGATTCGCCGGCAATCCTGTCAACGTCCACCTCGGCTCTCCCAGGAACGGATGTCCCAAGCTTGCAACAGCGCTTTGCGTGACCGGAATAATCGTGTACAGCCCGGTCAGAAAATGGAAGCCATAGTGCGCCAGCCACATCCCAAATCCGAGCGGCACCAGACCGTATGTATAGCGCACCGCCACTGACAGCGGCGCTCGGTCAAGCCCCGCCCAGGAACGCGATAAAAAGGCTGCCACTCCAAGCAACACCAGCGGTTCCGCGACGATCACGAATGCAAAGATCGTTCCCAGCACCGGCGCCTCATGGCTTACTCCAAGAATACGGCCCAGCCATCGTTCGACGGCGTACACCGGGCTCACCATGCCAAACGCGTTCAACAAGGCACCGAAGCAGAAAACAATCGCCAGCACTGCAAGGTCTTTTCGCTTCGAGAAGTAGCCAATTCCCGAACGGAGCGGATCCGTCAGCAGTTCGCTTCCCGGCAGGCGGCTCAAAATTCCGATGTTGTCATGCGGGCAGGCATGGACGCAATCCATACAGAATGTGCAATCCATGTTGCCCACTTTGCGTGGCTGAAACAACGCCAACTCACATCCGCGGATCACCACCAAATCCGATTGCCCGTCCCGCCGGCCTCGTATGCAATCCTTCGTTTCGCAGCTGCTGCAGACCGATTGCTCCCGGACTTTCACTTCAAACGGCGAAAGCGTTGACGCAACAAAGTTGAACTGTCCGATCGGGCAAACAAATTTGCAGAACGATGCGTGCTTGAACAGGCCGTCCACGATCAGGATGCACAGGAAATAGGCGATGACCAGCCACGCCGTCCACCAGGGAGAAGACCACAAGTCAAACAACTCGTAGAGGTAAAGAATCAGGACAAACAGAACGATGGAGGTCCACTTGTTTCGCAGAAGGCGAGGCCAGTTCCATCTGGGAGTAAACACTCGCCGTGCAACTTGCCTCACCAGCACGAATGGGCAGGCAAGACAGAAAAAATTCCCTGCACAGAGAAGAATCAGTACCAGCACGCCGCGAAAATGGAGCCAGCTTAGCGTGGTCGCCAGATTCTTGGGCGCCAGCGACGGTCCCAGTAGCCCATGCAAGACCATCAATACGCTCACGACCAGCAGCGGTAGCTGCAGCATCGGACGCACGTATCGCCAGCGGAACAAAGCACCCAGAACGGGCACTTTCATCAGGTCAAAGGCTGGCGGAGTGTCTTCAGGAACCGGAATGTTGTTCGAAGTCAACTGCGGGCCTAGTTAGGTCGGACGTCTTTCAACTCGAACTGCCTTTCTACTTTCTCGCCGGTAGGAAGTGTGCCGTGCAGCAAAATCACCCAGTCACCCGCCATCCCCAGTTTCAATTCCGACTCGTAGCGGCGAGAAAGTAGAAAG
>Ga0335078_10003433_pt1 | contig 23620 bp, 22 predicted proteins | sample Lox_Sample_32_FD_206711 | JGI IMG/M metagenome (GOLD analysis project Ga0335078, IMG submission 206711) | Soil microbial communities from Loxahatchee National Wildlife Refuge, Florida, United States - Lox_Sample_3.2 | ecosystem: Environmental > Terrestrial > Soil > Wetlands | place: USA... | reverse complement strand
CCCACGGACGTCGAGCGAAGCGAGACCCAAGAAATCAGCCCGCCACCAGATCCACCAGCCGCTCCAGCTCCTCCTCGGACGACCACGCCCCGACCGACGCGCGCACCACCCCGCACGCCGGGATGCTGCGGACGATCACGCCCTCGCCGGCGAGCCGCGCCACCTCGGCGTCGACATCCTCGGCCGCCCACGACACGAGCGTCGAGCGGCCACGCGGCCGCACCGACAGCCCACGCTCGCGCAGCCGATCGGCAAGCCGGGCCGCCAACGAGGCCGCGCGCTCGTGCACCCAGTCCCAGCCCGCGTCCTCGAACACGCCGAGCGACGCCGCCGCCCACGCGCTCCGCACCCCGGCCGGGAAGCCGTGGTCGAGGCGCTTGACGCCCTCGGCCTGCTCGAACTCGAGCGCGTTCGCGGGGTCGGCGACCGACCCGTAGCCCGGCCAGGGCACGAGCAGATCGTCGAGCCGGTCGGGGTGCACGAACAGCGCGCCGCTGCCCTCGGGGCCGCACAGCCACTTCTGGCCCGAGCCCGCGTAGTAGGCGCAGCCGAGCTCGCGCACGTTGATCGGCACCGCCCCGAGCGCCTGCGCCGCGTCGAGCAGTACCGGCACCCCGGTGGCGACCAGCGCGGGCACGTCCGCGACCTCGCCGCCCACCCAGGAGACGTGCGAGCACGCGATCAGCCGCGTCGCGCTCGTGACCTCGCCGGGAAGCTCGGCGAACGGCACGACGCGGATCTTGACCCCGTGCCGCTGCCGCGCCCGCCCGAGCGGCGCGAGCAGACCGGGATGCTCCTGGTCGGAGGTCACGATCTCGTCGCCGGCCCGCAGGTCGAGCCCCGCGATCACTGTGTTGACGCCGTCGGTGGTGGAGCCGGTTAACGCGACATCTGCCGGCTCACAACCGAGCGCGGTCGCGTACCCGGAACGCGCCCGAGCGGCGAGGTCCATCAGCGCTTCGAAGTAGGGCTTCCCGCAGCGGCCGCCCTCGGCCTCGGCCTCGACCCGGCGGCGCACCGCGTCGACGGCGACGGCGGGAATCGGCCCTTCGGTGCCGGCGTTGAGGTACGAAAGCCGCTCGAGTACGGGGAACTGGGCGCGGAATGTCTGTGGATCGGCGGAGGTCATGGTTTCGGTCATACCCCTATTCTGTCGGCCGGCATGTGCTTCGACTTCGACGCGCGGCCGCCGGTGCCGCCCGAGGATCTGCTGCTCGCCCCGATCGCCGGTGGCGCGGGCGCCGAGGTGCTCGAGCTCGTCTCGGCCGACGACACGCGGTTCTCGGCCGCGCTCGCGCTGTCCGACGCGGACCGCAAGGGCGGGGTCGTGATCCTGCCCGACGTCCGCGGCCTGTACACGTTCTATGTCGAGCTGGCCGAGCGATTCGCGCAGGCCGGCTACCACGCGATCGCGCTCGACTACTTCGGCCGCACCGCGGGCCTCGGTCCGCGCGACGAGGACTTCGAGTACATGCCCCACGTCCAGCAGTTGACCGTCCCCGGAGTCCAGCAGGACGCCACCGCCGCGATGACGGCTCTCAAGGAGCACACGGGCGCCACCGCCGTCGCCACCGTCGGCTTCTGCCTGGGCGGCTTCGAGTCGTTCCTCGCCGGCGCGGACGTCGACGGGCTCGCGGCCGTCATCGGCTTCTACGGCGTGCTGACCGGCTCACGCTTCGGGACCGACGGGCCGCTCGAGCGTGCCGCCGACATCCGGGCCCCGCTGCTCGGCCTGTTCGGCGGAGCCGACCAGGCGATTCCGGTCGAGGACGTCGAGGGGTTCGACGCGAAGCTGACCGAGGCCGGGCTCGACCACGAGATCCACGTCTACCCCGGAGCGCCGCACTCGTTCTTCGACCGGCGCTTCGAGGAGTACGCCGACGATTGCGCGGACGCCTGGCGCAGGATGCTCGGCTTCCTCGAGCGCCACACCTAGGCTAGGTCTTCGCCTCTTCTTTGTCGCCCTCGAGCTCGCGCTTGAGGACCTTGCCGGTGTGGTTGCGAGGCAGCTCGTCGAGGAACACGACCTCGCGCGGGACCTTGTAGTTCGCGAGGTTGTCCTTGACGTAGCCCTTGACCTCGTCTTCTGAGAGCTTGGCGCCGTTCTGGAGGACGACGAACGCCTTCAGCCGCTGCCCGAACTTCTCGTCCTCGACGCCGATCGCCGCCGCCTCCTGGATCGACTCGTGCGCGCCGAGCAGTTCCTCGACCTCGGCCGGGAACACGTTCTCCCCGCCCGAGACGATCATCTCGTCGTCGCGTCCGTCGATGTACAGACGACCCTCGGAGTCGAAGTGACCGACGTCGCCGGAGGCCATCAGGCCTTCGACCATGTCCTTGTTGCCGCCGCCCGTGTAGCCCTCGAACTGCGAGATGTTGCCGACGAAGATCCGCCCGCTCTCGCCCTGGGCGACCTCCTTGCCGTTCTCGTCGAGCAGCTTGACGATCGATCCCCGCACCACCTTGCCGACGCTGCTCGGCTCCTCGCGGAGGTCCTCGGGCGTGGCGATCGTGGCGTAGGCGATCTCGGTCGACCCGTACAGGTTGTAGACCACCGGCCCGAACAGCTTGGTCGCGCGCTCGGCGAGATCCGCGCCGAGCGCCGAGCCGCTGACGAAGATGATCCGCAGCGCCGAGGTGTCGCGCTTCTTGATCTCGTCCTCGCCCAGGTCGGCGAGCCGCGAGAGCATCACCGGGACCATGACCATCGCGTTCGCGCGGTGCTCCTCGAGGCTGTCCAGCGTGGCCTCAGGGTCGAACCGGCGGCGGACCACGAGCGTCGAGCCGAGGCCGACGCCGACGATCGCCTGCATGAAGCCGAGCGCGTGGAACATCGGCACGCACAGCTCGGTGGTCTCCCGGGCACGGAACGGGACCTTGCTGAGCAGGCCGCCGATCAGCGACAGCGAACGCGGCTCCGAACGAGGGGCGCCCTTGGGGGTGCCGGTCGTGCCGCTGGTGAGGATCGTGATCCGTGGCCACTCCTTCGGCTTCGGCGGCGCGCTCCGATCGGCGCCGTCGGTCAGCGCATCGAGGGTGTCGTCGCCGGGCTCGTCCGCCCACGCGCGGTAGCGCCCGCGCGGCGGGTCGTCGATTCCCTCGAGCATGTCGGAGTACTCGTCGTCGTAGACGAGCAGATCGGTCCCCTCGCGCTGAGCGACCTCGCGGATCTGCGGCCCGGCGAACGAGGTGTTCAGCAGCACGATCCGCGCGCCGCACTTGGCGGCTGCGAACACCGCCTCGAGGAACCCGCGGTGGTTGCGGGCGAGGATCGCGACGCCCTCGCCCGCCTCGAGCCCGTGTTCGCGCCACGCGTTGGCGAGCGCGTTGGTGCGCTCGTCGAGGTCCTTGTAGCTGAGCTCGCCGCGCTCGTCGATCATCACGGCGCGATCGCCGTGACGGACCGCGCCGGCCACGACCGCGCCACCGATCAGCCCGTAGCGCTGGAAGCCGAGCAGCAGCTGCCCAAGGCGATGAGGCGGCTCCGGGCCGACCAGCCCGCTGCGGAGGCACAGCGTGGCGAAGTACGCCTCGTCGCCGGCGCGCTCGGCGAGCTTCGCCGCGCCGCCGATCAGGCCCTTCGGGTCGAGCGCCGCGTTGATGATGGCCTTGGGATCCAGGTTGACGATGGCACTCTCCTCCTCTTGCCGCTGTTCACCGCTCCACGCAATTTTGCTCGCTCGGGAAGTTTTTCGGCGCACATGCGTCCGTGTGAGTGGGAATTGAACGAGCCCAAAGCACAGGCATACCGCGAGAAGGCCGAGATTATTCGCCCTTGTCGCGACCTGACCGACTTCGCCGCGCTGCGGCGATGACAATGGCGCCGCCGCCGACCCCACGCGGCGGCGGCGTCTAATTCGCCGTGGGTGACCTCATGAATCGTTTGCTGCCTCATGGGTAGTAGACGATGCAATGCTCGGCAAGCTCATCACGCTGCCCGTGCGCGTACCTGTGAGGTCCGCGCAGCTGCTTACGCGTGCTGCGGGCGAAGTCGCGGGACGTGCCCTTTCGATCACCGGACAGGCGATCGAGATCATCACGCCCGGGCGATCGCAGCCGGCTTGGGACGGGAACGCGCCGCCACCGGAGCCCGCCCCGCCCCCGGCAGACGCTCCCGCCCCGCCGGTCGTAGACGCTCCCGTCGCGCCGGTTGCCGAGGCTCCCGTCGAGTGGTCCGAGGAGCCGCCGGCGCCGCTCGTAGAGGAGCCGGCCCACGTCTCCGAAGAGCCTGAGCTCGTGCAGGAGTCCGCGGAGCCAGGCGCCGAGGAGGGCGCGGGCGCGGGCATCACGGTGGCCGAGCCGTGGGACGGGTATGGCCGTATGAGCGCCAAAGACGTCATCGACCGGACCACGACGGCCAGCGTCGCCGAGCTCGCGACGATGAGGCTCTACGAGGCCCGGCACCGCGCCCGCCAGACCGTGCTCGCCGCGGTCGATCGCCGGCTGAAGCTGGCGAACGGCGGCCGCCTCGCCTGAACGAGCACCCGCCTACGAAAGGAACAAGTGACATGCCCGCAGCGAAGACCCTGAACGAGCGCGACGCCAAGCTCGTCACCTGGCTGGGCGAAGCCCACGCCAAGGAAGCTGAGCTCGAGGCGGACCTGACCGCCCACATCGCGCTGACCCAGAAGGCCGCCTACAAGAAGCGCCTTCAGAACCACCTCAAGGAGACGCGCGATCACAAGCGCAGGGTCGCCGCGCGCATCAAGAAGCTCGGCGGCCCGACCGGCCAGGGCCTGCTCGCCGTCCCCGGCGCCGTCGGCGAGGTCGCCGGCAAGACCGTCGCGGCCGTCAAGGGACAGGTCGGGGTGGCGCGGGCGATCGTGAGTGAGCAGGCCGAGACTCATCTGCGCAACGCGCAGGACGAGCTTCGCGAGGAGCACACCGAGATCGCGCTCTACACCCGCATCGAAACCCTCGCCACGGAGGTGGGCGATCGCGAGACGGCGCAGCTGGCGCGGGCGATCCGCCGGGACGAGGAGCGCATGGCGAAGTACCTCGCGGCCGAGCTCGTGCGGCTTACCAAGGATGTGGTGCGCGCCGAGATCCCGCGTGATCAGCGGGCGACGTCGTCGCGGACGCGTTCTCGGCGGTCCTCGAGCGCGACTCGCTCGCGTTCGACGAGCCGGTCGCGCTCGACGTCCCGCAGCACGAGCGCTCGGAGTTCGAGCGCCCGGAGTTCGAGCGCCCGGGCCGGCGCCGGCCGCTCGCGCAGCTCCGCTTCGACCCGTAGCCCACGCGCCCGCACTACGTCGCGCAGCTGACCATTCATTGCCGGCGGCCCGGCCGGGCTCGAGTCCGGCCGGGCCGCCCTGGCTCAGCGCGTGAGGTCGTACACGCGAGCCGTCTCTGCGCTCGTGCGCATGCCCCCTTACCGTGAACTATCGGATGCACGACGCCGCGACCGCGGCGGCGAGGGGTCCACTGCGGCGCGCGGCTTCGCACCACGCGAGCCACGGGCGCTCGCGTGGACATGAGCGTAAGCGAGCGGCCTCGGGATCGTGTTGACGACCGGTGAATATCAGCCCGGACTGCGGTTGGAAATTCAGCGCATCGGGGTAGACAAACGGTGTCGTCGTCGAGGAGAGACCGATGCTGACACACATCCCCGCTGGTCCGGGCAATACAAGTGAGCCGCACTCCGGCCTCGTCTGGTTCGCCGAGGAGTGCATGAACAACGGTGCGCCGCTCGAGCGCTACATCGCCCACGCCGAGAGCATCGGCGACCGCGAGCTCGCCACGTTCTTCCGCCGGGCGCTGGCCGAGGGCCGTCGTGTACGCCCCGGCGAGAGACGCCGGTCCCGTCGCCGGGCACGCGGCGACCGCCGGCGCGAGTAGCCGACACCGCTAGCGATCGCGGACCGCGAGCCTCAGGCCGGCGCCGACCGGGATGACCGTCTGGGTCAGCGCCTGCTCGGCCTCAATCAGCGAGGTGAAGTCGACCAGCTCGTGCGCGTGCGACTCGACGTTGTCGATCGCGAGCAGGCCCCGCGGGGCCAGCGTCCGGACAAGATCGGGAAGGTAGCTCGGGTAGGCAGGCCGCTCGGCGTCCAGGAAGACGAACTCCCATTCGGCGTCGTCCGAGCGGGTCAGCGTGTCGGCCGCGTCCTGGATACGGAGCTCGACCACAGCTTCGAGGCCCGCGACATTGAGATTTTCGCGCGCCAGCTCGGTGCGGCTTGCGTCGAGGTCGACCGTGACCACGCGCCCACCGGTGCTCTCGGCGGCGTCGGCAAGCCAGATCGTCGAGTAGCCGTTGGACGTGCCGAGCTCGAGGATGCGCCGCGCTCCGGTCGCGCGGATCAGCACTCCGAGGAGCTCCGCGGTCGGCCGCTCGACGTTCCGGAAGCGCTCGAGCCGATCGGAGAGCGCCTCGTCGTGTTCGCGACTGCGGGCGTAGAGGTCGTAGGCGAAGCGCCGCCGGGTGGCGTCCATCGCTCCGGCACACTACGCGACCAGCTCGACCTCTTCGACAGCCGCCGGCTCGGGCGGGTGCACATCCTCCAGGCGTTCGACGTTGGCAAGCGCTGGGAACAGCCGCCCCCAGCTGAGCGCGAGCAGGATTGTCATCACTCCTCCGCCCACGACCGCCGGCACTGTCCCCACGAGGTACGCGGCGAGTCCGGACTCGAACGCGCCGAGCTGGTTCGAGGCGCTGATGAACACCATCTCGACCGCGTTGACACGGCCACGCAGCCGATCGGGCGAGGCGAGGGCGACGATCGTCGAGCGGATGTTCATGCTGTAGAGGTCGACGAAGCCGCTCACGCCGAGCGCGAGCAGCGAGATCACGAACACCCGCGAGAGACCGAACACGATGATGCTCGCGCCGTACAGGCCGACCACGATCAGCAGCGTTCTGCCGGCCCGGCGCCGGATCGGGTGGCGGGTGATCCAGGCGGCGGCGAGCAGCGCCCCGATCGCCGGAGCGGCGCGGAGGACTCCGAGCCCGGTGGCGCCGACGTGCAGGATCGACCGCGCGAACACGGGCAGCAGCGCCACCGCTCCGCCGAACAGGACCGCGAGCAGGTCGAGCAGGATCGCCCCCAGCAAGATCTGAGTGCGGCGCACGAAGCGGAGGCCCTCGAGCACGCTCTCGACGTTCGGGGGTGGAGCGACGCCATCGTCGCCGATGTCCGCGGCCGGCCGAGGATGCATCGCCATCACGAAGCCCGTCGAGACGACGCACGAGCCGGCCGCGAGCAGATACACGAGGCTCGGTGACACGCCGTAGAGAAGGCCGCCCAGGGCTGGACCGATGACCATGCCGGCCTGGCTCGCGATAGAGCGGAGCGTCATCGCGTTCTGCAGCAGATCGACGCTGACGAGCGTCGGCGGCATCGCCCGCGCCGCCGGCCACCCGAGAGCCATTGCCACCCCCGCCCCGACGGCGAGTGCCAGGTACGGCCATACCTGGGTCGTCCCCGACGAGCTCACCAGCGCGAGGCCGACGCTGATGCACGCAGCGAGCAGCAACGAGCCGGCGAAGATCAGCCTCCGCGGCACCCGGTCGGCCAACTGGCCGGCCGGCAGCGCGAGCACGAACAGCGGCACGAACTCGGCCAGCCCGATCCACCCGAGATCGAGCGCGCTTCGGTGGAGCGCATAGACCTCCCAGCCGATCGCCACCTCGATTGCGTGGAGGCTGATCCCCATCCCGAGCAGGGCCAGCCACCACAGGCGGAAATCGCGCTCCTCGAGCGCCGGACCGATCCGTCTCAAAGCATCGGTGCGACCAGGGTCATACGACCCAGCCTACCCAGGCCGACCGAATCGGCCGTGACGGCATTGAAATTACGCCGTCAGACGCCGGTCGATCCGCGCCGGCGAACGAGCGAGTCGATCGCCGCCGCCGCAAGCAGCACGATCGCGGTCGCGATCAGCTGTCCGGCTGCGCTGATTCCCATGAGCGCCAGGCCGTTGTAGACCACCGCGATCACCAGACCGCCCAACAGCGCGTGGAGCGGCTTACCCCGCCCGCCGAACAGACTGGCCCCGCCGATGACGGCTGCCGCCACGCCGTACAGTGTCAGCGTCCCGCCGTCGACGCCGGTCGAGATCGACCCGAGCTGTGACACGTAGCAGAGCCCGGCAAGCCCGGCGGTCGCGGCGCTGAACACGAACGCGAGCCTGCGGACGTGCTGGACGTTGATGCCGGCGCGACGGGCCGCCTCGGGATTTCCGCCGATCGCGTACATGTAGCGCCCGAGCCGGGTTCGCCCGAGGAAGATCGAGTACCCGAGCAGCACGAGCAGGACGAACGGGACCACGTACGGGACCCCTTTCAACGAGGTCAGCAGACCGCGGTTGATGCTGCAGACGTATACGAGCACGATTCCGCCGACCGCGGCGGCGCCGATCTGGAGCAGGGTGATGCTGAGCGGCGGCGCGGTCAGACCCCGGGCACGCCGATGGGCAGCTCGTCGTATTGAGAAGGCCGCGTAGATCGCGACCACCACCACGAGGATGATCCAGCTGGCGGCGACGCTGATGTTGTCGTTGACGAGCTTGAACACGGGGCTCGTCGGCGAAACCGAGATCACGCCGCCAACCGCGGACTTGTCGATGGTGGCGAGCTCGATCACGACCCCCTGGAAGAACAGCAGTCCCGCGAGGGTCACCACGAACGACGGGATGTGGAGCCTTGTGATGATGCTCCCCTGGAGGTACCCGATGGCCCCGGTTATCGCGATGCCGCAAATGATGCCGAGCCACCAGGGGAGGTTCACCGGGCCGGCGATCAACTCGGCGATCGCGAACCCACCGACGCCGAGCACGTAGCCAACGGACAGGTCGATCTCCGACAGGATCAGGGCGAAGATCTCGGCCGCCCCGAGCAGGATGTAGATGGCGGACTGCTGGAACAGGTTGACCAGGTTCAGAGCGGAAAGGAACTTCGACCGCTCGATCTGGAAGAAGATGATGATGACGATCAGGCCGGCGACGACCGGCAGCGCGCCGCTCTCTCCGCTTTTGATGCGACGCCACTGCGCGTTCAGGTAGTCCCCGAGCGAGTCGGCGAGAACCTCGGGCGCGGCGGCGGTCAGCTCGGCGTCGCTCTCGGGCGCCGCGGTCTCGTCCTCCGCCAGCTCGGTCGAGAGCGGCGGCTCCTGCAACTCCGAGGGAACGCCTGGACTTGAAAACTCGTCGTCGGGCATCACTCCGCCTTTCCGGCGCCGGCCGCGCCGTTGCCCACGGTCCGCGAAGAGCGTCCGGTGGTCATGTAATCGACCACCGAGCTGGGGTCGAACTCGGACGCGCGGCCCTGAGCGACCATGTTGCCCAGATAGAGGATCACGATACGGTCCGCAACCGCGAACACGTCGTTCAAGTTGTGCGATACGACCAACACCGCCACGCCCTGCGAGGCGAGCCGCTTGATCAGGGCCAACACCGTTCTCGTCTGCGAGACACCCAATGCCGCGGTCGGCTCGTCCATGATCACGAGCTTGGCCTTGGCCATCACCGCCTTCGCCACCGCGACCGACTGCCGCTGGCCGCCGGAAAGGGACGCCACCGGCTGGCGGATCGACCGGATCGTCCGGACCGATAGCTCCTCGAGCGTCTGCTTGGCGGACAGTTCCATCTTCGCTTCGTCGAGGAACCCGCGCTCGAGCGGCTCGTGGCCGAGGAACATGTTCTGGACGATGTCGAGGTTGTCGGCGAGCGCCAGGTCCTGATAGATCGTGGTGATTCCGGCCGCCTCGGCGTCGCGCGGCCCGTGGAAGTGGACCGGCTTTCCCTCCCATACGAGCTCGCCTTCGTCAGGCGGCCACAGCCCCGCGATCGTCTTGATCGTGACCGACTTCCCGGCGCCGTTGTCACCTGCCAGCGCCGTCACCTGCCCCGGCGGGATCTCAAATCCGATCCGCGTGAGGGCCTGTACCGGGCCGAACCGCTTGGTTATCCCGCGAAGCTCGAGCAGCGGTGCGCCGTTCGAGCTGCTCACCGGTGGGACTCGCTCGGTGGCGGAACTGTCCGAAGTGCTCATCGTCCTCCCTATGTGCGACGGGCCCCTCCGGTGCGCCGGAAGGGCCCATACACACTATCGCTTCGACAACGAACCTTCGATCAACTCGTGATCCCGGCGGACTTACACGCCGAGGCGTACTTCCCGGCGCAGAGCTGCGACGCCGGCACGAAGTTGTCCTTGATGATCGTGTCGTTCATGTTGGCCGTCGTGACCCACTCCGGAACCAACAGCGACGAGGGCACCGACACGTGCGTAGTCGGGTCGACGGTGTTGGCGTTGAGCAGGCTGGCCGGCGCGGTCTTGCCCGCCCGGAGGTAGAGGGCGAGCGCCACCGCCGCCTGCGCCTCCAGGTAGATCGGCTTGTAGACCGTCCCGCACTGGTAACCGGAGAGGACGTTCTGAAGACCCGTCAGGGTCGCGTCCTGGCCGGTCGTCGGGAACGTCTTCGGCTTCACGCCGTGGCTCTCCAGGTAGGAGATGATCGGCGCGCCGGTCTCATCGTTCGGGATCACCGCCGCGTTGATGTTGTGGTGCGCGGTGTACGCGCCTTCGAACTCGGTCAGAGCCGTGGGCGGGTCCCACGTCCCAGCGGTGCGGCTGACGAGGGTGTACTTCCCGGACTGGAAGTACGAGCCGAGGACGCCGTTGTAACCCTGGGCAAACAGCGTCGCATTGTTGTCGGTGACCGCGCCATGCATCACGACGACGTTCGGCTTCGCGACCTTCCACTGATTGACGCACTGCACGAAGCCGGAACCGATCAGCTGACCGACGTGCACGTTGTTGAAGCTGACGTAGTCAGCCGTGCCGGCCGGTGCACCCAGCGTGAGCCGGTCATAGTCGACCACGGCGACGCCGTGCGCCTTGGCATAGCGCTGCACTGTCACACCAGTACCCGAATCTTCCGGGTCGATCAGGAGCACAGTGGCACCGTTTGTGATGGCACTCTCAGCATCGGTGATGAAGGTCGAATCGCTACCCAGCGCGTTCTCGACCGTCATGTCTCCACTCGCGATACCCGCGGCGGCCGCTGCCTTCTTCAGATAAGGCGCGTCGAACTCGACGTACCGGGTCGAGCTCGTCGTGTCCGGCAGGATTGCCGCGATCTTGCCCTTGCCCGCGGCGGCCAGCGACTTCAGCGAGTTCATCGCGGAGAAATCGTTCGTGAACGATGTCACCGAGATGCCCGGTGTAGAGCTGCCCCCCGAGGACGTGCTCGTGGCGCTGGTGGCACTCGTGGCCGCACTCGTGGTACTGCTGCTCTTTGAGCTTCCACATCCTCCGGCCACCGCCGCCACCGCAACGGTTAAAACACACACTCGTAAGAAACGAGTACTCATACCTGCGCGCTCCTCTCACTCGGCGCAATACGTCGACACTATTAACAGTTGGGCGCCGGTCCTCCACCCCGGCCGGAAGTACACTGGCAAACCGCGCCGCCATAGTCCACTGCGATTAACAGAGCATAAACATCGAGTGCCCTGTGTCGGCTAGAGCGCCGCGACACTCGTCTGTCACGGCAGGGAACTGGCTGCGGTCACCCTAGCGGGGGGCTGCGTGCGGCGTCGATCAACGTGTCCGCCTCCATCTGCCTGGTGGTGCTCGCATCAGCTAGGACGCTCGCAGCTTGTTCGATAGGGATCCGTTGCACGGCGAGACCTGCTCCGGGGCGGATTTGAGCGTGTTGTAGTCAAAAACCGCTTGGACGAGGCGTCGGGACGCTAACACTGCGGGCGATCCCGCGTCAAGATGCCGTAACTCCGCCCCTGTTTCGGCCCGCAGCCAGTCAAAAGTGCGCCATCTTTGGGTACTCTCCGCGCGTGACCCAACGAGCCACGTTCTCCCCGGCGACAGCGCACGCGCTGCTTCGCGCTCACCTCGTGGCGATGATCCGCGACGATGGCCCGATCAGCCGATCCCAGCTGTCACGCGCGATCGGATTGCCGCGCAGCACCACCACGGCGCTCGTCGCTGAGCTTTTACGCGAAGGCCTGATCGCCGAAGCTCCCGCCCGCAGCGGCGGCGCCGGATCGGGCAGCGGACGGCCGGCCACGCTGCTGTCGCTGCGCCGGCCGGACGGTCTCGTCGCCGGCTTCGACTTCGGACACCGTCACATCCGAGTGGCCGTCGCCACCGGCGACGGCCAGGTCCTCGCCGAGGAGAGCACACTGCTCGACGTCGACCGCGGCGGCGAGACCGCGCTGGACACCGCACGCGATCTGTTCGACCTGGTGCTCGCGCACGCGGGCGTGTCGACCCGAGATATCCGCGCTGCCGCCGCGGGCATTCCCGCACCGCTGAGCAACCGGACCAACCGGGTCGCGTCGCCGACGATCCTCGCCAGTTGGGTTGACCTCAACCCGATCGAGGAGCTGCGCCGGCGAACCGGACTGACGTTCACCCTCGGCAACGACGCCGCCTTCGGCGCGCTCGGCGAAATGACCTATGGCGCCGCCCGGAGCCTCAAGGACTTCATCTATGTCAAGGCCTCGAACGGGATCGGCGCCGCGCTCGTCCTCAACGGGCAGCTGTACCGAGGGTCGCACGGGATGGCCGGCGAGATCGGACATACCCAGATCGACCCCACGGGAGCGTGGTGCCGCTGCGGTAACCGCGGGTGCCTCGAGGCGACGGTGTCGATCGACGTCCTCCGCCGACAGCTCGAGCCGATCGGCCTCGACCCGCACAATCCCGCGGACATGGAGCACCCGGTCGCCACCAAGATCCTTGCCGAATCGGGTCGCACCGTCGGCGTGGTCATCGCCAACCTGTGCAACACCCTGAACCCCGAGGCCGTGATCCTCGGGGGGGACCTCGCGTCGACCGGCGCTCACTTCACGGCCGGAGTAAGGGACTCGGTACGGCACCTCGCCCAGCCCGGCCCGGCCCACACGACCGTGATTCCCACCAGCCTCGAGGGAAGGGCCGAGCTGCTCGGGGCCGTCGCGCGCGCGGCGTCCACTCCGGTCGTCGCGCAACCGGCGTGATCCGGGCCTAAGCCTAAGCGGCTTGGCGCGGCGTCAGGTCCATGTCGCCGCTCTCGAACACGACATCGATTTCCTCGAGCACCACCCGGCGCGGCCCGTCCTCGACCCTGCCCGCGACGCTCGCCGCCAGACCGAGTTCGGAGGCGGCGGCGGCGACCTTCTCGCCCGAACCGCGGGCGCAGTACACGGCGAATCCGCAGCCCATGTTGAACGTGGAGTAGGCGGCGCCCGGTGACATCTGGGTTCGTTCGACGAGAAAGGCGAGGACCTCGGGAACCTCGGGCAGGCGCGCCACCCGGTAGGTCAGCTCGCGGCGCGGTCGCATCAGCTTCAGTAGCCCGTGCCCGGTGATGTGGCTGAGGTAGTGGACCTCGGCGTCCCCGGCGAGCAGCGAGCGGACCAGCCCGGCGTACATCGCGCTCCGGTCGAGCAGCGCTTCGCCGAACGTGCGGCCGCTCGGCAGGGGCGTCGCGTAGCCGCCCGGCAAATCGTCGGCGACGTGCCGCGCCAGCGAGGAGCCGTTCGCGTGCAGGCCGGTGCTCGCCACGATCACGATCTCGTCACCCGGCGTGAGGTCGTGCCCGAGGATCGGCTTGCGCCCGGGCGGGACGATGCCGACGGCGCTGCCGGCCAGCTCGATGTCCGCCGGCGCGACGAGCCCGGGCAGCGACGGCGACTCGCCACCTCCCCACGTGGCCCCGGCATCGACGCAGGCTTCGCGCCAGCCGGTTAGGAGGCCGGCATTCCACGCCGCGTTCGCGTACCAGTCGGATGATCCGGTGGCGAAATAGGCGTTCACCACGAGCGGAACCGCACCCACGCAGCAGAGATCGTTGACGATTGCCGCGACCGTGTCGTAGGCGACGCTGTCGAACGCCGACACGCCCAGCTGCTCGTGCACCTGGCGCGCGATGATCGACTTCGTCCCAAGCCCTTCGACGACGAATGCAAGGGTCTGGTCGCCGGCCTCGAACACGAACGCCGGCTCCCCGCGCGACTCGTCGATCGCCCGCCCGCCGGACGCCGCGAGGAGGCCCGAGGTCGCGAGCGCCTCGGTGAGTGCGTTGCGCTTGCCGGCGTCGAGCGCCCCGTAGTCCACGCCGGCGGCACGGTACGCGGAACTGCCTGGCGTTCGGTCGTCGGCCACGCCCGAAGGCTATTCGGTCAGTCCGTCGGCCAGTCGTGCACGGGCTCGTTGCTATGCATGTGCTCGCGGTAGCGCCTCGTCATCTCCCTGAGGGCTTCCGGCCGATCCAAGCCCTTGTCGTCGTACAGGCGGTGGAACACCTCGCTCTGCCACGCGGCGCCGTTGCGCAGCGTCACGCACCGGCGCTCGATGATCCCGAGCAGGCGATCCACGTCACCGGATTTGACCCCAAGCCGATCGAGGCCCTCGTGTGCAAGCGGCAACAGGCGCCTGACCACGAGCTCGGCCGCTGGAACCTCGCCGAGGCCGGGCCAGTACAGCCGCGCGTCGATTCCCTCGCGCGCGCCGGCGTGGAAGTTCTCCTCGGCCGCCGAGAACGACATCTGCGACCACAGCGGGCGGTCCTCCTCGGTCAGCATGCGCAGGAGCCCGTAGTAGAAGGCGGCGTTCGCCACGATGTCGACCACGGTCGGCCCCGCCGGCAGCACGCGGTTCTCGACGCGCAGGTGAGGCTGGTCGCACACCACGTCGTAGATCGGGCGGTTCCAGCGGTAGATCGTGCCGTTGTGGAGGCGAAGCTCGCCCAGCCGCGGGACGTCGCCGCGTTCGAGCGTCTCGAGCGGATCCTCGTCCTCGCAGACGGGCAGCAGGGAGGGGAAGTACCGCACGTTCTCCTCGAACAGATCGAAGATCGACGTGATCCAGCGCTCGCCGAACCACACGCGCGGCCGAACGCCCTGGACCTTGAGCTCCTCCGGCCGGGTGTCGGTCGCCTGCTCGAACACGGCGATCCGTGTCTCCCGCCACAACTCCTTGCCGCAGAAGAACGGCGAGTTCGCCGCCACCGCGACCTGCACGCCGGCGATCGCCTGCGCCGCATTCCAGTACGCGGCGAACGCCTCGGGCTCGACCTGCTGATGGAGCTGGACGCTCGTGCAAGCGGCCTCGGGCGCGATCGTGTCGGCATGGGTCGAGAGCCGCTCGACGCCGGCGATCGAGATCTCGAGGTCCTCGCCCCGGGCGGCGAAGATCTGCTCGTTCAGGAGCGCGTACCGCGGGTTGGCGCTGAACACCTCGGCTCGGAGGTGCTCGGGGCCGACCGTCGGCAGGATCCCGATGATCATCATGTGCGCGCCGACGGTCCGAGCGCGCTCCTCCGCCGCGTTGAGGCTCGCCCGCGCGTCGCTCTCGAGCTCTGAGAACACGCCGCCCTCGAGCAGCCGCGGCGGGACATTGATCTCGACGTTGAACTGCCCGAGCTCGGTCTGGAAGGCCGGATCCGCGATCGCATCGAGCGCGGCGGCATTGATCAGCGCCGGGTCGCCGGCGTCATCGGTCAGGTTCAGCTCGATCTCGAGCCCGAACGACCGTCGCTCGGGATTGAACCTCGCCTCGGCGAGCATCCGGGCGAACACGTCGAGCGACGCGCGCACCTTGAGGCGATAGCGCTGGCGATCCTCGCGGCTGAAGGTTCTGGCGGCGACCTCCTGGCCCACGACGCGATTATCCCGTGCCGCGCGCCGGCTCTACAACTCCCCGGAGGCGATCTCCGCGCCCTCGACCATCGAGCCAAGCTTCAGCCACATCACACCCGGATCGACGAGGGACCACCGGATGAACGTGCCGAAGCCGCAGTCGGTGCCGGCCATCAGCCGATCCTTGCCGACGAGCTTGCCAACCTGAACGAGGCGGTCGGCGACGAGCCGGGGGTGTTCCACGTAATTGGTCTTCACGTCGATCACCCCGAGGATCACCGACTTGTCATCGGGGAGGGGGACGTCTCGGAACACGCGCCACTCGTGCGCGTGGCGGGGGTTCGCGCCCTCGACATAGATCGTTCCCGCGTTGACCTTGAGCACGTGATCGATGATGTCCGCGAGCGGCACGTCGAGATGGTGTGGCGTGCCGGTGTTGCCCCAGCACACGTGGAACCGGACGCGCTCGGACGGGATCCCCTCGAGCGCTCCGTTCAGTGCCTCGACCGCCAGGGGAAGATGGTGATGCCAGTCGCCGACGCTGCTTCCCACCGAGCGCGCGTGGGCCGCCATCGCCATGTCCGGCGAGTCGACCTGGAGGTTGAACCCGGCGTCGATGATCGCGCGGTACTCGTAGGCGAGCGCGTCGGCGCACGCGGCCAGGTACTTCTCGTGCGAGCCGTAGTGGTGGTCGGGGTAGTTGAACGCGATCTGGCCGGGGCTGATCGTGCCCATGAACGCGGTCGACGGATCCGCATCGCCGAGCGCACGCTTGAACCGCGCGATATCCCGGTGTACCGCGTCCTTGTCGGTGAGCTCCACCGGGCCGATGCAGTTGGAGAACCCGAGGTGGGCGGTCTGCGGGTTCGCGAACAGCTTCATCGCGAGCTCGGGGAACGGAGCGACGTCGTCGGACTGGAACTCCGAGGTCCCGCCGAACCCCGAGAAGCGGTCGGCGACATACGAGCTGAACCCGGGCTTGCTCATCTCGCCGTCGCTGATCACGTCGAGGCCAACCTCGCGCTGCTTGGCGACCAAGTCGGCCACCGCCTCGTCGGTCTTGGCCTCGAGCGCCGCCTCGTCGACGTCTTCGCCATCCATTCGCGCCCACACCATGTCCGCGAGGTCATCGGGGCGGGGCAGGCTGCCGGCGTGCGTGGTCAGGATTCGGTCTGGCATCTCTCCACCTCTCTCGTCTGGGCCAGGGCGTGGTCGACTTCTACCGCACCCGGCGCCGGCGGCGGAAGCAATCGGCGCCCCGGGCGAGCGATCCGTGCACGCATAGCCAAGTTCGGCCGCGCTCGCGGGCAGCCGCTCCGAGGAGCGCTCCGCCGCCGGCACCTGGTTAACGTGACAAAGCCCGCCTCCACGCTCCGGCTTGGACAGATAAGCACCGTGGGCATGCTTATGTGGCCAATGGATCGGGAGGGCGGGCGGTTTGTCACGTTAAGCATCGCCCGACGCGATCTGGCCCCCACCGCGATCTGGCCGCCACCGCGACCTGGGACCGCCGCCACCGCCGCCACCGAACCCCGACACCACGGACCGCCGCCGCTACCGTACACCGCCACCCGCCACCGCCCATCCGCGATCCTTCGGCCCATGCCCAACGATCCAAACGTCTTCCAAGCCACCGACTGGGAGCGAGACATCGGCGCGGCACGCGGCACCCGGCTGGGCGCCGCCGCCGGCGCCACCCAGCTCGGATGCTCGCTGTACGAGCTCGACCCCGGCGGCCAGGCCGCGCCGTACCACATGCACCACGCCAACGAGGAGCTGTTGATCGTCCTTGCCGGCGATCTCGAGCTCCGGACCCCGGACGGCACGCGCGACATCTCCAAAGGAGCGGTCGTCGCTTTCCCTGCCGGCGCCGACGGCGCACACCGGCTGCGGAACACCTCGGAAGAACCCGCCCGCTATCTGCTGGTCTCGACGCTCCGCTTCCCCGAGATCGCCGAGCAGCTCGACACCGGGACGGTCCTCGCCCTGAAAGGCCCGGCAGACGGCTGGGCGTTCCCGCCGGGAAGCGCCGGCGACTACATGGCGCTCACCAAGCAGGCGCTCGAGGCCGACTGCGGGTAGTAGGACCCGAAGGACCCCGTCGCGCCGGGCGCTCGAAGCACGGCCACGCGACCACCAGGGCACGCCGACCAGCCCCCAAGAACCACCAGGATTGAGCAGGTTCCGCCGAAACCGAGGACCCTTCATTGGCGATCTTTAGTGGTGTGTTAGGTTTGCGTTAGCGGCTGCGGGTAGATCCCGTGCGTGCCCATCGATTCAACGTGTCGCCACCAGCCACGGCGGTCGGCACGATGACGGCCTCCGGCTACACAGCAGTGATCGCGCTGGCGACCCTCGAAGGAGGGCTCGTCGCCCTCCCCCGAGCGGACGCGCTGGCGCCGCTCAAGACGTTGCGCTCGCCCGCGTGGGCACTGCTCCTACCCGGATCGATCCTCGCCGGGACGTTCATTCCCCTGGCGATGCCGTCGATGGCGTTTGGGCTCGTGGTCCTGGCCGGCGTCCTCACGCCGGCGCTCGCCGCCATCGCGATCCTCCACGTCGTCCGAGGCCCGCGAACCGCGCTCGTGCTCGCCGCGTGCGCGCTCGCCCTCACCGCCGCACTGATGAGCGGCTGGGCGGGACAGATCTCCGCCAGCGCGCTGACCGCGCTCGGGTGCCTCGCGGTCGGCACGGCGCTCGCGCGACTGATCCCGGCTCGCTGGTTCGTGCTCGGCGTGCTCGGGATGTGCCTGGCCGACGTCGCGCTGCTGGCGTCGGGCATCGGCCATTCGGCGGCAGCACTGATGGCGTCCGCCACCGCCGACGTCCACGGTCCCGTGTTCAGCCAGGCTGACATCGGCCGGGTCAGCACGGACTATCCCGACCTCGTCCTCGCGGCGGTGCTCGGCGGATTTCTCGCCGGCCGCCACCGCCAGCTGCTCGCGGCCCTGCTCGTGACCGCGATCGGGGCGGCCTATGGGCTGCTGCTCCTGCCGCTCCAGAGCCTGTTGCCGGCGACTGTGCCGATCGCGTTTGCCTTGCTCCTCCTCGAGGGTGCCGCGAACCGCCGAACGCTGAGGGCCCGCTGGCCTATTCGGGCACGAACAGGCGACCCCGCATCTGCTCTTCGCTCTGCGGGTTGAAGTCCCAGAGCCCGCGAAGCTCGGCTCGGATGTCCTCCGGCAACCGGTCGACGCCGTGGTGGTCGATCTCGACGAGGTTCCCTGCGGGATCGCGCACATACAGCTGGACGACGTCCCCGGGAAGCTCGACCAGGTGATTGCGGAACGCCTGGCGGTCGAATGCGCCGCGCCGCCCCGCCGCCCGGTACACCGGCTCGAGATCGTCGACGGTGATCCCGAGGTGATGGTGGCTCGTCGGTTCGAGGTCGCGCTCGAACAGGTGTAGCTGCGTCCGGCCGAGCGCGAGCCACTGCACCGGCAGTCCGAAGTTGGGTGTCGGGATCGGCTCGACCCCGAGCAGATCGACGTAGAAGTCCACCGACTCCTGCAGGTCGCGCGCGTTCACGCTGACGTGGTTGATCCGGGCGCTCACTCCGTCAATGGTTGCAGGCCGCCAGTGCGCCCGCATAGAACCCGAGGTAGTCGTCCCAGTGGCTGTCCCAGTACGCCTGGTCGTGTCCTCCGGGCCACACGTGAAACGCGACCCGCTGCCCATCGTGGCGGAGCGCATCAACGAACGTGGTGTCGGCAGCCCGGAACGGGTCCTGGTTGCCGACATCGATCCACACCGCCATCTGCCGGTACGGATCACCACGCCGGGCGATCCCGATCACGTTGTTCAGCGCGAAGTCCCTCGCGTCGTCGAACGCGCCCGTGGCGGTCTGCGCGCCGCTGACCCAGAGCGCCGGCGAGTGTCCTCCGACCGCGCAGAAGCGCCCCGGGCTGAGCCGCGCGAGGTCGAGTGCGCCAAACCCGCCCATCGAGATACCTCCGATCGCGACGCGCTTCGGATCGGCACCGAGACGCTTGATCGCCTCCGGGATGACCTCGTCGAGCACGTACGCGCCCCACGCTCCACTCGCACGCGTGTGCCAATACGAGTCGGCGCCGCCGTACGGGAACACGACGTCAGGGGCACGCGATCCGAGCCGCGCGAGCGCCGCAAACATCGCGTCGTCGAGATACGAGTTCTCGTCCTGTCCCTTGCCGTGGAGAAAGACCAGGAGCGGGCGTGGCCCCGCACTGGTCCCCGCGGGAACGACGGCCGCAACCGGCAGCGACTGATGCACCAGGGGGCTCTTGATCGTGAACCGGACAACGTGAGCCGCGTGGGTGTCGGTGCCCACCGAGCGAACCACCAGAAGCACCGCTGCGACGATCGCAGCGGCCACGACCAAGGCCGCCACGACCAGCACAGTCGCGCGCCGGCGGCGATACGACCTCCGACGAGACCGCCGCGACGACCGGGGTGCCTGCTGGAGAACCCCGAGGCGCCGAACAGACTGCTGCCGCCCCATCGCACGGCAGTATCCCAGCCGGACAGGCGGCCTACGCGCCCTGCACCCGGACGGCCTGGAGCTTGACCGGATCGACGAGCAGATCCATCTCGGTCACGCGATCGCCGACGATCGTGAAGGCCACGAGCGAGAACACGCGATCCGGCAGGGCAACGTAAGCACCGGGTCTGCCGTTGACGATCGCCGGCCGGCCGAGGTGAGCGAACGGCGAGCCGCGCTCCAGAACGAGCGTCGCCACGTCCTCCGCGCCCCGCAGCGACACCGGAACAGGTGGACCGGCCGCACCACTCGAGGCCCGGAAGACGACATCCGGATCGAGCACCTCGAGCAGCGCCTCGAAGTCGCCGTTGCGCGACGCCGCGAGGAACGCCTCGACGACCTTGCGCTGCTGCGCGACGCTCGCGGCATCCGGTTCATGCGCGCCCCTGATCCGCCGGCGAGCGCGCGAAGCTAACTGGCGCGCCGCCGTCGGGGTGCGGTCGACGATCGGACCGATCTCGTCGAACGGGACGCCGAACATGTCGTGGAGCACGAACGCGAGCCGCTCAGCGGGCGAAAGCGTGTCGAGCACCACCTGCAGCGCCAGCCCGACCCCGTCGGCGATCAGCGCCTCGTGCTCCGGATCGTCCTCACCATAAAGCGCAACGACGGGTTCGTCGCCCCACTCGTCGACGAAGTCCTCCCGCCGGGTCTGGCGGGCCCGGAGCATGTCGAGACAGATGCGGCTGACCACCGTCGTCAGCCAGCCGCGCATGTTCTCCACCTCCGCCGTATCCGAACGGCTCAGCCGTATCCACGCCTCCTGCACGGCGTCGTCGGCCTCGGCCGCCGATCCGAGGATCCGCTGCGCCACCGCCCGGAGATGCCCTCGGTACTGCTCGAACTGCTCTGCCTGCCATTTCTCTGAATCCATCGGTCACATCCTCGTCTCGAACCGCGTCACTCCAGTGACGAATGCGACGGAGCAGAAGTGACAGCTCCGCCGCCGGAACAGGAGGAATTGAACATGCATGCGATCGAAGCGCAAGGCCTACGCAAGACGTATCCGGGCGGAGTCGAAGCCGTCAAGGGCATCGACTTCGAGGTCTCGGAGGGCGAGGTGTTTGGGCTGCTCGGCCCGAACGGCGCCGGCAAGTCGACGACCGTGGGGATGCTGACGACGACGATCGTCCCGACCGCAGGCACGGCCCGGCTCGTTGGGCACGACGTGGCGCGGTCGCCGCTGCTCGCCAGGAGCGTCTCCAGCGTCGTCTTCCAGGAAGCGGTGGTCGACCGCGGCTTGACCGGCCGCACGAACCTCGAGCTGCACACCCGGCTCTGGGGCGTGCCGCCAGAAAGGGCCAAGCGCCGGACCACAGAACTCATCGAAGCGCTCGGCCTGAGCGAGCTCATAGACCGTCTCGTCGCCACCTACAGCGGCGGCGAACGCCGGCGCCTCGAGATCGCCCGCGCGCTGTGCTCGGAGCCCCAGGTGCTGTTCCTCGACGAGCCGACGGTCGGGCTCGACCCGAGGATCCGCCACGAGCTGCTCGACGTGATCGCGGGCCTCCGCGCGCGCGACGACCTTACGATCCTGGTCACGACGCACTACCTCGACGAGGCCCAGCGTCTATGCGACCGAGTGGCGATCATCCACGAAGGCTCGGTGGTCGCGCTCGATAGCCCCCAGGCGCTGCTCGCCCGACTCGGACGCGAGATCCTCGAGTTCCGCGTCGACGGGAGCCCGCATCTCGCGCTCGCCACGCTGCGGGACCGAGGGATCGCAGCCGAAGACGCGTTTGCGATCGGCGCCCGGATCACGGTCCCGCTTCACCGGCACGCCGCCACCGAGGCGCTCGCCGCGATCGAGTCTGAACGTCTCCGCGTGTCCGAGATCGCCACCCGCGTCCCGAACCTCGACGACGTCTATCTGCAACTGACCGGCGGCGAGGTCCGAGAGGCCGCCTGAACCGCCGAAGAACCCCCCAAGGAGTGACACATACATGTCAGCAATAGCCGAACCCGTACCAGTCACACTCAGAGCCCCACGCCGCACCCGCACGACAAGCGCGCTCGCAACGCTCGCGCGCCGGCGCGCGGCGCTCACCGCCAGCAACCCCAGGCAGATCCTCGTGCCGCTGATCGGCCCGGCGCTGCTGGCGCTGGTCGTGGCCCCGGCGCTCACAATCGCGACCGGCGGGCTGCACTCGCACATCGACTACGAGGCGTTCGTTGGAGTCGGAGCGGTGGGGCTCGTCGTCCCGCTGAGCTGCATCTTCGCCGGGCTCAGCGTGATCGTCGACCGCCACAACGGCGCCCAACGCGAGTTGCTCGCGGCGCCGGTACCACGCTCCTACCTGGTGCTCGGAAACCTCGCGGTCGCGCTCGTGCTCTCAGCCCTCCAGGTCATCGTGCTGATCGGCCTGTCGGCGCTGCGCGGCGGTGTCTTCCACATCACCGCCCACGGCGTCGCGTGGTTTGCCGGCGCAGCCCTGCTGTTCACCGTGTTCATGTACGGCGTCGCCGAGACGCTGGCGAGCCGGATCCGCAGCCAGGAGGAGTATGTCGGCGCGGTTCCGGCGGTCGCGATCCTGCCGTTCTTCCTCGCCGGAGCGCTGTTCCCGATCACCGCGATGCCGGGGTGGCTGACCACGATCGCGAAGTTCCTGCCCCTCACGCACGCGCTCGCGCTGATGCGCTACGCGTTCGTCGATCCGTCGGGCAAGGGGCTCCACGACATCTGGGGCATGAGCAACGTCACGATCGAGGCCTGGCTCAGCCTGGCCGTCGTGGCCCTGTTCGCGGTGGCGCTCACGACCATCTCGATCCGGATGTTCTCCCGCTCCGCGGTGAGCTGACGCGAAGCGGGGCACGCGGTGGATAGGATCGCCGCGTGCCCCGCGCCACCGTGCCATCCAAGCTGGGCGCGCGAGTCCAGCAGTTGGCGGCGCGGGGGCTCGACGCGATCCCCCCGGCGCTCCAGGTCCGTCTGTCGGGCAAGCCTCCGGTCAGGCTCGATGGCGACACCCTGGCGCCCGAGATCCAGCTCACCCTGGCCGTACTCGAGCGCCGTAAGGAGCCGCCGCTCGAGACCCTGCCGCCGGCCGAGGCGAGGGAGGCCCGCCGGCGGCTCACCGCGGTGTTCGGGGGAAAGCCGGTACCCGTTCGGGCGACGAACGATCTCGTGCTCGACGGCCCAACCCCGATCCCCGCCCGCCATTACGAGCCCCCCGAGCCCGGCGGCCCGCATCCGCTGCTCGTCTACTACCACGGCGGCGGCTTCCTCTACGGGGACCTCGACACTCACGACAACGTGTGCCGGATCCTCTGCCGCCACGCCGGCGCGCACGTGCTCGCGATCGACTACCGCCTGTCGCCCGAGCACCCGTTTCCGGCCGCGGTCGACGACGCGCGCGCCGCGCTCCGGTGGGCGTTCGCGAACGCCGAGCGGCTCGGGGCCGATCCGAACCGGATCGGCGTCGGCGGCGACAGCGCCGGCGGCAACCTGGCGGCGGTGACCGCCCAGCTCGCGTCGCATGACGGCGGTCCGGCGCCGGCGCTCCAGCTGCTGATCTATCC
>Ga0335078_10003431_pt1 | contig 23622 bp, 19 predicted proteins | sample Lox_Sample_32_FD_206711 | JGI IMG/M metagenome (GOLD analysis project Ga0335078, IMG submission 206711) | Soil microbial communities from Loxahatchee National Wildlife Refuge, Florida, United States - Lox_Sample_3.2 | ecosystem: Environmental > Terrestrial > Soil > Wetlands | place: USA... | reverse complement strand
CCGTGGCGGCGGGCGGGGCTGGCAGCACCGTCCAGGCTGCGCCGTCCCACGCCTCGGCCAGCCCGGCGGCCGTTCCGCCGGCCGGGGTGGCGGAGCCGACGGCCACGCAGTCCGCGGCGCCCGGGCAGGAGACGGCGGCGAATGAGCTCGCGGCCGCCCCGGCCGGCTCGGGCGGGTCCTGCAGGACCCAGCCGGTGCCGTTCCACTGCGTCGCCAGGACGCCGCTGCCCGCCGTGCCCACTGCCTCGCAGCTGGCCGACGACGGGCAGGAGAGCGACCTCAGCACGTTCGGCTGCGCGCCGCGGGCGTCCCCGGCCGTCGGCTGCGAGGTCCAGCCGGTACCGTTCCACCGCTCCGCCAGCGTGGGGGAGCCGCCGGCCGCGGGACTGACCGAGCCGACGCCGGCGCACCACGTGGCCGACCGGCACGACACCCCGGCGAACGCGCCGCCCGCCGCCGGCGTCGCCGGGCTGAGCGTCCAGGCCGTGCCATCCCACGCCGACGTCTGGTCGCCCGTCGCCGCCAGGCAGTAGGAGGCAGCCGGGCAGGAGATGCTGCCGTAAGGCGGCCCGGCGGCGCCGTTGAACGTGATCGCGGCCGGGACCGTCTGAACAATCCACGTGCTGCCATTCCACCGTTCCGCCACCGGCTGCGTCGGCCCGTTGTCGATGTCCGCGATCGGGATGGCGCCCTGGCCGAGGTTGGCTTCGAACCCGGTTGCAAGGCAGATTCGCGCCGACGGGCACGCAACCCCGGTGAAGTAGACGCCATCGTCGTTGGTGTTGGGCGGGACGGACTGCGCAGCCCAGCGCGCGCCGTTCCATCGGTCGGCGATCCCGTTCGACATCGCTCCGGCGATGAAGCCGTCGGTGGCGCCCACGGCCGTGCAGGCGTTCCAGGCGCTGCAGGACACGGCCAGCAGCGCGCCCGCGCCGCTGTGCAGCACAGTCGTCCACGAAGACCCGTTCCAGCGGTCGGCCAGCAGGGTGGTGTTCCCGGCGCCCGGAGCCGCGTAGTGGCCCACGGCGAGGCAGAACCGGGCGGAGGTGCAGGCGATCGCCGTGAAGGTGGTGTAGGCGGCGCTGGCCGGGCTGGGCAGCTGCTGCTGTACCGTCCAGGCGTGCCCCGGGGTCCAGGAGTGCGCCTCGGGCTCCCCGTCACGGAGCGGGAGGGCACCAGGCTCGATCTGGATGCCGCCGCCGACAGCGGCGCAGAAGCCGGTGTTCGGGCAGGAGACGGCCTGCATCCCGTCCGGGGAGATCAGCGCGTCGGGGCTGCGGGTCGCGGTCCACGCGAGCGCGGCGGAGGCGGTCGCGGCTGCCTGGCCGAGCACGCCGACCGCCACCAGCAGCGCGGCCACGGCGGCGAGCGCCGCGCCGCCGGCCAGCCAGGCCGGCGGCGGACGGCACCGGGTGCGGGGCTGGCTGTGGATGATCATGGCACGCCCTTCTCGACGGAGCCTGAGGCGAGTGTGCGAGCCCGGCGGCGACGAGGCAAGGGGAGCCCTCCCTGGGTCACAACCGCAGGCCAGGGCCCTACTTGGGGGAGTTGGTCACGCTCCGTGGCCGGGGTCGGCTAGACTGGGGCAATCATGATGAGCGGCCTGCTTCTTCTCGGCCGCGGCGAGGCCCGGTAGCTGACCGGTCGGCCCCTCGCCGCGGGTCGATTTGCTGCGCCGACCGATGTCCACCCGGTTCGTGCCGCAGTAGGTGACACCGATAGGAGCAGCACCCTTCATGACCACATCCAGTTTCCAGCAGCGCGCCTCTGGCATGCCGTGTCATCGGTACCGGCCGTTCCCCGCGGTAGACCTGCCGGACCGGCGGTGGCCGGGCCGCACGATCAGCGCCGCGCCCCGCTGGCTGTCCACCGACCTGCGCGACGGCAACCAGGCTCTGATCGACCCCATGAACGCGGCCCGCAAGCAGGCCATGTTCGAGCTGCTGGTGAAGATGGGCTACAAGGAGATCGAGGTCGGCTTCCCGGCGGCGAGCCAGACCGAGTTCGACTTCATCCGCGGCCTCATCGAGAGCGGCTCGGTCCCCGACGACGTGCGCATCTCGGTGCTCACCCAGGCGCGCGAGGAGCTGATCGAGCGCACCGTCCAGTCGCTGGCCGGCGCGAAGCAGGCGACGGTGCACATGTACAACGCGGCCGCGCCGATCTTCCGCAACGTGGTGTTCGGCTGGGGCGGCGACGGCCGGGCGGAGTGCAAGGCCGTGGCCGTCGACGGCACCCGGGCCGTGCTCAAGTACGCGGCCGAGTACCTGGCCGGCACCGACTTCGGCTACGAGTACTCGCCCGAGATCTTCATGGACACCGAGCTGGACTTCGCGCTGGAGATCTGCGAGGCGGTGATGGACGTCTGGCAGCCGGCCCCGGGCCGGGAGATCGTGCTGAACCTGCCGTGCACCGTCGAGCGGTCCACGCCGAACGTGTACGCCGACCAGATCGAGTGGATGAGCCGCCACCTGTCCCGGCGCGAGCACGTCGCGCTGTCGGTGCACACGCACAACGACCGCGGCACGGCCACCGCGGACGCCGAGCTGGCGATGCTGGCGGGCGCCGAGCGGGTCGAGGGCTGCCTGTTCGGGAACGGCGAGCGATCAGGGAATGTCGATCTGGTGACGCTCGGGCTGAACCTGTATAGCCAGGGCATCGACCCGATGATCGATTTCAGCGACATCGACGAGATCCGCCGCACCGTGGAGTACTGCAACGGCATCGGCGTGCACGAGCGGCACCCCTACGCCGGTGACCTGGTGTACACGTCGTTCTCCGGCTCGCACCAGGACGCGATCAAGAAGGGTTTCGACGACCTGGAGCGCAAGGCGGCGGCGGCCGGGCGGCCGATCAGTGAGCTGCCCTGGGAGATGCCCTACCTGCCGATCGACCCGAAGGACGTGGGCCGGTCCTACGAGGCCGTGATCCGGGTGAACTCGCAGTCCGGCAAGGGCGGCGTCGCCTACATCATGAAGGCCGACCATCACCTCGACCTGCCGCGGCGGCTGCAGATCGAGTTCAGCCAGGTCATCCAGCGGCACACCGACAGCGAGGGCGGCGAGGTCGACGCCGCGCAGATGTGGCAGATCTTCGCGGCCGAGTACCTGGAGCCGGAGCCGTTCGAGCTGGTCAGCTACGCGTCGGCGAGCGACGACGGGATCGAGAAGGTGACCGCCACCATCCGCGCGGGCGATGCGCGCGGGGGCAGCGCGGAGCACGTCATCACCGGCGCGGGCAACGGCCCGATCGCGGCATTCTGCGAGGCGCTGTCGGCGGTGGACCTGGGCCTGGGCGGCGTCCCGGTGCGGGTGCTCGACTACGCCGAGCACGCCCTGACCGCGGGGCGCGACGCCGAGGCGGCTGCCTACCTGGAGATCCAGGTCGGCGACCGGGTGATGTGGGGCGCCGGGATCAGCTCGTCGATTACCCGGGCCTCGCTGCACGGCGTGATCAGCGCGCTGAACCGCGCCGCCCGCCGGACTTAGCCAATGCTGTAGCCGGAGAGTACGCAAGTGACTACGTTAGGTAGTCGCTTGTCATGGCACTTCGACTAAGGCATGAACCGGGGGACTTCCATGCATCACCAGCCGTGCCTGCGCGCGCGGGCCTTAGGGCTGCTCGCGGCGGCAGCCGCCGCCGCTCTCGCCGGCTGCTCCGCGCACCCGACGTCGGCGGCGCGCGGGGGCAACGAGAGGTTCGTGCTGCGCAGCGACGCGTCGTCGGTGAACCCGGTGTACAAGGTGAGCGCGTCCGGCGTGTTCTCGGCCAGCGGGACGTTCCCCGGCATCGGGGACGGGCGCGATCAGTCTCTCGCCAGGTTCCCCGACGGCACGTTCGTCGTCACGCATCCGGCCAGCGACCTGAAGCCCACCGTGCACGACATGGACAGCCGGACGTGCGCGATGATCCTCGACGAGACTGGCACCTTCACCGTCGGCGGCGGGACCGGCGCCTACAAGGGCATCACCGGGTATGGCAGCGACACCGCGCAGTTCACCGGCACGCTGCCCAGGCGGAACGGCAAGTGCGACACGAGCGCGACGGCGGTGCCCGTGCCGGGAACCGCGCACGCGGTGATCGTCGCGCGGGGCGCGATCCTGCTGCCGCCCTCGTAGGCCGCCCGCCGGCTCGCGCGGGTCAGCCCCGGCGGTAGAACGGCTGGGTGGCCGTCGCCATCCAGTGGTCGATGTGGTCCGGCTCGCCCTCGCCCGGGAACGTCACGTCGATGGGATACCCGGCGCCGTGGCAGGCGGCGCTCGCGGCGAGCTCGAGGACGTCGATCACCTGCTGGCGTGCGGCCGCGTCGCCGGGATCGTCGAGCGTCACCGAGACGACCATGCCCTCGCCCGCGAACTGGACCGACAGCCAGCCGGCTGCCGCCTGCCGGGCCTGCGGCACCGCTGCGAGCCCGGCGCGGATCCGGTCGAGCAGCTCGGCCGGCTCAACCGGGAGCGGGCCGACGGTGACGCGGCGCGCGTTCGCGGGCTCGTCGGCCGCCAGGAACGCCACGCCCTGCGGGTAGACCGGCACGCTCTCGCTCGCGCCGACGTTGAGCGCGATGCCCACGTCCGGTGGCATCAGCCTCGCCAGGTCGGCAGCGCGCACGACGAGATGCGCCGGCGGCGCCTCCGGCCCCGGCCCCCGCCCGCCCGGCCGGTCGCGGTCGGCCAGTTCCGCCAGCAGCTCGGCGGAGGTGTAGGCGGGGATGAACTCGCATCCCAGGTACGTCACGGTCGGCAGCGTCACCGCGTCACCGTGCACGCAGGCCGTGCCGTCGGCGGGCAGCGGCAGCCACAGCCTGGCTGTCCGCAGCGTGTCGAGCAGGTCGCCGATCCTGGCCGCATCCCGGATGGCCGCCGCGAGCGCGCGCTCCACGGCGCCCGGCGCGGCCGGCTGCCCGGCCGGGCCGGATCCGGCCGCCGCCGCGGCAGGTGCTCTGGCGGCGGCGTTATTGTCGGTCGCGACGGTCATGTCAGATCCCCGGGGCGGGTCGAGTACACCTGACGGATAGTAGGCGCTGGGAGTCGCTCAGTGATGGAAAACGGCCAGAGCGCCAGGGGGCGCTGGCTCGAGGTCGGCCCGGACCGCATCGGGGGCTGGCTTGAGTCGTTCGCCGCCCGGCACGGCGGTGCGGTCACGCAGGTGCGGCCGGACGTCGTGACGGTCCGCGCGGCAGACGGCGCGGTCGCGGCCTGCCACCCGCCGTTCCCGCCACTACCGGACGGGATCGCGGGCACCGGCGCGGAACTCGCCGCGCACGCGTCGGCCGACCGGACCGTCGGGGTGCTGCTGGTCCGCCTCGGCGGGTACGCGGCCGGCGTGTTCGCGGGCACGGAGCCGCGGCTGGTGGCGTCGAAGGTCGGCAGCCGCCTGGTGCACGGCCGCAGCGCGGCCGGCGGGCAGTCCCAGCAGCGGTTCGCGCGCCGCCGCGAGAAGCAGGCAGGTGAGGCGCTCGCGGCGGCCGCCGACTGCGCGGCCGCCGTCTTCGCCGGCTACGCGGGTGACCTCGACGCGGTCGTGCTCGGCGGGGACAAGCGCGCGATCGCGGCGCTGCGGGCCGATCCGCGGCTGCGGCCCTATTTCGGGCTGGCGGCGGACCGGTTTCTCACCGTTCCCGACCCGCGGCTGAAGGTGCTGCAGGCGACGCCGTCGGCGTTCCGCGCGATCCGGATCCGGCTGGCCGAGCCCGCGGCCTAGCCAGCCATCGTCCGAACGCGGCCGAATCTCGGTTGCCGCCGCGGCCGGGCCCTGCGGTAAAATCGGGGCATGCAACCGCTCCTGACGTGACGTCCTGCCCCGGCCCGGGGGAGAAGTCTGTCCAGCGTCGGCCCAGCACGTCTCACGGAGCGAGCAAGTACTCATGATTTCCGCACGCGATATCGAGCTGCGCGCTGGCGCGCGCCTGCTCCTCGAGGGGGCCACGTTCCAGGTCTCCGCGGGTGACAAGATCGGCCTCGTCGGCCGCAACGGGGCGGGCAAGACGACGCTCGCCAGGGTGCTGGCGGGCGAGGGCCAGCCCGCGGCGGGGTCGGTGCAGTCCCGCGGCTCCGTCGGGTACCTGCCGCAGGACACGAGGGTCGGTGACCTGGAGGCGCTGGCCGTCGACCGGATCCTCTCCGCGCGCGGGCTGGACGAGGTGCTCTCGGGGCTGCGCGCCGCCGAGCTCGGCATGGCCGACAGCGTGCCCGTCAGGCGCGACGCCGCGGTGCGCAGGTACGCGCAGCTGGAAGAGCGGCTGACGGTCCTCGGCGGGTACGCGGCGGAGGCCGAGGCGGCCTCGCTCGCGGCGAGCCTCGGGCTGCCGCAGAAGGTGCTGCGGCAGCCGCTGCGCACCCTGTCGGGCGGCCAGCGCCGGCGGATCGAGCTGGCCCGGATCCTGTTCAGCGGCGCCGACACGCTGCTGCTGGACGAGCCGACCAACCACCTGGACGCCGACTCGGTCAGCTGGCTGCGCGACCATCTGCGGGTATTCCGCGGCGGGCTGGTCGTGATCAGCCACGACACCGAGCTGCTCGACGCCGTCGTGAACAAGGTGTTCCACCTGGATGCCGACCGCGGCGTGCTGGACATCTACAACCTCGGCTGGAAGCCCTACCTCGACCAGCGCGAGACCGACGCGCGCCGCCGCAGGCGCGAGCGGCTGAACGCGGAGCGGCAGGCGACCGCGCTGCAGTCGCAGGCCGACAAGATGCGGGCGAAGGCGACCAAGGCGAGGGCCGCGCAGAGCATGCAGAAGCGGGCCGAGAAGCTGCTGGCCGGCGTGTCCGCTGACCGCGCGCCGGACAAGGTGGCCAGGCTGCGCTTCCCCACCCCCGTGCACTGCGGCAGGACCCCGCTGACCGCGCAGCGGCTGTCCAAGTCCTACGGCTCGCTCGAGGTGTTCACCGACGTGGATGTCGCCGTCGACCGGGGCGCGAGGGTGGTGGTGCTCGGCCTCAACGGGGCCGGCAAGACCACGCTGCTGCGGCTGCTGGCCGGCGTCGAGGACCCGGACACGGGCGAGGTGCTGCCAGGGCACGGCCTGCGGCTCGGGTACTACGCGCAGGAGCACGAGACGCTCGACAACGCCAGGACGGTGCTGGAGAACATGCGCTCTGCCGCCCCTGACCTGCCGGAGAGCGAGCTTCGCAGCATCCTGGGCTCGTTCTTGTTCTCCGGCGACGACGTGTCCAAGCCGACCGGCGTCCTGTCCGGCGGGGAGAAGACAAGGCTCGCGCTCGCCCTGCTGGTCGTGTCCGCGGCGAACGTGCTGCTGCTCGACGAGCCGACCAACAACCTCGATCCGGCGAGCCGCGCGGAGATCCTCGCGGCGCTGCGCAGGTACACCGGAGCGATCGTGCTCGTCACCCACGACGAGGGCGCGGTGGACGCGCTGCAGCCCGAGCGGGTCGTGCTGCTGCCCGACGGCGTCGAGGACGCGTGGAGCGCGGAACTGGCTGACCTGGTCGCCCTCGCGTGACGGCAGATCCGGCGGGTATGGGCGGACTGGTCCCGGCCAAAAAGAATGATCTCTTTGCCGTCGTCTAGGTAGCCGATCACAAGCTAATGAGTGATCATTGCGAGATACGGTAACGCAGTGGCCAAGTAGCTCACCGGGAGGAACGCGTGACCGAGACTCTCAAGAAGGGCACCCGGGTCACCGGTGCCGACCGGACGAAGCTCGCGGGCGACCTGAAGAAGCGGTACACCGCTGGTGAGAGCATCCGGTCGCTGGCCGCGTCGACCGGCCGTTCCTACGGGTTCATCCACCGGATCCTCAGTGAGAGTGGCGTCGCGCTGCGCGGCCGCGGCGGTGCGACCAGGGGAAAGGCCAAGTCGAAGGGCTGATGAGCACGTCCGGGCCGGGTCGGCGAAGCGAGGTCTTTCGAGTTGTCTGCTGATACTGCGGCCGCCGGCGCGGGCGAGCTGGCCGCGGCCGGGCTCGACCTCAAGGTAGCCGGCGCAGTCGCGACCGTGACCCTCAGCCGCCCCGAGCGCCGCAACGCCATGACACCGAGCATGTGGCGCGGTCTGGCCAGCATCGGCGCGCAGCTTCCGGACGCCGTCAGGGTCGTCGTCGTGCGCGGCAGCGGCCCGAGCTTCTGCGCCGGAATCGACCTGCGCATGTTCAGCCCGGAGGGCGTCGCGGGCGAGGCCCGCGGGCCCGGCGCCGGCGAGCCCGGATTCGAGGACTCGATCGCCGGGTTCCAGGCTGGCTACCTGTGGCTGCGCAACCCCGCCTTCGTCTCGGTCGCCGCGGTCCAGGGGCACGCGATCGGGGCCGGCTTCCAGCTCGCGCTGTCCTGCGACATCAGGGTGCTCGCGGACGACGCGAAGCTGTGCATGAAGGAGCCTGCGCTCGGGCTGGTGCCCGACCTGACCGGTACGAAACCGCTGGTGGACATCGTGGGACTCGCGCGGGCGACGGAGATGTGCCTGACGGCGCGCACCGTCGGCGCGGGCGAGGCCGCGCAGCTGCGGCTCGCCGAGCTCGTGGTGCCGCCCGCGGAGCTGGACGGGGCGGTCAGCGACCTGGTGGCGGCGCTGCTGTCGACCGACGCGGCGGCGGCGCGCGCGACCAAGGCACTGCTGCAGCAGGCCCAGTCGAACACGCTGGAGCAGCAGGCCGCGGCCGAGCGGGCCGCCCAGGCGCGCCTGCTGCGCGGCAGGTCAGGCGGCTAGCGGACGGGACACGGGCCGCGGGTTACGCCGAGAGCTGAGCCGGGATGATCGGCCGGGAGCCGCGGGTTCACCGGACATGACGATGCAGAGCCAGTGGCACGCGATGCGCGGCTTCTCCCGTGATCCGTCGGTCACCAAGCAGAAGCTGAAGCCGGGCACGGTGCGGCGGATTGCCGGGTACGCGCGGGGCTACCGGCTGGACCTGGCGGTCTTCCTGGTCGCGGCGGCTCTGGACGCGGTAGTGACGGTGACCTACCCGCTCCTGCTCGCGGTGGTCATCGACCAGGGAATCCTCAAGCATCGCACCGGCGTGGTGCTGGGCGTGGCCGGCGCGGTCGCCGCGCTGGCGATCTTCGACGCGTTCCTGTCCGTGGTGCAGCGGTATTTCACGTCCAGGGTGGGCGAGGGGCTCATCTACGATCTGCGCACGCAGGTGTTCGGGCACGTGCAGCGGCAGCCGATCGCGTTCTTCACCCGGGCCCAGACCGGCTCGCTCGTGAGCAGGCTGAATAACGACGTGATCGGGGCGCAGCAGGCGCTGACCTCGACACTGTCCTCGGTGGTATCCAGCGTGCTGCAGCTGGTCCTGGTGCTCGTCGCGATGTTCTTCCTGTCCTGGCAGGTCACCGTCGTCGCGCTGGTGCTGATCCCGATATTCCTGTACCCGGCACGCCGGGTGGGCCACCGGCTGCAGCGGCTCACCAGGGAGTCGATGCAGCTGGACGCCCAGCTTGGCTCGACCATGACCGAGCGGTTCAATGTGGCCGGCGCCATGCTGTCCAAGCTGTACGGGCGGCCCGCCGACGAGCAGGACCTGTTCTCGGGTCGGGCCGGCCGGGTGCGCGACATCGGCGTGCTGACCGCGATCTGGGGGAGCGCGCTGGTCACCGGGCTGGGCCTGCTCGCGACGCTCTCCACGTCGGTGGTGTACGGGCTCGGCGGCTGGCTGACGATTCGCGGCGACATGAAGGTTGGCGAGCTGGTGGCGCTCGCCCTGCTGCTGAGCCGGCTGTACGGGCCGATCACGTCGCTGTCCAACGTCCAGGTCAACGTCATGACCGCGCTGGTGAGCTTCGACCGGGTCTTCGAGGTGCTGGACCTCGAGCCGCTGATCAGCGAGCGGCCGGGCGCCGTGGCACTGGGCGGGCCGCGGGCCGGCCGGGCGCCCGCCATCGAGTTCGACCACGTGAGCTTCCGGTACCCGGCCGCGTCCGAGGTGTCGCTGGCGTCGCTGGAGTCAATCGCGCTGCCCGCGCCGGAGAAGGGCGGGGTCAGCCAGAACGCGCTGACCGATGTCAGCTTCGTCGCCCCGGCGGGCGAGCTCACCGCGCTGGTGGGCCCCTCGGGGGCGGGCAAGACCACGCTCACGCACCTGGTGTCGAGGCTGTACGACCCGGCCTCGGGCACGGTCCGGATCGGCGGCAAGGACATCCGGGACGTGACGCTGACCTCGCTGCACGACGTCGTGGGCGTCGTCACCCAGGACGCGCACCTGTTCCACGAGACGATCAGGGCGAACCTGCTCTATGCCCGGCCCGAGGCCACCGAGCAGGAGCTGACGCTGGCGCTGCAGGCCGCGCAGATCTGGGATCTGGTGGCGGGGCTTCCCGACGGGCTTGACACCGTGGTCGGCGACCGCGGCTACCGGCTCTCCGGCGGCGAGAAGCAGCGCATCGCGATCGCCAGGCTGCTGCTGAAGGCCCCCTCGGTGGTGGTACTGGACGAGGCAACCGCGCACCTGGACTCGGAGTCCGAGGCGGCCGTGCAGCGGGCGCTGAAGACCGCGCTCGCCGGGCGCACGTCCCTGGTCATCGCCCACCGGCTGTCGACGATCCGGGAGGCAGACCAGATCCTGGTGCTGGAGAACGGGCAGATCATCGAACGCGGCCGGCACGCCGACCTGCTCGCCGCCGGCGGCCTCTACGCGGACCTGTACCAGACCCAGTTCGCCCGGCAGGAGCCGGCGATCGCCTGACCCGGCGCAGCCCGCTCAGGGCTGCGGCTCTAACGTGCCGTAGCCGGTCCTGAGCAGCTCCGGTCCGGCGATCCGCTCGATCTCGGCGAGCTGCGCGGCACCGAGCAGCTTGCGCCATGCGCCCGGCTCGGGACCTGCCTGCCCCTCGCGCCGCACCTGCCGCACCGGGATCTGCGCGACGTCGCCGCCGATGAAGTCGGACACGCCCGCGCCGGTCGGGCCCGGATGCCTGATCATGTCCTCGTACCTGAGGGTCGCCAGCTGCTCGGCCGACATGCTGGCGCGCAGCCGTGCCATCAGGCGGACCGAGCCGCGCCAGCGCATGGCAGACTTGCCGGCGGCCGTCAGGCCCGCCCAGGCCGCCTTGTCCTGCTCGGACTCGACGCCGTAGAAGGGGTTCGGGAACTCCGCCTCGACGTTGGTCATGCCAGGCCTGAACCACGACTGCACCTGCGGGTCGCCGAGCATCGCCGCGACGACGTCCCTGCCGTCCCTGATGATCTGGATCAGCTTGGCGTCGGGAAACGCGTCCACGAGGGCGTCGGCGCAGTACATGAGGTCCGGGCTCGCGTCGCCGTAGCGGGTGATGTCGCGCTCGCTGACGCAGCAGGACGCGCCGTTCACGTGCCCTGCCTGCCGGCACAGCGGCGAGCAGGTCAGGCAGCAGGTGGCGGTCACCTGCCAGGCCTGGGCAAACGCGTCCCGCAGCACCGTCGCCGCCGCGTCGCTGCGCCCCCGCTGGATGGAGGGGCTCCTGGCGAACGCGTAGACGACGCTCTGCACGGCGTCCTGGCCGATCGTGAGGTGGAAGCCGGGCGACTGCTTGAGCGCGCGCGCCAGCAGGTCCGCGCCCGAGTGCGGGGCGCCGATTACGAAGACCGGCTGGCGGACCTTACGGCCGTTTACGACCAGAATGTGTAGGCGGGGTGGCATGGCTACCCATCAGTGTGACATTGCGTGCCGCGACGGCCGCCCGCACCCGCCCCCGGGCCCACCCCGACCCGGTGACCTGGGCAGATGCAGGCTACTTCCGCTCGCCTGCGGGGTGTGGCCGGACGGCCGCCGCCCGCCGGCGGTACCTGTTCTCGTGCCCGGTCAGGTTCAGCGCCGCGCTGATCAGCGGCACGTGGCTGAAGGCCTGCGGCGTGTTGCCGACCTGGCGCCCGTAGCGCGGGTCGTACTCCTCGCTGAGCAGCCCGAGGTCGCTGCGCAGCGTCAGCAGCCGCTCGAAGATCGCCACCGCCTCGTCGCGCTCGCCGATGAGATACAGCGCGTTCACGAGCCAGAAGCTGCAGGCCAGGAACGCGCCCTCGGCGCCGGGCAGCCCGTCCACGTCGGCGAGTCCGCCGCTGACGGCCTTGGCGGGCTGCGTGTAGCGCAGCACCAGCCCGTCGCGCATCAGCTCCCGCTTGATCGTCTTGACGGTGGAGATCACCCGCTCGTCGTCTGGCGGCAGGAAGCCGACCTCGAGCATCAGCAGCACGGCGGCGTCGAGCTCGGCGCTGCCGTAGTACTGGGTGAACGTGCCCCTGGCCGGGTCGTAGCCCTGGTCGCAGACCTGCGCGTGGATCTCGTCGCGGATCGCGCGCCAGCGCTGCAGCGGCCCCGCGTTGCCCTGCTCGACCAGGTGGATGGCGCGGTCGAACGCGACCCAGGCCATCACCTTGGAGTGGACGAAGTGGCGACGGGGCCCGCGCACCTCCCAGATTCCCTCGTCCGGCTCGTGCCAGTGCTTCTCCAGGAAGTCCAGGAGCTGCCGCTGCAGGCTCCAGCCATGCTGGTCGAATGGCAGCCCCGCCTGCCGGCTCAGCGTGAGCGCGTCCATGACCTCGCCGTAGACGTCGAGCTGGCGCTGTTCCACTGCCGCGTTCCCGATCCGGACCGGCGCCGACCGCTCGTAACCGGGCAGCCAGTCGGCCTCCCACTCGACCAGGCGTCGCTCGCCGGCCACGCCGTACATGATCTGGACGTCGCGCGGATCGCCGGCGACCGCACGCCCGAGCCACTGCCGCCACCGGTCAGCCTCGGCGGTATAGCCCGTGCGCAGCAGCGCCTCGAGCGTGATGGTCGCGTCCCGCAGCCAGCAGTAGCGGTAGTCCCAGTTCCGCACCCCGCCGATGTCCTCCGGCAGGGACGTGGTCGGAGCCGCCACGATGCCACCCGTCGGCTCGTACGTGAGTGCCTTGAGCGTGATCAGCGAGCGCATCACGGCATCCCGGTAGGGGCCGCGGTAGCTGCAGCTCGCCGACCAGTGCGACCAGAACGCGCGGGTCGCGGCCAGCGCCTGGTCGGCGTCGATCGGCTCGGCGAGCGGCAGGTGCGAAGGCTGCCAGTGCAGGACGAACGGGACCCGGTCGCCGGCCCGGACCGTGAACGCTGCCTCGTGCGCCATGTTCCGCCCGGACATCTGGACCGGGCTGCTCAGGCATACCGAGTCCGGCCCGGCCACGGCGCGGATGACGGCGCCGTGCCGCTGGACCCACGGCATGATCTTGCCGTAGCCGAACCGCAGCCGCAGGACCGACTCCATCTCCACGGCGCCGGCGATGCCCTCGACGATCCGGACCAGGACGGGGGCGACGTCGTCGCGGGGCGGCATGAAATCCAGCACCCGGACGGTTCCGCTGATTGTCTCCCAGTCGGTCTGCAGGATCAGCGAGTCCCCCTCGTACTGCCAGCGGACGTCACCACGCCGGGAGACAGGACCCTCGCTGACGGTCGGGCACAAACGCCACTGGCCGTTGTGCTCGTCCCCGAGCAGCCCGGCGAAGCACGCGTCGGAATCGAATCTGGGCAGGCAGAGCCAGTCGACCGAGCCGGTGCGCCCGACGAGCGCCGCCGTCTGCATGTCCCCGATCAGGGCGTAGTCCTCAACCCGGCCAGCCATCAGACCTCCACGTCGCGGCCGTGGCCGCGGGCCCGGCCAGTCCGCGGCGGCACCCTGCAAGCCTGGCATGTTCCGTGCCGCGGCGCTTGCATCCGGCCGTCCCGGTCACATTCGGCGGGTCAGGGACGAGCCGCCAGCCGGCCGGTCAGCAGTGCCGTCACGAGCGCAGGCGGACCGCCGGGTAGCCGTGCGGTCATAGAGTGGCGGCGTGCGAGAACGACGGGTAACGGCCGGCGCCCCCCTGGCCGCTCGGACCTACGGCAGGCCAGGCAGGCGGGCGGCGGCTCTCGCCGTCGGCGGCGTCGCCCTGGCGGGCGCGCTGGCCGGCTGCGCCAGAATGGACCAGGCGCTGGACAAGCAGTGGATGCAGGTCGACTTCGGCCCCAGCACCAGCGTCGCGACGGCGCTGCATGTCAGGGCGGCGTGCTCGCACGTAGCGAACACCCCGCCGCTGCCGCTGCCCGCCAGGCGCTCGACGCTCAACATCATGTACGGGATCGGGTTCGACACCACGAACTCCACCCCGGCCAACCTGGCCGAGCTGCAGACCTGCCTGAGCAAGTTCAAGTCGGTCCTCGGCGTCAACGCGCAGGACACGGGGGACGAGGGCAGCTAGCCCTGGCTGACCCACTGAGCTGCGGCTAAGCGCGATCCGCGCGATCTTGCGTGCAGGGTTTTACTAATTTCCCCCAGGTATTGTAGACTTCTCGACCATAAACCCTAGTTAACGAATAGGAAAGGTCGACCATGAAGCGCGTACTTGCCGGAGCCGCGGCGATCGGCGTGGCACTGCTTGCCGCTGGCTGCGGTTCATCCGGGTCCGGCTCCGGGTCGTCGGGGGCGGCGGACCCGAAGGTCACGCTGCGGCTTGGCTTCCTGGAGAACATCACCCACGCGACGGCCCTGGTGGGCGTCAAGGAGGGCTTTTTCACCAGGAACCTCGGCCATGGGGTGACGCTCAAGCTGTACCCGTTCTCGACCGGCACGGAGGAGGCGACGGCGCTGCTGGCCGGTCAGCTCGACGCTGCCTACGTCGGCCCGAACCCGACGATCAGCGCCTGGCAGAAATCCGAGGGCACCGAGATCAGGGTGCTCTCTGGCGCCGCCTCGGGCGGCGCCGCGCTCGTGGTCAAGGCCGGCATCACGAAGGCCACTCAGCTCAAGGGCCAGAAGCTCGCCACGCCGTCGCTCGGCAACACCCAGGATGTCGCGCTGCGGTACTGGCTGAAGCAGCAGGGACTGACCGCTACCGCCACCGGCGGCGGCGACGTGGACATCACGCCGACCAGCCCGAACTCTGCGGCGGTGCTGGAGTTCCAGTCCGGCCAGATCGCCGGCGGCTGGGAGCCCGCACCATACGACGCGGAGCTGGTCGCCGACGGCGGTCACGTGCTCGTCAACGAGGCGAGCCTGTGGCCGGGCGGCCAGTTCGTGACCACCAACCTGGTCGTCACCCAGAAGTTCCTGGCGGCGAACCCGGCGGTCGTCAGCGACCTGCTCAAGGGGTCGGTGCAGGCCAACTCGTTCATCAACGGCGCCGGCACCAGGGCGACCGCCGAGGCTGCCGCCAACGCCGAGCTGGACAGCCTGACCGGCAAGAGCCTCAAGCCGAACATCCTCGCCGCTGCGTTCGGCGAGGTGACGTTCACCAACGACCCGGTCGAGTCGTCGCTGCTCGCCGACGCGCAGCACGCTGTGGCGATCGGCCTGCTCAAGCCGGTGAGCAACCTCGGCGGGGTGTACGACCTCGCGCCGCTGAACAAGGTGCTCGCCGCGGACGGTCAGTCAGCGGTCGGCACGTGAGCATCAGCAACGCGCAGGCGACGCCCCCGGCCGCACGGCCGGGGGCGTCAGCGGCGTCTGCAGAGATGGCTGCTGTCGAGCTGACGGGGGTCAGCAAGGCGTACCGGACCGGCCGGGGCGAGCTGCTCGCGCTCGATGACGTCTCGCTCTCGGTCCGGCCCGGCGAGTTCGTGTGCCTCATCGGCGCCTCCGGCTGCGGCAAGAGCACGCTGCTTAACCTGGTAGCTGGCGTGGACCGGCCCACGGCCGGCCGCGTCGGCACCGGCGGCCGCCGGGTCGGCCTGATGTTCCAGGAGCCTGCCCTCTTCCCCTGGCTGACGGCCGGGCGCAACGTCGAGCTCGCCCTCCGGGCCAGGAAGGTACCGAGACAGGAACGTCGGGCCAGGACGGCCGGGTTGCTCGACACCGTCCGGCTCGCCGGATTCGGTGACAAGCGGCCGCACGAGCTTTCCGGCGGCATGCGGCAGCGGGTAGCGCTGGCCAGGGCGCTGGCACAGGACGCCGACGTGCTGCTCATGGACGAGCCGTTCGGCGCGCTGGACGCGATGACCCGCGACCTGCTGCACGACGAGCTGGAGCGCATCTGCGCCGAGCGAACGCTGACGGTGCTGTTCGTGACGCACAACGTGCGCGAGGCCGCCCGGCTCGGCGACCGGGTGATCGTCCTCAGCAGCCGGCCCGGCCGGGTGATCGGGGAGTACCCGGTGCCGCGGCAGGGGCCACGCCGGATCGACTCGGCGCAGGTGGCCCGCATCGCCGCCACGCTGACCGACACTCTGCGCGAGGAAATGGGACGCCATGGCCACTGACCAGGCACTGCACGGGCTCGACAGCCTTGAGCTGGGCCCGCTCGCCAGCCAGGAAAGCGGCGCGCGCCGGCTCGCCCGCAGGGGCTGGGCGGCGACCTGGCCGAAGCTGCTGGCGGCAGCCCTGGTACTGGGCGCGTGGCAGCTGTTCTATCTCAGTAACTTTCACGGTGACAGCGCATCCCACCTGGTCGGCGACCCGGCGCAGGGGATGGGAAATCTCTGGGACCAGCTAGTCCGCGGCCAGCTGCTCGCCGCCATCGGTACCACGATGGAGCGGGCACTCGTGGGTTACACGCTGTCGGTTGTCGTCGGCGTGATCGTGGGCGCGATCGTGTCCAGGATCCCGCCGCTGCGGGCCGCGATCGGATCGATCATCACCGGGCTCACCACGATGCCCTCGATCGCCTGGTTCCCGTTCGCGATCATCCTGTTCGGGCTGACGGACTCGGCGATCCTGTTCGTGGTCGTGCTGGGCTCGGCGCCGTCAATCGCCAACGGTCTGATCGCGGGCGTCGACTACACGCCGCCGCTGCTGCTGCGCGCGGGGAAGATGATGGGGCTGCGCAGCTTCGCGCTGTACCGCTACCTGATCATGCCGGCGTCGCTGCCGTCGTTCGTGGCCGGGCTGAAGCAGGGCTGGGCGTTCGCCTGGCGCAGCCTCATGGCGGGCGAGCTAGTGGTCCAGATCGCGGGCTCGCTCTCGCTCGGCGTCCTGCTCAACGGCGACCAGGAGCAGCTGGACCTGACCAGCGCGATCTCGGTGATGATCGTCATCCTGCTCATCGGCGTCGTCGTGGACGGGCTGTTCACCAAGGTGGACCTCGCGATCAGGAACAGGCGCGGCCTGCTCGACCCCGCGATCGCGTGAAGCCGTGGCCGTGGCCCGGCCGGCCGGCCGGGCCGGGCCACGGCCACGGCGCGAGGTCAGTGCGGGACGTGCGAGTACACCCCGAAGACGTTTCCCGCCGGGTCGCGCACGGCTCCGGTCTGCATGTGATCATCGACCGTGGCCGGCCCGTGCTCGCGCGACCCGCCCAGCTCGGCGGCCCGGGCCAGGACTGCCTCGACGTCGGGAACGCGGGCATAGACAGTGACCCAGACGCCGTGCTGCGCGGACCCGATTCCGCCCCGGATGCCCCGGTCTGAGCCGGTGTCCGCCAGCCGGTAACCGGGCCCGGACTGGCTGGTCTGCCAGCCGAAGATCTCGGCATAGAACCGGCCGGCGCGGTCCGGATCGGCTCCGAGCACCTCGAACCAGTCCACCGGCGCGCCGGCGCCCGCCGACGGTCCCGGCACCGCCTGGCCGGCGCCGGGAGGCGTCGCGGCCGCCGGGGCGGCGCCGTTCCTGGCAGCCGCGCGGCCGGGATCACCGGGGCCGAGCACCAGGCCGATCACCAGCCCGTCCAGGTCCTCGAATGTCGCGAATGTCGCCATGCCGGGGAGCTCGGTGATCGGGGTCTCGGTCTTGCCGCCGAGCAGGTTCACCTTGTCCAGCACGGCCTGCAGGTCGTCTGCCTGGACGTAGAAGGTGACTCCCGAGCTGCCGTCGGCACGCCTGGCCAGGCCGCCGTTGATGCCCTCGCCGCCACAGGTGTCGACGAGGGTGTACCCGATCTCCGGGACGGGCCGCATCGACCAGCCGAGCAGTCCGGCATAGAAGTCGGCGAGCCGCTGGTCATCAGGGCCGCCTATCTCGAAGTGCACCACCGCATGTGCCATTCCTGACCTCCCGCGCTGCAGTCCGTGGCCAGTCTGGCACAGACAGTGCGGGACGGCGGGACCAGCCGGGGCCATAACGAGTGGCCCCGCGCGGCGCCGCCCGCCTACCCTGGGCTCATGGCAGGGCGCCGATTTAGCCGCCTCCCGGCCCGCAGCGGCCGACCGGGAGACGCTGCCGTGCGCTGACGCGGCAGCCTGCGGTCGGGTCACCGGGCCGGGAGCAGCACCGGTATCCGACCCGACGCACAGGAGCGCCCGCCATGCCTGCCACTCAGAGCCACCCCTGTCTCAGCCCTGCTCAGCTCGCCGCCGACCTCTCGATCCGCGACCTGTCCGATCCCGCCGACGGCCCGCACGCGATGCAGCAGCTGGTCGCGGACGCGACTGCCGCCCTCGCCGCCTGCTGGGGCCTGGACCCCGGCGCTCAGGTGCGGTACTGCCGCGGGCCCCGGGTGGTGCCCGTCGCCGACAACTATGACCGCCTGGGCTACGCGGCGGACGACGTGACGAGACAGGCGCGCTATACCCGCTATGTCGACGATCAGATGGTCCTGCGCAGCCACTCGACCGCGATGATCCCGCCTGCGCTGCGCGAGCTCGCGCGTGATGCGGCCGCCACGGAAATGCTGCTGGTATGCCCGGGGATCGCCTACCGGCGGGACGCCATCGACTGGCAGCACACCGGCACGCCGCACCAGCTCGACCTGTGGCGGCTGAGCCGGCGCCCGCTGGCGCCGGCCGACCTGGACGAGATGGTCGCGGTCCTGGCCGGGACCTGGCTGCCCGGCATGCCCGTGCGCACCGAGCAGCGCGTGCACCCGTACACGATCGGCGGCAGGCAGGTCGACGTCGCCGCGGACCGGGGCTGGGTCGAGATCGGGGAGTGCGGCCTCGCTCATCCGGTCATCCTGGCCGCGGCCGGGCTGGACGGGTGGAGCGGCCTGGCGCTCGGGGCCGGCCTCGACCGGCTGCTGATGCTGCGCAAGGGCGTGCGCGACATCAGGCTGCTGCGGTCCGCGGAACCGCGCGTGCGCAGCCAGATGCTCGACCTGGAGCCGTACCGCCAGGTGTCGAGCCAGCCTGCGATGCGGCGCGACCTGTCGGTCGCGGTGGCGGCGGGCGAGGACGCGGAAACCATCGGCGACCGGGTGCGGCTGGCGCTGGGCCCGGACGCGGACGCCGTGGAAGACGTGCGCGTGCTGGCGAGCACGGAGTACGCCGATCTGCCCCCGGCGGCGGCGGGGCGGATCGGGATGCTGCCGGGGCAGCGCAACCTGCTGGTCCGGGTCGTGCTGCGGCACCTGGACCGGTCCCTCACCGGCACGGAGGCCAACGAGCTGCGTGACCGCATCTACGCGGCTATCCACCAGGGCAGCCGCCCGCAGTGGGCTAGTCGCTGACCACCCGCTGCGGATGCGCGTACACGTTCATCGAGCCGCCGCGCAGGAAGCCGACGAGGGTCAGGCCGGTCTCGTCGGCCAGCTCGGCGGCCAGCGATGACGGGGCCGACACGGCGGCGAGGACCGGGATGCCGGCCACGACCGCCTTCTGCACTAGCTCGAACGACGCGCGCCCGCTCACCAGCAGCACGCAGCCAGAAAGCGGCAGCCGGCCGGCCCGCAGTGCCCAGCCGAGTACCTTGTCGACCGCGTTGTGCCTGCCGACGTCCTCGCGGATGACCAGCAGCCCGCCGTCGGCGCCGAACAGCCCCGCGGCGTGCAGGCCGCCGGTCCGGTCGAAGACGCGCTGCGCCTCCCGCAGCCTGTCCGGCAGGGCCGTCAGCAGCGCAGCACCGACCCGGACCTGGTCCGCGGTCAGGTCGTAGCGGCCCGCCGCCCGCAGGTCGTCGATGCTGGCTCTGCCGCACACGCCGCAGGCGCTGGTGGTGAGGAAGCCCCGCCGGGCCGGCTGCCAGTCGCGACCCGGGCGCAGTGTCACGTCCGCGACGTTGCCCGTCCCCTCGTGCTCGCCGTGCCCGCACTGCTCGCCCGAGCAGATCCGGATGGCCGAGATGTCGGCAGGCCCGGCGACGATTCCCTCGGCGAGCAGGAATCCGGCCGCGAGGTCTATGTCGTCGCCGGGTGTCCGCATCGTCAGCGTGGCCGCCTGCCCGCCGATCCGGATCCCGAGCGGCTCCTCGGCCGCCAGCAGGTCGGCCCGCTCGCTGGCCCGGCCCGCGCCCACCATGATCCTGGTGACCCGCCGCCGCGCTGTCCGCTCGGTCACTGCCTGCCTTCCTCCCGGCTGCCCACCAGCTCAGCCTATGGCGGCGTGGCGGCGGCGGGCACGTCACGATGATCCCGAGCACGGAGATGTCAGGAACGACACGGCCAGGCCGGCGTTCCCGGCATCCGGATGCCCCACATGCCGGTCGCGAAGTCGACCTTCGCGACCCGGGAGGGATAACCGAACAGCTCCTGCTAGGCTGCTAAGTATCGTAACTCGATATAAAGTGACTGTCGGGACCGCAGCCGGCCGGCCGGGACCGGGCTTGCCGGTGCGAGTGGTCTGTTGCTTGGATGAGGACTGTGGATCTGCCGAGCAGGATCTCCCGCTGGCCGGCCGTCCGGCAGCTGACCGGACCTGACCGCCTGGGGCGCGGCACCGCCGTGCGGTCGCCGCACACCGAGGCGGCCGCGCCGCGGACGGCGGCGGCCGACCGGGTGGTGGGCTCGATCTGCCCGTACTGCGCGGTGGGCTGCGGCCAGAAGGTCTACGTCTCGGTGGTCAGCGGCAAGGACACCGTCACCCAGATCGAGGGCGATCCGGACTCGCCGGTATCGCGCGGCCGGCTGTGCCCGAAGGGCGCCGCCAGCAAGCAGCTGGTGACCACGCCCGGCAGGCAGACGAGGGTGCTCTACCGGCGCCCGTACGGGACGGCCTGGGAGCCGCTGAGCCTGGACCAGGCGATGGACATGATCGTTGACCGGGTAATCGCCACCAGGCGCGCGTCCTGGCAGCACGAGTCCGGCGGCAGGGCGGTGCGGCGCACCCTGGGGATCGCAAGTCTGGGCGGCGCCACCCTCGACAACGAGGAGAACTACCTCATCAAGAAGCTCTGGACCGCGCTCGGCGCGATCCAGATCGAGAACCAGGCCCGGATTTGACACTCCGCAACCGTCCCCGGTCTGGGGACTAGCTTCGGCCGCGGCGGCGCCACCACGTTCCCGCGCGACCTGGTCAACTCCGACGCGATCGTCATCTGCGGCTCCAACATGGCCGAGTGCCACCCGGTGGCCTTCCAGTGGGTCGTGGACGCCAAGAAGAGCGGCGCGACGCTGATTCACATCGATCCGCGCTTCACCCGGACCAGCGCGCTCGCGGACCTGCACGTGCCGAGCCGGGCCGGCGGCGACATCGTGCTCATCGGCGCGCTCGTGAACTACGTGCTGCGCGGCGGGCACGAGTTCCGCGACTACGTGACGGCGTACACCAACGCGGCCGACATCCTGCCCGCCGACTTCGCCGACACCGAGGACTGCGACGGCCTGTTCTCCGGCTACGACCCGGTCACGAGGACCTACGACAACTCGAGCTGGCAGCCGACCGGCGAGCGTGACCTCACGCTGACCCACCCGCGGTGCGTGTACCAGGTGCTCAGGCGGCACTTCGCCCGCTACGACGAGGAGATGGTCCAGCGCGTCTGCGGCATCAGCCGGGCCGACTTCACCAGGCTCGCGCAGACGCTAGTGCGGTGCAGCGGCCGGGAGATGACCACGGCCTGGGTGTACGCCGTCGGCTGGACCCAGCACACCACCGGCGTACAGCACATCCGCTCGGCCGCGATACTGCAGCTGCTGCTCGGGAACATGGGCCGGCCGGGCGGCGGGATCCTCGCGCTGCGCGGGCACGCCAGCATCCAGGGCTCCACCGACATCCCGACCCTGCACGACCTGCTGCCCGGCTACCTGCCGATGCCGAGGCAGGAGGACCAGACGCTGGAGCAGTACCTGACCCGGCTGCCCGACACCGGCTTCTGGGGCAACAAGCGCGCCTACTTCGTGAGCCTGATGAAGGCATGGTTCGGCGCGGCGGCGACGGCGGAGAATGACTTCTGCCTGCCGCTGCTACCGCGGCTGACCGGCGATCACGGCACCTACCGGACCGTACTCGACATGATCGAGGGCAAGGTCAAGGGCTACATCCTGTGGGGCCAGAATCCGGCCGTCGGCTCGGCGGGCGCCCGGCTGCAGCGGCTCGCGCTGGCGAAGCTGGACTGGCTCGTGGTGCGCGACCTGGCCCTGATCGAGAGCGCGACCTTCTGGCAGGACAGCCCGGAGATCGCAACGGGCGAGCTCGCCACCGACCAGATCGGCACCGAGGTGTTCTTCCTGCCCGCCGCCGCGCACGTGGAGAAGGCCGGGACGTTCACCAATACCCAGCGGATGCTGCAGTGGCATCACAAGGCGCTGGACCCGCCCGGCGACGCCACCAGCGACCTGTGGTTCGCCTACCACCTGGGCAAGCGGCTCCGGGCGAAGGTCGCCGGGTCCACGGCCGGCTCAGATGCCCTGCTGCAGGCGCTGACCTGGGATTACCCGGAGCTAGGCGACGACGCCGAGCCCGACCCGGAGGCCGTGCTGCAGGAGATCAACGGGCGCGGCAGCGACGGAGCGCTGCTGGCCGGCTTCGCGCAGCTGCAGCCGGACGGCTCGACCGAGTGCGGGACCTGGATCTACTCGGGCTGCTACGCCGGCGGCGTCAACCAGACGGCGCGGCGCAGGCCGCACCGGGAGCAGTCCTGGGTCGCGCCGGACTGGGGCTGGGCATGGCCCGCCAACCGGCGGATCCTGTACAACCGCGCGTCGGCCGACCCGCAGGGCAGGCCGTGGAGCGAGAAGAAGCGCTACGTCTGGTGGAACGAGGCGGCGGGCGAGTGGACCGGTCACGACGTGCCGGACTTCGAGAAGACCAAGTCGCCCGACTACATCCCCCCCGACGGTGCCGTCGGCCCGGCGGCGCTGGCCGGCACCGACCCGTTCATCATGATGCGCGACGGCAGGGGAGCGCTGTTCGTGCCCGCCAGCCTGAAGGACGGGCCGCTGCCGTCGCACTACGAGTCGGCCGAGTCGCCGGTGCGCAACGACGTGTACAAGCAGGACACCAGCCCGGTGAGCGTGCTGTACCCGGCGGACCCGGCGACCAGCGAGCAGCTCGCCGGGCACGACGCGGCGTTCCCCTACATCTTCACGACGTACCGGCTGACCGAGCACCACACTGCAGGCGGCATGAGCCGGACGCTGTCCCGGCTCGCCGAGCTGCAGCCGGAGCTCTTCTGCGAGGTATCGCCCCAGCTCGCCGCCGAGCGCGGGCTGGCACACGGCGGCTGGGCGACGATCATCAGCGCGCGGGCCGCGATCGAGGCGAGGGTGCTCGTGACCCGCAGGATCCGGCCGCTGCGGCTCGCCGACGGCGCGATCGTGCACCAGGTGGGCCTGCCGTATCACTGGGGCGGCGAGGGCCTTGTCACCGGGGACGTGGTCAACGACCTGCTGCCGTTCGCGCTGGACCCGAACGTGCTGATCCAGGAGAGCAAGGTGGCCACGTGTGACGTCCGGCCGGGCCGCAGGCCGCGCGGGGCCGCGCTGACCCAGCTCGTGGCGGCCTACCGGCGCGCGGCGGGGCTGGAGGAGACGCGATGAGACACCCTCTGTCAACCTCAGGCAGCGCGGTTGAGGGCGCGGTCTCGGTTGGCGGCGTGGACGGCTTCGTCGTACAGGACGCTGCGGTGCAGGCAGTGCCACAGGATCTCGAGCCAGCGGTTG
>Ga0335078_10003430_pt1 | contig 23624 bp, 21 predicted proteins | sample Lox_Sample_32_FD_206711 | JGI IMG/M metagenome (GOLD analysis project Ga0335078, IMG submission 206711) | Soil microbial communities from Loxahatchee National Wildlife Refuge, Florida, United States - Lox_Sample_3.2 | ecosystem: Environmental > Terrestrial > Soil > Wetlands | place: USA... | reverse complement strand
CCCCGCCAACAACCAACCGAGAACCCGCACCGATCCTCGCGAACATCCCCCGCCCGGCTCAACAACCTCACCTCGCTGACCCGACCACCACAACAGCACCCCCACGCAACAGTTTTGCGACAGCCTCAGAGGGCCGCAAATCGCCTCACTCCGCCCCGTGGGCGATCCGGGCGCCTAAGCCCGATCCGCCCGCCCGAATCGCCCGCAAATTGTGAGGGCTTGGGACGCTCGCGGACACCGTCTGAGAGCGTCTGACACCACCCCGTTACGAATGCGGCGGGTGGGACTCGAACCCACACGTCCCGAAGGACAGTGCCTTTTGAGGGCACCGCGTCAGCCGATTGCGCCACCGCCGCGCTCGGCGGCAGTTTAGTCGCGCCGCGGTGGCGGGCGGAATCGCGCCCCGGTGGCGGGCGGAATCGCACCCGCTGGCGCGCGCGATCGCGCTCGGGACTGGGCGGAATCGCGCCCCGGTGGCGCGCGAACTCGCACCGCACTGCCCGCCGGACTCGGACCGCCGCGCGAAACGCCGGCGCCTACGAGCCAATCAGCGCGAGCAGTTCGTCGATCAGCCCCGCCGGCGCCGCTACCGTCCCCGCCGGCACCTCCTCGGATGCGGCGAGATCGCGGACCGTCAGGCCGGCGCGCGATGCGATCAGCGTGCCGGCGGCCACATCCCAGGGGTTGAGCCCCCGCTCGTAGTAGGCGTCGTACCGTCCGCAGGCGCACCAGCAGAGATCGAGCGCCGCCGCGCCGACGCGCCGGATGTCGCGAACGCGGGGCAGCAGCCGCTGCACGACGTCGGCCTGGCGCGCTCGTACCGAGACGTCGTAGTTGAAGCCGGTGGCGACCATCGCGAGGTCGAGCGACTCGGCGCGGCTGTCGTGGCGGATCGGCTCGCCGTTCAGCATCGGCTCGCTCGACCGGGTCGCCTCGAAGCATTCCTTGGCGATCGGGTCGAGGACGACCCCGGCGAGGGTGCCGTCGGCGGACTCGCAGGCGATGCTGACCGCGAACGCGGGGATCCGGTAGAGGTAGTTGATCGTCCCGTCGAGCGGGTCGACGACCCAGCGGAGCTCCCCGTCCCCCGTCTCGCCACCCTCCTCGCCCAGGATCGCGTCACCCGGTCGCCGAGCACCGAGCACCGCGCGGATCGCCGACTCGGCGGCCAGGTCGGCGTCGGACACGAGATCGGTCGGACCGCTCTTCGATCTCACGCCCCGGGCCCGCTCGCCAAACCGCGCGCGCAGCTCATCCGCCGCCGCCTCGGCCGCCTCCCGCGCCACCGTGAGCAGCTCCCGCTCGTCGTTTGCCGTCATCCGACCGGGTTCTATCGGAAAAGCGGGCTGCGATCATCGGCCGCGATGCCGCCAGTCGAGACGATGACCGCGCTCGCGGCCTTCGAGGGCCGCGGTCCGGGAACCGACACCGAGCGACGGGCGGCCCGATGGCTGGCCGGCGAGCTGGTCGCGGACCGTCGCCGGGTTCGGATCGAGACGTTCTGGTGTCGCCCGAACTGGGCGCTCGCGCACGCCTGGCACGTCGCGCTGGCGCTCGTCGGCAGCCTGATCTCGGTCGGCGACCCGGTCGTCGGCACCGTCGTCCTCGCGGTCGCGCTCGTCTCGACCGTCACGGACGAGCTTCTCGGAGGAGTGTCGATCGGGCGCCGGCTGAGCCCCGAGCGCGCCAGCCAGAACGTGGTGGCGAGCGCACGCCGCACCACCGGCCCAGCACGCGCATCGCGACTGATCCTCACCACCAACTACGACGCCGGTCGCACCGGCCTGATCGACCGGGACGTGTTCCGCACCGCGACAACCCGCCTCAACCGCGTCACCGGGGGCCGAGGACCAGGCTGGCTCGGGTGGCTCGTCGTCGCGATCACGTCCGAGCTCGCGATCGCCGTCCTCCGCCTGACCGAGTCGCATCCGCCCGCCTCCCTGGGCGCCGTGCAGCTGCCGCCGGCGGTGGCACTGGTCATCGGCCTCGCGCTGCTGCTCGAGACGGCCGGCGCGGGCTACGGCCCCGCCGCCGGCGACAACGCCACCGGGGTCGCCGCCGCGGTCGCGCTCGCCCGCGCGCTCGCCGCCGACCCTCCCGGCAACCTGTCCGTCGAGCTCGTGCTCCAGGGTGCCGGCGAGAGCGAGGGGCTCGGGCTTCGCAACTACCTCCGCGTGCACAAACGCGAGCTCAGAGACAAATACCCGGTCGTGCTCGGGATCGCCGCCTCCGGTGCCGGACGGCCCGCATGGTGGGTCAGCGACGGACCACTCGTCCCGCTGCGATATGCGAAGACGCTCCGAGCTCTCGCCGCGCAGACCGAAGCCACGCCGCACCGCGGACGGGGCGCCACGCCCGCCCTACCGGCACGCGCCGCCGGCCTGCCGGCGATCGCGATCGGCTGCCTCGACAGCCGCGAACTCGCGCCACGCTCCCACCAGCAAGCCGACACGGCGGACCGCGTCGACGCGAGCGCGCTCGACGGAGCGATCGCGCTCGGACTCGCGCTCGTCAACAAGATCGACTCGTCGCTCGAACCCGAGACGCAGCAGACCGGAGCGGCTACACCGGCGTGACCGGATTGCGCTTGTCCGGCCACTCTCGATGCTTGCCGGCCGTCAGCGCAAACCGGCGGATCAGCTCCGAGCGGAGGTCCTCGGGCTGGATCACGGCGTCGATCACCAGCTCTGAGGCCAGGTGCAGGATGTCGATGTCCTCGGCATACTCGCGGCGAAGCTCCTCGGTCCGCGCTGCCCGTTCCGCGTCATCGGAGATGCCCTGAAGCTGGTTGTAATACACCGCGTTGATTGCAGCGGACGGGCCCATCACCGCGATCGACGCGGTCGGCAGCGCGATGCAGCAGTCTGGGTCGAACGCCGGCCCGGCCATCGCGTACAGACCGGCGCCGTAGGCCTTGCGGACGATCACCGAGATCTTCGGCACGGTTGCCTCCGAGACGGCGCTGATCATCTTCGCGCCGTGCCGGATGATCCCCTCGCGCTCGACCTGGGTGCCGATCATGAACCCCGGGACGTCGGCGAGGAACAGCAACGGGATGTTGAAGGCGTTGCAGGTCCAGATGAACCGCGCGGCCTTGTCGGACGAGTCGACGAACAGCACGCCGCCCTTGACCTTCGGCTGGTTGGCGAGGATCCCGACCACGCGACCGTCGAGACGCGCGTACCCCACGATCACCTCTCGTGCCCACCGCGCATGAATCTCCAACAACGACCCCGCGTCGATAACGGCGTCAATCAGCGAGCGCATGTCGAACGGCTTGTTCTCATCGGGCGGGATCAGCTCCCGAATGGACACCGACGACGGCGCCGGCTCGGCCGGCGGAGCGGCGGGCGGCTCGCCGACAAACGACGAAGGGAAGTAGCTCAGGTAGCGCCTGGCGAAGTCGATCCCCTCCTCGTCACTCGACACGAGCGCATGACCGACTCCGCTGCGAGAGGTGTGCATGCGGGCGCCGCCCATCTCCTCGAGCGTAACCTTCTCGCCGATCACCATCTCGGCCATCCGCGGCGATCCGAGGTACATCGAGGCGTTGCCCTCGCGCATGATCACGATGTCGCAAAAGGCCGGGATATACGCCCCCCCCGCGGCTGAAGGCCCAAACAGCACGCACACCTGCGGCACCACGCCCGACAGCCGCACCTGGTTGAAGAAGATCCGGCCGGCGTGCCGGCGCCCCGGGAACATCTGCACCTGCTCGTTGATGCGCGCCCCCGCCGAGTCGACCAGGTACACGAGCGGGATCCGCAAGGACAGCGTGCGTTCCTGAATCCGGATGATCTTCTCGACGGTTCTTGGCGCCCACGATCCGGCCTTGACGGTCGGATCGTTGGCCATCACCGCCACCGGTGACCCGGCGATCGTCCCGACGCCGGTCACCACGCCCTCGGCACCGAGTCCATCCTCGTTCCAGCCCGCGAGCAGACCCTCCTCGGCGAACGAGCCCGCATCCAACAGCCGCGCGACCCGGTCGCGCACCGGCATCTTCCCCTGCGACAAGGCCTTCTCGCGGTGATGCTCCGGACCCCCGGCCAGCGCCCGCGCGGTCGCCGACGCTAACGGACCGCCGCGCTCGACCTCCGTCATGCGGACCCCCACTCAACCGGGCCGGCCACCAACACGTGACTACCGAGCGGCCGGCCGAGCACTCCCTGGACGGCTCGGGACGCCTCGAGAAGCACACCGAGGTCGATTCCGGTCGAAATCCCCATCTCGTGCAGCATCGACACCAGGTCCTCGGTGGCGATGTTCCCGGTCGCGCCCGCCGGAACGGGGCAGCCGCCGAGCTCGCCGAAGCTCGACTCGAAGCTCTCGACGCCGGCCTCGAGCGCCGCCAGCACGTTGGCCAAGCCCTGACCCCGCGTGTTGTGGAAGTGGGCCGTCAGCTCCACATCCGACAACCGGGCCCGAGCAGCCCCGAAGAACGAGCGGACCTGCACCGGGTTGGCCATCCCCGTGGTGTCGCCGAACCCGACCTCGACAGCGCCGGCATCAACGAGCGCGGCCGCAATGTCCAACACGCGATCCACCGGGACATGCCCCTCGTACGGGCACCCGAACGAGGTCGAGATCACGCCCTCGCACCGCAACCCCTCGGACCGTGCCCGAGCGAACACGCGCGACAAACCCGCCAACGAGTCCGCAACCGACCGGCCCACGTTCTTCTGGTTGTGGGTCTCCGACGCCGACAGGAACCCGTTGATCTCCTGGAACCGATGCCGCCACGGCAAGGCGCGCTCCAGCCCTCGCTCGTTCGGAATCAGCACCCCGACCGACACGCCGTCCGGCAAGGAAACCGAGGAGAGGACCTCCCCCGCGTCGGCCAGCTGCGGGATCACGTCGGGCCGGACGAAGCTCGTGACCTCGATCCGCTGGAGCCCGGTCGCACCCAGCATCTCGATCAGCCGGACCTTGTCGGCGGTCGCGATCACCTCGGGCTCGTTCTGGAACCCGTCGCGCGGGCCGACCTCACGAATCAGAACGCGCGTTGGCAGGCTGCTCACAGCCCCGATTCCAGGAATCGACAAAGGCTCACCGGTACACCAGCTTGTAGCCGAGCATCTGCGTGAGCGTCACGAACTGATAGCCCCGCGCGCGCAGCCCGGCGACCTCCGCCGGCAGCGCATCGAGCGTCTCATAGCGGGGGCCACCGCCGAAATGCTCCTCGATGATCCCACCATTGTGCGCGTTGGCCAGCACGTTGTCGATGATCTCGCCCTCCCCGGGAAGAGCCCAGTCGCGGGGATCGATATCCCACTGGATCGTCGTCATCCCGAGCGACTTCGCCTCGCTCAGCACCGATCGATCGACGGCGCCGTCCGGAGCCCGGAACAGGCACGGCTCGAAGCCGGTCACCTTCTTGATCTCGGCCGCCGCTTCGGAGATCTGGTCGCGCTGCTCGGCCGCCGACAGGCCAACGAGGTCCGGATGGCTCCACGTGTGGTCGCCGATCATGTCCCCATCCGCGAGCATCTCCCGCTCCATCGTGCCGTGCGGATCGTACGTCGGGATGTGCTCGCCGATCTCGAAGAACGTCGCCGGCACGTGCAGGCGCTGGAGCTCGTTGATGAAATCCGGTGTCGGCGGCTCGTACCAGGGACCGTCGTCGAACGTGAGGGCGATGTCGTGGACCTTCCGGGGCCCGGTGAACACCCACTCCGGCCCGGCCGGGACGCAGCCGACCAGGCGCGGGGTGTGCACCGCGACCAGCGTCGGCTTCGTCGGGAACAGCGTGGCGCACGTAGTGCTGCCGGGGGCCGCGGGAGTACAACCCGGCACGCTCACCGTGCTCATCAGCTGCCAGCGAAGCGGGCGGTACTCGAGGCCGACGCTCGACGGCAGGAAGCTCGCGGTCAGCTCCCGGACGCTCGATCGCGTGACCGTGGCGGCGATCGCGACGGCGGGGCCCGGGCCGGCGTGCGTGATCGGCGAATAGAGGAGCCTGGGTGAGCGTTTGCCGCGCTGAGGCCCCGCGAGGCACACCTGAGACAGCACGGACCCGTTCGCGGCCCGCTCGAGCAGAAGGCACACCGAATCGTGGTCCCGACCGAGAGCGCCCGGCGAAAACGACTGACCGAGCTCGACCTGCCAGACGAGATCTTGCCCGTCCTGCGTGAGCGAAGCAGCCTGCACCGCGAGCGGCTGCGCGGGTACGGGGCCGGCACCGGCAGCGCCCGCGCACACCAGCAGCGTCGCCACGAGCACGGCGACCACGCCCCGAACGATCCTCACCAAACGCACTCCCCCATCGCCCCCCAACCGTACCCCATACACTCCCCGCCTTGTCGGAGAGTCCCGTTTGCATCGTCGGAGCAACCGGCGCGCTCGGTTTCGGGCTCGCGCTGCGCCTCGGCCTGGCCGGCGTGCCGGTCGTGATCGGCTCGCGCGACGGCGGCCGCGCGCAGGAGGCCGCAGAGCGCGCCTCGAAGCAGGCTCCGCCAGGCTCGTTCGCCGGCCTCGAGAACGCCGACGCGGTCAAGGACGCCGAGATCGTCATCCTCAGCGTCCCGTTCCGCAATCAGTCCGAGATCCTCACGAACCTCAGGGGCGCGCTCGCGCCGGGGCAGTTGCTCGTCGACGCGACCGTGCCGCTCGCGGCGGCGGTGAGCGGCAAGGCGACGCGGACGCTCGGCGTCTGGCAGGGATCGGCCGCGCAACAGGCCCGGGAAATGGCACCCGAAGGTGTCCACGTCGTGTCCGCCTTTCACACGGTGAGCGCGGCGCTGCTGAGCGACCTCGACCACGAGCTTGACGAGGACGTGCTGATCTGCGGCGACCGGCGCGAGGACAAGGCGAGGCTGGCCGAGCTCGTCGATGTGATCTCCGGTCTGCGCCCGGTCGACTGCGGCCCACTCGAAATGGCCCGGATCATCGAGCAGCTCACGCCGCTGATCATCTCGATCAACGTCCGCAACAAGGTCCGAGCCGGGATCAGGATCACCGGCCTGGGCGCACGTTGAGGGCGCCCGCGGTCGCGCTGGGCGGGAGCCGGACGACGCCGTGACCGGACCGGTCGTCGTCCTCGCCGGCGGGACCGGCGGCGCCAAGCTCGCCCGCGGGATGCTCGACGTGGTCGGATCGGACGAGCTCGTCGTGATCGCGAACACCGGCGACGACATCGAGATCTACGGCGCGTACGTGTCACCGGACCCGGACCTGGTCACGTTCTGGCTGGCCGACCGGATCGACGAGCGCGGCTGGGGCATCGCCGGCGATACCTTCCACGTGATGGACGGCCTCAAGCGCCTAGGGGTCGAGATATGGTTCAACGTCGGCGACGAGGATCTCGCGGTCGGGATCGAGCGCGCCCGCATGCTGCAGCAAGGAACCCGTCTCACCGATGCGCATGCTGCGATCGCCACCGCAATCGGGGCCCCGGGGCGGATCCTCCCGATGAGCGACGCCCCCGTCCGAACCCGAGTGATGGCCGGCGGCCGCTGGTGGCCGTTTCAGGAGTTCATGATCAGGGCCGGGGGTCAGGGTCCGATCGAGGACGTCGATTTTCGCGGCGTGCACGGCGCGCGGCTCACGCCGGAGATCAAAAACGCCCTCGCCACCGCCCAGGCGATCGTGATCGGCCCCTCCAATCCGGTCATCTCGATCGCCCCGATCCTCGCCGTGCCCGGACTCCGCGGCGCGCTCAGTGCCAGCGCGGCCCCGGTCGTCGCCGTCAGCCCGCTCGTCGCCGGCGCGGTCGTCAAGGGTCCGACGAAGCCGTTCATGGAGTGGGCGGGCCAGCCGCTGTCGAGCGATGGGATCGCGGCTTACTACGAGCACGTCATCGACGGCCTTGTCGCGGATACGCGCACCCACCTCGTCTCCGGCCTCCACACGGACGTCCTGATGGACACGCCCGCGGCACGCCGCCGTGTCGCCGACGAGACGCTCCACTTCGCGCTCGCGCTGCGGTGATGGACCGGCCGCTCCCCAAACCCAATCCTTGAGTACCGTACCCGCGCCATGCGGACACTCGCGATCCTGCCAATCAAGAGCTTCTCACAAGCCAAACAGCGGCTGCGCGCCGAGCTGAGCGACGCCGACCGGCGCGCGCTCGTCGACGCGATGTTCTCCGACGTTCTGGTGGCCCTTCGCCGGGTTCCGGCGCTCGAGTCGATCGTCGTGGTCAGCGGCGATCGTGTCGCCCAGCGGATCGGCCAGGGCTACGGCACAATCGTCGTCGAGGACGACGAACGCGGACACAACTCGGCGGCCAAGATGGGGATCGCGGTCGCACTCGAGGAAGGGATCGAGCGGGCGCTGCTGGTCCCTGGAGACTGCCCGCTGATGGACCCGAGGGAGCTCGCGGAACTGCTCGCCCGTCCGGCCGGCGAGCGCTCGGCTTTGATCGTCCCGGACCGCCACGGCACCGGCACGAACGCGCTGCTGCTCGCCCCGCCGAACGTGCTCGCGTCGAGCTTCGGTCCGGACAGCTGCCGGCGCCATATGGCCGACGCCGACGCTGCCGGGGTGCCGGCGGAGGTCGTCGAGGTGCCGTGCCTCGCGCTCGACGTCGACACGCCCGACGATCTGGAGGCGCTCCAGCACCACCTGGCCCGCACGCGCGGCGGAGCGGCCCACACGCGGGGCATGCTCAACCAGCTGATGCGAGCCCGGTCTTAGTGGCGACAACGCTTAGCGTGACCGCCCTCGAGGGACTCCCGGAGGTCGGGCCGGGCGACGATCTCGCCAACCTCATCGCAACGGCGATCGGCGACGTGCGCGGCCCGGGAAAGCTCACCGACACCGACGTGCTGGTGATCGCGCACAAGGTCGTGTCCAAGTCGGAGGGCCGGGTCCGCCGCCTGAGCGAGGTCCAACCCGGATCGAGAGCGGTCGAGCTGGCACATCAACTCGGCAAGGATCCGCGCCACGTCCAGGTCGTCCTCGACGAGTCGCGCGAGGTCATCCGCGCCTCCCACGGCGTGCTCATAACCGTCACCCATCATGGCTTCGTCTGCGCCAACGCCGGCGTCGACGCCTCCAACGTCCCCGGCGACGACGCGCTGGTCCTCCTCCCCAAGAATCCCGATGCGTCCGCGCGAACCCTGAGAGCCCGCATCCACAACCTGACAAACGCCGCCCCCGCAATCCTGATCACGGACTCGTTCGGCCGGGCCTGGCGGCACGGCCAGGTCGACGTTGCGATCGGCTGCGCCGGGCTGACCCCGCTCGAGGACTGGCGTGGCCGGACCGACGCGGTCGGTCGCGAGCTCAAGGCCACCTCGATCGCGGTCGCGGACGAGCTGACCGCGGCCGCGGACCTCGCCCGGACCAAGGACGGCGCGCTACCCGTGATCGTCGTGCGCGGCGCCGACCGGCACGTCAGCCCCGAGGACGGACCCGGTGCGGCGGCGTTGATCCGCCCGGAGTCTCAGGACCTCTTCCGGTAGCGCGCGCACGCCCGGTGCCGTCGCGGTGATCACCGCCGACAGCACGATTGCCACCCCCACGAGCTGGAGCGTGGTCGGAGCCTCCCCGAGGATCAGCACCGCGAGCGCCACCGAGCCGACCGGCTGGACGGTTAGCGTCAGCGACGTGATCGCCGCGGGCAGCCGCGGCAGCGAGGTCGTGATCAGCAGCCACCCGATCACCTGCGAGGTCAGCGCGAGCACGATCAGCCACCCGACCCCCGGCCACCCGGGAAGCAAGTTCGCATCGCCCACGATCAGACCGGCGGCCACGCCGAACACGGTGGCCGTCGCGGTCGCCTCGAACAGCGGCCCGGCGACGCGACGCAGGTCCGAGCCGCTGCGACGCAGCAGCAGCAGGAAGCCGACGTAGGCGATGCCGGCCCCGAGCCCAAACGCGGCGCCACGACCCGGGGCCGCCCCGTAGGCGCCGTGCTGCTCGAGCACCCCTGAGATCAGCAGCACGCCGAGCAGCGCGATCGGCAGCGCCGCAAGCACGCGCCGGCTCGGCCGCTCGGCCAGGACCGCCCACGCCACCAGCGGCACGAGCACCACCTGGATGTTCGCGAGCACGGTGGCAAGCCCCGCGCCGACGTCGTCGATCGAGTGGTGCCAGAGGATCAGGTCGGCGGCGAAGAAGACGCCCGCGCCGATCGCCATACGCCGATCCGTCCAGGACCGCGCGCCGAACCGGCGATCCTCGAGCCACGCCAGCGCGCCCAGCACCGGCAACGCAAACGCGCACCGGAAGATCGCCGCGGTCGACGGCGAGGCGTGACTCAGCCTGACGAGGATGCTCGAGAACGCGATCGCGACCGCGCCGAGCAGCGCGGACGCGCGTACGAGTCGCTCATCTGCGAGCCAGCGCTGCATGTCCAGACCAGGCTAGACGCCCACCAGCCGCCGGAACGTCCAAAAAACGCCGAAGCTGCTAGCCCTGCGCTGGGGCGCCGACCGCGTGGAACCCGCCGTCGACGTGCACGATCTCGCCGCTGATCGCGCGCGCGTAGTCCGACAGCAGGAAGCAGATCGCGTCGGCGACGGGCGCCGGGTCCTCGACGTCCCACCCGAGCGGAGCCTGCGCCCGCCACAGCTCGGCCAGGCCCTCGAACCCCGGAATCCCCCGCGCCGCCACCGTCCCCAAGGGTCCAGCGGACACGAGGTTGACGCGGATCCCGCGTGGCCCGAGATCCCGCGCGAGGTACCGCGACACCGACTCGAGCGCCGCCTTGGCGACGCCCATCCAGTCGTAGATCGGCCACGCGACGGTCGCGTCGAAGTCGAGCCCGACGATGCTCGACCCCGTCCCCATCAGCGGCACAAGCGCGGCCGCCAGCTCCTTCAAAGAGAACGCGCTCGTCTGAAACGCCGCGGAGGCGCTCTCCGGCGGAGTGGTCATGAACCGCCCCCCCAACGCGTCCTCGGGCGCGAACGCAATCGCGTGGAGCGCCCCGTCGACACCGCCCCAGCGCTCGCGCAACGTCGACGTCAACCCCGCCAGATCGTCAGCGCTGTTCACGTCCAACTCGAGCACGTCGACCTCGGCCGACAGCCGCTTGGCCGCCCGCTGGGTCATCCGCCGCGCCCGCCCGAAGCTCGTCAGCACCACCGAGGCGCCCTCCTCGAGCGCGCGCGAAGCCGCATGGAACGCGATCGAGTCCTTCGTGATCACGCCCGTGATCACGAGCTTCTTGCCCTCGAGGATCACAGCCGCGAGCCGGCGAGCGTCCACAACGCGCCGGCGAGGCGCTCGCGCGTTTCGGCCGGCTCGATCAGCTCGTCGACGAACCCCGAGGCGGCGGCGGCCCCGGCCCGCAGGTGCTCGTCGAAATATTGGTCGGCGAGCCGCGTATGCTCGACCTCGGCGTCGTCGGCGGCGCGCAGCTCGCGGCGATTGACGACCCCGACGGCCGCCCGCGCGCTCATGATCCCGAGCTCGGCCTCGGGCCACGCCAGCACCAGGTCGGCGCCCAGGTCGCGCGAGTTCATCGTGATGTACGCGCCGCCGTAGGACTTGCGCAGGACCACGGTCAGCTTCGGCACCCGCGCCGCGGCGAACGCGCGGACCAGCGACGCCCCGTGCCTGATCACGCCCGCCCGCTCCTGTTTGGAGCCGGGCATGAAGCCCGGGGTGTCGACCATTGCGATCAGCGGCAGCCCGAACGAGTCGCAGAACCCCACGAACCGCGCCGCCTTCTCGGAGCCCTCCGCGTCGAGTACGCCGCCGAGATGGTGCGGCTGGTTGGCCACGATCCCGACCGGCCGGCCTTCGATCCGGCCGAACGTCGTCACGACGTTGCGCGCCCACCGGGGGCACAGCTCGAGCAGCGAATCCGCGTCGACGATCCCGCGCAGCGCGTCGCGCACGTCGTACGCACGCCGCGGCTCGATCGGCACCACGGACCCGGGGTCGTCGATCTCCGGACCAACCGGATCGACCGCCGGCAAACCCGCGCCTGCAGATGAAGGGAGATACGACAACACTTCCCGCACTCGCAAAGCCGCGGCTAGCTCGTCGTGCGCGACCAGATGGCAGACGCCGTTGTGCTCGTGCACCCGCGGGCCCCCGAGCGACACCGCGTCGATCTCCTCGCCGAGCGCGTCCCGGACGACCCCGGGTCCGGTGAGGAACATCGCGGCGTCCTCGGTCATGATGATCAGGTCGGTCAGCGCCGGCGAATATGCCCCGCCGCCGGCCGATGCGCCCGACACGACCGAAATCTGCGGGACCACGCCGGTCAACCCGACGGTGTGGCGGAAGATCCGGCCGTACCCGGCGAGCGCGGCCTGGCCCTCCTGCATCCGCGCCCCGCCCGACTCGACGAACGCGACCACCGGAATCCGGGCGCGCTCAGCGGTCTTCAGGACGCGGACGATCGTGTCCGCGTGCTGCTCTCCGAGCGATCCCCCGAAATACGAGCCGTCCTCCGCGTAGCACGCGATCGGCCGTCCCACGACGCTTCCCGTCGCGCCCAGGACACCGTCTCCGGGCGCGGCACGGGCCCCGAGCCGGCGCGAGACCACGCGCGAGCGCAGCGGCCTGACGCTGCCCGGGTCGCAGAGGGCCTCGAGCCGCTCGAGCGGGTCGAGCCGCCGCGCCGGTTCGTGGAGAACGGTCGCGCTCACGACTCGGCCCCGCGGAACACCAGCGTGACGTTGTGGCCGCCGAACGCGAACGAGTTCGAGATCGCGACCGGCGGATGGCCGTTGGACAGCACCAGCGGCCGCGCCTCGCCCGGGACGTAGTCGAGATCGCAGTCGGGATCCGGCACCTCGTAGCCGATCGTCGGCGGGATCACCCGCGTATTCAGCGTCTTGACGGTGGCGACGGCCTCGACGGCGCCGGCGGCGCCGAGCAGGTGGCCGATCGCCGACTTGGTCGAGGACACGGGGATCTGGTGGGCCCGCTGCTCCCCCAGCGCGCGCTTCAGGGCGGCGGTCTCGGCCGCGTCGTTCAGCTGCGTCGAAGTGCCGTGCGCGTTGATGTAGTCGACATCGTCAGGACCGATTCCGGCATCGCCCAGCGCCAGCTCGATCGCGCGCGTCGCCGCGGCGCCGCTCGGCTCGGGCGCCGTGAGGTGATACGCGTCCGAGGTGGACCCGTAGCCGGTCACTTCGCCGAGCACGTGCGCCCCGCGCGCGGCGGCCGCCGACGCCTCCTCGAGCACGAGCACGCCGGCGCCCTCGCCCATCACGAACCCGTCGCGACGCGCGTCGAACGGCCGCGAGATCCCCGTCGGCGACAGCGCCTGCATCGAGTTGAAGCTGCCGAACCCGAACGGGGTCAGCGTCGCCTCGGCGCCACCGACGACGACCGCGTCGGCATCGTCGTACTGGATCATCCGCAGCGCGCAGCCGATCGCGTGCGCACCGCTCGAGCACGCGGACACGACGCTGTACATCTGGCCCTGGAGGCCGAATTTCATCGACACCGCCGCGGCGGCCGCGTTCGGCATCTGCGCCGGGATCCCGAGCGGTGACATCCGGGACGCGCCGCGATCGCGCAGCACGTCGTGCTGAAGCTCGATCGTCTGGATCCCGCCGATCCCGGTCGCGAGGATGCAGCCGAGCCGCATCCGGTCGTACGGCAGATCGTCGTCCCAGCCGGCGTCCTCGATCGCCTCGCCGGCCGCGACCAGCGCGAGCTGCGAGAAGCGGTCGAGCCGGCGGATCTCCTTGACCGACAGGACCTCGCTGGGCTCGAAGTCGGTGCACGCTCCGGCTCCGTCGAGGATCCCGCAATCGCCGGCCGCCCACCGCGAGTACAGGGTCTCGGCGCCGACGCCCAGCGGCGTGACGGCGCCCAGACCGGTGATCACGACCCTACGTCGCCCGGGCCGGCCGTTTGAGTGCGTGTCGCTCACCTAAGAACCGGCTTCACTCCGCGCGGCTGACGATCAGGTCAATCGCGTCGCCGACGGTCTTGAGCTCCTTCATGTCCTCGCCCTTGAGGACCACGCCGTAGTCGTCCTCGACGACCTGCGCCAGCTCGACCAGGTCGAGTGAGTCGATGTCGAGCTCCTCGAACGTCGACTCACGGGTGATCTGGTCGGCGTCCGGGCCGAAGCTCGCAAGCGTCTCGACGACGCGGGTCTCCACCTGTTCTGCGGTAATCGTTGCCATGTCTGTGGTCCTCTTTCAGTCGGTTATGGGGGTTAGGCCGCCAGCCCACCGTCCACGGTGAGCACCGCGCCGGTGACGTAGCTGGCCTCATCGGATGCCAGGAAGCGGACGCACGCGGCGACCTCTTCCGGAGTGCCGACGCGCTTGGCGGGAATCGCCTCGAGGATCTCCTCCGACGCCCCGCCGATGAACTCGGTGTCGATCAGTCCCGGCGCGACCGCGTTGACGGTCACACCGCGCCGTGCCACCTCGACCGCCGCGGTCTTGGTCAGCGCGATCAGCCCGGCCTTTGCGGCGGAGTAGTTTGCCTGCCCGGGGTTGGCGCGCAACGCGGCGGCAGAAGAGATGTTGACGATCCGCCCCGAGCGGGCGCGGAGCATCGTCTTGAGCGCGCGACGCGTGAGCCGGAACGCCGCGCTCAGGTTCGTCTGGATCACCGAGTCCCATTCCTCGTCGCCGAGCCTGGGAGTGATGTCGTCCCGGCTGATCCCGGCATTGTTGACGAGCACCAGGACGGGACCGCCGAAGCGCGACTCGAGCGCCCCGAACAGCGCGTCGGGCGCGCCCAGGTCGGCGACATCCGCGGCCAGCGCGATCGCCTGGCCCCCGTCGCGCTCGATGTCGGCGACGACGCGCTCGGCGCCGTCGCGGTCTGAGCGATAGTTGACGCCGACCCGCCACCCGTCGCGGGCGAGCACCCGCGCGATCGCGGCGCCGATCCCGCGGGATGCGCCGGTGACGAGCGCGGATCCCCGCGCGGGCTCAGGCACTGTCCGCGCCTCCCCATTCGATCACGCCGGCGCCCCAGGTGAACCCGGCGCCGAACGCGCTCAGCAGGACGCGCGAGCCCGGCTTCAGCCAGCCCTGCCGCTCGGCAAAGTCGAGTCCGAGCGGCAACGTCGCCGCCGAGGAATTACCCAGGTTCTCGATGCAGTCCACAACGCGCTGGGACGGGAGTTGAAGCTTTTCCGCAAGCGCCCGCAGAATCCTGCCGTTGGCCTGGTGATAGACGAACAGGTCGATGTCCTCGAGCGTGAGGCCGGCCCCCTCGACCGCGATTAGCGTCGCCTCGCCCATCCGCGCCACCGCATGGCGGTACACCTCGGGTCCGTCCATCCGCAGCTTCCGGTCGCCGTGACCGATCCGGATCGCGGAGGCGCCGGACCCGTCGGCGCCGAGCACGATCGGCCCGATCCCGCCGAACTCGCCGCGCGCGGGGCCGAGCACCGCTGCGCCGGCGCCGTCGCCGAACAGCGGCGCGGTCCGCTTGTCGTCCCAATCGACGATCCGCGTGGTGAAGTCAGCGCCGATCAGCAGCACGCATTCGGCGCGACCGGTCTCGATCTGGGCGGCCCCGACCGACAGCCCCGAGAGGAACCCGGTGCAGGCCGCGCCGAGATCGATCGCGCCGGCGCGGTCGGCGCCGATCGCGTGGGCCACGATCGGCGCGGCGTTCGGCATCAGCTCGTCCTGGGTGAGCGTCGCGACCAGCACCAGATCGACCTCGGACGGCTCGACGCCGGCGCGCCTGAGCGCGCCCTCCCCGGCGCGCGCGGCGAAGTCGGAAAGCCGCTCGTCCGCAGCCGCGACCGGACGCTCGCGGATGCCCGTGCGCGACACGATCCAGTCCTCGCTGACCCCGAGGCGATCCGCCAGCTCGGCGGTGGTCACGCGCGCGGACGGAACCTCGGCCGCGACTGACAGGACCGCCGGGCGGGCCGGGGCAAACGTCGCCGGAGCGGCCTCAGCGGCGCCGCGCGCATGCGTGATGATCCCGGCCGACTCAAGCATCGGCGGGCCGGGGATCCGAGCGGAGAAACAGGATCGCGGCGACTCCCATTCTGCTATCACCCTACGCGGCAATCCGGGTCCGGATACAGCCGCCAAGCGGACTTCCCCCCGTTCGGGGGGAGGGCCGAAACAGGCGCCGCGGTCAGGCGCCGCCGACCATCGTCCTAATGTCCCTACCGCGCCCGAAAGCGTTGAGCCTCCCCAAGCCAACACCGTCATCCGCTGCCCTCGTGACCGGCGCGTCGGCCGGAATCGGGAGCGAGATCGCCAGGCTCCTGGCCGCGCGTGGGCACAATCTCGTGCTGATCGCCCGGCGCAAGGAGCGGCTCGTCGCGGCCGCCGACGAGCTCAGCGAGGCGCACGGCGTGCGGGTCGAGACGATCGCGTGCGACCTCGGCAGGGCGGCGCCGCGGGGCAGGATTCCCGGCCAGATCGACGAGCTCGGCCTCGACGTCGAGATCCTCGTCAACAACGCCGGCTTCGCCACCGGCGGCCCGTTCCACGAGACCGACCCCGAACGCGAGCTCGAGCAGGTCCGGGTCCTGGTCGAGGCGCCCGTGGTGCTCACGAGGATGTTCGTGCCGGCGATGGTGGAGCGCGGGCGCGGCGCGATCCTGAACGTCGCCTCCACCGCCGGCATGCAGCCGATGCCCTACTCGGCCGGCTACTCGGCCGCCAAGGCATACGTGCTGACGTTCTCCGAGGCGCTCCACCAGGAGCTGCGTGGCCACGGGGTGACGGTCACCGCGCTCGCGCCGGGGCCGGTCGAGACGGACTTCTGGCAGATCGCGGGTTGGGAGACGTCGAGCGGCCAGTCGTTCGAGCGCGCGGTGCCGGGAACGCTGATCTCGGCCGAGCACGCCGCGCGCGCGGGCGTCGACGGCCTCGATCACGGCGAGCGCGTCGTGGTCCCGGGGCTGCCGATGCGGGTCGGCATGCTCGCCAGCCGCTACATCCCGCACGCGTTCAAGCTGCCGGCGCTCGAGCGGTTCATGCGCCCGGGCGGCGACAAATAGCCCGAACAACTCGCCCTCAGGGTGGTCATGGGCCGCTTCGCGGCGTCCGTGGGGCCGTGCGGCCGGGCATCCATGCCCGGCCGGGGAGTCGCGACCAGGCCCGCCGTGACGGACGCGGCGAATTCGGCTAAGGCATGAGCGCTGAACACGGGGCGTCGAGCCAAGTTCCCTGCACGGAACGGCGGCCCCGCTCGGCATCCATGCCTCGTATCAGCACCCTGCCGCGCCACACCCGACGGACGGCGCCGCAGGCGGCTCCAGAATCCCTAACCGAGCAGCCCGATCCGCTGGGCGCGCTGCACGGCCTCGGCCCGGTTGCGGGCGCGCAGCTTGCGGTACAGCGCGCTCGTGTGCTCCTTGACGGTGTGCGGCGACAGGTACAGCTGCTCGGCGATCTCGCGGTTGGTCGAACCGACCGCGATCAGGTCGAGCACCTCGCGCTCGCGCTCTGTCAGCAGCGGCGCCGGCTGCTCGGCCTTCGGCGGGAACGAGGTCATCCCGAGCGCGACCCGGCGCACCGCCGCCGCGACCCGGCTCGCCTCCCAGTCCTTGGAGACGAACCCCGACGCCCCGGCGGCGCGGGCGGCCGCCGGCGACATCCGGCCGGCGCCCGAGATCAGCAGCACGCGCGTGGCCGGCGAGGCCTCGCGGATCGCCCCGGTCAACTCCGCGCCGGACTCCTGGGCGAGGAACAGGTCGACGAGCGCGACGTGCGGCTTGTTCGCCCGCGCCAGCGCGATCGCCTCGACGCCCGTGCGCGCCTGGAAGAACCGCTCGACCCACGGCTGCTCGCCGAGAAGCACGCGGAAGCCCCAGTGGACGACGTCGTGATCGTCGACCACGAGCACGCGCAGCCTGCGGTCGTCCATCAGAACTCCTCGGGCTCGACCGGCTCCGCCTCGCGCTGGTCCTGCTGGAGCGGCACGGCCAAGCGCACCCGCCACCGATCCCCGTCGACGAGCCCGAACTCGACCTCGCCGCCCTGCTGCAGAGCCTCGAACGCCGCCAGCCGCAGGCCCATCCCCGGGTCCCCCGACCCCGGGCGGGCACCGTCGTTGCGAACCTCGAGCATGAACGTGTCCTGATCGCGCGAGACCGCGACCTCGACGCGCGAGGGGTCGGCGTGCTTGGCGATGTTGCGCAGGGCCTCCGCGAGCACCGACTGCGCAAGCGGCTCGATATCGGCGGGCACCGTCGATTCCCCCCGCCAATCGACCTCGACGACGAACCCCGGCGACCGCCTGACCCGGTCGAGCTCGGCCGCGAGCGTCGTTCCGGTCTCGGGGGGGAGCGGCGCCAGCGGGCGCTCGAGCGCACGGCGCAGATCGCTCAGCGCCTCCTGCATCTCGATCCGGCAGCGCTCGCGCTCGGCGCGGTCGAGCGGCTGCTCGGCGCCCAGCGCGAGCGAGACCCCGAACAGGCGCTGGAGCACGCTCTCGTGGATCTCGCGCGCGAGGTCGAGCCGCTCGCCGAGGCGCCGGGTGCGCTCCTGCTGGCGCGTGACGTTGCGGGCGGCGGCCACCAGCGCGGCGATCTTGCCGAGCGTCCACAGCAGGTGGCGCTCGCCGTCGGACAGCTCGAACCGCCCGCCGCCGCGGTCGGCGCAGATCACTCCGTAGGCGTAGCCGCCGGCGCTCAGCGGCGTGCACACCAGCGTCGTGATTCCGAGCAGCTGGGCGTACTCGGGCGGAACCTCCTCCTCGATCCGCTCGGACACCACCACCACCTTGTCCTCGAGCAGCGCGCGCTGCGCGATCGGCGTGTTGACGAGCGTCGGCCGAATACCCGACAGCTGGTCGAACGAGATTCCGTAGGAGCCGATCGCGCGGACCCGTCGGCGCGCGGCGTCGGCCATGAACAGCGCGGCCCGGCGCATCGTCGTCAGGCGGCAGATCGCCTCGCAGATCCGGTCGTAGAACTCCGTCGGGGAGGTGTGCATGTCGATCTCGCCGAGCAGCTCGACGAACACCTCGACCGACTCGACGCCGGCGAACAGCGACGGCGCGCGGTCCGCGATCGGCCCCTCGACGCTCACGCCGTCTGGCCTGCCGGCGCTCGCCATCCGGGCTCGCCACGATCGCCGGCGGCCAGACTCATCCGGCGCGAAACCGGGTACCGCCGGCGGACCTCGTACAGAGTCGTCCGCTCCGCCGCCGGCCGGCCCGCCCGGTGCGCGGCCGCCACCAGCTCCGGAGGCGTCAATCGAACGCCGTGGTAGCTGCCGGCCATCCGCGAGATCGACTCCTCCATCAGCGTCCCGCCGAGATCGTTGACGCCCCAGTGCAGCGCTTCGGTGGCGGCGTCGAGTCCCATCTTGACCCAGCTCGCCTGGAGATTGCGGATGGTTTTCCCGAGCGCCAGGCGGAACGCGGCCGTGTGCTTGAGGTTCTCCTCGCGCGAGATCTCCTCGACCCCATGGGTGCGGCCGAGCAGCGTATGGAAGGGTATGAACGACAGCGGCACGAACTCGGTGAAGCCGCCCGTGCGCTCCTGGAGCTCGCGCACCACCCGCATGTGCTCGGCGAGCTCCCACGGCTCCTCCACGTGCCCGAACATCACGGTCACGGTCGAGCGGATCCCCTCCGCGTGAGAGGCCTCGATGATCTCGACCCACCGCGCCACCGGCAGCTTGTTCGGCGAGATCCGCTCGCGGACGCCGTCGTGGAGAACCTCGGCGGCGGTCCCCGGCGTCGAGCCGAGCCCGGCCTCGCGCAGCCGGTCGAACACGTGGCGGGGCGACAGGCCGCTGACATCGCACATATGCGCGACCTCCATCGGCGAGTACGCGTGCAGATGGATGTCCGGCGCGACGCGCTTGGCAACCCGGAGCCATCGCTCGTAATCCGGCAGGCCCCAGTCGGGATGGATCCCCGACTGCATGCAGATCTCGGTGGCGCCGAACTCGACCGCGTCCTGCACGCGCCCGACGAACTCCTCCTCGGAGTGCTCGTACGCGTCGGGGGAGCGCCGCGATTGCCCGAACCCGCAGAACGCGCATCCGACCGTGCAGATGTTCGAGACGTTGATGTTGCGGTTGACGACGAATGTCACGGTGTCGCCGGCGAGCTCGGAGCGGAGCTCGTCCGCGGCGAAGCGCATCTCCTCGATCACCTCAGGGCGCGTCTCGGCGAACAGCGCGGTCAGCTCCTCGGGGGTCAGCGCGGCCCCGTTGCGGGCCCGCCCCACCGCCCTCGGCGCGACGTCGTCGGCGACATCGACCGTTGCCCGCCGGCCCGATCCGCGCCGCGGGATGAACGACCAGTACGCAGTCTTGATCACGTCCATCACCGGCCGCGAGATCCACTCCGGGTCGATGTACTCCGGATAGACGCACAGCCGCTCCGACAGCGCCACCCCGTCGGCCCGCAGCCGTTTGCGCACCTCGGTCGGCGACGGGAACGGGTGCTCGGGTGAGATGTGGTCCCCGTTGGCGCTCAGCCCGCCGAGGTCGGTGGCGCCGGCTCGCACCAGCTCGGCCCACCAGTCGGACAGGTTCGGCGGAACCTGGATGCCGACGCCCGGCATCAGGCGCCGCGTCTCGGCGACCAGACGCTTCATGTCCTCGACGGTCACCTCGCACGCCCACGACGGGGCCTCGAGGTGGGGCCCGTCCCACACCCCGGTCCGCCAGTACTCCTCGGTCGCGGCGCCGGCGATCTGGGCCGGCTCCCGGCCGTAGTAACTCTGGTGGGGCACGAAATTCTGGAGGATCACCTCCTGGACGTGGCCGTAGCGATCGTGCAGCCCCGCGATCGCCTCGAGCGCCGCGACCCGCTCGTCCTCGGTCTCGCCGATCCCGACCAGGATTCCGCTCGTGAACGGGATCCTCAGCTCGCCCGCGGCCGCGATCGTCTCCAGGCGCAATGCCGGGTGCTTGGTCGGGGAGCCCTGGTGTACGACGAGATCCGGGTTGACCGACTCGAGCATCAACCCCTGCGACGCGGTCACGTCGCGCAGCCGAGCGAGATCGTCCGCGTCCAGCACGCCGAGGTTCGTGTGCGGCAGCAGCCCCCGCTCCAAAGCCCGCTCGCACACCCACGCCACGTACGACGTGAAATCCGCATGCCCGTACTCGGCCAGTCGCCGGGAGACCTCGGCGCTCACCTCGGGCCTTTCGCCCGTGAGCACGAGCAGCTCCTTGACGTGGTGGCGCGACACGGCCCGGTCGAGCAGCGCCACCACCTCCTCCGGCGAGTGTAGATGGGGCTTGTGGGTCGCGAACGCGCAGTACTTGCAGTAGCAGCGGCAGGTCCGCGACAGCGACAGCGTGAGGTTGCGGCTGAACGTGACACGGCGACGCATGCGCGCGCCCCATTCTACGAACCGACTCCCCGGGGCAACCGAGCGCCTATCCTGGCCCCGCTGATGCTAGTGGTCGTTCCCGTAAGTACGGTCGCACCGAGAGGTGCCACTGGTGGATGCGGCGCGAGGACGCGGGGTCCGATGCGTAGCAGAGCTACGTGAGGATCCGAGGACCCCGGACGATCGCGGGCGCGGCCCAAGACAGCGAGGCCGGATGCCGGGCGGGCCGCAAGCCCGCGGCAGCGCTGGCAGGAGTGCGTCGAATGCGAGCGTGTTGGCGGGGGCGCCCACCAGGAGCGATCCGTGCACGGGCGATCCGCACCTGCCTGCTGGCCGCGCTGACCGCCGTCGCAACCGGTTGCGGGTCGGGGGCGTCCTCGTCGAACCCGGCCATGTCCGCGACGAAGGCAGCGGCGGCCGCCCCCTCGCCCGCCCGCAGCGCCACGCTGATGCTCGACTTCACCCCCAACGCCGTCCACACCGGCATCTACGCCGCGCTCGTCCGCGGCTACGACCGCGACGACGGGGTGAAGCTGCAGGTGGTCGCGCCGACGGCAAGCACCGACTCGATCAAGCTGCTCGAGACCGGCAAGGTCAAGTTCGCGATCCTCGACATCCACGACCTCGCGATCGCCGACGCCTCGGCCGCCTCCCACCCCGAGCTCGTCGGAATCATGGCGATCGTCGAGCGGCCGCTGGCGGCGGTGATCGCCGCCCCGGACATCAGCTCGCCGCGCGCGCTGCAAGGCAAGACGGTCGGGATCACCGGCGTGCCAAGCGATACGGCCGTGCTGAAGTCGACCGTCGCCGGATCCGGCGGCGATCCCGCCAAGGTCAAGACGATCACGATCGGCTTCAACGCGGTCGCCGACCTGCTGGCGGGACGGATCGCCGGTGCGACCGCGTTCTGGAACGACGAGGGGGTGACGATCCAGACTCAGCGGCCCACCCGGGGCCAATTCCACGTGTTCAGGGTCGATGACTTCGGCGCGCCCTCCTACCCCGAGCTGGTCGTGTGCGCGACCGCCTCGACGCTCGCCCACGACCCACAGCTCGCGCGCGGGGTGGTGGACGCGCTCGTGCAGGGCTATGCGTACACGCTCTCGCACCCGCAGCAGGCCGCAGCCGATCTCGAGCACGAGGTCGCGGGGCTCGATCCGAAGCTCGTCGCGGCGCAGCTGCGCGCGCTGATGCCCGCCTTCCGGGCCGCCGGCAGGCGCGTTGGCGAGCTCGACACCGCGAGCCTCGCGAGCTGGGCGGCGTGGGAGGCTCGGTTCGGAGTCGTCAGCCGCCCGCCCGACGTAGGCCGAATGTTCGACCCGAGCTACGCCTCGCACACGCCATGAGCCACCTGCGTTCGGCGGCCAGGCTTGACGGTCGGGCGACCTCGGGCGTAGGCTGCCGCTCCGGTCACTCGGAGGGAGGTACGAAGTGAAGTTGGTGCAACGGTCGGCGGCGCCTGACGGCGGCGCCTCAGCACGGGTTCTCAGCGCGCTGGCGATCGTCGCGGTGCTGGTGGTGATGGTTGCGGTGAGCGCCGGCAGCGTCGCCTCGGCGGCGAGCAGACGCACGGTCACCGTGCCCCCCGCGGGCGGCGCGGCCTCCGATGGTCCCGGCACCGAGAGCTACTTCGACCTTGCCCGCAAGGACTGCGTCGGCACCGCCCGCAACACGACCGCCAAGGTGTGGTTCACGGTCGCCGACGGCGTCCTGTCCGACACCTACTGGCCGACGATCGACGCGACCAACGTCAACACCCTCCAGTACCTGGTGACTGACGGCCACACCTTCACCGACCTCCAGACGCGGGACATGACCTACAAGGTCGTCCCGGATCCGACGGGGATGAGCTGCACGGTGGTTGCGACGCCGACCGCATCGGGACGCGGCTACCGGATCGTGACGACCTATATCGCCGATCCGAACAACGACGCCGTGCTGATGCGGACGAGCTTCCAGGGGCCGAGCGGCGACCGGCTGTACGTGCGCCTGGATCCGCTCGCCGGCGGTACCGGTGGCGGCGGCTCCGAGAACGCCGGCGGGAACAGCGCGGTCATCGCTCCGGGCAACGTTCCGGTCGCATACAACACGAACACGACGACGAACGCCGTCAACCGCGACTACGCTGTCAAGACGTACATGGCGCTCGAGTCCTCGGACGGCTTCTCGAGCGCCGACGCCGGCTACGCCGGGGCCGCCAGCGACGGCCTGACGATGCTCGACAGCGCCCACCCGCTCACGGGCGGCTTCTCGTCCGCCCAAGACGGGCACGTCACGCTCACCGCCGAGGTGCCGACCGGATGGCACCGCTCGGTGACGCTCGCGCTCGGATTCGGACAGACGCAGAAGGCCGCCGTGGGCGTCGCGCAGGCGTCGGTGTCGCAGGACTTCGGGCGCGCGTGGTCCGACTACGAGCGGGGTTGGCTCCGCTACGACGCCCGGCTGCGCAAGCCGGCCCGATGGCTCG
>Ga0335078_10003429_pt1 | contig 23627 bp, 18 predicted proteins | sample Lox_Sample_32_FD_206711 | JGI IMG/M metagenome (GOLD analysis project Ga0335078, IMG submission 206711) | Soil microbial communities from Loxahatchee National Wildlife Refuge, Florida, United States - Lox_Sample_3.2 | ecosystem: Environmental > Terrestrial > Soil > Wetlands | place: USA... | reverse complement strand
AACACGGTGATGGTCTACGGGCAGACCGAGATCACCAAGGACTTGATGGACGGCCGCGCCGCGGTCGGCGCGCCGACGGTCTACGCCGCCTACGACGTGGCGCTGCACGGCATTTCCGGAAACACGCCGCGGGTGACTTACCGCGCCGACGGCAAGGAGCGCGAGCTCACCTGCGATTTCATCGCCGGCTGCGACGGCTTCCACGGCGTCAGCCGCAAGACGGTGCCGCCGAGCGCGATCAAGACGCATGAGCGCATCTATCCGCTCGGCTGGCTCGGGGTGCTCTCCGATACGCCCCCGGTCTCGCAAGAGCTGATCTATGTGCACCATCCGCTCGGCTTCGCGCTCTGCTCGATGCGCTCGCCGACCCGCAGCCGCTACTACATCCAATGCAGCCTCGCCGAAGACATCGAGTCGTGGCCCGACGAGCGGTTCTGGGATGAGCTGCGGCCGCGGCTCGACGAGGAGGCCCGGGAGCGCCTTGTCACCGGTCCGGCGATCGAAAAGAGCATTGCGCCGCTGCGCAGCTTCGTTGCCGAGCCGATGCGCTTCGGCCGGCTCTTTCTCGCCGGCGACGCGGCGCACATCGTGCCGCCGACCGGCGCCAAGGGCCTGAACCTCGCGGCAAGCGACGTGCGCTACCTCTCGCAGGCTCTCGTCGAGCACTACGCGGAGAAATCGGATGCCGGTCTCGACGCCTATTCCAGCCGGGCGCTGGCGCGGGTCTGGAAAGCGGAACGCTTCTCCTGGTGGATGACCATGCTGCTGCACCGGCTTTCCGACAACTCGTTCGACCAAAAAATTCAGCTTGCCGAGCTCGACTATCTCTTTCGCTCGAAGGCCGCCGCGACCGTCTTCGCCGAGAACTATGTGGGCCTACCCTATTAGAGGCCGGCCGATCCGAACCGTTCGCTCCGACTCGGCCGTGCCGCGAGGGAAGCAGATAACCGCGCATCAGCGATCGAATGGCAGACTACTATGCAAGCTTGTCGCGCGCGCTCAAGAGCGGCGATTCCGCTAACGCGCAGTGGCGCCGCGACGTCTACGACCAGGCGCGCACGCTGCTGCAGCGGCAATTGAGCACCGCACGCCCGCCGCTGTCGAAAGCGGAGATCAAGCTGCACGCGGACGCGCTCGAGGCCGCGATCAAGAGCATCGAGAATGAATTCCCGCGGCGGGATGCCGGCGGCGCGGCGCGCGCGGCGCGGCCCGACAGCAGGCCGCCGGCCGAACACCCGAGGCAAGCCGCACGCGTCGCGGACGAGGGCCCGATCGCGAAGCCCGTGCGGTTCAGCCCGGTGCTCCTCGGCGGCTTCGCCGTCGTCGTCGCCGCGCTTTGCGCGGCGGCCTACGCGTTCTGGTCAAAGCCGCGCGAGAGCGCGCCGCCGCAAGTCAAGAGCGAAACGCCGCCCCGTCCGCCGAGCCCGGCTCCGCTTGCCGACGGCGACCTCGCGCCGGGAGTCGATGGCGGCTCCAGCGACGCCGACGTTCCCTATGTCTTCCGGCGCCAGCCGGTCTTCTATCGCACGACCCATCCAGCGGGCACGATCATCATCGATAAACAGCAACACTTCCTCTATCTCGTTGCGCCCAATTTGGTCGCGCTGCGCTACGGGATCGGGCTGGGCGGCCAGTGCGAGGACGTGGCCGGATTGCGGCACATCTCCGGCAAGCGCGAGTGGCCGTCGTGGCAGCCCCCGCCGGAAATGATCGAGCGCAAGCTTGCCGCGCCCGGCGTCATGCCGGGCGGTCCCGGCAATCCGCTCGGCGCGCGCGTGCTCGATCTCGACGACGGCAGCTCGCGCATTCACGGGACCAATGCGCCCAGGACCATCGGAACGACCGTCGAGTTTGGCTGCTTCCGGCTGATCAACGACGAGATCGGCGATCTCTACAACCGGGTGGCAATCGGCGCGCGCGTGATCGTCGGCGATTAGCTTATATTAGCTGCCTGGCTGTTTCCCTCTCCGCGCCTTTCTCCGCCCCTTGGCCTGCTCGACGAGAAAACGCGACAAGCGCTGACGCACCGCATCGGCCTCGCCCGGCGCCCACCGCCGCAAGCCCTCGCCGCTCTTCATCCCGAGCTTGCCGGCTTTCACCTTATCGCGCAGGTACCGGTGTGGCCCCGCCGTGCGATCGAGATGCGCATAGAGCACTTCGGCGATCTCCAGGGTCAAATCGAGGCCGACCAGATCGGATTGCTCCATCGGCCCGAGCACGGCCATGCGGGTCCCGAAGCCTTCCTTGACCACCGTATCGATGGTCTCGGCGTCGCACACGCCGGCGGCAACCAACGCAATCGCCTCGCGCTTCATCGCGTGCTGGAGGCGATTGCCGACGAAGCCGGGGATGTCGCGGCGAACATGCACCGGCGTCTTGCCGGCTTCGCGCAACAGCGCGAGGGTCTTGTGTAGCGTCTCGCCGCTCGTTTTCTCGTTCTCGATCACCTCGACCAGCGGCACGAGATGCGGCGGATACCAGAAATGCGTGCCGATCACCCTTTCGCGATGCTTGAGATCGCGTCCGATCTCGGTCGAGGGAATGGCCGAGCTGTTGCTCGCCAGAATCGTGTCGGTTCCGACCACGCTTTCCAGTTCAGCGAAAATGCGCTGCTTGAGCGGCAGTCGTTCGGGCGCCGCCTCGAACACGAAAGCCGCACCGCGCGCGGCCGCGGCAAGCTGATCGTGGACGGTGATCCGCGGTAGAATTGCCGGATCGTCTTCGAACAGATCGGTCAGCGCCCGCAGGCGAAGCGGCAGCGACGCCCGGCTCTCCGCCACCGGCTCGAAAATGCTCAGCGCATGCCCGGCCGCAGCGAGCAGATAGGCGATGCCGTGCCCCATCAGACCGCCGCCGACAACGGCTATTCTTTGCTCGCGCATGAATGCCTCGAAGACGAAGAGGAGGAACTACGGCCAGGCTGGAACGTTGATAAAACAGTTCGATCCAAAGGAGAAATGGGCCATGCCTGCTCTCATGTGGATCGCGTTCTGGTCTTGCATGATGGGGGCGGCGACGCACTGGCAGGAGTCCGTGATGCCGGCGCGAACGAAGGGAAAAGACCGCCGCGATCAGCCGACCACCTAGCCGCAATCGACCAAGACCGCCGGCCCGGCACCGACGCCGCAAGCCGGCGATAACAGATCGATGCCGTTCCGGTCACATCCTCTCCTTCTCCGAGGCCGTTTACCAATTCCGGCGGTGGTGCGCCGGTGCGGCGCGGTCGTGTTGCAGCCGTCCGGGCGCGTCGGTATCTATACGCGCCATTTCGCGCCGGCCGGCGACGCGCCGTGCCGGCGCGACTGCAGCAAAGGCTTGCCGGACAACTGCATCAACGACCGCCATGGCCCGCCTCGTCATGAAATTCGGTGGCACGTCCGTCGCCGACATCGACCGCGTCCGCAATGTCGCGCGCCATGTGAAACGCGAGGTCGATGCCGGCCACGAGATCGCCGTCGTGGTCTCGGCGATGTCGGGGGTCACCGATCAGCTCGTCAAATGGTGCGAGGCGGCCTTGAAGACTCGGCGCATCTTCGACGCCCGCGAATACGATGCCGTTGTGGCGACCGGCGAGCAGGTCACTGCGGGCCTGCTCGCCATCACCCTTCAGGACATGGATATCAATGCGCGGTCCTGGCTCGGATGGCAGCTTCCGATCCTGACCTCCAATGCCCACGCCGCCGCGCGCATTCTCGACGTCAACGGCGCCGAGATCGTCCGGCGCTTCGCCGAACGCAAGGAGGTGGCGGTCATCGCCGGCTTCCAGGGCCTGTTCAAGGAGACCGGCCGGATCACCACGCTGGGGCGCGGCGGCTCGGACACCTCGGCGGTCGCGGTCGCGGCGGCGATCCGCGCCGACCGCTGCGATATCTACACCGACGTCGACGGCGTCTATACCTCGGACCCGCGCGTGGTGCCCCGCGCCCGCCGGCTCGACAAGGTTGCGTTCGAGGAAATGCTGGAGCTCGCCTCGCTCGGCGCCAAGGTGATGCAGGTGCGCTCGGTCGAGCTCGGCATGGTGCACAAAGTGCGCATTTTCGTGCGCTCGAGCTTCGACCGTCCCGAGGACATCGACGCTCACGGCAACCCGCCCGGCACACTCATCTGCGACGAGGAGGAGATCGTGGAACAGCAAGTGGTCACCGGCATCGCCTTCTCGCGCGACGAGGCGCAAATCTCGATCCGCGGGGTCGAGGACAAGCCCGGCGTGGCCGCGGCCATCTTCATTCCGCTCGCGGAAACGAACATCAATGTCGATATGATCGTGCAGAACGTGACCGCCGACGGAAAGACCACCGATCTCACCTTCACGGTGGCGGCAGCCGATTTTCAGCGCGCGCTCGACGTCATCACCAAGGCAAAGCCGACCATCGGCTATCAGCGGCTCGATAGCGCCACCGACGTCGCCAAGGTCTCGGTCATCGGCATCGGCATGCGCAGCCACGCCGGCGTCGCCGCGCAGGCCTTCGGCGCGCTGGCCGAACGCGGCGTCAACATCCGCGCCATCACCACCTCTGAGATCAAGTTCTCGCTGCTCATCGACGCGGCTTTCACCGAGCTTGCGGTGCGCACTCTCCACTCCCTCTACGATCTCGACAAGGTTACGGCGTAAAGTCGGCGGCCGGGGCGGCCGCCGCACCCGGCCGCACCCGCAACCGCCCCATGCGGCCTCTTTTTCTTTCGCCGCAGCGCCGTGAAGCACGCGGCATGTCCGCTGCGGCGCACAAATTTTGCCAGTCGTCATACCGGCGTCTCTGGCTTGCAGTTTGCATGCCGCATTCGATATAGGCTGGAGGGTGATCGCTGTGGGCCGGGCCCTGGCGAATTCCTCTTTGCTGACGACCGGCGCGGCGGGCCACGCCTCCGGTCTAACAAACGCCCGAGGACCCCATGCGTGGCGCTCTCGGCGGTCCGCGCGTGCTGTTGCGCCGGCTTCGCGAAGTCATGGCGGAACCGGTCAGCGCGCAGGAGCGCCTCGACAAGATCGTGGTGTTGATCGCCGCCAACATGGTCGCGGAGGTCTGCTCCGTCTACGTGTTGCGCGTCGATTCGACCCTCGAGCTTTACGCCACCGAGGGCCTCAACCGCAACGCCGTGCATCACACGGTGATGCGCGCCGACGAGGGCCTGGTCGGCCTGGTCGCGAGCCACGCCAGCGCCATCAATCTGTCGAACGCGCAGACGCACCCGGCCTTTTCCTATCGGCCGGAGACCGGCGAGGAGATCTATCACTCCTTCCTCGGCGTGCCGATCCTGCGCGCCGGCAACACGCTCGGCGTGCTCGTGGTGCAGAACCGAGCGCGCCGCACCTACTCCGAGGAGGAAGTCGAGGCGCTGCAGACGACGGCGATGGTGCTCGCCGAGACGATCGCCTCGGGCGAGCTTTCGGCGCTGGCCCCTCCGGGGGCGGAGCCGGCGGCGCGCCGCTCGCTGCACTTCAAGGGAGCCGCCCTGAGCGACGGAATCGCGCTCGGCCATGTGGTCCTGCACGAGCCCCGCGTCGTCGTCACCAACTTCATCGCCGACGACGTTCCCAAGGAGATCAAGCACCTCGAAACGGCGGTCGAGAGCCTGCGCGCCAACCTCGATGCGCTGCTCGAACACGGCGACGTGGCCGATGGCGGCGAGCATCGCGACGTGCTCGAGGCCTACCGCATGTTCGCCTATGACCGGGGCTGGGTTCACAGGCTCGAGGAGGCGGTGCGCACCGGCCTTACCGCGGAGGCGGCGGTCGAGCGCGTGCAATCGGACACCCGCGCGCGCATGCTGCGGCAGACCGATCCGTTCCTGCGCGAGCGCCTGCACGACCTTGACGACCTCGCCAACCGGCTGATGCGCCAGCTCACCGGGCGCGACCATGCGCCGTCGCGCGAAAGTCTGCCGGAGAACGCCATTCTCGTCGCCCGCTCCATGGGTCCGGCGGCGCTGCTCGACTACGACCGCAAGCGGCTCCGCGGCCTCGTGCTCGAGGAAGGAGGGCCGCACTCGCACGTCGCGATCGTGGCGCGCGCACTCGGAATACCGGCGGTCGGCGGCATCGATAATGCGACCGGCCTCGCCGATACCGACGATGCCATCATCGTCGATGGCTCGACCGGGGACCTGCACCTGCGGCCCCTGCCCGACATGGAGGCCGCCTACGCCGAGCGCGTGCGGCTGCGCGCGCGGCGCCAGCTGCAATATCAGGCGTTGCGCGACCGGCCCTGCGTGACCAGGGACGGGCAGGAAATAAAGCTGATGATCAACGCCGGCCTGAGCGTCGACCTGCCGCACATCGTCGACACCGGCGCTTGCGGAATCGGCCTGTTTCGCACCGAGCTGCAGTTCATGGTGGCGCCGAACTTTCCGCGCGCCAACGAGCAGTACACCCTGTACCGAACCGTCCTCGAAGCCGCGGGCAACAAGCCCGTCACCTTCCGCACGCTCGATATCGGCGGCGACAAGGTGCTGCCATACATGCGCAACATCGAGGAGGAAAATCCGGCGCTGGGCTGGCGCGCGATCCGTCTCGGCCTCGACCGGCCCGGACTCCTGCGCACGCAGCTGCGCGCGCTGCTGCGGGCCGGCGCCGGCCGCGCGCTCAAGATCATGTTTCCGATGATCGCGACCGTGCAGGAGTTCGACCAGGCGAAGGAGCTGGTCGAGCGCGAACTCACGCATCTGCGCCGACACGGCCACAAGCTGCCCGAAGAGGTCGAGGTCGGCAGCATGGTCGAAGTCCCGTCATTGCTCTATCAGCTCGACGAACTGCTTGAGCATGTCGATTTCCTCTCCGTCGGCTCGAACGACCTGGTGCAGTTCCTTTACGCCGTCGATCGCGGCAATCCCCGCGTTTCCGGCCGCTTCGACCCGATCTCGGCGCCGGTCCTGCGCGCGCTCAAGGACATTGCCGACAAGGGCCGCGCCCACAAGAAGCAGGTGACGTTGTGCGGCGAGCTTGCCTCGCAGCCGCTCGGCGCGCTCGCGCTGGCGGCGATCGGCTACCGTTCCTTCTCGCTCACGCCTTCGGCGATGGGCCCGGTCAAGGCGTTGATGCTCGATCTCGATTGCGCCAAGACCGCGGCGTTCCTCAACCCGCTCGTCGAGAAGCCGACTGGCGGCGTGTCGATCCGCGCCCAGCTCGAAAAATTTGTCGCCGACAGCGGCCTGCAGATTTAGGTTTGTCGCCCGGCAGCGGCGGCGCCCGGCGCCGTTATTCCCCATATAGAGGCCATGCTCCCCGACCAGAAACTCGACGCGCTTGTCTCTCGCCACGCGGGACTCGAACGCGACCTGGCGAGCGCCCTGCCGCCGGAAACATACGTGAAGCTCGCGCGCGAGTTCGCCGAACTGGGGCCCGTGGTCGAGGCGGTGAAGTCCTATCGCGCCGCCCAGCACGAGCTCGCCGACCTCGCCGGCCTGATCGACGATCCAGCGACCGAAGCCGACATGCGCGCCATCGCCGAGTCGGAACGGCCGGCGCTCGAAGCGCGGCGTGCCGCGCTCGAGCAGGAGTTGCGCCTCGCGCTGCTGCCCAAGGACGCGATGGACGACCGCAACGTCATCCTCGAAATCCGCGCCGGCACCGGCGGCGACGAGGCGGCGCTGTTCGCCGGCGACCTGTTCCGCATGTACGAGCGCTATGCCGCCAAGCAGCGTTGGACGGTCGAGATCGTGACCGCGAGCGAAGGCTCGATGGGCGGCTTCAAGGAAGTGGTCGCCGAAATCCGCGGCCGCGGCGCCTTCGCCAGGCTCAAATACGAGTCGGGCGTGCATCGCGTGCAGCGCGTTCCCGACACCGAGGCGTCCGGCCGCATTCACACCTCGACCGCGACGGTCGCGGTGCTGCCCGAGGCGCAGGACGTCGACGTCCCCATCAACGAAACCGATCTTCGCATCGACACGCTGCGCTCGGGAGGCGCCGGCGGCCAGCACGTCAACAAGACCGAATCGGCGGTGCGCGTCACGCATATTCCCTCGGGCATCGTGGTCATGATGCAGGAGGATCGCTCGCAACACCGCAACCGCGCCAAGGCGCTCGCCGTGCTGCGCACGCGTCTGTATGACCTCGAGCGGCAGAAGCTGGACGCCGCCCGCGCCGCCGAGCGCCGCGGGCAGGTCGGCACCGGCGACCGCTCCGAGCGCATCCGCACCTACAATTTTCCGCAAGGGCGCGTGTCGGACCATCGCATCAATCTCACCCTCTACAAGCTGCCGCAGATCCTGGAAGGCGAGGCGCTGGGCGAGATCATCGACGCGCTCGTCGCCGAGCATCAGGCGGCGCAGCTTGCGGCCGAGGACGCCGCCTGATGCCGCTCGTCGCCGAAGCCGGCGTTCTCGCCGCTCCCGCCAAGATCGAGGGGTGCACGATCGCGGATGCGCGACGCATGCTGGCCGAACGGTTCCGCGCCGCCGGTATCGACTCCCCCGAACTCGATGCCCGCATTCTCGTCGCCAACGCGCTTGGCCTCGACCATGCGGGTCTTGCCGCGGCGTCGACGCGCCGACTTGAGTGCGGGGAAGCTGCGGCGATCTTGGCGCGGACGCAGCGCCGTCTCGCGCGCGAGCCGGTCGCGCGCATCCTCGGCTACAAGGAGTTCTGGAGCCTGAAGCTGCGCATCGATGCTACGACGCTGGTGCCGCGGCCGGAGACCGAAACGGTCGTCGCCGCCGCGCTCGATGCTGTCGATGCCGACGGTTCGCGCTTGCGGCCGCTGCGCGTCGCCGACCTCGGAACCGGCTCCGGCGCGCTGCTGCTCGCGCTTTTGAGCGAGCTGCCGAACGCCTTCGGGATCGGCACCGATGTGAGCCGGCGCACGCTTCGCGTCGCGCGCGACAACGCCCGGACTCTCGGACTGAAGCAGGCGACGTTCCTCGCCTGCGATATGGCGGCGGCGCTCCGCGGACCATTCGATCTGATCGTGTCCAATCCGCCCTACATCGAATCCGGCAAGATCGGCGCGCTCGCCCCGGAGGTTCGCGATTTCGATCCGCGCACCGCCCTGGACGGCGGAAGCGACGGTCTTGATTGCTACCGGGCGATCGCAGCCACAGCCCCGGCGCTGCTCACCGCCGGGGGAACGCTGGTCGTCGAACTCGGCTTTGGCCAGGCTGACGCGGTGGCCGCCTTGTTTTCGACGGCGGGACTTGCGCCTCTGACCCCACGCCCCGATCTAAACGATGTGCCTCGCGCGCTGCCGGCGCGAAGGCTTTCGTGAAAGAAGGCTTTCGTGAAAGAAATAAGGCATGACCGGGAGGCATTGGCCCCCGGCAAAAAAGTGCCAAAAAAGCACTTGGAATATCGGCGGGAACCGACTAGCTTGGCGCTCACGGAATCGGCCCGAGATGGTGCCGCGCCGCCTTGGAAGCCGGGGGTATCCCTCCCCGAGCTTGGCGCGCAGGCCAAGTGAATAGCGAGAGCCGGAACAACGCAAGCCGGATCGGACGACAGACGACGGGATCGCCAGATTCAGACTGCGAAGTGTAAACCCAGACGATTCATCGGGCCGGCGCGCATTCAAGCGGAATGCCGCGCATACCAAGAGGGGTTTGCGACACCACGGCGAAAGCGCCGGTAAGGGTTGTTGCTGAAGATTCGTAACGGAAGAGGCATCGATTGCGGCCGACAGGACCGAGGACGCTGCGCGGAATGCGCGGCGCGCAGACGATTACGCAGGCTCATGCGCGTTACGTTGACGTGATATTCGGCGCATAGAAATCGGCGGCGTTCATGCCGCAGCATAAACAGGGGGTGCGGAACAGCAAACCATGAGAAACGGTCAGAACAAGCGTATGCGGGGTCGCAACCGCAAGGGTGGCCATCACCAAAACCCGTTGTCGCGCATGTACGAGTCCAATGGGCCGGACGTTAAAATCCGTGGAACCGCCTCCCACGTCGCCGAGAAATATTTGCAGTTGGCCCGCGACGCCCAGAGTTCCGGAGATCCGGTCGCGGCCGAGAACTATTATCAGCACGCCGAGCACTATTTCCGCCTGATCGCCAGCGCGCAGGAGCAGTTGCGCCAGAGCCAGCCCTATTACCAGCAGGGTGGCGAGCCGCGCGGCAACGGTCCTGACGAGGGCTACGACGACGGCGACAGCGATCAGCCGGTCATCGGCGAGCCGTTTGCGCCGCGCGAGCCGCAGCCGTTCTACCCCCGCGACCAGCAACAGCCGCAGATGCAGCCCTCGCACGTTCAGCCGCGGCCGCAGCACATGGCGCCGACCGGCGAGGAGGACGTGGATCGACTTCCGTCATTCATCACCGGCGGCCAGCCGCACCAGCAGCCTTCGCCGCCGAGCACGGCCCCCGGCAGTCCGAACGGTTATGACGGCTCGCCGGACCGTTTCCCGCTCCACCGGCGCCGACGCCGCCATCGCGGTCCGCGGGATCACGCCGCGCCGGGCGAGAGCGATGCGCCGATGCAGTCCGGCCCGCGGCCGACCGAGGACTGAGCGGTCAAGCTATTCCGCGGGCGCAAAAGCGCCCGCGCGGAAGCCGTGAACGCCGCTATGTGCCGAACTGATTTTCCATCGTTATTGGTCGCTCGGCGAGGTCATCCTTCGCCGGCCCGCGTCGCGTTGCGAGCGCCGGCTCAGCCGCGGCGCTGAGCCTTGGCCAGCCGGATCAGGAACCAGATCGGCAGGACGATTACCGCTCCGAGCAGGAAGTATTGCCAGAGCCAGCGCACCACGCCAAAACCCATCTCCCACACGCGCTGCACCAATCGGTGGATCGATTCGATGATGTTCCACGGATCGAGCCCGATGGCCGCGAGAATGACGCCGACCACAATCGACAGCAGGACCAGGCGGACGACGACCGCCAGCGGCGGGCCGCCGAAAAAGCGGTGAACATGATCGCTTCTATAGTCCCTGCTCCGGTAATCCCGACTATCCTGGGCCATCGCGAACGTCCTGATTATCACACATGCACGCGCGCTGTGCGGCACAAATCGCTCTGCGGATTACTTCGGCGATACGCCACAGAAAAACGCCGGCGTTACCGGAATTGATTTCCATCTCATTCTAGGCGGCCGCGCTGCGGCGGCAAGTCCCGCGACCGCGTCATCCGTTCGCCATGCAAACGATAAAAGGGACCGAAACGCGGCAGACGTCGGCGATCTACCCGCGGCAAAATCATTCAAAGACGCGGGACGGCGCGAAGGAAAAGTTAGCGAAATTGCGCGGCTGGCAGCGTAGGCACATTTTTGCGAAGATACCGTCACCAGGAGACGATAGCGTCATTGAGATATTCAAACCGTGCGACCAGCGCGATGGAGAAACTCATGAGCAAGCGCAAGTTCGCGGCGGCGGCCGTCGCGATCGGATTGCTGTGGCCGGCCTTCGCTCATTGCGAGGACACGCCTCTCGAAGAGCAAATCGTCGATGCGCTGAACAAGGCGTTCGGAGTGCATCCCGGTTTCCGCGCCAATCACGCCAAAGGGATCGTGACCGAAGGAAGCTTCAAGGCATCGCCCGCGGCGTCCGCTCTGAGCAAGGCGGCGCTATTTGGCGGCAAGCCGATCCCGGTGACGGTGCGCTTCTCCGATTCCACCGGCATACCCAACCTGCCGGACGGTTCTGATCTCGCCAATCCGCACGGCATGGCGATCAAGTTTCATCTGCCCGACGGCAGCGAGACCGACATGGTGACGAACTCGCTGAAGTTCTTCATCGTGTCGAACGGCGCCGACTTCCGCGACCTGTTCCTCGCAGTCGCAGCAAGCCCGCCGAACGCCGCCAAGCCGACGAAACTCGAACAATTCGTGGCGAGCCATCCCTCGGTGGCGGCGGCTTCGGCGACCGTGTCAACGCCGGACAGTTTCGCCGACGAGGAATACTACGGCGTCAACGCCTTCATATTCGTCGACGCCGCCGGCAAGCGACAGGCCGTGCGCTACATCCTCTCACCGGAGCACGCGGCGCACCTGAGCGCGGCCGATGCCGCAAAACAGCCGCCCGACTTTCTCGTCGACGAGTTGCCGCGGCGTCTTGCCAAGGGTGCGGTGACCTTCCACCTCAAGGCTCAGCTTGCAGCCGACGGCGATCCGACGGCCGACGCGACGAAAGCGTGGCCGGCCGATCGCAAGGTCGTCGATCTCGGCGTGGTGACGATCGACAAGGCCGTGCCGAACAGCGCGGAAGCACAGAAGGCGCTGCTGTTTCTGCCCAGTCAGCTCACGGATGGGATCGAGGAGTCCGACGATCCGCTGATCGACCTGCGCAGCGCGGCCTACGCCATTTCGTTCTCGCGGCGTAATCCCTGATCGGCGCCGCACGCCTGCTGCCCGCCGCGCCGAACGCGACCCAAAGCGCGACATGCAAGCGCATCGCGGCACCCCTCGCCAGCCGCGATAGCTCAGGCGTTGCCTCGGCGTCGCCACTGGCGCTAAGTTGCGCCCGCCCAAACGGTTTCCGGGCGTTCCGAGGATGTTTCATGGCCCAGGTCGAGGACCGCGCGCTGGCGCCCAAGGCGAGCCTTAATGACGATATCGGCGAGGAGAAACGGCTCGCCCTGTTTCGCACGCAGCTCGAGATCCGCGAAGCGGAGCAGCGTGCGTTCGATCTTTTCCTGCAGAATCTGGTCAAGGGCACGAGCCACCTATCGCTCGGCCAGGAGGCTGTCGCCGCCGGCTTTGCCGTCGCCATGCGCCCAACCGATCTGAGCTTCTGCACCTATCGCGGCCACGCCCACACGCTGGCGCGCGGCGTGCCGATCGCCAAAGTCCTCGGCGAGCTGATGCAGCGCGACATCGGCCTGATGCGGGGCAAGGGCGGCTCGATGCATCTCACCTCGGTCGAGCACGGCGTGATGGGTTCCTATGCGATCGTCGGCGCGCACCTGCCGATCGCCTGCGGCGCAGCCTGGCGCGCGCAGTACAAGGGCGACAAGGATGTGTCGGTCTGCTTCTTCGGCGACGGCACGACCAATATCGGCGCTTTTCATGAGGCCTTGAACTTCGCCGTGGTCTGGAAGCTCCCGGTGATCTTCGTCTGCGAGAACAACCTCTACATGGAATACACGCCGATCGGCGACGTCACCGCGGTGCCGCATCCGGCCGCCGATCGCGCCGCGAGCTACGGGCTGCCGCGCATCATCATCGACGGCAACGACGCCGACATCGTCTATCGCACCGCCATGTCGGCCTACGACAAGGCGCGGGCCGGCGGCGGACCCTCGCTGATCGAATGCCTGACCTATCGCTACAGCGGCCACTCTCGCGCCGACCCGGCGAAGTACCGGCCCGAGGGCGAACTCGACAAGTGGAAGGCGCGCGATCCGATCAAGATCTATCGCGAACGGCTCCGGCAATTCGGCATCGACGAGGATACGATCGAGCGCGTGGAGACCGACGTGAAACGGCGCGTCGACGAGGCGACCGAGCAATGCAAGGCGGCCCCCCCGCCGCCGCTCGATATCCTCACCACGGACGTCTACGCCGACGGAGGCTTCGCATGGCGGAACTGACCTATCGCGACGCCGTCATCCGCGGCATCGCGCAGGAGATGACCCGCGACCCCGACGTCGTGTTCCTCGGCGAGGACGTGGGCAAGGCCGGCGGCGTGTTCAAGGCGACGGTCGGGCTCTACGAGCAGTTCGGGCCGGTGCGCGTGCGCGACACGCCGATCTCCGAGCAGGCGATCCTCGGCGCCGCCATGGGCGCCGCGATGACCGGCCTCAAGCCGATCGCCGAGATCATGTTCTCGGACTTCATCGCGGTGTGCTTCGACTACATCGCCAACGAGTTCGCCAAGACCCGCTACATGACCAACGGCCAGGTCAAAATCCCGCTGGTCGTGCGCACGGGCAATGGCGGCGGCGCGCGCTTCGGCGCCCAGCATTCGCAGAGCGTCGAGAACTGGTGCATGATGATTCCGGGCCTCAAGGTGGTTGCGCCTTCGACGCCGCGCGATGTCATCGGCCTCATGGCCGCGGCGGTGCGGGACCCCGATCCGGTGATCTTCTTCGAGCACAAGTCGCTCTATCCGACCAAGGGCGACGTCCCCGACGGCGAGATCGTCGACACGCTCGGTACCGCCAAGATCGTGCGGCCGGGCAAGGACGCGACCATTCTCGCGCTGGCGCTGATGGTGCCGCGCGCGCTTGCGGCTGCGGACAAGCTCAAGAGCGAGCACGGCATCGACTGCGAGGTTATCGACGTGCGCTCGCTGGTGCCGCTCGATACGCGCACCATCCTCGGCTCGGTGGCGCGAACGCACCGGCTGTTCACGGTCGAGGAAAATCCGCGGCTCTGCGGCTGGGGCGCTGAACTCGTATCGATCGTGGCCGATGAGGCGTTCTACGATCTCGACGGCCCGCCGGTGCGGATCACCACGCCGCACATTCCGCTGCCGGCCGCCGATATTCTCGAGGACATCGCGCTGCCGACGGTGGATCGCATCGCCGAGCGGGTGCGCCAGTCGCTGCAGTCCTGAGGCGATGTCCGGGCGGCTGACCTTCAAGTCCGTCGAGGCGCGCGCCGTCGTCGTTCCATTGCGCCGGCCGGTTGTCGCCAAGGTCGGTTCGTTCAAGGAGTGGCCGCTCGTTCTCATCGATCTCTACACGCAAGAAGGCATTGTCGGACGCGCCTATCTCGGACCCTATCTGCGCAACGCCGCGCGATACGTCATTCCCGCGATCAATGACCTCGCATCGTCCCTGATCGGAAAGCCGGTGGCGCCGCTCGACGACTTCGGGCTCAATCGGCGCGCGCTCAATCTGGTCGGGTACGAGGGCGTCGCCATGATCGCGGTATCGGGCCTCGACATGGCGGCGTGGGACGCGCTCGCTAAGGCCGCCGGCATGCCGCTAGCCGTCCTGCTCGGCGGATCGCTCGGACCGGTGCCTGCCTACAACAGCAACGGCCTGTGGCTCACCGACGTCGGCGGGTTGGCGAAGGAGGCCGGCGAGCTTGTCGCCGAGGGCGGATTCCGGGCATTGAAGCTTCGGCTGGGCCGCGAGCGCCTCGCCGACGACCTTGCCGCGATCCGCGAGGTGCGCAAAGGCGCGGGCGACGCGATCAAGCTCATGGTGGATTTCAACCAGGGGCTCTCGCTCGGCGACGCCTTGGCCCTCTGCCACGCCCTCGACGACCAAGGCCTCTACTGGTTCGAGGAACCGATCGCATACAACAACCTCGCCGGCTACGCGCAGCTCGCGCGCGAACTCGACACGCCCGTGCAGCTCGGCGAAAACTTCTACGGTCCGCGCGCGCTCTACGAAGCGATCCGCGCCGGAGCGGCCGATTACGTGATGCCGGACGTCATGCGCATCGGCGGCGTGAGCGGCTGGCTACGCTCGGCGACGATCGCAGGGGCGGCTGGAATTGAGGTGTCGACCCATTTATATCCCGAGGTGTCGGCGCATCTGATGCGCGTGACGGAAACGGCGCACTGGCTGGAGTGGCAGGATTGGGCCGACGCGATTTTGCAACAGCCTTTCTCCGTGAGGAACGGCTATCTTGAAATTCCGGATTGCCCCGGCGCGGGCATCGAATGGGACGAGGCGGCGGTGAGGCGCTATCGCTACGACCCCTAGCCGCCTGGTCGTATGAAGGACAGCACCATGTATGACAATCTTCTCGCCAACGTCCCGACCGATCTGTGGATCGGCGGCAAATGGCGCAAATCCTCCGACGGCGGCCGCTTCGACGTGATCGATCCGGCGACCGAGAACAAGGTCGCCTCGGTTGCGAGCGCGACAGTCGAGGACGCCAAGGCGGCGCTCGACGCGGCGAGCGCCGCGTTCCCGGCCTGGGCCGCCAAGAAGCCGCGCGAGCGCGCCGAGATCCTGCGCAAGTCGTTCGAGCTGATCATGCGCGACGCCGAGCGGCTGGCGAAACTCATCACCATCGAGAACGGCAAGGCGCTTTCGGATTCGCGCGGCGAGGTCGCGTACGCTGCCGAGTTCTTCCGCTGGTTCGCCGAAGAGGCTGTACGCAATATCGGGCAGAACTCGGTCGCACCGGCCTCCGGCGCCCGTATCCTCGTTCACCACAAGCCGGCCGGCGTGGCGGTCCTGGTGACGCCGTGGAATTTCCCGGCGGCCATGGCGACGCGCAAGATCGGTCCGGCGCTCGCGGCCGGCTGCACGGTCGTGCTCAAGCCCGCGTCCGACACGCCGCTGACCATGCTCGCCCTGATGCCGATCCTCGAGGAGGCGGGCGTCCCCGCCGGCGTGGTCAACGTCGTTCCCTCGCGCTCGTCCGGCAAGGTCGTCGGCGCCATGCTGCACGATCCGCGCGTGCGCGTCATTTCGTTCACCGGCTCGACCGAGGTCGGACGCAAGCTCCTGCATGAAGCCGCCGACAACATCGTCAGGCCGGCGATGGAGCTCGGCGGCAACGCGCCGTTCATCGTGTTCGACGATGCCGACATCGACGCCGCGATCGACGGCGCCATGATCGCCAAGATGCGCAACATGGGCGAAGCCTGCACCGCGGCCAATCGCTTCTACGTCCACGAGAAGGTGCATGACGAGTTCGCCAGGAAGCTTACGGCGAAGATGGCCGGCCTCAAGATGGGCAATGGCCTCGACGACGGCGTGGCGCTCGGGCCGCTGGTCAACAAGGACGGCCGCGACAAGGTCGTCGAGCTGGTCGACGACGCGGTGAAGAAAGGCGCCAAGGTGCTCACCGGCGGCAAGGCGCCGAGCGGTCCGGGCTTCTTCTATCCGGCGACGGTGCTCGACAACGTGTCCGACAGCGCCAAGATGCTCAACGAAGAGATTTTCGGCCCGGTCGCCTCAATCCAGACCTTCACGTCCGACGACGAGGTGGTCAAGCGCGCCAACGACACCGAATACGGACTGGTCGCCTACGTCTACACCAAGAATTTGAGCCGCGGCATGCGCATCTCTGAGAGGCTCGACTTCGGCATGATCGGACTGAACCGCGGGCTCGTCTCCGATCCCGCCGCTCCGTTCGGCGGCATGAAGCAGTCGGGCATCGGCCGCGAGGGCGCCCATGAAGGCCTCATGGAATTTCTCGAGACGCAATACGTCTCGGTGACGTGGTGAATGCGCATCAAATGAAGACGGCTCTGTTGTCACGCGCGGGCCCAGCGCGGGCGTCCGTGCTGCCGCCATGCGCGGTGAAGTGCCGGTTCGGGCTCGGCCACAACGGCCCACGGAGCGAGCGCGCGCCGTGAACATCCTCATGCCGCAACTCGGCGAAACGGTTGCCGAGGGAAAAATCACTCAATGGTTCAAGTCCGCCGGCGACGCGGTGCAGCCGGGCGACAACCTGTTCGAGATCGAGACCGACAAGGTGTCGATGGAGGTGCCGGCGACCGAGGCCGGCGTATTGAGCGAGATCCGCGTGCAGGCCGGCGAAGTGGCCCCGGTCGGCGCCATTGTCGGCGTGATCGGCGCTGCGGCGGGCGCGCCGGCGAGAACCAGCGAGTCTCAGGCGATGCCGGCTGCGGCGACGCCAAAACCGGACCGCTCCGCCGCGCCAGCCGCAACGCCGCAGCCCATCAAGCTCGACCCGTTCTTCGAGGTGCGCACGCCCGCGCGCAATTTCGGCCCGGCCCGCCTCGCGGGCGGCGTGACGGTCACTCCGCTCGCGCGCCGGCTCGCCAGCGAGGCCGGCATCGACCTTGCGCACTTGCGCGGCTCCGGGCCGCACGGCCGCATCGTCGCGCGCGACGTCGAGAGTGCTCCGCATCCGGCACCGCCGGCGCCGGCAACACCGCTGCACGTTCCTCCGGTTGCCCTCGCCGCGGGCGCGACCGCCGATCAGGTCAAGGCGCTTTACGATCCGGCGGGCTACGAGGAACTGCCGCTCGACGGCATGCGCCGCACGATCGCCGCGCGCCTCACCCAGGCCGCGCAGACGATCCCGCACTTTTACCTCAGCGCCGACATCGCCATCGATCGCCTCAAGAGCCTGCGCGAGGAGGCGAACGGCGCCGCGCCGAAGGATCGCGACGGCGATGCGCTGTTCAAGCTCTCGCTCAACGACTTCATCATCCGCGCGCTGGCGCTGGCGCTGCGGCGGGTCCCGGCCGCCAACGCGGTCTGGGCCGGCGACCGCATCCTGCGTTTCAAGCATTCCGACATCGGCGTTGCCGTCGCGCTCGACGGTGGTCTGATCACGCCGCTGATTCGCAACGCCGAGACGAAAACGATCAGCGCCATCTCGATCGAGATGAAGGAGCTTGCCGCGCGCGCCCGCGAGAAGAAGCTCAAGCCGCACGAATACCAGGGCGGCTCCTCGGCGGTATCCAATCTCGGCATGTACGGCGTGCGCGAGTTCTCCGCGATCATCAACCCGCCGCACGCGACCATCCTCGCGGTCGGCGCCGCGCGGCGTCAGCCGATCGAGAAGGCGGACGGCGGATTGGCTTTCGCCAGCATGCTGACGGCGACGCTCTCCTGCGACCATCGCGTCGTTGACGGCGCGCTCGGCGCCGAGCTTCTGGACGCGATCAAGTCGCTGATCGAGACGCCGGTGAACATGTTGGTCTAAGGTCCACTCGCGGAACATGTTTGTCCAGAAAGCCGGGCTCTCGTGACCCGACGGCTCTGCGCGAACAGCGAGGTGCGCGTGCTTCGTTCGTACTATGGGGCGCCTTTCGCCGTCCTCTGGCTGGCGTGGCTCGGCTACTGGATTGCCGCCGCGCGCCACGTGAAGGCGACGCGGCGGCGGGAGCCGATAGCGACCCGCATCGTTCATGTCGCGCTCATGGCGCTGGTCGGCCTGCTTCTCGCTGTTCGTCGCCAGCCCTTTCATTGGCTCAGCGAGCGCTTCATTGCTCCGGCGATGGCGGCCTATTGGACGGGACTGATCCTCGTCACCGCCGGACTTGCCTTCGCCGTGTGGGCGCGGATTTGCCTGGGGCGCAACTGGAGCGGCCTCGTCACCGTGAAGCGGGAGCACGAGCTTATCCGCACGGGTCCCTACCGCTTCGTCCGCCATCCGATCTATACCGGTCTTCTGCTGGCGATGCTCGGCATGGTGATCGCCATCGGCGAATGGCGCGCGCTCTTGGCCTTCGCCTTGATGGCGGTCGCCTTTTTGTTCAAGCTGAAAGTGGAAGAACGCTTCATGAGCGAAAGCTTTCCCGACGAGTATGCGCGCTATCGCGCTGAGGTGCCGGCCTTGATCCCGTTCACCATCTGCGGGCGGCGCGACGGCCGCGCCGCGACCTGACGCCTCGGGCACGCGCATGTCCGAGCGACGATCGGAGGTGCTGCTGGTCGGGCCGCTGCGCCCGGTGATCGCGAAGGGCCTCGCGGGCTTCACCGTGCACGCCCTCGCTGCGGCGCCCGACCGTGACGCCTTCCTCGCGGCGCGCGCCAAGGCCCGCGCCGTGGCGGTGACGTCAACCTCCGAGATGATCGACGACGCGCTGTTCGCGCGCCTGCCCGCACTCGATATCATCTCCAGCTTCGGCGTCGGCTACGACCACATCGACGCGCGCGCCGCGGCGCGGCGCGGCATCGTCGTGACAAATACGCCCGATGTCCTCACCGAGGAAGTCGCCGACACGACGCTCGGCCTGCTCATCGCCACAGCGCGCGAACTGCCGCAGGCCGAGCGCTATCTGCGCGCCGGCAAATGGCTTGAGGGCGCCTATCCGCTGAGCCGCGCGACGCTGCGCAACCGCACCGCCGGCCTCGTCGGAATGGGGCGCATCGGCCAGGCGATCGCGCGCCGGCTGGAAGCGTTCGGCATCCCCGTCGTCTATCACTCGCGTCAGCCGCGCAGCGAGCTTCCCTACGCCTACTATGCCGACCTGATCGACATGGCGCGCGCCGTCGACGTGCTCATCGTGATCGTGCCCGGCGGTCCGGCGACGCGAAACATGATCGACGCGAAGGTGCTCGACGCGCTGGGTCCCAACGGCATTCTCATCAACGTCGCACGCGGCTCGGTGGTCGACGAAGCTGCCTTGATTTCGGCGCTCAGCGACGGAACGATCATGGCCGCGGGCCTCGACGTGTTCGCCAAAGAACCCGAAGTGCCCGCGGAATTGCTGGCATTGGATAACGCCGTGTTGCTTCCGCATGTCGGTTCGGCGTCCGTGTTCACCCGAGAGAAGATGGACCAGCTCATTGTCGACAACATCCTCGCCTGGGCCGCGGGCCGGCCGCCTCTGACGCCCGTTCCGGAAACGCCGTGGCGGTCCTGGAACAAGGACTGAGCGGCCGGAAGCGGCATCAGATGACGATCCCGCATGAGCGTGCTAAGCGTTCGCGCATGATCGGAAGCGACGCTGGACGCCGCCGCGGCACAACGGTCGGCGTTGCAGTTTTCTTGAGCCTTTGCAGCGCGGCGCTTGCCGAGGATGCGCCGCCTCCGCCCGCGCCGGCGGATCCCGTAGCGACAATGGTCGGCGTCTGGGAATTCTCCAACGCCGACCACGACAAGATCTGCCATTTCACCTTCCGCGCCGACGCCGCCGCCACCGGCAACAAGCTCGAGGTCGAGAAGAGCTGCCCCGGCCTGTTTCCCTCGACCAAGGACATCGTCGCTTGGACGCTGGACAATTACGGTTCGCTCCGTCTTCTCGACGCCGGCGGTAACGCGGTGATCGAGCTTACCGAAGCCGAAGCCGGCATCTACGACGGCTTCGAGCCGGGCCAGGGGCGCTATGTGCTGCAGAGCGCAGCGGCCGCGCCGGTGCGCTCTGCCGAGGACATGGTCGGCGACTGGGCGGTGGCGCGCGGAACCGGAAAGCCGATCTGCGCGCTGACGCTCGCCGACAACCCCGCCGGCGCCGACACGCGGTCACTCAAGATCAAGCCGGGATGCGATGCGCTGGTCACGCGCTTTGCGCCGAGTTCCTGGCGCATGAACCAGGGCGAACTGGTCCTGCTCTCCGCACGCGGACAGACTTGGCGCTTCGAGGAGAACGATTCGAACACTTGGCAGCGCGTGCCGGAAAGCCCCGATCCGATCCTGCTCGTGCGACAGCAACGGTAGGCCTGAGCGCAATCCGGCGTGCACGTCGATTGCCTGCTGCGGCAACACGGACGGCCAAAGCGACGGCGGCGCTGCTGGTCACTCGCAGCGATTGTCTCTACGATACCGTGAAATTGAGCTTTCTCATCCAGTGACACTCGCACGGCCGCAACTGCTCACGCCTCTTTATTGGGGCCTTCTTGTCACGATCGTCTTGGCCGCCGCGATCACGCTGTCCACGTTCTGGCTCGGCGGACGCGCGCGCAACGAGGACGAGTGGGTACGCCACACGCTCGCCGTGCGCAGCGAGCTGCAAATGATACAGAGCCTGCTGCTGGGGGCCGAGAGCAGCCAGCGCGGCTACCTTCTCACCGGCCGCGACGATTACCTTTCACTGTATGATCCGACTTCCTCCGACTTGACGGCTTCCATTGCCCGGCTTGCCGATCTGGTCAGCGACAGCGCCAGGCAGTCCGAGGCAGTCGGCACACTGCGCCAGCTGATCTTCGGCAAGCTCGCCGAGATGCAAAAAACCATCGACGAACGCAAGGCAGGCCGCCCCGACGCAGCGCTGGCCATCGTCAACAGCGACGATGGCCGCCGCTCGATGGACGACATTCGCGGTCTCATCAGCTCGATGTCGGCAACCGAAGATCGGGTTATGGCGGAGCGGGAGGCAATGTCGGCAACCCTGATCACGCTGCTCCAGCTTGGATCGGTCGCCGCGTTCCTGCTCATCTGCGGCGTCGGAGTCCTGGTCGTCTACTCTGCGAATCGGTCGCTGTCGGCGATCCGCGATGGAAATGCGCAGCTCTCGATCGCCAACCAAAATCTGCGCGAGCAGATCAACCAGCGCGAAGAGGTGGAGAGCCAGCTTCGCCAGTCGCTGAAGATGCAGGCGATCGGGCAGCTCACCGGCGGCATCGCGCACGACTTCAACAACATGTTGGGCGTGGTCATCGGCGCGCTCGATCTCATGCGGCGGCGGCTGAAGCATGACGAATTCGGCATCAGCCGCTACATCGACTCGGCCATGATGGCGACCGAGCGTTCCACGGCGCTGACCCAGCGCCTGCTCGCTTTCGCGCGCCAGCAACCGCTGTCGCCGGAGCTGATCGACGCCAACAAGATGATCGCCGGAATGTCGGAGCTGCTGCGCTCGACGCTTGGCGAGCACATCCAGATCGAGACCGTGCTGGCCGCCGGCTTGTGGCGGACCCGCGCCGATTCGCCCCAGCTCGAAAGCGCCATCCTCAACATCGCGCTCAACGGGCGCGACGCCATGCCCGGCGGCGGGAACCTGACCATCGAGACCGGCAACGTCTACCTCGACGAGGCCTATTGCAGCGGGAATGCGGACGTCGAGCCCGGTCAATTCGTGATGATCGCGATCACCGACAAGGGCAGAGGCATGGATCCGGAAGTCGTCGCCCGCGCCTTCGACCCGTTCTTCACCACCAAGCCGGCGGGCAAGGGGACCGGGCTCGGCCTTAGCCAGGTCTACGGCTTCGTCAAGCAATCGCACGGGCACATCAAGATCTACTCCGAGGTCGGGACCGGAACGACGGTGAAGATCTATCTCCCTCGGCTCCACGGGCGGGTCGAAGAGGTCAAGCGCACCGTGCCCCAGGCGGTGAACGGCAATGCGGGCGAGATCATCCTGGTGGTGGAAGACGACGCGCTGATGCGGCGCCTCACCGCCGACACATTGCGCGAACTCGGATATTCGGTGCTCGATTGCGAGGGCGCGGCCGCGGCGCTCGCGATCCTCGACGAAACGCCGGATGTCGTTCTCCTCTTCACCGACGTGGTGATGCCGGAAATGAACGGCAGGACGCTCGCCGACGAGGCCGCGAAGCGGAGGCCGGACGTGAAAGTTCTGTTCACCACGGGCTACACGCGCAACGCCGTCGTGCACGGCGGCGTGCTCGACCCCGATGTCAACTTCATCAGCAAGCCATTCACCATCCGGCAGCTCGCAGCCAAGGTGCGCGCCGTGCTCGATGGGCCGCCCTTCCTCAAGGCGCGCGCGAACGTGCCGCCGGTCTCCGACCTCGAGCGGCTGTGAGTGGCGCGGCCGCTAAAGCGAGCCGGCCGGAAGCGAGCCGAGGTGGCGCATGCCCCACTGCCGCATCGCCGCGATCACCGGCACGAAACTGCGGCCCGCCCGGGTCAGCCGATACTCGACCTTCGGCGGGACGACGCCATAATCCTTGCGCGCAATAAGCCCCGACTGGGCCAGGGCCTTCAACTCGCGGCTAAGAACGCGCGGCGTCACCTCCGCCGTGCCGGCGGCGGAGGTGAGCAAGCCGCTTCGGATTTCCCCGTAGCGGCGGGCGCCGTCCTTAAGGTCCCAAAGGATTCTGATCTTGTACTTCCCGCTGATCATTTTCTGGAACGCCAGCACCGGACACCCGCAGGGCGGCTTCGCGGCTCTCGTGGACATTGCCGTCCTTGCTCCTTGTGGTGCGTGTCCGCGGAGACGAGCGCCGCGCGGGCTCACAATATCATTCTTGTCCATACTTGCAGACGTGCGCCTTTATCTCCTTAATTGGAGGCGCGGCGCCCTCGCACACTATCACGCCGGCGCGTGCACCGGTCAACGATGGAAGCCAGCCATGAAATATTTTCTCATCAAGTATTCCTTCAAGAACGGCTCGGAAGCGGATTGGCATCGACAGGTCCGCGACTTCATCGCGGCGCTCGACGGCGACCCTGCCCTTGCCGGAAAGATCT
>Ga0335078_10003428_pt1 | contig 23628 bp, 19 predicted proteins | sample Lox_Sample_32_FD_206711 | JGI IMG/M metagenome (GOLD analysis project Ga0335078, IMG submission 206711) | Soil microbial communities from Loxahatchee National Wildlife Refuge, Florida, United States - Lox_Sample_3.2 | ecosystem: Environmental > Terrestrial > Soil > Wetlands | place: USA... | reverse complement strand
ACTCCCGCTTGTACCTTGGGTTAATAGTCCTTGTGGCCGGAAGTGGCGCCGGGACAGGGACTTTCCCCTCCTCTTTGAGGAGGTTTTGAACCCTGAATTCCTTTTCAGGAAACAGGCTGTCTGGTTCGCCTTTTCCAGGCCTGCGCCCTACCAGATTAGGCGATCCCGGCGCGTTCGCCCTAACATGCTTAAATGGTAATCCAAGCAGGTCAAGGCACCAATGCGGTCGTTCGAAAGGGAACTTAAGCTCACTGGCTGGGAGAGCGAGTTCGCGAGCATCCAGAAGCTGCTGGACTACCTCTCCCGGAAGACAGGGAGCGAGGCGAGCCGGCTGCACTACCTAGAGACGGTCTATCACCTGTGCAGGTCGGTCGGGAAGAACCCTGACGAGTTGGTCCGCATGAAGAAGTCCGAACTCGAGCAGAAGACCCAGTCTTTCCTCGACAGGATGAACAGGGAGAAGCGGTCCACCAGGTACATCAACGTGAGCCTCGCCCACCTGGTCGCGTTCTTCCGCGTCAATGGCTTCAAGAACGGAAGGGAGCTGGAGCTCGAGAGGTACACCCAGCCGTCAAGGTACAGGAAGGCCCCGGAGTACATCCCGACTTCGGGGGAGGTCGCCAGGATGGCGACCTACGCGGGGTCCGTCAAGTCTCGTGCCCTCGTCCTCGCGACCTACACGAGCGGTCTGCGGAACTCGACCCTCCGGGCGATCCTGTACGGGGACGTCAGAGCCGAGCTCGACGCGGGGAACGACGTGGTTCACATCGCTGTGTACCCGGAGATGAAGAAGGTGACCCCGAACGCGGCCAAGGGGAGCATCCCCTACGAGAGCTTCCTTTCGAAGGACGCAGTGGAGGCCATCAAGGCTTACCTGGCGGAGTTCGCCCAGAAGCACAAGGACGCTCCGCTCCGCGACGACGAGCCGCTGTTCCAAGGGCAGATCAGGGGCCGGCCGATAAAGGCAAGGACGCTGCAGGTCGTCGTGAAGGGGGCCGCCCGGAGGGCCAGGCTCGAGCGATGGAAGGACGTCTATCCCCACTGCCTTCGCAAGGCCTTCGAAAACGCGATCCGCAATTCGGGGATGGACTCCAAGGACCAGGTCTTCCTCGAGGGGCACGTGCTTCCCGGCAGCGAGGACCCCTACTATGACAAGACGCGGATCGAGGAGTTCAGGCAGAAGTATCGCAAGGTGATGTTCCTGCCCTCCATCCAGTCCGGGGAGGAGGCCAGGAAGCAGAGCATCCTCGACACCCTGCGGCTCCTGTCCGGGCTCGGAGTTACGCCCGAGCTGGCCGACGCCATCAGGAAAGAGGTCGAGCTGGCCCCTGCCAAGGAGGCGCAGACGATAACCGAGAAGGTCGTCAAGTACCTCACGAACGCTGGCAGGCCTGTTAGCATGGAAGAATTGCAAGCGCTGTTCCCCGAATCGGAGGGCGGAGGCAGACTGCTGAAGGCCCTCGAACGGAAGGGGAAGCTGGCTGTTTCACGCAAGACCATGGTCGCAATGGTGAGGCCCCAGGGCTTCTGCACAAAGTGTGGAAAGGCACTGAAGGCCAGGGCCAGATTCTGCGGGTTCTGCGGGGCAGAAGCCGGCTGACTCGGCCTCCTAAATCCTCACCCTAGCCCGGAGAGCCTCTCGCCCTCGCCGACGCGTGGGCTGGGTCGCAGGCTAGAAAGCTGAGCCAAATCGAGTCAAGATGACCAAGTGAGCCACTTTACGCTAGGGATTTTCGGCAGGTGGGGGGTGGCGGTGGTCATTTCGGGGCCCCCGAGGTACCACGAGGGTGCAAAGGCCATACCCCAGACTCTAGGCTAGGGAGTGAGCACTTTTCGCCAATTGCCAGGAGGGTACTCGGTGGCGATAAGGACGCACTTACCCTGGTCAGTTTGTGCGGCTTGATGGTGGTTCCTAGAACCTCGCCTTTCCCGAATTCAGCGTTAACCTTGAACTTTGCGAGAAGTATTGGGGGGCGGTTGGTCCAATAGGAGTTGAGAAGAGCCGGTGTCTCAAGTGGAACGTTCCTCTAGGGAATTGTCCGCATTTGGTGGAGTGGGAGAGCCCTGCTACTGACCGCCACCGCCGCCTTTTTCGATTTTCCCAATTACTTCGTTAAGCTGTGGAGCGTAAGAACAAGTTCCGGGGCTTGCCTGTTGCTCGAGCAAGTGGACACTGAAGGGCGCCGCACTAGAATCAGAAGAGCAGGCGCAGAAGGAGGGCCGCTAAATAGCCGAAGAGAGCATGAAGTGCCACGAAGGTCGGAATCCTCGGGGGAACGGGAGCAATGGGAAGAGGAGTGGCTGCGCTCCTCAGCCCTGGCAATGAGATACTACTCGGGTCGCGGGACCCTGCAAGGAGTAGGAAGACAGCCGAAGACTTGAGTCGAATCCTCGGAGGCAGTGTAAGGGGTGGGTCGAACGAGGAAATCGCAGAGCGGTGTGAACTCGCCATACTCTGCATCCCAGATCCGAGCGAGTCAGGGTTGCTTGAGAGACTGCAAGAACCCCTAAGGGCGAAGATTGTTGTTTCTCCAATCGTCCCAATGAGGTTCGAAAGTGGGTTGTTCATCTATTCCAAACTGTCTTGGTCTGCAGCCGAGGACGTCGCGGGAGTGCTCAGGGGCAGCAGGGTGGTTGCCGCGCTTCATCACTTGCCTGCGCTCACGATTCAGAGGAGGGCAAGATCGGTGAATTTCGATGTCCTCGTGGCATGTGATGAAAGGATTGACTTCGAAGAATTCGCGGAGTTCCTGAAGGCTGCCACTGACCTCAGGCCACTATACGCTGGTCCGCTGAAGTCCGCGAGGATTCTCGAATCTCTCACACCCCTGCTCATAAATTGCGGCAAGCTGAACAAGCTTGGCAGCCTGTCCCTTAGGTTGGTCTCGTAACTGCAGACTAGGGGTCGCGACGATAGCTTATCCGGCCTTAACTTGGTGCCGCCATGGAGGCAGCAAAGGTCTTCGGGGCCTCGAAGATTATCTCCCTCAATTTCTCGGTGATCAGGAGAGGCTGCTTGTGCTGCCAGACATTTCTACCCACTGCCAGCCCAGTGGCGCCGGCCGCGATGGCACCCTCTACCTGGCTCAGGAAAGCTTCGTCAGAGGCTGCCTTGGGACCCCCCGACATGAATGTCCTCACGCCTGAAGCTGCCTTGACGGCCCATGAGAAGCTCATCTGATCCCCAGTGTACTTGATTTTGATTGCATCTGCGCCCAACTCGAGCCCCACTCTTGCCGCGTAGGATACAATCTCTCTCGACGTGTCGTTCTGCACGGAACTTCCACGCGGGTAGATCCAGGCGATGGCCGCAACCCCGCTTCTGTGAGCCTCCTCTTGGATTCGCCCGAATTCGGCCAGCATCTCGTGCTCAAAGGAGCTGCCAAGGTAGATAGTGTAGCCCACGCCCCTGGCGCCGAGAGACACCGCATGCTCCACCGAGCAGACCTGTCTAGAAATCGGCTCCCCTGTCGGGAGGCTGGACTTCCCATTTACCTTGACAATCAGCGGAACTTCCCCGTTGTAGAACCTTTCTGCGATGCCCTTCTGGAGAATTACTCCGTTGAAATGGCCCCCTACCGCGAGGTCCATAACGAATTGCGGGTCAACGTTCCGATCGTCGAAATCCTTCGACGGCCCGTGTTCGAGCCCTTGATCGTAGGCGAGTAGAATACTGCGGCCCTTTGTTAAGAATGGAGACATCCTGTCATTGGACATTTGAGAAGGAATGGTCTCAGATGGAATTTAAGAATTGGGAATCGCAGATGTGAATTGGCATAGCTTTTCGGGTGCTTCATATATCGTGCTAGCTGGTTCTAGCGAGAATGACAAAGAAGATTGGAATCCTGTCGGGCGGTGGTGACTGTGGTGGGATAAACGCCCTAATTCGTGCGGCCGTCAGGCGCGCTTCTGATTATGGCTATGAAGTCGTGGGGGTCAGAAGGGGATGGGCAGGGCTGATTGAGCCTGAGGTTATCCCCCTCGACTACTCCTTAGTGGCAGAAATCGAACCCTTGGGCGGGACGATCCTACTCAGCTCGAGAACTAACCCATTCAAGAGTGAGGCGGCCCCAGAGCAGGTCCTCAAGAATCTGAAAACCCTGGGAATCGACTATCTCCTCGTTATTGGAGGCGAGGATACGTTGGGCGTAGCTCACGCGCTCGCGGAACGCGGCCTGAAGTATGTCGGTGCTCCAAAGACCATGGACAACGATCTGTCGGCAGTGGATTGGACTTTTGGGTTTGATTCTGCTGTCAACGTGGCCGTCGACGCAATCGACCGCGTCAGGACCACTGGCGAGTCCCACGAACGGGTGATGATAGTCGAAGTCATGGGAAGGGAGTCGGGGTGGGTTGCCACCCATGCGGGATTGGCGGGCGGTGCCCACATAGTGCTGGTGCCGGAGCGGCCCATAGACCTCGAGGCGATTTGTCGCACACTGAAGCGGAGGGGCCACCGGTTCACACTGGTCGTTGTGGCCGAAGGTGCACGACTAGGGAGTCAAGCAGAGGCCAGCAGCCTCGGTCAAGAATTGGACGAATTCGGCCATCCAAGGCTTGGGGGAATCGCAGCCCTTCTCGCCGAAGAAATCTCCAAGAGAACAGGGTTGGACGCGAGGGAGGTGGTGCTCGGGCATCTCCTCAGGGGAGGGACCCCCTCTGCTTTTGACAGAGTGTACGCGACAATGCTCGGAGCCGCTGCTGTTGACCTAATACGTCAGGGCAAGTCGGACGTAATGCCTCAAATCAGGGGCACATCTGTCACGTCAATCCCGGTGGAGTGGGCGCTCCCACGCAAAACAGTGGGGGATGACCTGATTTCGCTGGCGAACATGTTCTCCTGAAACGGATGGACGCCAATTGCCTGGATGCCCGGGCAACAGTCCATTGATTGGATCTCTCCTACTCTGAAGTCCAATCCTCTCTGATGGCTCACTGGGTAGGGGAGCGCGGCACGATGGCGGAATCCCGATGGCAGGGAGCTCTCGCACCCGGCGCTATGGATGTCTCTTCACTGGCTGCGCGACCTTCAGCGAACCCACCAACCTGCTTCTGAACATCGAATAGGCTCCACCGAACTCCTTCATGGTCTTTGCCACCACTCCATAACTGGACCACTGGTCAGGGGCCAGCCCTCCACCGTCAGAGGAAACGGCGATTCCAATCTGGCGAAGCTCATCGACAAGCTCGGGTGTAAGTTCGAAGGCTCTGCGGAAGTCTTCGATTCTCATCAGCCTGGCGAGGACCTGCGCGTCCGGGTTGGCCGCCACCGAATCTCTGAATTCTGCTAGGCTAAAGCCGGGCTCGCGCGAGCGCATAAGCACGCGCAGTTGCTGGTCTTGGAACTCGGTGTTTGTGACACATCTCGCCTCCCTCCCACCGAGAACAAGGTAGGTGTCAGCCGCACGCCTCTTGGACGCAGGAAGGAGGTCGACCAGGGTCACCACGGCTCTCGCCTCAGCATCAGAGATGCCGGACACTTTCTGGATATATCCGGCCCACTTTGCCGCGGCCTTCTTGGTGTAGGCTATTTCGAAGACCCTTCGGGTGATAATAATCCCGGACATCCTGATGTCTTCCTCCGCAAGAGCAACCGCCGTCTTGTCCACCCCTTTCAGAGCCCCGATGAATCTCTCGTCAGTCAGGGACTTGAGATATTTCTTGCTGCAGACAGTCCTCACCCTCTCATCCAGCGAGGCTCCCTGATTACCCACCGGTACTCCCAGCTTCGTCGTGAGCTCTTTCATATATGAATCGGGATCCTCGCACCTTGCGAGCGAATCTCTGAGCATCGCCTCCGCTTGTGCCTCCCTCAGATGATCCTCCAACCGCCCCTCCATGTTTGTGACGTACACTCGGGTGATTGGCGTCCCCAGCCTTCGAGCTTTCGCGAGACCTCTCATCGCCGCCATTGTTGCAGCCAACTCTTGCGCGACTGAAGACGTAGCCGTGTTGTTTGTGCCTATACCCAGACGGTTCAGCGATTCGGTGATCTCGATGGCATTGGGGTCGCTAACTGCCACCTTGAACACGACGTTGGGGCGCCCTCGAAAGTTGAGCTGCTGGTCGTTTACGAGATAGGTATCATATTCCAGCAGAACCTCTCGAAGGATACGATAGATCTTCTTGGCGTCGCCTAAGGATCCCTCCACTGTGCTGGCACGGAACGGGTTGAGTTGTATGCTCACCATGCCATCTTGGAAACCCGAAAGGAGCGCTATCGGCCGGAAATCGAGCACATTTGGGAGGAGAGACGTAATGGTCCCAAACATCGTCACCTCATCGCCATTTGCCTCAGGGTCCTCGGCCCACTCCGGATGACGCTCGGCCACTGCCTTGAAAGTCTCCCATAATTCAGGTGTTTCATCGAAAGCTCTACCAGCGCTGACAGGATTACTAGATACTTGCACTGCGCCCAAGTGTCTCGCCCACCTCAGCCCGGTTGCGGAGTCATTTCCGAACTTGATGATACCTTCGCTAACCATCTTGTAGTACACGTTGTCCTGTATGCTCGACGCGCACGACACGACGAAGCTCTCGCCGATGTTCGTTCGGTCAAGACCTGCGGCGATTTCCTCGCCCATCCTCGCGGTCATTCCCTGACCCATTAGCACCTTCTTCATGTCTCCAAGCATACGGCCGACAGTGAGTTCAACGGCCATAGCTGTCCCTTCGCGCCGTTCCTTAGCTTCCCATTCCTTGATGACCCGCGTCAGGTTGCCCAATGCGGCCTTTGTCTCCTCTTCAGAAAAACCCACGAGGTATCTTTCCCTGCCGAGAAGGTTCAGTGCAATCTCGAACGCCACGCCGTAGCAGTTCGCTCGTGCCTCTTGGTTGTCAGCGAAAGCTAGAGTAAGCTGCCGGGTTGCATCACCGACGAGGGCAACGACCGTCCCTCTGTTTCCCTTGTCGAGGATTGTATCGGCGGCCAGCTGGGTGTAGCCTTGCAGGGCGAGCCAAACAATGCGCCCAGAGCGGTCCATGGCCCAGCCAGGTTGAGATGCAGGACAGACATTCCAAATGCTCTGTCTTTCCATTTCGGTATTTTAGTAACCGACTCGTGGATATAAGGGTCGGCAAACCGAACGCCACCAAAGTGTAGGACTTAGGAATACCACCCCCGGGAGCGCAACGCCTTGTGTATCATGCTTCAACACATGGAACCTTGGTGAGACGAGGAATCCTCTAATTCAGTCTGGAGCCGCCCTTCTTGTTGCGGCGCCGGCCCTTGGCATGCTCGGAAGCAGTCCTGCGAGGGGTTTTCTCTCTTGGGTCGACCAGTGCTCGTGGAGTATCTTCCACTCCTTGTTCCGTGAAATCAGGACGATGGTCCCCCTCGCACGAAATCTCGCGTCCCCTTCGCCGTACATCACCTTCATCGTTACAAGCGCCGTGCTTGAGGACAGAAGGTTTGTCTTGAGGTCCTCGATTTTCCACTTCAAAGAGGGCGCGAACCTCCTTGACCACTCGTACTTGTACAGAGAGGCTTTCTCTCCCTCCAATAGGCCCTCCGACATCATTGGGAATATGCTGTATCCTTTTTCAAATAGATAGAGCTTCGAAAACGCCTCCTGGTCACCCCGTTCAGACATCACGAACTTGTCTTTCATCGCATACGAGATGGTTGTTTCGTCAGTTTGATTGAATGCCTGGTTCCCGGGGGCGAAATCTCCCGGCACGTCCTTCGTACCGGATCCTTCGCTGTGGAACCAACTCCTCAGATGAAAGACGATGTTGCTGACATCCCTCACCGAGAGGTTGTCTCTAGCTGTGAGGCGGAGCAGGGAGGCCCTGTCCTGCTCGTCTTCCGCCCTTGCGAGGATGCGAGCGTGGTGTTCCGATATTTCATGGAGGAGCGGGGGGAGGTCGAGATTCTGTGCAAGAAACTGGGGGGCGAAGAGCTTTAGCATTGCGACGTGGTTGGAAATCGCTTGTTTCGAGAGCCCTACCATGCGTCCTATTTCCTCGTATGTCTTTCCGAACTCCACATTGATCCTCTCGTAAATCAATGCCTTCTCATAGTCCGACAGGTCCTCGCGTTCTACGTTCTCAACCAGAGATTCTACCAGCGCCGCCTCGTCGTTGAGGTCTACTACCTCGGCCTTGATCGTCGCCCAGCCAAGCTTCCTGGCTGCGAGGAGCCTTCTGTGACCGAAGACTACCTCGAACCTTCCAGATTTCTGGTTCCTGCGTATGCGTACGGAGTGCAATTGGCCGTGTCTGGCCATTGAATTGGCCATCTTCTCGACCGACGCCGTCGAGTAGCCTACCCTGGAATTGTATTTATTGAGGTCCAAGTCTTCAAGAGGTACGTCGATAATCATGCTTATTCATGCGGAGTTGAGTTGTTTACCCTTTCTCCCTAATATTTGAAGCTGGCCATAGAATACACCCGGGTGTACCGGGGAAGCCACCGAACACCTTGCTACCTGCGTGCAGCTCGTCCGTTGGGTGACCGCGAGCGGGGTTAGGCGCTGTGTTCGCGCCAGAGAGCATCGTTCCCTGGATGTCTCGCTTTGACTCTACCCACCGGTTATAAGGTCTCACCGTCGCGAAGATACAGCATGGGAATCAGGTTCGCTTCGAAGACGGACAACTGGGGGGCAATCCTCGACGGCGGCAGCCGGTACACTGCAGACGGGAGGATATGGAAAACGACTTTTGAAGGGATCCTGGATGAGCTTTCGAAGCTGGGCTACCGCGGCTTCGATTGTGCCGAAGAGGACCTGGCACCGTACCTACGAGACAAAGTTCGGTTCAAGCGGATGGCCGCGGACAGAGGCCTCGAATTCGTTTCTTCTTGGGCCTGGCTGCTGCCCAAGACAATGAGGACGTCAGAGAGACTTTGGCTTGTCCTGCCTGAGACCGACCCCGCGGGGTATGCGCTCCTAGCTGCAGCGGGATTCGGACCCGGCGATCTTGTGGAGGACTTGAAACGCGTTCGGAAGCTTGCCGATGACATGGTTGGCATGGGGGCAAGGAGCATCACACTCGGAGGACCTATCATCCAGCGCAAAGACATTCATGAGAGGCACTATGGGATGGTAGCTTCTATGCTAGACGACCTTGTCGGGTCCACCGACCGGCTTGGGCTGAAAGTGGCACTTCATCCTCACATGTCTACTCTGGTCCAGGGGACGGATGATGTCGAGAGGCTCTTCGACCACATCAACAGTGGGTCCATCGGAGTCTGCCTGGACACAGGCCACGTTGCAGCGTCTGGGAGCGATGTGGTCCGCTTCACGAGGAAGTACTTGCGCAGGATCACCCATGTGCACCTGAAGGATTTCGAATTCAGGACAGGGCGATTCAGGGAGCTGGGCAGAGGAGACCTCAAACTACGCGCCGTCATCAAGATTCTTGTCGATGGAGGTTACAATGGTTGGATAACAGCTGAGACAGACACGCCGGCAAGCAGTCCGCTCGAGAGTGACCGGTCGAACTTGGCCTTCCTGACGAGAGCGCTTGGGCCTAGGTGAATGCTGCTCTTGAGAGCAGCGCGAGTAGCCAAAACGGGACGCGCACCGGGTCAGCTGATTTTCAGGTGGGTTTCACCCACCGGCATATCCCTGAAGTCGGGGTGAATGTCCACGGCAAGGTTCCTTGATGCCGAATCCGCGCTAATTACCCACAGGAAATTCATTCCAGACCCAGGTGATGCGACGCATGGGTGATACCCTTCGTTGAAATATACTGAATCGCCGTCGCGGACAACGAACACCAACTCCTTGCCAGCCATCATCACGGCTTGAAGGCAAAATCCTCTCCCCATTCCATAGTATACGTAGACTTCAGGCTTGCCGTCGTGCTTGTGAGGTGGAAACCCACCCCAGTTCCCGTTTTCACCACGCACAAACCCACCCAAGAATCTGTTTGCTTGGTCGGCCTCAGTGACCATGTTGTAAATTAGCCGTCTGTAGGTCGGGGCTCCTCCCCTGATTGGTTCTGTGTCAGCGAAACGCTTCACGTAATGCGCATATTTCTTCTCTCCAGGAGCGTATGCGAGGATAAGCTCGGAGAAATTCCCTATTCTCTTAACTTCGAATTCCTCGTCCCGGGGGATGTAACAGATGTCCTTCTCGGATAGCTTCAGTCCTGCGCGAAAGGGGTGCCCCTCGACTTCGACTTCACCCTGCATTAAGATCAACATCGCCTCCATCCCCGGAAGGCTCATGTCGGCAAGGCGCTGTGTCCGCCTCATCCGATAGCGCTTTAGCTGGATCTTCGGCTCAGAACATAGAATCTCGAGAGTGTCTTCGGTGTTCTCATCTGCATGCATCATCGATAGAAAATCCGAGTCTGCTCCTTTAAAGGGTTGGGAGTCAGTCGCGACTCTTCAAACCCTCGATGGGCATTGGAGCATGCCCTCGATTCACCACGATTTTATACGAGGAGGGAGCCATACAATCGAACAAATTTTGAAGCTTTTCCCAAATAAACACGCAATCGGAAGAGTTGCTACAGTAGTCATAGTCATCGTTATTCTCGCCGTCGCGGCTGGCGCCGCCTTCCTCCTCTACCCCACCGCCCCCTCCACATCAACAACTTCGTCGACAACTTCGTCGACAACGGCTACTTCTCCAACAAGCACCACTGCTTCGAGTCCGCAGACCCTCACAATCGACGACATCTGTTATCCTGGTTGTGGCGGGTCAGGAGCGGGCCTGAACAACCTCTACTGGGTGTTCGAAAACAACTGGCCGGACTGGCTGGCTTACACGGTTAATCAACCACTCGTGATAATGAACGCGAGCGAATACACAGTAGAGCAGACGCCCAATGTCCTCCCTGTGCTGGCTCAAAGCTGGAACATTTCGCCAGACGGTAAGACGTACACCCTAAACTTGCGCCAGAATGTGCAGTTCTCCGACGGCAATCCATTCAACGCATACGATGTATGGGCAGAAGACTACGGGTTCTACTACCTGTCCGGAAACAGCTCTGGGTGGCTGATAGGCTTCCCTGTCTTTGACATGTCCAACGTCACTTTCGGGCCATCTACTATCACAATGCTGACCAGTAGTGGGGTAACGCACCCATCTCAAGCGATGTTGAACATCATGGAGAACAAGTCATGGCCCATATACGTGACAGGAGATAACCAAATCGTCTACCGGCTCAAGTCTCCCTTCAATTGGTTCCTGAACATACTAGTCTACTTCGAGGTGTACGACGCCCAGTACCTCCTTGATCACGGAGGCTTCGGGACACCTACAAGTGTGAACTCGTACTTCAACCTGAACCCACTCCCCGGTACTGGACCCTATATCGTGTCTAAGGTGGTCGACCAGCAGTACGTCCAATTCACTCAGAATCCTACGTACTGGGGTAAGTCATTGACCCAAGCTGAGATAAAGGCAGACCCGTATCTCGACCCAGGACATGTCAACACTGTGATTGTCCAATCCCAGGCGAATGACATTGCGAGGGTGTCTGACCTTACGACAGGTGCGGCGCAAATAGCAGCCATCGACCCGACTGAGTTTAAGCTCATGGCTGCCAACAACCAGTTCTCATACTTCCACGCTCCTCCGTGGATAGGGCTCAATAACTTCGTAGCATTCAACACCCAGGTCTACCCGACCAACATAACGGACGTGCGCCAAGCAATCACTCATGCCATAAACTGGACAGACGTTATTCAGACGATCTACTTTGGCATGGCGTCACCAGTTATTCCCCCGGAGTATCCGCTCTGGACCCAATACTACAACCTGAACAACTACTCTGTAAGCCAGATATACTCGTACAATCCGACTTTGGCTAAGCAGTACTTGCAGAAGGCAGGTTTCTCCGATCTGAGCACATTTCCCACACTAACCCTCAGGATCTACGCGGGTTGCCCACTCTGTAGCGATGAGGCCCAGATGATCCAATCCTATCTCTCCAACATCGGCATCAATACAAACATTCTAGTCGTGACCATGCAACAGTATTGGTCTGACGTAGGGTCTTACACGTTTACACTCCAGAACAAGGACAAACTTGGGAACTTGCTGATATCGCCCACAATGGGGCCAAGCGCAGTCACCCCAGTCGATTTCTACATCGACAGTTTCAGCAACCGTTCAGTTTCCGGTAACGATGCTGTCTATAGCAACCCAGTCGTCGAAAAGTGCATCGACAGCTTCTTCAGCACCACCAACCAATCCCTGATTCAGTCGCTCTGCGAATCCGCGGAGGCCCAGATTGTCAACGACATGCCCTACGCCTTCTATGGGATGGATTCATTCTGGGAGGCGAATGGACCTAGCTCCATTTTCTGGCAGAACTCAGTTATCCAGGGGATGTACTTCGATCCCCTCTACACCTGTGACGGATATAGCCCAATTTTCAACACTGTGACCTTCGTGAACTCCCCGTAGACCAGAACCCCCCTTCTTTTTTCTAATGCTCACGAGCGACTATGCAAGCCGTTCCGAAGCTGGACGGGCCTTTCAATGAATTGCGGGGGTTGGGCCCGCAAGAATGGACAGACTTTCGAAAAGTGTATAGACACTGAAACCCCCAGAAATGTCGAGTTTCATGGTTGACATCGGCATCGACATTAACATGGACGAATGGCCGGCGCCTGAATGTCTCAGCCAAGCAAAGGTTGCCGAGAAAGCGGGCTTCGACAAGGTCTGGATAAGCGATCATTTCCACCCCTGGAGTCACACCAATTCACACGGAGGGTTCTGCTGGGTCATGGTCTCCTCGATTCTTGCCAACACTACTACTGTGAAAGCAAGCACCGCCGTTACGACGCCGTCCTTCCGATATCATCCGGCGATAGTCGCACAGGCATTCGCCACTCTTGGCATGTTATACCCCGGGAGAGTGAATCTGGGGCTTGGTGCGGGCGAGGCAATGAACGAAGTGCCGCTTGGGTTCGGTTGGCCCGCACCCAAGGAGAGAGTCGACCGGTTAGAGGAGGCACTCAAGGTGATACGCCTTCTCTGGAACAAGGATTTCGTGTCCTTCAGTGGGAGATACTTCACGCTGGACAGCGCGAACATCTACGACAAGCCCACGACGCCCGTCCCCATCTACGTCGCATCCCAAGGTCCCAGAGTGACCAAGGTCGCTGGTGCGCTCGCGGACGGGTTCCTGTGCCCGCTGGACGAGCCCCACGGGGCAGCGTATGCCGAGTCAACTCTCCTGCCTATCCTCAGGAAGGGCGCGCTCGAAAACAACAGGGATCCGCACAAGATCCGCCTGTGTGCAATGGTGGGATACTCCTACGATCGTGATTACGATAAGGCTTTGGAGCGGTGCAGGAAGCAGGGAGCGAATCTTGTACCAGGGTTTTTCGACCTCCCGATTCAAGACCCGAGGAAAATCGAGGCTCTAGCTGCCCTCGTCGACCGGAAGGAGTTCGCCAAGGGCTGGAATATCATCACCGACGTCGAAGATATGATTGGCAAGGGCGAGGAGGCCCTTCGCGCGGGGTTCAACGAGATAGTCTTCCAGGGCTTCAGCGAGGACCAGTCAATGACGATCGAGGAATTCGGTCGCAAGGTCATCCCCCACCTAAGCGATGCATCCAGATAGGCGGATGAACAGCGCGCACACGAGTGCTTCTCGTTGTGCGTCCTCGAAGTTTCGTGTCTAGTCCTGCTTGAGCAACTTCTTCGTCATAGAGCCGTATTCCTGCATCCAGTCGAGTACTATCTCAACGTCGGACCCGATGCAATAGTCTGTGACCCCTAGCTTCAGGTATCTCTCCATGGTCTTCTCGAAGCCCTTGATCCCGGTTGTGTGGGTAGAACCTGGTTCCGCTCTCGGATGCTTGTCATACTTCAAAGAGAGCTTGATTGTCCTTTCTTCGGCCTCTCTGACTTTCGGATGAGAGTATTCGCCCGGATGTCCGATGCTCATCGCGTAGTCGCAGGGGCCGAATTGGATCATGTCCACTCCGTCCATGTTGAGCACATCCTCCAGCCTCTCGTACAGAGGCTTCTTCTCAATCATCACAGCAACGACCACATCGTTTGCATACTTCACGAACCTCTTCGTGCCGTTCTCTATCGAATAACCTTCGACTCTGTGCATCCAGCACCCGTTGTACCCATCTGGTTCTGGCCTCACCGCCTTGACAGCCTCTTTGACATCTCTCAAAGACCTGAGGTCGGCGAAGAGAACATTCTGAAAGCCTGCCCCAATGGACCGCTGAGCGAGGAAATAGCTAGGGATTGGGTCAATCTTCACCATGGTTGACATTCCGTAGAGCTCTGACGCTCTCGCCATGTTCTCCAAAGCGTAGAGGTCGAAGGGCGCGTACACGCTGCTGAACTCCACGTAATCCATCACCCCCGAGTTGCCTATCACCTCCATCATCCCAGCCCAGGAAGTGAGCATGTGGGTGCCCAGCGTCGGCTTTCCTGCCTTCAGCAGTTCCCGGAGTTTGTTGCGACGGAGAACGGTGGCCATCGACTTGTAATGAGGGGGTTCGGCGTATAAAGGTGCTCAGGAACCCGAGACGTTGTAAAGCCGGAGTGCGTCGAGCCGCATCGAAAGCCCGAGCAGCCTTGGCCAGCAGTCCTTCTTGAGACGGCTTGGCCGACAGATGAGTTTAGTGGCCCTTCCTTTCTCTGAAAGCGTTCTGTACCTCGGGGTTGACCAAGTTGGTGGGCACCTTCCCATGCACGCCATCTACGAGGTTGGCCGCAGCCATTAGAGCCATCTTCGTTCTCGTAGCTACCGAGGCGCTAGCAATGTGCGGTGTTATGACCACGCTCTCGAGCGCCAGGAGAGGATGGTCTGACGGGAGCGGCTCGGGCTCGGTCACATCCAAGCCGGCACCAGCGATCAGATTGTTTCGCAAGGCATGGTAAAGCGCGATGTTGTCCACGATAGGCCCCCTCGCCGTATTCACGAAGGTGCAGGTATTCTTCATCTTCCTGAACTCCTTCTCACCGAAAAGATGGAATGTTTCGGGCGTCAGATTGACGTGCACAGAAATGAAGTCGGAATCTTTCAGCAATTTCTCAAAGCTCACATACGCCACGTTCAGCTCCTCCTCGACCCCTTTCTGGCGGACAATATCATAGTACAGCACTTCCATCCCGAATCCATGAGCTCGGCGTGCAAGTGCAGCTCCTATCCTTCCCATTCCCACTATTCCTAGGGTCGCGTCGTGGACATCTTGGCCCAGGAGCAGCATCGGCCCCCATGTCTTCCATCTTCCAGCCCTCACATACCTATCTCCTTCGGGCACGCGCCTGCTCGCCGACATCATCAGCGCGAAGGCGAGATCGGCGGTTGTTTCGGTTAGCACTCCAGGAGTATTCGTCACCATTATGCCGCGCTTCGTGGCTTCAGGGACGTCGACGTTGTCGAACCCCACGGCGTAATTGCTCACCACCTTCAGATGGGGAGCCTCGTCCATCAGGTGGGCGTCCACCTCATCCGTGAGCAGCGAGAGAAGCCCTTCTGCGCCCCGCACCTTTTCGATCAACACCTTTCGAGGTGGAGGAAGCTCTTTCTCCCAGAACTCCACTTCGCACGATTGCTCTATCCTCTGCATCGCCACCTTCGGCAGAAGTCTCGTTACGAAGACTTTGGGCTTTGGCATGGATGAGGTCATCGGCAGATGACCGGCTTTTGAACATCCCGATTAAGGTTACAGCCTGCAAGCCGATACTTCCCCGAGGGGCTCCCTTCAGTGGGGTTTCGGTTCTCGGCGATGCTTATTAGCAAAAAGTTAGTGCATAAACATCATTGCTCAAGTGTCTCTACGCAGGAACGCTTGCACTTCCCGCAGAAGCAAGAGAGGCCCTTGCCACTCATGGAGTCGAACTTGTACGTAAACGGCTTGCCCGGCCCCCTCGCGAGAGGGAACTTCAGAGCGCGATTGCGAACGTAGACGCAGTTCTGGCGGGAGCAGAGCCCTACACGGCGAAATTGATTGAATCAGCGCACAGATTGAAGATCATCGCCAGGACTGGTATCGGCTACGACGCGATAGACATCAGGGCGGCAGCCGCCAAGGGTGTCATCGTCACATGGACCCCGATTCCCGAGCTCGCCTCTTCGGTCGCTGAGCACACGATAGCCCTCATCCTCGCCTCTTCCAGAAGGATACCCTTCCTGGACCGCGAAGTCAGGCAGGGAAGATGGGAGCGGTCAAAGTGGTCAGGTGACATCTCTGACTTGCACGGCCAAACACTGGGTATCCTGGGGCTAGGGAGGATCGGGAAAGAAGTCGCCAGAAGGGGTGGGGCTTTCGGGATGAGAGTCGTCTACCACGACCTAAGAAGAATGGCGGATGCGGAGCGTGAGCTAGGCGTTCGTTACGCTTCCTTTGGAGAGCTGCTCGAGATATCCGATATCCTCTCCCTCCACATCCCGTTGACTCCCAGGACCTACAATTTGATCGACTCGAAGGCAATCTCCAGGATGAAGAGTACAGCGGTATTGGTGAACACCTCACGTGGGGCAGTGGTCGACGAGTCGGCCCTGGCCGAGGCTTTGCGAAAGGGAATAATCAGGGGCGCAGCTCTTGACGTCATGACAGAAGAGCCCCCCAGCAGGAAGCATGTATTCTACAAGCTGAGGGACGAGCTGCCTAGCCTAATCCTAACGCCGCATCTTGGAGCAGGCCGGGATGCATTTCGTGCAATGGCGGGTACGGCAGTCGCCGATGTCATCAGGGTGCTGGGCGGTGAGAAGCCTCGATACCCCTTGGTGGCGGAGTGACAGTCAAGGCAGTACACCCGGGAAGACTTGAGTGGTCGCCGGGTCCGGTCCGATTCGGGTGAGGAGGAGCGGCCCGACCAATGAAGAAGCAGAGGGACCTCCCCAGCCCAGCCCATGGGTTCATTCGTGGCCTAGAAACTCACAATACTTAACTACCAAAATCAGTTCGTTTTTCAGGAATGTGGAACTACACTGTCAATACAGTTGCGTACATGCGTTCTACTTTCGACGAAGTCCTGGACTCCGTCTCGAAGGCAGGGTTCAAGCGAGTTGAGATTGGCGAGGCACACATCAACGTGTTCAAACTTTCAAGGTCAGCTGTGAAAGATATCAGGGAGAAGTTCGGCAGCAATGGACTGGAAATAAGCTCAGTCATGGCCGAGTACGGGTTTGACCCGACCGCGCCCGAGGGGAAAAACAAGTTCTCGTTTGGTCACTCATCGCCAATCGAACGCGAGAGGGAGGTCGCTGTCGAGCAGGAGAAGAAGGCAGTGGAGACTGCAGTAGAGCTGGGGTGCTCACACATGCTGACGGAGTTCACTGGGGATATCGACAGGCCGGCGGAGTCGAGAGCATCCTTCGAGAAATCGATCGAAGAGTTGATCCCCGTGCTCGAGGCTAATGACGTGACGCTTTGCATCGAACCACACCCAGGAGACTTCGTCGAAGATGCCTATCCAGCCATAGATATCCTACGCTCCTTCCATTGCAGGCGCATCAAGTACAACTATTGCGTTCCTCATACTTTCGTTCTCGGCCACAGCCCAAGCGAAATCATCGAACATTCGAAAGGCATCATCGGCCACTCGCATGTCGCCGATTCGATAGATCCCATTAGGATCTTCTTCTGTCCGACCTATACGCCGAAAATCAAGCCTCACCTGCACCTGATCCCGGGATTGGGTGATGTTGACTTCGATGGGTATCTTGCGAGCATGCAGAAGTCCGGATACAGCGGATTCCTCTCATTGGATGTCTTTTCCCATATGGACAGGCCTACCGAGGCAATGGTCGAGACGAGGAGAAAGGTCGAGAGGATGACAAAGCGGCCCCGGAAGACGGGGCCTTGAGGCTCTACAACAAGGCTAGGAAAGCGGAACTGCTCTCCCGCTACAATCTTGACGCGATAGTTGCGACCTCCCCTGTGAGCGTGTACTACTTCACCGGCTTTGACTGTTGGATGTATCGGACCTTTCGGGAGGGCATGGATCAGGCGGGAGCGCCGGAGTCCCTTCGGCAGGCATACGCAGTTGTGCCCCAGGAAGGCGAGCCTATCCTTGTCTGCGGGACGGATGTGTTCGACTTCACGGACGAGCCCGAAGTAGAGGTGAGGCCCTATGGCGGCTGGAAGGGTAAGCCGGTTGAACGTGGAACTGCTCAGGGCTCGGTGGCCCGCTACAGAAGATGCGTGTCGTTTGAGAAGGAATCGCCGGAAGCAGCGCTCTTGACATCGCTCGACTCTCTCGGCGTAGCCCGGGGAAGGCTTGCTGTCGAACCGGGAAATATGAACGTGCGGACCAAAGCAACGCTAGCAAGAAAGGACGGGTTGACAGTCTTGGACGGAACCCAGTTGGTCAGGCAGATCAGGATGGTCAAGACGGCGGAAGAGCTTAGGAGGATAAGGGCGGCCGCAGAGATTACCGAGAGGGGAATGATCAAGGCCCTCGCGACTGCCAAACCTGGAATGGCGGCAGGGAGGATGACCCGCGTATTCCGGCAGCTGGTGTCGACATCTGGGGCAGAAGTCGATCACTTCACGTACTCTCCCAACGGGCTAGGCATGACCGATCGCGAAGACCACATCATCGGGAACAAAGGTTGCATGTTCATCGACTGTGGATGCCGATACCGGCAATATTACTCGGACACAGGCACCACAATCCTTCTCAGTTCCGGAGGAAACAAGGAGGCAGCAATCTACGAAAGGATGTGGAATGTGTTCGAGTCGTGCGCGGACGAGCTTCGCCATGGGACCCTTCCATCGGAGATCCTGGGCGGGTTCGAAGCGAGGTACAGAAAGCAGGGAGTGAAAGGGGTCGACTACGAGGGACATGGGATAGGGCTCGAGCCCAGAGAGACCCCTGTTATCGGGCACACGAGCTACAGGATGATATCTGATGACGTGTCAAGCCAAGATGTCAATGCCCCCCTGGAGGCAGGGATGGTCATTAACCTGGAAAGCTCTCTGTTCCTGCCTGGGAGAGCATCCTATCAGTTGGAGAAGACCTTCCTCATCGGACACAGACGGGCAACCGAAATGACGCCACTAAGGAAATCTGTGCTGCTTACTTGCCGCTGACCCAGGCCGAGACTGCGGCCTTGTCAAATCTTTACGAAAACGCCAGCTTCGACATCTGGGAGTAGCCCTCTCTTGCCAAGGTGAGAGGAGGCATCCCTCCAGACGCTTCAGTCTCCAGCATAAGATAACCGCCAAAGCCCGATTCCCGAAGCGCTCGGAATATGCCCTTGAAATTCACGACGCCCTTGCCGATATTCACGAAGTCTCTTTCGAACTGGATTTTTCGTCGGGGAAGGCTCAGACGCAGGTCTTGGACGTGCAGCAAAGCGATTCGGTCGTGGTGCCTCCTGATGAAGTCGATAGCGTTTATGCCTGAGCACTCCGCATGGGCGGTGTCGAAGCATAGTTTCAGGTCCTTCAATGCTCGCAGAGCTCCCTTCACCTCTGACTCGGTTTCAAAGCAAGTCCTAAGGTGGTTATGAAGTGTGACGATGACGGGCGTCCCATCGTATTCTTGAATCGCCCGTTCCAATCTTACAACTGCATCCTCACAACGACGGCGGTCTCCGAGGACCATCCACACAAGCGGCGTATGAGACTGAACTGTCCATTCTCTATCACGAGGGAGCGGTGCCGAGTAAGACCCTGCGTTTGTCAGGCCTGCCGCCTCGATTGCCTCGCTGACAAGCTCAGGGCGCCTTAGCCCGTCGTCAGGGAGCAGGCTTGGCTCGAGTCCTATTCCCTCGTAGCCTATCGCTTTCATTTCAGCCAGCATCTGGCGGAACTGCTTCATCGTCCCGAGCTTTCCCCAGAGGACTGTCGAAGCGGCGAGTTTCAACGTCAAAGGGCCCGGACCCCGTCGAAGAGTTAACCATTATCATTCAGAGGGGCAATCGAATCTGAAACACCCAGGATGATTCTCGCGACTGGGCAAACTCAAACGCTGCCGAGCCCGGCCGACGCACGCCATTATCGACTTTGTTTGGGGATATTCGTAAATATACTGGAACTGCCAAATTTCAAGATGAACCTCGTCAGCTACGTTCTGAGGAGGCTTCTGCTGGCCCTCTTCGTTGTACTGGGGGTTCTGACTTTCACGTTCATCCTTGCTCACAGCCTTGGTAACCCCATACACGCATGGCTTGGGAAGGCGGCGGCATTGCACCCCGAGCTGGTGAGCCTCTATGTAGCAAAGTACCACCTCAACGATCCATTCTATGTGCAGTATTATTACTATGTGGTCGGACTGCTAGGCGGAAACCTCGGGTACTCGCCCTCTAGGGGATTTGAGCCAGTGATTCAGATCATTGGCCAGACCCTCCCGAATACGCTCCAGGTAGCCATATTTGCCATAGTTCTGACGCTGGTCCTTGGGATAGTCCTAGGAATAGCGGCCGCGTTCTATCACAAAAAGCCGATCGATGTAGGCATACGTGCGTTCTACCTTGCTGGGTACTCTTCCCCTCCATTCTTTGTGGCTCTGGTCCTCTTGATAGTTTTTGTCTACTTTCTGCACCTTCTGCCAACGAGCGGCTCGGCAGCTGCGGGGTTGTCTCCACCGAGACCAATTACGACTTTGCCAATAGTCGACAGTCTGCTCGAGGGCGACTACACATACTTCTGGAGCTCCCTCCAGCATGTCATCCTTCCGAGTCTCGCGCTTGCACTCACGACCTTTGGGATAGTGACGCGAATCCTGAGGAGCGCTATGCTCGACGTGATGCACTCGAACTTCATCATGACTGCTAGGGCGAAGGGACTGGATGAGAGAACGGTCTTCCTCAAGCATGGCTTCAGAAACGCGATGATTCCGGTAGTCACAATCTCGTCCCTAGTAGTGACATGGCTGCTCACAGGCACAGTGTTCGTGGAGAACATTTTCTCTTATCCTGGAATGGGGCAGTACGTTGTCCAAGCGTTGCTTGCACAAGACTACCCAGGGGTGCTTGCTGTCACTCTCATATACGCCATCATGATAGTGATCACAAACCTCGTCGCCGATCTACTCTACGCGGCATTTGATCCGCAAGTGAGGTTGGGCTGAAATGAATCAGGACGACAACGGACCTCAGGCGGGCCGTAGGAAAAGGCGGGGGCTGTTGCAGAGCCTCACCGGAGGCGTCAGAATCAGAAGAAACAAGGAATTAGTCATTGGTGGAGGGGTGATTGCATTCTTCGTAATCCTTGCACTCGTAGTTGAGGTATGCACCCTCCTCCACATCCAGGTGACCCCTTACAACCCAATCAAGGAGGGTGTTGGGCCGTCGCTCGCGGCGCCGTCTCTTGCACACCTAATGGGGACCGACTTGGTCGGGAGGGACGTATTCAGCAGAATCATAGCGGCGACCCCTAACGGTATCGCCATCGGATTCGTCGTGGTGTCGATTGCGATGGCTGTCGGGTTGTCTGTTGGGTCTCTCGCTGGCTTTCGAGGTGGCTTTCCGGACGAGGTACTGATGAGGGTCACAGACATCTTTTTCGCGATTCCTTCGCTCATCATGGCGATAGCTATTGCCGCAGCCCTCGGGCCCGGCCTGGTGAACATGATGTTTGCTCTTATGATTGTGTGGTGGCCGTCATACGCCCGCCTCGCCAGGGGCGAGACACTGAAGGTTGCGCATCAGAACTACGTTGAGTCCGCCAGGATGTCCGGGCAGGGAGTGGGAGGAGTTATCGTTAAGCACGTTATCCCAAATATCTTCCTGACCATGATTGTCTACGCAACCCTAGATTTGGGGACGGTAATAATCGCCTACTCGGGTCTCAGTTACCTCGGCCTGTCTGTCACCCCTCCGGCTGCCGACTGGGGGCAGATGGTTGCGACTTATGAAAACTACCTCATTTCTGCGCCCTGGCTTGCCGTCTTCCCAGGGGCGGTCATTGCCCTCGGTGTCATCGGATTCAGCATCTTCGGAGATGGATTGCGTGATGCACTGGAGGTGAGCTAACAGCGTGCTCACTGTCAGCGGCCTCACCATAGCCTATGAATTCCCAGAGTCGAGCCTCACTGCGTTGAGCAGGGTCGATATCGAAATCAAGGAACGGGAGTTTCTTGCCGTTGTCGGGGAATCAGGTTGCGGGAAGTCGACGCTAGCGCTTTCACTAATTGGTCTGCTGCCGAGCCCGCCCGCTCGCATCGTAGGGGGCTCGATAGTGTATCGGTCGACAAACATCGTGAAACTAAGCAAGAAGGAGCTAAGGAGACTCCGCGGGACAGAGATAGCCATGATATTCCAGGAACCCCTCACCTCGCTCAACCCCGTGTACCGCGTGGGTGACCAGATTGCCGAAGCCATCATCGTCAGAAACTCGAGGGAGGACGGAGTCGAAGCGACGCGTAGCGACGTGATGCAGAAGGTGTACAGAACAGACCGGGCCGTCATGTCACGTGGGCCGTGGCTTAGACGGAGGCTGTCCCCCGAAGGCAGGAGGGAGATCGTCGACTGGCTGAAGCTTGTAAGAATCCCCGACCCCGAGCAGGTTCTGGATCGCTACCCGTTCGAACTTTCGGGCGGCATGAGGCAACGAGTAATGATTGCGATGGCCCTATCTCAAAGGCCCAAGCTTCTCATCGCCGACGAGCCGACGACTGCCCTCGATGTGACGACGCAAGCACAAGTCCTCAAACTCATGAAAGAGCTGATCACCGAGGTCGACACCACCGTCCTCCTGATCACGCATGACCTAGCTGTCGCCAGTCAAGTCGCTGACAGGGTGCTGGTGATGTACGCGGGGGAAGTGGTAGAAGACGCGGGGGTTTATGGGCTGTTTGCGGACTCGCTTCATCCGTATACGGTAGGACTTCTCTCCTGTATCCCCACGGGGTCGAAACGCACCACGAAGCTGCTCGCGATCCCTGGGACGATTCCCGACCTGTCCCATCCCCCCAAAGGGTGCAGATACGCTTCGAGGTGCCCCATGGCGATGGATGTTTGCCTCGAAAGAGCACCGAGGATGATCGAGGCCGAAGAAGGCCACAGAGTGTCGTGTTTCCTACATGATCGATAGCACTGACAATATTTTGACGACAAGGGACTTGAAGAAGTATTTCCAGATAAGGACGGCATTCAACCCGTTTTCGAGGAGCGAGCCGCGATATGTCAGGGCCGTGGACGGGATTTCGATAAGTATCCCGAGAGGCAGGACTGTCGCCATAGTGGGCGAATCTGGGTGCGGGAAAACGACCCTGGCCAGAACGATAGCGATGCTCACCCCGCCAACCTCTGGCGAGGTGATCTTCGAAGGCAGGGACCTGAGCAAGAGCAAGATCTATCCGAAGGGACTGTACAGGGACCTCCAGATAGTCTTCCAGGATCCTGATTCCTCCCTCGACCCTCGGATGACAGTCCACAACTGCGTCGCCGAGCCCGTCAGGGGCCTTGTCCATGAGACTGGGAAGAGGGTAGACGACGTGGTTTCCGAGTGCCTCACCGAGGTCGGGCTTCCAGAGGAGCTGTCTGACAGGCTACCGAGGCAACTTAGCGGGGGTCAGAGACAAAGGGTAGCCATAGCACGAGCCATAGCCACGTCCCCGAAGCTCGTCATACTCGATGAGCCGACAAGTGCGCTCGATGCGTCTGTCCAGGCACAGATTCTGACGCTGCTCTTGGAGCTTCAACAGAAGCTCGGTCTCACTTACCTTCTGATCACCCACAACATCGCTGTCGCGCGTTATCTGTCCGACGTGGTAGGCGTCATGTACGCGGGCA